>Ga0209167_10000084_pt1 | contig 102315 bp, 90 predicted proteins | sample Coa_R1_9_FD_187154 | JGI IMG/M metagenome (GOLD analysis project Ga0209167, IMG submission 187154) | Surface soil microbial communities from Centralia Pennsylvania, which are recovering from an underground coalmine fire - Coalmine... | ecosystem: Environmental > Terrestrial > Soil >... | reverse complement strand
AACAGGCATTGGATCACAACGAAGAAATTGAAATATATTTATTTGATATAGATGAAGTAAAAAAACTATTGAAAGATAATCAGTTCGTACAGAGTATGCATGTAACGACATTGTTTTATGCGCTGGCTAAAATGAAAGTTCTTTTATATTAACTTCTCCTGCAAGAAAAACACTCCCGCATACGAGGATGAGGTCTTTTGGATTTGCTTTTAAGACTGCCGCTTCCAAAGCCTGTTTTACGTTAGGAAAACTTCGTCCCTTCAGACCCAGTTTTACAGCTTTTTCTGCTAACTGCGTTTCAGGCAATGCACGTGGAATTTGCGCGCGTGTGAAATAATAATTTGCCATTTTGGGTAAAGGTCGCAGAATATTCTCTATTGCTTTGTCTTTCACCATCCCAATGACGATATGCAGTTCTTCATGCGTAGTATTTTCAATTTGCTTTGATATGGCCCTCATACCCTCCTCATTGTGGCCCACGTCGGTTACAATTAAGGGATTTTCATGAAGAATATCCCAGCGACCGTGTAAACCCGTCAGAGACTTTACCTGTTTTAACCCCTGTTGCATGGCAGCATCCGGAATGTTAAAGCCGTTTTGATTCAAAACTGACACAACCTCTGCAACAGTAACAATATTTTTTAATTGATAAAGTCCCGGAAGATCGAGCAGAAAATTTTTTTTGTTATTGTTGTGTACCTCCGTCAATTGTACATGTAACAAATGACCTTCTGCTTTCCATTCTCCCGGAAATCTTTTCTGACTGGCAAAATAAACAGGTGAACCGTTCTCTTCAGCTGACTGAAGGAAAACATTTTTAATTTCTGATTGCTCTTCACCAATTATAACGGGTATACCGGGTTTAATAATACCCGCTTTTTCAAAAGCGATTTTCTGAAGCGTATTTCCAAGTAAATCCATGTGATCGTAACTGATATTGGTGATCACAGAAACTTCAGGAATAATGATATTGGTGCTGTCCAGTCTGCCTCCCAATCCCACTTCGATCACGGCAATATCTACCTCCTCGCTTGCGAACCAGTCAAACGCCATCGCTACAGTGATTTCAAAAAAAGAGGGCTCATTTTTCTCAATAAAATCACTGATCCGCTGTGTAAACGCGATCACATTTTTTTCAGGAATCATATGTCCGTTAATACGTATGCGCTCTCTGAAATCATGCAAATGCGGAGAAGTATAAAGGCCGGTTTTATAACCGGCTTTTTGCAAAATGGCTGCCAGCATGTGACTGGTAGAACCCTTTCCGTTGGTTCCGGCGACATGGATGGATTTGAACTTCTTTTCCGGGTTATCCAGTTGTTTACAAAGTGCCTGGATATTGATCAGGTCAGCTTTATACGCTGCTGCCCCAATTCTGCTAAAAACCGGTAGCCGGGTAAAAAGATATTCGATTGTTTGGGGGTAATCCATATGTTGGTGGTCCAAAAAAGCGATCAGTTGTTATTCTTGAAATCACCTCGTTTCCAGGCCTGGATAAAATCTGCCCAGGCCAGTGGGTTGAAGATATTTTGCGGCGGATTCTGACCGGTATAAGAATATTTCGTGGCATTTTGTTTGAGATAATAATTAGCAGCCTCTCTGGCGTCTGAAGGAAGGCCTCGGGCGAGGATACGTCTCTTGACCGCATCATTATTCTGGCGTGCGATTTCGATTTGATCATCGGGCACTTTTGTGTTCACAAAATCCCTGTCAAATTGTTCCCTGGTCGGTCTCGGTCGGATAATCGTGGCGGGCAGGTACATCGTATCTGTTATCATTAATTGAATAATACTCCACTGATTGCCTTCGAGATTTTTAGGAACGTCCACGAGCCGGGGTTTGTAACCCACACTTGAAAATTCTATCTGATCGCCTTTCATTACGACGATTGAAAACACACCCTGATCATTGGTAAAAGTTCCCCGGTGCTGGCCCTTGACGACGATACTCACGGATGGAATACCCTGAAGACTGTCAGCTGTCATGACCACGCCGTAAAATTGTACCACAGAATCCTTCAATTTGTCGAATTGAGCTTCCAGGGCAAAGGGCAGGCTTAAAAAAAGGAAGTATAGTAGAAATTTTTTCAAAACTGCGCCAAAAATAAAGTTTATAAATCGTAAATCGCTAACAAATTAATGCCGCCATAGACTAATTTTGCAGCCAGTTTATTCTTTTTAACAAAACATTGCGCATGAATGTTGATAAAGTGTTGAAGGCACTCAGTATAGTGCAAGAACCGGACCTTGGAAAAGATCTGGTTACTCTGAATATGGTTCGGGATATTGTGATAAATGGTAACGATCTTTCATTCACAGTCGTACTGACCACTCCTGCCTGTCCCTTAAAAGATCTGCTTAAAAACAATTGCATAAAGGCGATTCATGATCTGATCGGAAATGAAATAAATGTAAATGTTCATTTTATTTCGGAAATGAATTCAAAAAGAACGGATCCCGAAACGATCTTACCCAAAGTTAAAAATATCATTGCTATTGTTAGTGGAAAAGGTGGTGTGGGCAAGAGTACAGTGGCTTCAAATTTTGCGCTGGCACTGGCTGGAGACGGAGCGAAAGTAGGCTTAATGGACGCAGATATTTATGGTCCCAGTGTTCCTATCATGTTTGGTCTCCGCGGGCAAAGACCGATGATGCAAACTATCAATGGCAAAGGCATGATATTGCCTATGGAGAAATATGGAATCCGGGTAATGAGTATCGGATTACTGGTTAATGAAAAAGACGCAGTCGTCTGGCGGGGCCCCATGGCAAGTTCTGCCATCAAACAATTTGTATCAGAGGTTTTCTGGGATGAGCTGGATTATCTCATAGTCGATATGCCGCCGGGTACCGGTGACATACATCTCACTCTGATGCAAACGGTTCCGGTTACGGGCGTAATCGTAGTGAGTACACCCCAGGATGTTGCCCTGGCCGACGCAAAAAAAGCGATTGCCATGTTTTCTCAGGCCCAGTTAAAAACGCCACTGATCGGGCTGGTAGAAAATATGAGCTATTTTGTTTCTGAAGAAGCACCGCAGCATAAATATTATATTTTCGGAAAGGAGGGAGGCAGGAAACTTGCGGAGGAATATGATATTCCTTTTCTTGGTCAGATTCCACTGATACAGAAAATCCGCGAAGGTGGTGACGAGGGAAAACCGGTAATGATTGGTGAAGACACCGAAGCCAAAAAAGCATTCCAGGATTTTGCCGGCACGGCGGCGCGAAGTATTGCCATGATCAATGCGAATATAAATACAGAAAAAAGGGCAGAGCTCGTGGTTGCCTAATTATCTATGTACGATATACCATATTTTAAGGCGGAGCATCCGACAGAAGTACTTGCTTACATGAAGGCACATCCATTCGCGATGTTCTGTGGTGCGGATTCTGATAGAAAACCGGTTGCCACCCAGATTCCGGTTTTATTTGAATACCGGGATGATAAATTGTTCCTGCAGGGTCATTTCATGAAAAAACAAGATCATACGAATGCTTTCATGAAACATCCTGATGCGTTGGCAGTTTTTTCCGGGGCACATACTTATGTAAGTGCAAGCTGGTACGAAAACAAACAAATCGCAAGCACCTGGAACTACCAGTCTGTACATGCTTCGGGTGTGATATCTTTTCAGGATGAGGCATTTCTCCTCAAACTGATTACGCGTTTAACTGAAACCTTTGAAGAAACGGGGTCGCCGTCACTGGTACAAAAGATGGATCCCGCCTATGTGCATCAAATGATGCAGGCCATCGTTGCGTTTGAAATGGAGGTCGTTTCGGTGCGACATGTTTTTAAACTGAGTCAGAACAGAGATAAAAAATCCCGTGAGAATATTATCTCCCACCTCAGTGCGCAAGGCGATGATGCACTTGAAATCGCGCGGGCTATGGACGGGAAAAATAAAATTAATTCATGACCCGGGCAACACTCACAGAACATATCAGGTCAAAAAAAAGTTATCTATGTGTAGGTTTGGATACAGACCCGGAAAAAATCCCGCATTCACTGCGTACGTCAGCGGATCCCGTATTTGAATTCAACAAAAGGATCATTGATGCGACACATGAACACTGCGTTGCTTATAAACTAAACACAGCATTCTATGAAGTATCGGGGTCATCCGGATGGGAGAGCATGCAAAAAACGGTCGAATATATTCCGTCTACTCATTTCAAAATAGCAGATGCAAAACGTGGAGACATTGGGAACACTTCGACCCTTTATGCACGTGCCTTTTTTGAAACGCTTTCTTTTGACGCCGTTACTGTGGCACCTTATATGGGAGAAGACAGTATCCGGCCATTTCTTGCATATACAAATAAATGGACTATTTTGCTTGGCCTCACTTCCAATTCCGGGGCCAGTGATTTCGAATTGCAATCCCACCGTGATGGATTACTATATGAATCCGTCATTCAAAAGGCCTCACAGTGGGGAACTATCGAAAATCTCATGTTTGTGATAGGAGCCACAAAGCCGGAATGGTTTGACCATATCCGCGCAATCGCCCCAAATCATTTTTTCCTCGTGCCCGGGTTGGGTACTCAGGGGGGGAGCCTTCAGGAAATTTCCAAAAAGGCATTAATAAAAGATGCCGGATTACTGGTAAATGCAAGTCGGGCTGTTATTTATGCCGGTTCGGGAGACGACTTTGCAGAAAGGGCCGCCGCTGTCGCCGCCGGTTATGCTTCTAAAATGGCTGTTTATTTAAATGAAAATGCATCTGTTTAACAAATGCACTCCCACACTCTCATGCTCCCAAACTCTCACACTACAAATTCACCTTATCATCATCTTTATCCTTATCATCGTCCTTATCGTCATTACCGTTGTCTTTATCAACTGACTTATCCGTATTACTTGTCAGTCTCACGCTGCCGAAACTACTTTTGATCTTTATTTTTGAAGATCCGCTACCGGCTTTTCCGGAATAATTGTTGTCGAATTTAGGTCCGGAGGATTCGTCTTCATTTTCTTTTGATATAATGAATCCCGTTCTGTTTTTGAAGCTGCCAAAATTGGTATACACATCAAACTGGGCGGAGAGATCATCCGGAACTTTCAGGTCAATGGTAGAATAAGATTGAAAGAGGGAGAGTTCACCGATTGTTTTATCAACAAAAAGGCTAACCTGACTACAGAATTGAACGTCCACTTTTGAATTGCCGCTGATGCCGGCAATGGTTGATTTGCTATTAAATTTTAAAACGACATCCGCGTCGTTCAGGCGACCGATTTCTGCTTTCCCGAATTCAACATGAATCGTCTTGGCATTGGGAATTTTTCCTGTAGTCAGTTCGCCGAATTTACTTGTGAGGTTTGCTGCACCGGCAAAATCCGGAATATTGATTTTCCCAAAACTGTTTTCGATACGAAGTGGGTTGCCGGAGGGCATGCTTACTTTATAATCTACATAGAACTTCCTGTTATCCTCACCGCCATTATCCTTATCCTTTCCTTTGCCCATGTTTCCAATTTCAGTTTTGAAACCGATCTCTTTTCCTCCCTGGTGATCCGTTACATTAATCTGATCCATCATCCGTTGAGCTCTTTCATCCGAATTCGCCCGCACCCCGATTTCGATATCAACCTGGATTTCATTTTTATCCCATGTGGTAACAACAATATTACCGAACGAATTTTCGATGGATAATCGGTCGTCAGGACCCACCGCATAGGATTTGGAGATTGTTCTCTTTTTTTCAACATTGTCGCCTGTGTTGGCCATGCTCAGGAAGGGGGCCAGCGCGAAGACAAGCAGGGCAAGGCATTTAAACGGATTTATATGCTTTTTCATACGCTGATTTTTTAGAATGTTTTATTTTTTTAATGATTTCCAACTGTTTGTTTAATAATCCGATCTGAAGCTGAAGATTTGAAATCATTGCTTCAATTACCTGTTCCCGGTTGGAATTATTCGGTAACTGGGTTTTCAGAGAATGGTATACACTGTCCAGCTTCTGCACATCTCCGGAGAACTGCCTGTACAATAGCGGTTCATCCTTTTCGAGTGTTTTGAGTTCTTCGTGTTTGAGCTCTATCAGCTTTGCATAGTAAAACATTTCTTTATTTTCTCCTGTCTGAAGGGATTCATTGGATGGATTAGCAGGCTCCCGGTTATCAGGATTCAGTTTTTGCGGGGCAACCGGACCTTTTTGAGCAAATTGTGTTGAGGTGTCAGCCGGTGTATTGATGACCGGCAAATGATTACTTGTGTCCAAACGCGCCAGTTTTTTATTCGCAATTTCCGGAGTCTTACTCTGATGTACAGAATAATAAAGAATTGCAGTAAGTCCAACCAGCACGATTGCTGAAGCAGCGGCCAGCCAGCGCTTCCATGTTATAGAAAAGACAGGCGTTAACTTTTCAGAATCCGGGTTCAACCTTTCATTGATCTTTTCCCAAATACCTGGATCGGGTGTTTCCGCATCAAATGTCTCGCGGTTTTCCTGAACAAATTTTTCCAGTGGACTGCTCATGATAAGCCTCCTTGTTTTATGATGAATAACAATTTTTGTTTCGCGCGCATATACTGTGTCCTGACCGTTGCATGTGATATTTTCAGAATCTCTGCAATTTCTTCCTGATCGTATCCTTCAAATAAATGCAGCGTCAGAACTGTTCTATAACCATTGGGCAATTCCCTGACTGCCTTTTTTATTTCTTCCACTTTTAATTTTAATCCATCTTCATCGTAATCATCCTCCTCGGGCACATGTAATGCGCTTGTTTTGTCGATATCGATTATGTCCATTTTCTTCTTCCGGAGCGTGTTAATGGATTTATTAATCACGATCCTTTTCAGCCAGGCTCCGAAAGTTGACTTATACGCAAAACTGTCAATCGCCGCAAATGCATCTACAAATGATTCCTGAAGCACATCTTCTGCGTCTGCGGTATGGTTTACAATCCGCAAACTGGTATTATACATCGCTTTGGAGTATTTTTGATATAGTTCCCCATAACTGCGCCTGTCGCCCTGCCTGCAGCGCTCTACCAGTTCATCAAGTTGTATAGGTACACTTAACTCCAACAGCCGTTTTATTTTCTTATATTAAGTACACAAAGAAAAGCAGGATGTTGCATCCTTTTAATAAATTAAGGGTTTGGCGGGAGCCTACAAACAAAATAGAATATTCGACCTGGAATTGCAAAACTGTAATTAATTCGGCATCAATAGTATAGTGATTCCGAACCGGCAACAGACAAATATTTCAGTATAACTGATTGCATTAAGCTCCGGGCTTTAAGCTTTAGGCTTAAATGGGTATTTTCGCATCCAACTACATTATCATGGCTGCCAAAACCGATACATTTCAAAGTCCGGATTATTATCAGTTGGATGATCTGCTCACAGAAGAACACAAACTTATCCGGGAATCTGTACGTTCTTATGTAAAGAAGGAGATAAGCCCGATAATAGAGGAATACGCTCAAAAAGCTGCATTCCCGGAACAAATTGTGAAGCAATTGGGGGACCTTGGATGTTTCGGGCCAACCATTCCCGAGTCCTACGGCGGTGGCGGACTTGATTATATAAGTTATGGTCTCATGATGCAGGAGCTCGAAAGAGGCGACAGTGGCGTTCGGTCCACGGCGTCCGTTCAGGGTTCTCTTGTAATGTTTCCGATTCACGCTTACGGTTCAGAAGAAATGAAAAGGAGAATGCTTCCCAAATTGGCCAGTGGTGAATGGCTCGGATGTTTTGGTCTTACAGAGCCGGACCACGGTTCGAATCCGGGCGGAATGCTGAGTTATATCCGGAACGATGGTGACTACGTTATATTAAATGGCAGTAAAATGTGGATCAGCAATGCTCCGTTTGCGCAGGTGGCAGTCGTATGGGCGAAAGATGAGCAGGGTGATATCCGGGGATTGGTTGTGGAAAGAGGAATGGAAGGTTTTTCGACGCCCACAACCCATGGTAAATGGAGCCTCCGGGCGTCAGCAACCGGCGAACTGGTCTTTGATAATGTAAAAGTTCCCAAAGCGAATCTGTTTCCGGATATAAGAGGGTTAAAGGGGCCGTTAAGTTGTCTGACAAAGGCCCGGTATGGAATTGCATGGGGATCAGTAGGTGCCGCCATGGATTGTTACGATACCGCATTGCGATACAGCAAAGAGAGAATCCAGTTTGGCAGACCGATTGGCGGCTTCCAGCTGCAGCAAAAAAAACTCGCCGAAATGATTACTGAAATCACAAAGGCACAATTAATGAATTGGAGGCTGGGTGTCTTAATGAATGAGAAAAGAGCCACTCCCGCACAAGTTTCCATGGCCAAAAGAAACGGATGTGACATTGCAACTCATATCGCGAGAGAAGCCAGGCAAATGCTGGGTGGCATGGGTATTACCGGAGAATATCCCATCATGAGGCATCTTATGAATATGGAAAGTGTGCTTACTTACGAAGGAACCCATGATGTGCATTTACTGATCACGGGAATGGATGTAACAGGTTTGAACGCATTCATTTGAAACCCGGGTCCTGGATAGTTTATCGATATTCGTTTATCGACGTACGATAACAATATTATAATAATTATAAAATCAGGTATGCGGATATTTCTGATCGGTTTTATGGGTTCGGGCAAAACACACTGGGGAACACGCATTGCAGAAAAACTACAAATTCCATTTTACGATCTGGATGCAGTTATTGTGAACAGCGAAGGCATGAATATATCAGAAATCTTTATAAACAAGGGAGAGGAATATTTTCGTTACATTGAAAAACAGACGCTGGAAGATCTGGTGAACAGGGAGGAAAACTTTGTGTTGTCTGCCGGTGGCGGGACTCCATGTTTCTTTAATAATATTGACTTTATGAAACGTAATGGGAAAGTGGTCTGGCTGAATACTTCGCTGGAAGTACTTAACCAGCGACTTCTGAAAGAAAAAATGTCTCGTCCGCTTTTGAGGGGAATCACGGAATCTGGTTTACGTGCCTATATCATACGTAAGCTCAGTGAACGCAAAATGTACTATGAGCAGGCCGGCATGATGGTTCATGAAGAAACAGCAGACCTCGAATCCTTTATTAATATGCTCCGGTAACCGGATAAACAAAATGCAAAACATTAAATGCTTTTTACAATTCCAGGACACAAAGAACCGCCTCTAAAAGCCTAATTTTCAAAATTGCAAATCCGAAACGCATGAATAAACGATTCCTGATTACAGCGGCTTTTTTCGGAGCTCTTGCGGTTATTGCCGGTGCTTTTCTTGCACATCAGCTCAGACAAAAAATGCCTTCGGTAGCCGTCGAAGTTTATGAGACAGCGGTCCGTTATCAGTTCTATCATGTATTCGCTTTACTGGCCTGTGGCATACTTGCTGAAAAATTTGCGGGCATTCAGATTAGGCGGGCTGGTATTTTATTTACAGCAGGAATATTATTATTCAGCGGATCTCTTTATTTAATCTCGGGGCTGATGTCAAATAACATTCCGGTACCATTTATACTGGGGATCCTTACACCATTAGGCGGATTTTCATTTATTTTGGGCTGGGTTTTTTTAACGGTCGCCATAAGTACCGAAAGGCGTTCTTAACATATCTTTGCCGTCATGGCTCAGCGTTTAAAGTCAAAGAAAAACCATTCCTCCGGTTCGTCGTCCCTGAAAACAGAAAAGGATACTAAACTCACTGTTTCCCAGGTAATACGGGACGAACGAACGCACAAGATTACCGGAGCAGTTTTTTTGTTGATATCGATATTCCTGTTTATTGCCTTCAGTTCCTACCTGCTTACCTGGCGGGAGGATCAGGATAAAGTGTTTAAGGGCATTTCGATACTGTTCCCGGCGCAGGATATTAAAGTGGCTAATCTCCTCGGTAATCTGGGCGCCTATATTTCTCATCTTTTCTTTTATAAGGGATTCGGTATTGCCAGTTATTTTATATGCTCGTTTTTTTTCATTACCGGGATCAATTGGTTACTGGCCAAAAAATACTTTTCAATCCGGCGTAATCTGCGCTATGTTTTGATCGGCCTGGTGTATTTGTCGGTTACTCTCGCATTTATTTGCCGGCACCTTTCATTCCCCTGGGGCGGCGCATTTGGAGATTTGATCAGTGACTGGATGGTACGTTTTCTTGGGAAAATAGGTACAGCCTGTGTATTATTTGCAGGGGCAATGGCCTATGTCATATGGCGGTTCAATCCCGAATTCAAATTGCCTGATGCGTCGTCAAAGAATAAAGCAGCGCCGATGATTCCCGAGTCCGATCGCGAAGAACCTGCCGGAGCTTTGCTTTTTATTGAAGAGCCTGTTATAAAGAATAAGAAAAATAAAATAAATAATGAGGACGTCATTCCATTGATCATTTCTGTTGATGAACCTGAACCCGATGAACACTCGCCTTTTTTGAGAGAAGAACCGGTCGCAACAGAAATTCCAGTCACTCCCGTTGCAAAAATTCCGAAAAAAGTCCCGCCGGTGGTGAATCCGCTGGAACTGGAAATCAATACGGTTCCGGAATTACCCGCAGTTAAAATCGCTGATCAGAAAGAAACAGGAAAACCGGGTGATATGCCGGATTATGAACCGACGCTGGATCTGAGGTCATATCTGTTTCCGCCGCTGGATTTATTACAGCTTCATGGTAATGATAAAATTGTGCAGGATCCGACAGAACTTGAGAATAATAAAAATCAGATTATCGGTACACTTAAGAACTACGATATCGATATACAAAAAATAAGTGCCACGGTGGGGCCCACGGTCACGTTGTATGAAATTGTACCGGCCCCGGGTGTACGCATAAGCCGAATTAAAAACCTGGAAGACGATATCGCGCTGAATCTCTCGGCATTGGGTATTCGGATCATTGCACCAATTCCCGGTAAGGGTACTATTGGTATAGAAGTGCCGAACGTAAAAAAGACGATCGTCAGTATGCGCACTTTGTTGGCATCCGATAAATTTCAGCATAGTGCATTTAATCTGCCGATTGCCATTGGAAAAACCATCAACAATGAAAATTTCATTGTTGACTTGTCAACCATGCCGCATTTGTTGATGGCAGGTGCCACAGGGCAGGGGAAATCAGTCGGATTGAATGCCATACTTGTTTCACTACTTTACAAGAAACATCCTTCCCAGCTCAAACTCGTGTTGGTGGACCCGAAAAAAGTAGAACTCAGTTTATACAGAATTATTGAAAAGCACTTTCTGGCCAAGCTGCCTGGCGAAGAAGAGCCCATCATTACAGATACAAAAAAAGTCGTTTATACTCTCAATGCACTTTGCATTGAAATGGATAACAGGTATGACCTGCTGAAGGAAGCCGGCACGAGGAATATTCGTGAATACAACGACAAATTCATCAAGCGCAAACTCAATCCCCAGAAAGGACATCAGTATCTGCCATTTATCGTACTTGTCATCGACGAATTTGCCGACCTGATCATGACTGCCGGAAAGGAAATCGAAATGCCCATAGCAAGGCTTGCTCAACTTGCGCGCGCAGTTGGTATACATCTTATTATTGCCACCCAGCGCCCCTCCGTTAACATTATTACAGGTACCATCAAAGCCAATTTCCCTGCACGCATCGCTTTTAAAGTTTCTTCAAAGATTGATTCCCGTACAATCCTTGATACTGGCGGAGCGGAACAACTCATTGGCAAGGGAGACATGCTGGTTTCTTACAACGGAGAAATAACCAGACTTCAATGCGCGTTTGTGGACACGCCCGAGGTGGAAGAAGTTGCTGAATTTATCGGCAAACAGCAGGGTTATCCGGAAGCTTTCCTCTTACCTGAATACGTAGACGAAAGGGAAGTGAACGACAAGGATTTTGATGCTAATAACCGGGACCCCTTATTTGAAGACGCTGCCCGTCTTATTGTACAGAATCAAATTGGTTCAACATCTCTGATCCAGCGCCGGATGAAGCTTGGTTATAACCGGGCAGGACGTTTGATGGATCAACTGGAGGCGGCCGGTGTGGTGGGACCGAACCAGGGCAGTAAGGCAAGGGAGGTGATTATCAAAACAGATTCTGAACTTTCTGTTTATCTCACACAACTGGGTGGCGGGCACGCAAATCATTTTTAACAGGCATGGCATAACGATTGCAATTCGAATGGCATATCTTGCCCCCGTTTTCATCAAATTTTCCATATGAAGGTGATGTTCCATTTTTTCTGTGCATTTTTGATTGTGACAGGATGCTATGCCCAGAATAGCGATCCCGCCGCAAAAAAGATACTGGATCAGGCTTCTGCAAAAATTAAATCATATAAATCCGTACAGGCAACATTTACGCTGCAGGTGCAGGACGCCCAGGGTGCGTCGCAGGGAACGAAAAAGGGCACCGTTAACATGAAGGGCAATAAATATGTTGTCCTGATTACCGGTCAGGAGATTTATTGCGACGGGAAAACCATCTGGACCTACGATAAATCAGCCAATGAAGTAACGATCACAAAAGTGGATCCAAGTTCCAATACACTACCTCCTCAAAAATTATTTACAAATTTTTACGATAAAGATTTTCTTTATAAACTGAACGGCGAACAGAAAATGGGCACCAAAACAGTAGTAGAAATTGAAATGACACCGATCGACAAGACACAGAATTTTCATAAAGTCTATCTCTATGTAGATAAAAAATCCAATTTGGTCACTTCAGGTAAGATGCTCGACAAAAGTGGTAACAGATATATCTATACGATAAACAGCCTCAATGGCAAAGCGGATCTCTCGGATGCCAATTTTACCTTCGATAAGTCTAAACATCCCGGAGTTGAAGAAGTGAATCTGACTCAATAACTAAAAACAAGTCTGGAAGTCTGGAAGACTGGAAGTGTATCATAAGTAACTCTTCAGACGAATACTTTCAGTCTTCCAGACTTTCAGACTTATTCTCCTCCCCATCTGAAACTTTTCTGGTCAAATCCGGCGAGATCAATTACACGGTCTACAACTGTTGCCGCAACGGCTTCTAAGGTGAGCGGTTTACTATAAAAAGAAGGAGTGGCGGGGCAAATAATGGCCCCGGCAAGGGTCAGTGTTTCCATATTACGGATGTGAATGAGATTGTACGGCATATCCCGGATGACGCAAATCAGTTTCCTTCGTTCCTTCAGGATCACATCTGCCGCCCTTGTAATCAGGTCTGTGCTGATTCCGGTTGCAATGCGGCCCAGTGTTCCCATAGAACAGGGAATGATGATCATGGTATCATAACGTGCTGAACCCGAGGCAAAGGGTGCCATGAAATCGTCTGTTTCAAATACTTCTAAAGGAAAATGCTTGTAATTCTGGTTTCCTAATTCGGTTTCCCAAACCATCCGGGCATTTTTGGTCATTGCTATGGAGACTGTTTCCCATTGTGAGCGGATCACAAGCAGTTTTTCGATGAGTAAATTTGCGTATATGGAACCACTGGCTCCGGTAATGGCAACAACTATTTTTCGCATAATTTCTTTCTTGAAATTACAAAGTAGACGATTTTATATTGATATGCGTCAATTTAACCCGTGATAATAATATTTACCAGAGGTGTAACAAGGTTGCTTAATGTAAAATTTTATCTTTGACTTTTCATAGGATAAGGTTTAATGGTTAATGGTATTTGATTAGTGCGGCCTCCCTTCAACAAGGAGGCTTTTTTGTTATACTGTGAATGGGATGAACATCACTTTTTGATATTTTCGAATATAGCCAGGTGCGCCGGATCAAAATGTTCATCCGGAAAACGTGCAAGACCCAGTTGAAAAAGAGCAGATTGTTGCAGGCGAAGAAACACCTTTCGGTTCTTGTGTTCTTTTGCCGAAACGATACGGTCAAAAGCAACTTTATTATAAATTCCAAGGCAGTATATATTCATATAATATTTCCCTTTTGGTAGGCTGATTTTAATCCGGTTATCGAAATCGGGATAAAATACCTGTTTAATTATACCAGCTCCGCGCAGGTCATATCGGTCAACGATTATAAAAACGGAATCTATTCTCGAAAGTTTGTCAGCAGCGTTTTGTAGTAAAAGCGTAACGGTTCCGGAATCTTTTGAAGGGAGACTGTCATAGCCGTAACAATGACCGGAAGCCATTATCAATAATACAAATATGATTCCTCTAAAGAACATTAAGCATAGGATCTGTTGATGCTGGCAACGAAAATGTTCTTTACCTCAGTATCCTACAAGGGGTCGTTTCTATTCGAAGCTGGGCCCTCTGAAAACGAAAAAAGCAGGTTTTTATGTTAAACCTGCTCTATAAATTGCATAATTCATTAAGCCTCAGCCATATCTGGGATAGCCTCCACTTTATAATCCCCCTGATCCAATTTCTTTTTAGTTGCTTCAAATGCATCAAGCGTTGCGTCTATGTCCTCATCATTATGGATAGCCGTCGGTATGAGACGATATATGATATGTCCTTTCGGAATCACGGGATATACCACGATAGAACAAAATATTCCAAAGTTTTCTCTCAGATCCATTACCATGGCAGTCGCTTCGGGAACATCTCCGGTCATATAAATCGGGGTTACCACTGAATCTGTTTTGCCGATGTCGAATCCCTTTTTGCGAAGTCCTGCCTGGAGTTTTTTTGCATTGCTCCAAAGTTTGTCTTTCAAAGACGGATTATTTCTTAACAGCTCCAGCCTTTTAAGATTCCCAAGCACGAGCGGCATGGGCAAACTCTTCGCAAAAATCTGGCTGCGTATATTATAGCGAATATAATCCACGATCAGTCTTTCGCCGGAAACAAATGCACCGATGGACGCCATGGACTTGGCGAATGTAGAAAAATAAAGATCGATATCTTTCTGGATGCCCTGTTCTTCCCCCGCACCGGCACCTGTTTTTCCGAGAGTACCAAAACCATGTGCATCGTCTACGAGCAGCCGGAATTTATATTTTGATTTTAACGCTGCGATTTCTTTTAGTTTGCCCTGGTCACCGGCCATTCCAAATACACCTTCAGTAATCACCAGGACACCTCCGGTATTTTGTTTCTCTATAAGGGCGTTTGCCCGCTGAATTTGTTTTTCAAAATCAGCCATGTCATTATGTTTATATACATACCGGTGCCCTGCATGCAGGCGGAGACCGTCAATAATGCATGCGTGACACTCTGCATCATATACAATAATATCATGACGGCCGCATAAGACATCTATAATACTCACCATCCCCTGATAACCATAATTCAGCAGGGCGGTATCTTCTTTGCCCACAAATTCAGAAAGTTCCTTTTCCAGTTGTTCGTGCTGGTTGCTGTTTCCACTCATCATGCGTGCCCCCATCGGTGATGCCAGTCCGTAAGCTGCTGCTCCTTCCGCATCTGTTTTCCTTACTTCGGGATGATTTGCCAATCCCAGATAATTGTTCAGGCTCCAAACGATCATTTCCTTGCCCCGGAACTTCATCCGGTTACCTATCTCACCTTCCAGTTTTGGAAATGCAAAATACCCGTGTGCTCTTTCCCTGTGTTGTCCGATAGGACCATTATGCCTCGTGAGCTTTTCAAAAATATCTGCCATACAGTTTGAACATTAGTTAAAAATTGCCACAAAAATAATGTATTTGGAGAACCGGACAAGATGCAAATGCAGATACCTTTGATCAAACCTTGCGACACATGAGGATATTCATACTTTCCATTTCAACGTTTTTAATTCAAATTGTCACAATTCAGGCCCAGCCTGCCGGGGAACCAATAGTAAGACCTAAGCTCGTAGTAGGAATTGTGGTGGATCAGATGCGTTGGGATTATTTATACCGGTATTATAATATGTACGGAAACGGTGGCTTCAGGCGTTTGCTGAGTGAGGGTTTTTCCTGCGAGAATACATATATAAATTATCTGCCGTCTTTTACAGCTGTAGGTCATACGTGTATTTTTACGGGTTCAGTGCCTTCGATTTCCGGAATCACCGGGAACGACTGGACAGAACAGTTAACAGGCGTACATATGTATTGCACGGACGATAGTACAACTGAATCTGTCGGCGTCAGTGCATCGCCAGATGGGAAAATGTCACCCCGCAACATGCTGGTCTCTACGATTACCGATGAACTGCGCGTAGCTACCAACTTCCAGTCGCGCGTGGTGGGTATTTCATTGAAAGACCGGGCAGCTATTCTGCCGGCTGGCCACACTGCCAATGCAGCCTTCTGGATGGATGACGAAACCGGCAATTTCATCAGCAGTACTTACTATATGAAATCACTGCCTGATGCAGTAGTCAGGTTCAATAAAGAAAAACGTATTGAAAAATATCTGCAGCATGGCTGGAACACATTATATCCTATAGGTACTTATGTCGCCAGTGATTTCGATAATAAACCTTATGAAGGAAAATTTCCGGGAGAATCCTCGCCGGTATTTCCGCATGATATCAAGTCTGCTTATTCCAAAAACCATAGTATTTTCCGTTTCACCCCCTACGGGAATTCGCTAACACTTGATTTTGCAAAAACCTTGCTGGATGCATATCAGCTGGGGCAGGGTTCGACCACCGATTTTCTGACGATCAATTGTGCATCCACAGATTATGCGGGTCATTTATTCGGGCCTAATTCAGTTGAAATAGAGGACGTTTACCTGCGCCTCGATCAGGATCTGGCTTCTTTTTTTTCTGAACTTGATTCAAAAATAGGTAAGGGTAACTGGCTTGTTTTTCTGACTGCGGATCATGGCGCAGCGAACGCCGTTGGATATTCACAGGAAAAACGGATTCCTGCAGATTTTTTTGTAAGCAGTAATATAATTTCCAGCCTGACACAACTCATCCAGCAAAAATTTGGTGTTTCAAACGCTATCAGGTCGGGAGCAAATTACCAGATCAATTTCGACCTCGCGAAAATTGCAGCCTCCAATGCCGATTTTGAAGGAATAAAAAAACTGGCAATTGACTATCTCAAAACGCTTCCTTCTGTGGCATATGCTGTTGATATGGAAAAAATCCGGGAGGCTTCCATTCCTGAACCCATCCGAACAATGATCGTCAACGGATATAATTATAAAAGAAGTGGTCAGATACAGGTCGTTTTTCAGCCTGCCTGGCTTGAATCCTACTCGCGAACAGGTACGACACATGGCACATGGAATCCCTATGATACGCACATACCCCTGATCTTTATGGGTTGGGATATCCAGCCGGGTGCAACGGCCAACCTCGTTCACATGACAGACATCGCACCTACACTGGCAACACTTTTACATATACAGCCTCCCAATGGTAATATCGGGACACCTATTGTTGATTTGCTGACAAGGTAAAAAAGCTTTAAGCTTAGCGCCCGGTCGACTGTCAAAAAAAACGATCAGCTTAACATTCCAAACGAACTAGCTCTGCCATTTCTATTTCGGGCTCAAAGCCTGTCTGATTCTTTCAGCCATATCCTGCAGATGGTATTTGCTTATTTTATCTGACGATGCGTTGGATGCCGTTATGATTCGGTTGCGTAAGGCTGTCAGGTGGCCCCTGGCTATCGACGAAATATCAGTATTTTTTACATCAGGACCGAACAGGATAATTAACCCGCGGGGCAATCCGGCCGGCAGGGTCGGCTGGGATGGATTCATGAGCGAAATCATAAGATCCACGTATTGCTTCTGTAAATTCCGTCTGAAAGGGTCAATCGCATTCTGTGGCGCGCTGAGCTCTTTCCAAAGTCCTTTCTCGAGGTCTGTAATCATGTCATCGGGACCATAAACCGTTGACTTGCCAAAACGATCACTCATCACTTCCATTCTGAACAGGCGTGAAGAAGAAAGCAGGGAGTTCAACACACCTCCCTGCGTATTTGAAATCAATTCTGCAGAGGATGGGCTGCTTATTTTATTCAGAATATTTTTATCCAGCAACCAGTAGGGAGTGTTGAATAATTGGTTTTGTAAAAAAAGAATGGATTGCTGCTGGATCAATTTAGGAGTGGGTTCGTACACTTCTCCCGTTTCTTCAACACTTTTTAATGTTTCATAAATACCACCTACATTTTTTGTGACATGGTTCATGTAACGGCTGAACTGACCAATCAGCTGGCTGTACATATCATCCAGATTTTCATATGTATCAGCTTCTTCTTTTGTCCAAACCGGTAACTGGACAATAATTCTTTTCAGGTTTAATATTCCATATTCACTTGCTTTGATCGCATTGTCACTTAGATCCTCTGTTTGAGCGCGTGGGTCAAAATTCTGTCCCTCACCTCCGAACCAGAGCAGAGGATTACTTTTCAGGCTGTCTACAATCCATCTGTTCAGTATCAGCTTGTCTTCTTCGGAAGACTTTGTATCAGGAATAATTTTATATCCCCACTGAATGGCCCATTTATCATAGGGTCCGATACGAGGATATAATCCGGCCGGACTGATTTTATCTTCAGGCTGTGCGACATAATTAAAGCGGGCATAATCCATGATAGACGGTGTATGCCCGTTGGCTTCTACCCAGGTTTTATCCCGCAGTTTTTCCACGGGTATTTTGCTGCTGCTGCCCATATTATGACGTAAACCCAATGTATGACCAATCTCATGTGACGAAACGAAGCGAATCAGTGTTCCCATCAGACTGTCACTAAATACCATGGTTCGTGCTCGCGGGTCGACAGCACCTGCCTGGATAAAATACCAGTCGTGTAAAAGCTTCATAACATTATGATACCAGCCAATATTGCTATTTAGAATTTCTCCGGTTCGCGGGTCAACTTCCCTGGGTCCATATGCATTTTCTATATCTGAAGCAAAATACCGGATGAATGAAAACCTTGCATCTTCCAGATTTATGGTATCGTTTTCCGGCCATTCCTTACCAACGATCGCGTTTTTGAATCCGGCTTTTTCAAATGCTGATTGCCAGTCGTTGATACCCGCGATCAGGTATGGGCGCCACTGTTTGGGTGTAGCCGGATCAATATAATAAACAATGGGTTTTTTTGGTTCTACAAGCTCGCCTTTTTTCCATCGGGCCAGGTCTTCGTCTTTCGGTTCAAGCCTCCAGCGGCTGATAAATGTGTTTGTCTTTGTTTTCTGGGAATTTTCAGTATAGACGGAATATTCGCTTGCAAAATATCCGACACGTGGGTCAAATAATCTTTTGCGCATGGGATTGGCCGGCAGCATGATGAATGAATTATTCAATTCCATGGTAACGACTCCTGCGGCATCTGCCGCAGGCAAACTGGTTGAATTGCCAAAACTATTTCCGCCGGCCGATGCAGCAGAGCTATATGTTTTGATGGTGCGAACTTCGGTATTCAAAGGATAGCTATGGATATAAGAAATAAAAGAACGATCACTTGCAATTCCACCCAGGCTGTAACGTCTTTTCACATCGGGTCCCAGGCTGACAGGCTGATTATCTAACTTGAAAAAATCAGTGACGTCGATCACTACGCTACCTGAGTCCTTGCCGTATGCTTTAATATCAAATGAAGCTGCAATCGGATCCACATTAGAATTCCTGACCGCTTCAGCGATCGGTTGTGCGGAATCCGGCGCTACACTGACGATAGTCATTACGCGTAAAAAAACATTATCTGACGGGCCCTTTTCCCAACGTATGGTTTGTTCATTTACTTTTTCACCGCCGTAGGAACGGCTTCCTGCAGGAGATTTCACGAAGCGCGTGATCGTTAGCATTTCACGATTGAAAAGCGAATCGGGTAGTTCGAAGTACCATTTGTCTTCCACTTTATGTACAGTAAACAATCCTGATTGCGTCACAGCTTTTTCAGTGATTACTTCCTTGTATGGCTTTGGTGAGGATTTTGCCGGGGAGGTGGTTGCACGTTTTGATGTGCTGTCGTTCTTCCTGTTGTTTGGGTTCGCGGGCATTTGCTGCGAAAAACAACATGCAGTAAAGGCCAGCCCGAAGATCAGACAAAAGAATCGTTTCATTATTCAATATATTGAAAAAAGAATGACAAGATAAGCCTAAAGCCCAAGGCCAAAAGCCAAAAACTTTGTTACTGAATTGCGAAATGACTAGTGGTTATAAATTATGATGGAGGGTCGTTAAGCGTAAAGCTTTTAGCTTGAATTTACTCTCGCAATAAATAAATGGACGTAAGTAAATATTTATAAACCGTTTCATATTAAAAACAGTTTCGGCATTACGCATTGAGCTTTTTAGGCGTTCCGATTAATGCAATTCAAATCCTCAAATGCAGTCTGCAGGCGAGTGACAAAACTTTCTTCTCCTTTCCTAAGCCATACACGTGGATCATAAAACTTCTTGTTGGGCTTTTCGGGGCCTTCCGGATTACCCAGCTGGCCTTGCAGGTACGGCTCGTTCTTTTTATAATACTTCTGAACACCTTCCCAGAAAGCCCATTGCAGATCCGTATCCAGATTCATCTTGATGGCACCATAACCAATGGCTTCACGAATTTGATACTGGGGGGATCCGCTGCCACCATGAAAAACGAAATAAACCGGCTTCGGTTTTGTCTTCAGCTCTTTTTGAATATAATCCTGGCTGTTTTTTAAAATGACCGGACGTAATTCAACATTTCCCGGACTATAAACGCCATGTACATTTCCGAAAGCAGCGGCCACGCCAAACAGGCGACCTACCTTGCTCAATTCGGTGTACGCATAAGCAACATGCTCGGGTTGGGTATATAGTTTATCATTCTCAACGCCGCTATTGTCCACGCCGTCTTCTTCACCACCTGTTACTCCCAGTTCTATTTCGATGGCCATACCCAATGGTTTCATTCTTTCGAAAAATTCAACGGAAGTGTGAATATTTTCCTCCAAAGGTTCTTCGGATAAATCCAGCATGTGAGAACTGAACAGGGGTCGTTTTTTTTCTTTGAAATAGGCCTCACCCTGATCCAGCAATCCACTGATCCAGGGCAGCCATTTTTTAGCAGCATGATCAGTATGAACAACAACCGGTATTCCATAATATTTTGCCAGGGTGTGTATATGCAGCGCACCGGAAACACCACCATAAATATTTGCCTGTAACTTATCGTTTGGCATTCCTTTTCCGGCCACAAACTGGGCCCCTCCATTCGAGAATTGTATGATAATCGGTGAATTCACTTTGGCCGCCGCTTCCATGGCAGCGTTGATGGTGTCCGTTCCTGTAACATTTACTGCCGGAACGGCAAATTCATTGTTTTTTGCATCTTCATAAAGAGCTTGCAATTCTTCTCCGAATAAAACACCAGCTGTATATTTTGCCATGGTAAAGTTTTTCAGGTCAATTAAGGCTGCAAAGATACGGTTTCCGGTCTGCACCGCTCGGACAGTTCATTGAAAATAATCTAATATTTGCTCGATGGATCTGAATATAAATAGAAATCATTCAGTCCTGGAATTTTCCCAGATTCTTTTGGATCAACGCGAGGTTTTTCTGGAGAGTCTGTTTTAGTTGCCTTTTGACAAGCTGCCCCATAGACTTGCATTTTAGATAAACAGGCGCATGAAATTCTGTTGCAAGTTCATTCCGGAGCTGAACAAGCTTTTCAGGCGTTGAAATATGATCGGCAGACATGATATTAAGTAAATGCATCAGACGAAACCTGGACGAAGCCACTCGGAACGCCATCATGGTTCTTTCCTCTGTTTGATATTGGGTGATCGAATCCTGGTTTAAATACCTGACACATATATCCACAAGAGATCTATTTTCTTTGAAGAATTGCGGGAGATAAATATTTTTTCTTCCCTCATAACTCTGCTGATCGAAATCGATCGCGCGGATACGATATTGAAAATCTTCAATATCCGGCGTAATATCAACTACGAAATTGTAAGATCGCATATCTCCCAACAGACGAACAAAACATCGTTCATTAAATTTCACAAACTCTTTTGCAAAGCGAATCCGGTTCGTAATGGGTTCATGCAGATATGAACTGATAAAAATGTCTCCCGGAATACCGGCAATGTGATCTTCAATCAACGTTTGCTGATGAGTAAAAAAACTGATTCTGTTCGGGGACAACAGATGTTCCAGCTCAAGACCATATACCCGCGAGGCATCCGCCTGTTTTATATAAAAATGATCGTAGTTGTCATTGAATTTGTTGACGATGCGGATTCTGAATGGACTTGAGTTTGCAAAACTGCAAAAATCAACTCTTGCCACGTCCAGATGTTTACTTACGGACAGATCCCCTTCTGTTTTTAAAATGGCATACATTTTTACAAGCCCTTCCCGAATGTATTGCCAATGCGTCATATCGTAAGAAACAGTTTCCCATAAGGTGTCATTCCCATTTTTATCTTTTAAAGGGACAGCATATGAAACGTGTAAGAGATCAGCATATGAAACCGGCAATTTTACTTCACGACCATGTATCTGTAAATAATGCCGAAGCGAATCGTTCACCGGGAAAATGGGTTTTTTCCTGGAAGGTTTATTGGTTCGATTGTTATCCGGCGCGTTAACGTCGAATGAAAATTGCATGGATCATGTTTGTGTAAAAATAAGCTTAAAGCCTAAAGCCCAAAGCCTAAAACTGACACACAAAAGATTCACGATTCAGAGAAATGAATAGATGAATAAAACTGGGGTGATTTGAAAAAAGCCGACGTAAAATCGAAAGAGTTTTAGTCTTTAAGCTTTTGGCTTTAGGCCTTTCGCATGGGTGCCTCCTGCTAAATTGTTTGTAAAATTCAGCAGGAGGGCGCAGTTAAACAGTTGGTTTAATTCAGGGGTATTGGAACTGTTACTGGTTTCCCCATGGATCTTGGATTTCTGGATGTTTTCCCGGTATTGGATTTAAGAATAAGGTTCGATTCTCTGGGTTGTGATTAGGTTTCAACAGGATTTGGATCGATTTCTTCGGTTTTTTTAGTTTCTTCGGACATCGGACTAACTAAACGATTCTCTCAAAGGATAAGGTCGAAATAGCTTTTCAGGACAGGATCTGATTTTTCGGATAGGATTGGATCCGGACGATTCACTTAAAGGATAGGATCAAATGGTTTCTTCTGAACGGATAGGGTATTCTCGGATAGGATTGGACCGGGTTTCGGTATTCAAAGGGTATGAAAAAAGAAGTTGACTGACATCGGATTCTTCTGGAAATTCGATTGGATATTGGATAAGAACTTTGTACGGTTTTTCGGATATTGTCTGATTGATTTATGTATCAATCAACTTCAACCCAAAAGTAACTTTTGCACATATTAACAACAATAGCCCTTTTGCCTGATTTTAACAGTTCAGAAATTACAGGTCGACGGGTACTATAACGATGAATGATTCGCGTAGTTTTACTAAAAATGGGTATTAAGCCTAATATTATCTGTTAATCAGTTACTTAACAAAGTCTAAGGTCTTTACGTCCGTGCCAGGATTAGTCCCTTAGTCATGTAATTGAGGAAATTTCCAGGATAAAACCTGGATGATCGATCATTAAACGATCACGAAGCAATGACTAATAGATCACCGGTAGATAAAAGATCATACAACATTTATAGTTATCAATAAAATGAGTATGCAGGCGTCAATTCATGTTTTCAGTCTGAAGGACTGCAAAACATCGTATTTGGTTACTATATGAAAATTACCGCTGTCATCTTTCGCAAGGACCGCGCCATTTTCTTTACTGATCAGCGGACTGATTCTTTCTACTGCGGCATCGAAAGCAACAACAGGATAGGGTGCTTCGATTACATCCAGTATTTTTTTACTCCTGATATCCGTTCCATTATTCAGCATCACATTGAATAAGCCGCTTTCACTAACAGCGCCGACCAGAATACCTGATTTAAATACCGGGATATTTTCAATATTCAATTCCTTCATCCGGTCTACAGCTTCCCCAACAGTCTGTTCAGGTGTCATCGTTACCAGTGTATGAGATCCTCTGGAATTTACAATATCCCGGAATGTTTTTACATCCAGGAATCCGCGTTCCATCATCCACTGGTCGTTGTAAATTTTTGCAACATACCGACTACCGTGATCATGGAAGATGCAAACGACCAGATCATCTTTTTTCAATCTGTTTTTTAATTGCATTAATCCCTGCAGGCAGCTTCCGGCGCTATATCCGCAAAAAAGTCCTTCCTCCTTTGCCAGGCGGCGGGCCATAATTGCACCGGCCTTGTCAGTTACCTGCTCGAAATGATCAATCACTGTCATGTCGTAATTCTCCGGGACAAAATCTTCTCCGAACCCTTCGGATACATATGGATGTACTTCATTCATATCAACCTGGCCGGTGTTATAATATTTGGTCAGCAAAGAACCAAAAACGTCGATGGCCCAGATTTGAATGGCAGGATTTTTTTCTTTCAGATACATCGCCGTGCCGGTAACGGTACCACCGGTGCCTGCCGTACAGACAAGATGTGTGATTTTGCCATCTGTCTGCTTCCAAATTTCAGGACCGGTACTCTCGTAATGGGCCAGCCGGTTTGCCAGATTATCATATTGATTGCAGTAAAACGAATTCGGAATTTCTTTGGCCAGCCGTTTTGCCACTGAATAATAACTGCGGGGGTCTTCCGGCTCCACATTCGTCGGACATACGATCACCTCGGCACCAACGGCTTTTAAAATATCTGATTTTTCTTTTGATTGTTTATCGGTCGTTGCGAAAATACATTTGTATCCTTTTACACAGGCTGCCAGCGCGAGTCCCATGCCGGTATTACCACTGGTTCCTTCTATAATGGTTCCTCCGGGTTTTAACTTGCCTTCTTTCTCGGCAACTTCAATCATCTTAACAGCCATCCGGTCTTTGATAGAATTACCCGGATTAAAGTAGTCTACTTTAGCAACTACCTCACATGGAAAATCACGGGTGATTTTATTTAAGCGGATCATTGGTGTATTACCAATGGTTTCCAGAATATTATTCTTTATATCCATACCCAAATGTACAAAGGATTAAGCATTGTCTCCTTTGGACCACCTGCCGTCCCGTGTTGCATTTTTTTTGTACTGCATGAATTTGTCAATCAGAATCAGTCCGAGGATGACGTTGATACCGATAAAAATGTTAACATACGTATTATTGAGCAACTTACCCCAGTTCAGTTTGTTGGCATCATGGTAATAAGAGGGCAGGAGGGAGCCCGTCGGATTATCCACCCAATGCATTTGCCCTATAAAATAAATAAAAAGTCCTCCAATCATAATAAGGAAAAAAGCCATTATTCCCCGGATCAAATTCTTGTTGATATAATTTTTAGTTGCGGGGGCAACATGAAATTGTGCTATTTTTTCCATTACATTTTTTGTAAACCGCATGGAAGGCATTTCCAGTTCCTCCTGTTGCAAAAGCGCATGAATACTTTTCAATTCATTGTACCTGATCTGCCAATCCAAATCTTCTGCCAGGTGACGGCTTATCTTTTCCCTTTCAGCAGAGCTGACATGACCGTCAATAAATTCCCAGATTAATTTCTCCATTTCCTGATCCATACGATTCCTGTTTATATACGAATTTTCAAATAATTGATTTTGTCCTCCATTAATCCGCATGTATTTCACGTACCTCATGAGCAAAATGTTTTTCCATCTTTTCTTTTAGCCTTTGTCTGGCCCGGTGTAGCTTCACTTTCACTGTATTCGGATCCAGGCGCATGATTTTTCCAATTTCCGCCAGTGTTTGTTCCGCTCTATAAAAGAGATTCAATACCTGGGCATCATCGACGCTTAACATAGCTATTGCCTGGCTTAACATGGTGTGACGTGATTTTTGTTCAACGAGGTCGGCATTAAAAGCCGATTCACTGTTTTCCACCTGTATACCAGTTCTTTCATTATCAAGTGACTGTGTATCAAGCTTTTTTTTCCTTAAAAAGCTCAGACAGGTAGTGCGGGTAATCGTAAATAACCATGTGCTGAACTTCGATTCTCCCCGAAAGTCCGCCAGTGAACGGTATGCTTTTACGAAAACATCCTGAGCTATTTCTTCCGCATCTTCACGGTTCTCCGTAAACCGGAGAATCAATGTAAATACATAGTTCTGATACTTTTCAACCAGTATCGTAAAAGCAGACTGTTCCCCTTTCAGGATCCTCCTTATGATTTCCTCGTCTGGTTGCCCGGTTATAGTCACATGGATAAGACGTTATAAATCGTAATCCGGTTACAGGCGCAAGGTAAGCTTAAAGCATAAGGCTTAAAGTGTAAAGCCGTCCGGGACGTAGGCTTTCTTCCAAAAAAATAGCAAATCCTGTAACCTGGGCGGAGCAGGTTACGTCTGATCTCGTATTAAAACAATTGACAAAATTTAAAAACAAGTATATGGGACCCGATCAACTGGTATTTTTTTGGCTTATTCTCTGTAGTGTTTCGATTTGTGCATTATTATTTGGAAGCAGATATTTAAACAATCGGGAAAACATGGCTATGATTGAAAAGGGTTTAGACCCTAGATTGAAACAGGAACGTCGTCCGGCTCCCTTCCGAAATCTGAAATGGGGATTATTACTGGTAGGTGCGGGTCTTGGTTTATTTGTCGCATATCTTATGGATAATTTCATGCTTTATAACGTACATCACCTGGTAGCCAACGAAACCAATGACGGAGCCAATGCGCCCATTTATTTTGCGTTGATCGCCATTGGCGGAGGTATAGGGCTGATACTGTCTTATAAAATTGAAAGAAAAAATTTACCGGATAATAAGATACTTTAATGTTTAGAAACAGCAGAAGGCATGGGGTTGTTGGATTCCAACAACTCCATTGCTTTTTTCAAAACGGGATCTTTCTGATTCATAATGAAATAATAACCCTGTGAACGCCAGAGCAGCCTGGCCAGAAGGGCTTTTACGCGGATTTCAACCTGACTGCGGTCCTGGTCAGATATTCCTGTTAAATAGATAGAGTCTTTTTTGGCATAGGTCACCAGGTCATTCCAAACACCTTCATCGTTTTTGAATTCTGCATAAAAATCAGCAGGTGACTGGTATTTTCTTAATTCATTCTGATGGTGTATATAATATTCATAGATGAAATTGTTGAGCGTCCCGCTAATGTACAATGCACTTACACTTCGTGCGATCTGGGTCGTATCTACCGCAACAAATACATCTGGCGTGATGCCGCCTCCGCCATACACCTGCCTGCCTGCCGGTGTTCGGTAAACCGGCCCTGCATGAACACTGGTTGTATCTCCATGAATCATTTCTCCGTTGTGAAAGCGATCGTAAACTTCTTCGTTGTATGCTTCGCGTCCCTTATTGTACGGCTTCTGAATACTTCGTCCCAGGGGTGTGTAGTAACGCGCGATGGTCAGTCTTAATTCACTCCCATCGTTCAATTCAAAAGGTTCCTGCACGAGACCTTTACCGAAGGTTCGCCGGCCGACAATGGTGGCCCGGTCCCAGTCCTGCAAGGCACCCGTAAGAATTTCACTGGCCGATGCCGTGCCTTCGTCGACTAACAAGATGAGTTTTCCCGTCTCAAAAGTTCCGGGTCTTTGTGCGTGATATTCTTTACGCGGGCTCTTTCTTCCCTCAGTGTATACGATCAAGTCGTCATTTCCCAGGAATTCGTCCGCCATATTCACGGCCTCATCCACAATCCCTCCGCCATTGCCCCGAATATCCAATATCAGTTTCTTCATTCCCTGTTTTTCCAGGGTCTCCATGGCGATCATAAATTCTTCAAATGTGGTTCTGGAGAATTTATTAATTCTGATATAACCTGTTTCGCTGTTAATCTTGTAAGAGGCATCCAGAGCCGGAAGTGGAATTACGCCGCGTTGTATGGTAAAAGGCATGAGTGTCTTGTTACGAAATATATACACGATCACTGTACTGGCTCCCGGGCCGCGGAGAAATTTTTTTATCCGGTCGGCAGTTATACCATTACCAGCAACAGCAGAATCACCTACACGAATAATCTGATCACCTACGATTATACCAGCTTTGTCGCTGGGACCTCCGCTGAGTACATTGGTTATATTTACCGTATCATTCAGGATTTGAAATTCAACACCTATTCCCTGGAAATTGCCCTGCAGATCTTCATTCATCTCCACCTGGTCAACAGCCGGAATATAGTATGAATGGGGATCGAGGTGTGAAAGTAATCCCTGTATAGCCTCTTCGCTCAGGGAGTCTGTATGCACAGAATCCACATATTTATCTTTTATAATATCCAATACTTCCTGCACCGGGCTCAATTTTCCCGTTTTAAAAAAACCGCCGGTATAAGTGTTGGGATAAAGTCTGTATCCGATTATCATTCCAAGGATCATGACTACCGCAAACAAAAGGGGCAGCCAGAAATTCAGTTTTTTCATGTACTTGATTTCACCTGAAGTCGCAAATTAAGCATAAAGCGCAAAGCACAAAGCATAAAGCTGTCATTCAAATCTTAATCGTCACACCTAACGCGTAACGCTCAACGTTCAATAATCCCGTAAATGGCAAAAATCTGTTTGTATACATTCCAATTTTTAATAATAATCTGCATATAGAGTTTTACGCTTTACGCTTTGAGCTTTGTGCTTAAAATGTACCTTCGCACCGAATTATAAAAAGGAATTATGGGGATACTTATTGCGGACAGTGGTTCTACCAAATGTGAATGGTGTTTTATTTCAAATGGCAGAAAACAGATTATTGAAACGCAGGGTGCCAGCCCATATTTTCTAAACGGGCGGCAACTTGCGGCGATGATGAAGGAAGAACTCCTGCCGGCGTTGAAAAATAAAATCCCCTCAGCCATTTATTTTTATGGAACTGGTCTCGGCGCTGCTAAAAACCGGACGATGTTCAAAAAAGCTATCAGATCTGTATTTCCCAATGCCGGGATTGAAGTGGAACATGATCTTACAGGTGCATCCAGGGCATTATGCGGAAAAAATAAAGGTATCGTGGTCATCCTCGGAACAGGCAGTAATTCGGGATATTATAATGGAAAAAAAATTATTCGAAACAGCCCGGGGCTGGGTTATGTTTTGGGAGATGAGGGAAGCGGTGCCTATTTGGGAAAAAAAGTATTACAATATTATCTGTATAAGACCTTCGATACAGAATTGCATAATAAATTTCAAAAAAAATACGATCTCTCTGCCGCCGAAATTCTTGATTCAGTTTATAAAAAACCCTTACCCAATCGATATATTGCTTCTTTCTCCATGTTCCTGGCAGAAAACCGCGGGCATTATATGATAGAAAATATTATTGAGGATGGGTTATGGGATTTTTTTTCCATACATCTGGCGCATTACCCGGAATCAGGGAAGGTGCCTGTCTTTTTTACCGGAAGCGTGGCTTTTGGCTTTCAGGATATTCTGAAAGAACTTTGTAAAAATTTTGGCTGGCATGCAGGTAAATTTCTGGCCAAACCCATGGAAGGTTTGATTTCATATCATAAAAGGAGATGATGAATTTCGAAAAAATAACAGAAGAACAAGGCAGCTATCGGCATTTGGAAAAGATGAGCACACAGGATCTCCTCACTTTTATTAACAGGGAAGACCAGCAGGTTCCTCTTGCGGTCGCTCACTCGATACCGCAAATTGAAAAATTGACTGAGGTTATCATCGATAAAATGCTGATGGGTGGTCGCCTTTTTTACCTGGGAGCGGGTACAAGTGGCCGCCTGGGCATTCTGGATGCCAGTGAAATTCCTCCTACATTCGGAATGCCTTACGGATTGATCATCGGATTGATTGCTGGCGGAGAAAAAGCCATCCGCACCCCCGTTGAAAATGCTGAGGACGATGAAGAACAGGGATGGCTTGACCTTTGTGACTATGAGGTAACTGACAAGGATGTGGTTATAGGCATTGCCGCAAGCGGCACCACGCCCTACGTGATTTCGGCCCTAAAGAGATGCAGGGAATTTAAGATCTGCACGGGATGTGTTACCTGCAATCCCGGAACGCCCCTGGCGGCTGTTTCTGACTATCCCGTTGAAGTAATTGTGGGACCCGAATTTGTTACAGGCAGCACTCGTATGAAAAGTGGTACGGCTCAGAAACTGGTATTGAATATGATTTCTACAACCGTCATGATTCGAATCGGCAGGGTAGAAGATACCCGGATGGTGAATATGCAGCTGACAAATGCCAAGCTGATAGATCGTGGCACGGGTATGCTGATGAATCAAACTGGTATTACCGATTATCAACTGGCGAAAAGCTTACTGCTGAAGTACGGTAGCGTTAAGAAAGCTGCCGACAGCCGACGGAAAGTATGAAAGTATGGAAGACTGGAAGTGTGGAAGTGGATGTTAAAAATATTAAACAAATTGCTTTAAGCTTTACGCTTTAAGCCTTAAGCTTACAATTCTGCACGACATAGAACCATATTATAACTGGCGACACATTTATGTGAGTGAAGAGGACGAAAAGTCTCCTTTTTTCGGTCGTGAATATTCAGAATTTGAATTCACGCTGGCCATCTACAATTATCTGATACATCCACAATGGGATGAATTTGGATCAAAAACACTTTATTTAAAAGTATTGCTGGCAGACTATGAAGAAAAATATATAATCATTGAATTGATCGGAGAGTGGAATGATGCCATTGAAAACGATATCATGAATCTCAAAAGAAAAGTAGCAGATAAATTTATGGCAGAAGGTATTTATAAATTTATCCTGATAGCTGAAAACGTTTTGAACTTCCATAGTGGCGATAAGGATTATTATGAGGAATGGCTGGAAGATGTGAGTGAACAACGGGGCTGGATCGTATGTATCAATATGCCTGAACAGACTCAGTACGATTTCAGGCGGGCCAAACTCAATCATTATATTGAACTGATTGAGCAGTCAGACTGGCGTATTTATAAGCCTTTTCACCTTTTTAAGCTGGTAAATGCCCAGGAGGAGAAAAGGCTGAATTATTGATGACTCTACCGATCTGGTAGAAAATAAATTTGCTGAATCAACGGAATCATTTATTTTTGAACTGAAATGTCAAACGCAAAAGCATACCGGTATTTTGGTTTTTATTTCTTCTACTTTAGAAGAGACCGGGAATGCTTTTGTTAACCAGTAAATAAAATTTAAAACTTAACAATAGGATCCCGGTCGAAAGCCGGGATTTTTTTATAGTATGCAACACCCCATTCAACGCGTGGCCATCCAGGGATATGAAGGAAGTTTTCACCAGGAAGCAGTCAGAATTTTCTTTGGGGAAAAGGCTAATGTTCTGGCCTGCGCCAGGTTTCAGGATGTGGTAAAATCCGCTGCAGATCCCTCTCTCTGTGATGCAGCCGTAATGGCTATTGAAAATTCGATCGCCGGAAGTATTCTTCCGAATTATTCGCTGCTTCGAAACAGCGATCTCGTAATTGCCGGAGAGATTTATTTGCAAATCCGGCAAAACCTGGTAGTAAATCCGGGCATTACAATAAAGGATATCAAGGAAGTGCATTCACATCCGATGGCCATACTGCAATGCATGGATTATTTGAATCAATACGATTGGAAGCTGGTAGAAACAGAAGACACTGCGCTCAGTGCTAAACATATCCATCAGAGAAAAAGCAAACATATTGCAGGCATTGCAAGCAGTCTTGCTGCGAACTTATTTCAGTTGGAGATGCTTGCACCGGATATTCATACCATGAAAAATAATTACACACGCTTCCTGGTGCTTTTGCGCCGGGAAGATCTGGAGCCTGTAAAAGATGCCAATAAAGCGTCGGTGACATTTCATACTGATCATTCAAGAGGAAGTCTTGCCAGAGTACTTACGCTGATAGCGGACGCTGGAATTAACCTGAGTAAATTACAATCCTACCCAATTCCCGGCAGTGACTGGAAATATAGTTTTCACGCAGACATGGAATTTGAAAATACCGGTGAATTTGAAAATGTTATAGAAATTATGAGACCTGCGATCTCGGACCTAAAAGTTTATGGAGTTTACAGGAAGGGGAGGCAAGTATGAAAGTCTGGAAGACTGGAAGTGTGGATGTGTATTTGAAAAATTACTCAATTATTAAACTGCGTTATGCTTTACGCTTTACGCATTAAGCTAAAAATATGAACACTGCCAAAAGGCTTGAAGGAATTGGCGAATACTACTTCTCAAAAAAATTGAGAGAAATTGAAAGTCTTAACCTTGATGGTAAAAACATCATCAGCCTCGGTATTGGAAGCCCTGACCAGCCGCCGCACCCGGATGTGATCCGGATACTGCATGAAGAAAGCAGTAAACCCACGACCCATGCTTATCAGAGTTATAAAGGATCCCCGGCATTGCGAAAAGCCATGGCGGCCTGGTATAAGCAATGGTACCGTATAGAATTGAATCCTGACACGGAAATCCTTCCCCTGGCCGGATCAAAGGAAGGTATCATGCATATTTGTATGACTTATGTCAATCCGGGAGATCTCGTATTAATTCCCGATCCCGGATATCCTACATATCAAAGTGCGGCAAAACTTGCCGGTGCCCAACTTGCAGCATATCAATTAAAAGAGGAAAATGGCTGGTTACCGGATTTTTCGGAGTTAGAAACGCACTTAAAAGCAAAACGAAGAGATCAGGAATCGGTATTGATGTTTGTGAATTATCCGCAAATGCCAACCGGACAATTACCGTCAATAAAACTTTTTGAAGAACTTGTGGTGTTTGCAAAGGAAAATCAGGTGCTGCTTATTCACGACAATCCGTACAGTTTCATTCTGAATGATGAACCGATGAGCATATTACAGGCAGGCGGTATAAATGAACATGTGATTGAGCTGAATTCACTTAGTAAGTCGCACAATATGGCTGGCTGGCGAATTGGAATGATGATCGCAACATCAAGTCATATTGAAAATGTACTAAGATTTAAAAGTAATATGGATAGTGGCATGTTTCTCCCGCTTCAATTGGCAGCAGCGAAAGCTTTATCGCTGCCGGCTTCCTGGTATGAAGAGGTAAATAAAATATATCGCAGGCGCAAAATGGTAGTTGAAGAAATACTGGAAGGAATGGGCTGTGACTTTTCGAAAAAGCAGGCCGGGTTGTTTGTATGGGGAAAGGTGCCGGCAGGTACCACGGACGGGTATGCGCTGAGCGACCTTTTATTGTACGACGCCCATGTGTTTGTGACACCCGGAGGCATATTTGGCGATGCGGGGAAAAATTACATCCGGGTAAGCCTGTGCGCTCCGGAAGATAAAATACTTGAATGTTTCGATCGAATAAAAAAAGCAGGATTCATTAAACCAAAACAACATGTTTAATACAGTAACTATTGTTGGAGTAGGCTTAATCGGCGGATCTTTCAGTCTTGCTTTGAAAGATCATAAGCTGGTGAAAAAAGTGATTGGTGTGAGCCGAACCGGGGCAACGGCTAAAAGAGCCTTGGAGCTTGGAATAGTAGACGAAGTATTGCCATTGGAAGAAGCGGTGAAACAAAGTGATTTAATATATCTGGCTATCCCGGTTGATGTTACACTTCCCGTTATGAAAACGATCCTCGATATGATGAATTCAGATCAAATAGTGGTTGATGCAGGATCTACCAAACAGGCTCTTTGTAAACTTGTTTCCGACCATCCCAACAGGAGCCGTTTTGTTGCAACCCATCCCATGTGGGGTACCGAATACAGCGGACCGGATGCTGCCGTGCATGACGCATTCCGGGGACGTACCTGTGTTATTTGCGAAAGGGAAAAATCGGATCCGGATGCAGTAGAGCGGGTAGAGGAAGCTTATTCTGTTCTGGGTATGTCGCTGGTGAATATGGATGCGGAAAGCCATGATGTACATGCAGCCTATGTAAGTCACATTTCGCATATCACTTCATTTGCCCTGGCAAACACCGTATTGGAAAAAGAACGGGAAGAAGACGCCATTTTTGAATTAGCCGGGGGTGGTTTCGAAAGTACGGTACGACTGGCGAAGAGCAGTCCGGCGATGTGGGGACCGATTTTCATGCAAAACCGGGAAAACGTGTTAGATGTATTAAACGAACATATTGTGCAATTGCGTAAATTCAAAAGTTGCCTGGAAAAGGAAAACTATGAATATCTGCAGGAGCTGATGGAAAATGCCAATAAAATACGCAGAATAATCAAATAAGCTAAAAGCTTAAGGTGTAAAGATTAGTAAAAGGCCTAATGTAATTTTTCAAATCAGGCTTTCAATGCTAATTCTTATAGGGGTTTTTTGGATATTGACAAACTGAGTTGGCATGTGACTTTAATGCAAGGTGTTATGCAAAAATGAACATACAATTTATCAAAGAGCGTTAAGCGTTACGCGCTGAGCGTTAAGCTTAAAAACGTTACCTTTGCGCAAAATTTCAGAACTGTATGAGTACATTTGAAGGGCTTGGATTACACGAAAACCTGTTAAAGGCGGTAACAGCCTTGGGGTATACCATTCCAACTCCTATTCAGGAAAAGGCCATTCCTGTGTTAATCAGTGGCACCAAGGACCTGGTAGGTCTCGCGCAGACAGGGACAGGCAAAACAGCTGCATTTGGGCTGCCTCTTTTGCACCTTCTGAAGCTGGAGCATCGTTTTCCCCAAGCCCTGGTAGTATGCCCGACCCGTGAGCTATGCATGCAGATCGTTTCAGAGCTTGAGCTTTTTAAAAAATATATGTCAGGTGTGCAGGTATTGGCTGTTTACGGAGGAACCTCGATTGGAATGCAGATCAGGGATTTAAAACGGGGTGTTCAGATCGTAGTGGCAACGCCGGGCCGTCTGATCGACCTGATAGAAAGGAAAGCCATTAACCTGGAAGAAATTAAATATGTGGTATTGGACGAAGCCGATGAAATGCTCAATATGGGTTTTCAGGATGATATCGAATTTATCCTGCAGAATACACCCAAAAGAGATGCCACCTGGTTATTCAGTGCTACAATGCCGCCTGAAATCAGGCGTGTAAGCCGTAAGTACATGAAGGATCCCATGGAGATCACAGTAGGCAAAATGAATACCGCTAATAAAAATATTGATCACCAGTATTTTATTACGAATGCTCATCACCGTTATGAAGCGCTGAAACGGATGATTGATTTTAATCCGGGCATCTATGGAATCATTTTTACACGTACAAAAGCGGATGCCCAAAGCATTTCTGAAAAACTCACCAGGGAGGGTTATGACATTGACGCATTGCACGGTGATCTGACACAGCAGCAGCGGGACAAAGTAATGGGTGAATTCAGGGAAAAATCTCTTCAGTTGCTGATTGCTACTGATGTTGCCGCCCGTGGAATTGATGTAGTGGGAATCACCCATGTTATAAACTATGAATTGCCGGACGATGTGGAAGTGTACACGCATAGAAGCGGCCGAACCGGCAGAGCGGGCAATACCGGAGTTTGCTTATCCATTATAAATTCAAGGGAGCTTGGTAAAATACGGCAGATAGAGCGAATGGTTCAGGTGCCTTTTCATAAAGTGGAAATTCCGACAGGTAAGGATGTCTGCCGCAAGCAATTTTTTCATTTCATGGAAAAATTACTGTCAGCAGATATTAGTCATGGTGATTATGAAACCTATGTTCCCATGCTGGAGGAAAAATTTGCGGATGTGAGCAAGGAAGAAATATTAAAGAGAGTGGCATCCAAAGAATTCTCGCGGTTTCTGAAATACTATGAAAATGCGGAAGACCTGAACGTGCGGGCGGTGTCAAGGGACAGGGACAGAGAGGCGCCTCGTGGCCACAGAGAACGAATACCCATTGGAGGCAGTCGCCGGGAGCCTTCACGTCCTGCATCCAGTTTTTCGCCGGGCAATGGTGATTTTGTAAAGCTTTTTGTAAACCTCGGCACAAAGGACGGTTTTTACAAGGCAAGCTTTTTACAGTTCGTGCTTGATATGAGCGATTTGCGTAAAGATGTATTGGGGAAGATTGATATGAAGGAAATGAACAGCTGGATTGAAATTGATAAAAATGCGGCTCCCCAAATGATCCGGTCGATAGACGGAAAGAATTATAAGGGAAGAAGGATACGGATGAATGATGCAAACTCAAGATAATGTGGTGAATGTGTAATTGTGTAAAATGTGAGGATGGAAAATTGAGGTTTGGAAATGATAATTTGAAGATGAAAACGGGTGCATAATTAAAAACAGATATTCAAACCAATACTCATGGTAGCGACTAAAACAATGAAAGAAGTGACGCAGGAAGCCTGGGCGAAGCGTCCCCTGATAATTTCCGGTCCCTGCAGCGCAGAAACCGAAGAGCAGGTTCTGAAGACTGCTGTTCAATTACAGGAGACCGGCAAAGTAGATATCATGCGTGCAGGTATTTGGAAACCCAGAACCCGGCCCGGAAGTTTCGAGGGTATTGGAACCAAGGGTCTTGCCTGGATGCAAAAAGCACGTGAGGTTACGGGAATTCCGGTAGCTGTTGAAGTAGCCACAGCCAAGCAAGTAGAGGACGCATTACATTTTGATGTAGATGTTCTCTGGATAGGTGCCCGAACAACGGTTAATCCTTTCAGCGTACAGGACGTAGCTGATGCGCTTCGGGGAGTTGAAGTTCCTGTTTTGATAAAAAACCCAATCAACCCCGATATGGAACTTTGGATCGGTGCGGTTGAACGTGTTGCTAAAGCGGGCATAAAACAAATCGGACTCATACACAGAGGCTTCAGTTCCTATGGAAATACTGAATATCGCAATGCACCGATGTGGCATCTGGCCATTGAAATGAAACGCCGTCATCCGGGCATGTTATTCATCAACGATCCTTCTCATATTTGTGGCCGCCGGGATATTTTGCAGGATGTTGCACAGACCGCTATTGACCTTGATTTCGATGGTTTGATTATCGAAAGTCATATCGATCCGGATAAAGCATGGAGTGATGCCAAACAACAAATTACTCCTGCAAGGCTCGCAGAAATGCTTGCTGCCATCCGTTGGCGCAGGGAGGATGTAGCTTCCGAAGAATATCATGCGAATCTTGAGAAATTAAGACAACAGATAAACCAGCTCGATGATGAACTCATGCAGATCATTGGTGAAAGAATGAAAATATCTGAAAAAATCGGACAGTACAAAAAAGAAAATAATATTACGATACTGCAAACGAACCGCTGGAATGCCATCCTGGAAAGGGCTTTTAAGAAGGGTGATAAACTCGGCCTCAGCCAGGAATTTATTACCAAATATTTTGATGCGGTACATATGGAAAGTATTAACCACCAGAATAAAGTGATGAACTCTTAGAAAAATCCGAGTCATGCTGAAAAAGACTTTTTCATTTTCTGTTTCAAAAACCACCTGCTACTTTGATGCCTCATTTGCTCAAATCGGAAACGTGGTTGAGAGAGACAGGTCCATATTTATAACGGACCAGCATGTATATGATCTTCATAAAAAGATCTTCAAGGGTACAAAATTCATCCAGATACCGGCCGGAGAATCTTTTAAGGTTCAATATATCGTTGATACGATCATTGACCAGCTCATTAGTTTTGGTGCTGATCGGCAGACGACTCTGATTGGTATTGGCGGAGGTGTTGTAACTGATATCACCGGCTATGTAGCATCTGTTTATATGCGTGGTATTCCGTTCGGATTTGTTCCGACTTCGATTCTCGGCATGGTGGATGCATCTATCGGGGGCAAAAACGGTATTGACGTAGGCAATTATAAAAATATGGTTGGAGTGATTCGCCAACCCGGATTTTTATTTTATGATGTGTCCCTGCTGCAAACCCTGCCTGTTGAGGAATGGGTCAATGGATTTGCAGAGGTGATCAAACATGCGGCAATTAAGGATGCAGCACTATTCAGAGACCTTGAAAAAAATACCATCCACAGTTATCGTAAAAATAAAGCCGCACTCAACGAACTGATTCGTAAGAATGTCCTGATCAAATCAGCCGTCGTTCAGAAAGATGAATTTGAAACATCTGATCGCCGGTTACTGAATTTTGGACATACCCTTGGTCATGCTGTAGAAAATGTATATCATCTGCCACACGGGCATGCAATATCCATAGGAATTAAAGCGGCGTGTCTGATCTCTGAAGAAATGCTGAATTTTAAAGAAACTGCCCGGGTAACCAATCTGCTTCAGCAATATGGCCTTCCGATTGACGTCCCCGTGGATTTTGGTAAAGTAGTTGAAATCATGCGCATGGATAAGAAGAAAACGAGAGATATCATGCATTATGTGTTGCTTGAAAAACTCGGCAAAGCAATCATCAAACCAATACCTATGACTCATCTTGAAAAACTTCTCTACTCCATCGCCCGCGCCAGATAAATAAGATGAACGTTACAATCTCACCATCTGTTATTCATGGTAGCCTGCAGGCTCCCGCATCTAAGAGCTCCATGCAGAGGGCTTGTGCCGCCGCATTGATTTCGCAAACAAAAACACATATTATCAATCCCGGATTTTCTAATGATGATCACGCAGCCATCGGTGTCATCCGTGCATTAGGCGCAAAAGTGGAAAATCTCTCTGATGGCTCTCTCTTTATTGACAGCAGGGGAATCAGGCCGGTAAATGATTTTGTGAACTGCGGGGAAAGCGGCCTCGGTATCCGGATGTTTGCGCCACTGGTTGCGATGAGTAATCATGCGATGATCATCGAGGGAGGAGGTAGTTTGCTAAGTCGCCCAATGAATTTCTTTGATGAAATATTTCCAAAACTTGGCGTAGATGTCACCTCCAACGCAGGAAAACTTCCACTTCGCTTACAAGGCCCGTTAGTTCCTGCAAATGTTCAAACGGACGGTTCTATGAGTTCCCAGTTTCTGACAGGTTTATTGATGGCATACGCAGCTTCAGACGCCAGAAATGTAACTATTGAAGTAAGAAATCTGAAGAGCCGGCCTTATATAGATTTAACCTTGTCGGTGATGCGCGATTTTGGATTGAAAATGCCTCAAAATAATAATTACCAATCTTTTTATTTTTCTTCTGAGCATTGGCGAAAACCTGCGGGTACTATTGAATATACAGTAGAAGGCGATTGGAGTGGCGGCGCATTTCTTCTGGTAGCTGCAGCCATCGCAGGTCACGCAACCATTTGTGGATTGGATCCTGATTCCACCCAGGCGGACAAGACCATTTTAGTTGCATTGCAAAGAGCCGGCGTATCGATGTTTTACGATAAAAAAGAAATTTGCATTCAGAAAACGGAAGCTTCTAAATTAAAGGGATTCGAATTTGATGCAACAGATTGTCCGGATTTATTTCCGCCTTTGGTTGCGCTGGCTTCTGTTTGTCATGGCCCCAGTTTTATAAAAGGCGCAAGCCGTCTTACACACAAAGAAAGTGACCGTGCACTTACTCTGCAGGAAGAATTTGGCAAATTAGGTGTCGATATTCTTCTCCATGGAGACATTATGGGAATCAAAGGAACAGATAGTATCAGATCAGCCACCGTTCATTCCCGTCACGACCACCGTATAGCCATGGCCATTGCTGTCGCATCACTCAGGGCAACCGGCCCTGTTCAGATTGAAAAAGCTGACGCCGTTAATAAATCCTATCCTTCTTTTTTTGATGATATTGAGAAATTAGGCGCTTCGGTGCATGTCCTGGATAAGATATTTTAATATGAATTCATTTGGGCGGATATTCAGAATGACCATTTACGGTGAATCTCACGGAACGGGGGTAGGACTGGTGCTGGATGGCTGTCCCGCGGGACTCCCTCTGAAAGTGGAAGATTTTGAAACAGATATCGAAAGAAGAAAGGGAGGAATACAGAAAGGCACAACACCAAGACAGGAATCTGATCTTCCCATTATTAAAACAGGCGTTTTCAATGACAGGACAACGGGGGCGCCTATCACCATATTTTTTGAAAATAATAATACACGTTCCGGTGATTACGAAAAGTTGAGAGCCATTCCAAGGCCGGGCCATGCAGATTTCGTAGCACACGAAAAATTTGGCGGTTATGAAGATTACCGGGGTGGTGGTCATTTCAGCGGAAGACTCACCGTTGCGCTGGTAGCTGCCGGTGTAATTGCAAAAAAATTATTAATGCTTGTGCATACGAATATGCGCGCAGAAATAAAAGAGATCGCGGGTATGACGGACCTGGAGGCAGGACTTCAAAAGGCGATAGATGCCAAAGATTCGGTGGGAGGTATTGTGGAATGCAGGGTTCAGAATCTGCCGGCTTCGCTTGGGGAACCTTTTTTTGATAGTGTCGAATCTCTGATTTCACACGCTGTATTTTCTATACCAGCCGTTCGTGCCATCGAATTTGGAACCGGCTTTGCAGCCGCGGGAATGTTCGGATCTGAGCATAATGATGCGATAGCAGATAAAACCGGAAGAACGATAACAAATCATGCCGGAGGTGTTGTAGGCGGAATCAGCAATGGGAATGAACTTGTATTCAGAATAGCCATCAAGCCTACTTCTTCCACACCAAAAGAACAGGAAACATTTAACCGCGAAACGGGTGTACGGGAATTGTTTTCTGTTAAGGGCCGTCATGATCTTTGTATTGCCCTGCGGGTACCTGTTGTTTTGGAAGCCGTTACAGCACTGGTTCTTGCTGACCTTTTATTGCTGGAACAAAAGATTCCACGTGTTTTGAAAGACCAGGAAGGTTGACCGATGGTGTTGATCGTTGATCGTTCACCTTGGATCGAAAGAGTTATTGCATCTTCTCCAATTGTTCGAAACTCAGATCCAATACTTCAAAATTTTCTGAGTGAGGCCAGCTGAAATGCCACCATTCGGTGGGAAGTGCAACAAAGCCATATTTTTCCATCGTCCGTTTTAGTAATTCCCTGTTTGCTATCTTCTTTGTATCAGTTCGATTAAAATCCTGCCGGGCGCTGTCCGAGAAATTATCAAAATCAGTGGGCATGGCCAGGAGTTGATGTGTTTTTGAATCTGCGAGCGTCAGATCAACTGCGATACCACGATTATGACCGCTTCCTTTTGCCGGGTTTGCTGCATATCGTTCATCTTTCACGGGATTCCATATTTCAATTGTTACGGAGTAAGGACGGTAAGCGTCGAAAATTACAAGGACAAGCCCCTGTCGCGCGAGGTCTCCGGCAACTTCCTCAAGCGCCAGATAGGCTGGCTTCCGGAGGAAACTGTTTTTTGTATTTTCGGGGTACAACTTTTTATGCATTAAATTATTGGTGGATGCATAACGAAGGTCCATGATAATTCCGGGTATTTGCATAAGGGATATCATCTGCTTTTCCGGATGGTGCAGTAAACTTTCATGATAGATCGAAGCACTGTTAATAAATGGCAGGCCGTAAGAACTAATGGGGAAATTCTGAGCGGTGACGGAGAAAAAATTCAGGCAGACTGTGATTGAAATAACAAGGCATTTTAATCCTGCTTTCAATATTTTGTTATTCATTTAATTAGTTGTTTCTTTAAGCCGTTCGGAATGCATAAACGAGGTCAAACCCGATTGAGGGGTCCGAATAAATATACAAAGACGGTTCACACAGATGAAACAAATCAGAGCGTATTTATTAATTTTTCTGAGTATCGGTATTGCTTTTATTCAATGTAAACATAAAGGTGACAAGGCGCCCGAAAAAGATATCGTCAGGAATCCGGCACAACTGGAGGAAAGTACGACAGATGACATAAAACACACACTTGAATTTTTGAAGACGCATGAGGGCAGACTCAACGATTCAGTTCATATTCATTTTACTAACCTGCTTGACAGTTTGTATGATGCCCGTCAATACAAACCCATTTGGATACGACAGGATAAGACTACTCCCGAAGGTTCGTCTTTTCTCAATCTAATTCAGAACAGTCGTCTTTGGGGTCTGTTCCCAAACGATTACCATTATTATATGCTATCGTTTATAGACCGTGCATTTTCCCTGGATACAAATGCCGCGAGAAATGCTGCATTATGGGCACGAAAAGATCTTTTATTAACAGACGCTTTTTTTCAGATGGCCCGCGATCTGAAAAGGGGCCGGATCCCGTATGATAGTGTAACCCTTCGCACTGATACATTGTTGAAAGACAGTTTTTACACCAATGCTTTAAATGAAGCATTGCTCACAGGGACTGTTTCTCAGGTGTTGCACAATCTGGAGCCGAAGCTCAAGGGATATGATTCTCTTAAATCATATATAGGCGCATTTCTTGATTCGGCGAATTTTGCCCCCTATACTTATCTGCCGTATCCGTATACTGATTCCGTTAGTTTTTTTCATCTGTTACAAAAGCGCCTGGTAGAAACAGGAAACTTGTCTGATACCGTGCCGCCCATGGATCCAGGCCGGTTCAGATTAGCCATTATAAATTTTCAGAAGAAATATGAATTTAAAATCACAGGACATATTTCAAACTCTCTGATTGATAAACTTAATAATACAGACCAGGAAAAATTTAAGCGGATTGCCATAACACTTGACCGTTACAAACAGCTTCCAGACACCCTGCCTTCTACTTATGTATGGGTCAATCTGCCGGGGTATACACTCACTGTGGTAGATCATGATACCGTTGTATTCACTTCTAAAGTAATTGTCGGGGGCCCTGCAACCCGTTCTCCGGTGTTGACCAGCGAGATTTCAAATTTTATTACGATGCCCCAATGGACAGTGCCCTATAGCATCATTTTTAAAGAGATGTTGCCAAAAATCAGAGAAAATGTTGATTTTTTGGCTAAACAAAATTTAATGGTTGTAAATGATGAAGACAGTGTTTTGGATCCGCATAAGATTAACTGGTATAAACTCAGCAAGACGCATTTCCCATATCAGTTAAAACAGCGGCAGGGAGACGACAATTCGCTGGGAGTGATCAAATTTAACTTCAGAAATAAATATAGTGTTTACATGCACGATACCAATGTTCGCTGGATGTTCGGTAAGTCTTACCGGGCTATCAGTCATGGATGTGTACGTGTAAAAGAATGGGATAAACTGGCAAACTTTCTTGTACGAAATGACAGTTCAATCACCGGCGAGCTAAAAATTCCACCCGATACAATTAAGGCATACATCGCCCGGGGCGAAAAACATCAATTCACCGGGTTTCACAAACTGCCTCTTTTTATCCGCTATTATACTTGCGAAGGGAAAAGTGGCAAAATTGTTTTTTATGATGATATTTATGACGAGGACAGGAATCTGATTCAACAATATTTCGCCAATAAAAGCGCATTCTAAGCTTAAAGCCTAAAGCGTAAAAGCTTAAACCGTTCTATTAATGTGTACGTGACAGCAGGGGAACCGGTACCAGCATACCATTTCCCCAAAAACTGCGTTAAGCTATAAGCCCTGCGCTTTAAGCCTAAATCGTTCATCATGAAACGAACCATTCTGCTGCTGAGTTTTATAACATCCATGGGGATGCTAAAAGCACAGGAAACTGCAGGCACCGGTTCACATTCTCCGAAACACAGTAAATCCAAAAAATCAAGACGGTCGGTCAGTAATGAGAAAGTTCATTATGGCACCGCGAGTTTTTATGCGAATAAATTTGAGGGAAGAACAACGGCGACCGGCGAAATTTTTAGCCAGAAAAAAATGACGGGTGCGAGTAATATACTGCCATTGAATCATTGGGTGCGTGTGACAAATACAAGAAATAATCTATTTGTCATTCTGCGTATCAACGACCGTATGCATAAAAATAATAAACGACTGATTGACCTTAGTAAATCTGCAGCAAAAAAATTAAAATATACCGGTTATGGACTGGCACATGTAAAAGTGGAAGTGCTTGGTAAAAAGCGTCCGGAAGAGCTCGCTCAATATTAAGCAACCGCCTTGTTGACCAGGGCCGCCGCTTCACTCAGAAGTATGGCAGACTGCACTTTCAATCCGCTTTCTTCAATCAGCTTTTTTGCCTCCACCGCATTGGTGCCCTGCAACCGGACAATAATTGGCACATGAATATTTCCGATGGAATGATAAGCATCAATTACTCCCTGTGCAACCCGGTCACAACGTACAATTCCGCCAAAAATATTAATAAGAATCGCTTTCACTTTTGGATCCTTGAGGATAATTCGGAATCCTGCTTCTACGGTTTGTGCGTTTGCGCTTCCGCCGACATCCAGAAAATTGGCAGGCTCACCGCCGTTTAATTTGATCATGTCCATGGTGGCCATCGCCAGTCCCGCACCGTTTACCATACAACCGACATTGCCATCCAGTTTCACAAAATTGAGATTGTACTTGCCAGCTTCCACTTCCGTCGGGTCCTCTTCACCGATATCCCGCATACCCTCCAGATCCGGGTGACGCATAAGGGAATTATCATCCAGATTCATCTTACAATCCACTGCAATGATTTTTTCATCGCTGGTTTTAAACAGGGGATTTATTTCGAGCATACTGCAATCCAGGCCCACATACGCATTGTACAGGTTAGTAACAAACTTCACGCAGTTTTTAAAGGCTTCTCCTGTAAGACCAAGATTAAATGCAATTTTCCTGGCCTGGAAACTCTGGAGGGCAGCACCCGGGAAAACCCATTCTTTAAATATTTTATCAGGCGTTTTATGCGCTACTTCTTCGATATCCATGCCGCCCTCAGTGGAATACATAAAGACATTCTGCCCTCTGGATCGATCCAGTAAGATTGAGAGGTAAAACTCCTTCACCGGATTGGCGCCCAGATAATATACATCCTGAGCCACCAGTATTTTGTGAACCACCCTGCCGGCTTCACCCGTCTGGATGGTTACGAGAGTGCCTCCCAGCATATTAGAGGCGAAATTTCGTACGTCTTCAGCGTTTTTGGCCACAGCAACTCCCCGTTGTTCAGTGCCCTTGATTTTACCCTTACCGCGTCCTCCGGCATGAATTTGTGCCTTAACTACAGCAAATGAATTTCCCGTGTTGACTTTGATTTGCTTATACGCTTCTTCAGCCGCATTGGCCGTATCCACGGGTATTCCTTCCTGTACCGGTACGTTATACTTTTTTAATAATTCCTTAGCCTGGTATTCATGCAGATTCATTGCTGGAAATTTGGACGAATTTAAGTGATATTAGATAAACCGGGAAGCCGAACAGTAAGGTTTATGAAATTGAGTCTTTATTAAAAAGAAAAAGCCTGTTAAAGGCTTTTTCAGTACTAATGTGAGTTTACCTCTCCCACACTCTCATACTTCCATACTTGTGTTTAAGGTTGCGCGGGAGTCTTCAATTTATTCTTGAATACTTTTTCAAATTTTTCCACTTTCGGCCGGATTACAAAAGTACAATAAGGCTGGGAGCCATGTAAACGGTAATAATCCTGGTGGTAATCTTCGGCAGCATAAAAATGGCTGAAAGGAGTAATCTCCGTAACGATCGGATTGTTGTAGGCACCACTCTTATCCAGTTTCATTTTGTACTCCTCTGATTTTTTCTTTTGTTCCTGATCATGGTAGAAAATCACACTGCGATACTGGGTACCGACATCATTTCCCTGGCGGTTTAAAGTAGTCGGATCATGTGATTCCCAGAATACTTCAAGTAGTTCATCAAAGCTGATCACTTTTGGATCATAAATGATTTGCAGGCATTCAGCATGTCCTGTATTTCCTGAACATACTTCTTCATAAGACGGATTTTTTACGGTACCGCCCGAATAACCCGAGGTTACTTTATATACACCTTTAAGTTCCTGGAAAACCGCTTCAGTACACCAGAAGCATCCGGTTCCGAAAGTGGCTGTATCAGTCTTTATCCCTGCTGGGACAGTCTCGCTCATAGCTTTATTTTGTGTTGATGATTGATTACAGGAAACCAGCGAAATTGCACTGAATAAAATGGCTGTTAGCATAAATGTTTTCACTTTTTTCATGTGCAATATACGCGGCAGCATCACGACCGGATTGCAATATATATGACAATTAAACGCTTTTAAATGTTCGTTAACTAACTTTGTTTTGAATGATACGATATTTCCCGGAATCTGCCCTGGGGCAGCTTGAATTTGACAAAATCAGGCACTTGCTGGCAGAAAAATGCAAATCCGCCTATGCCAGGGAGAAAGCTTCTTCCCTGAGGGTCCATACACGTATTGAATTCATACAAATTGAGCTTCAGAGAGCTGGTGAGTTCAAATCATTATTGGAACAGAGTCAGTATTTCCCAAATGAAGACAGCCTGAACCTCTCCCATGAAATTAAATTACTCGGGCTTTCCGGAGCCGTCTTAAGTGCCGATCAATTTCTTCAGATACGTAAGCTGGCAGAGGCTATACGTCAGATCTTCCACTGGTTCGATCGTGAAAGGCGATTAGCTTATCCTGCGCTTTCATCAGTTATTAACGACAGTTACTACGAAAAAGCCATTATCCAATTGATTGACGAAATTTTGGAAGATAATGGTCAGGTAAGAGACAAGGCTTCGCCTGAGCTGGCCGGGATCCGCTTGTTGCTTTACAGGAAGCGAAATGAACTGCGCCGTCTTTTCGACCGGATTTTGGCCAGGCTTAACAAAGCCGGATTTGTAGCTGAAACAGAAGAAGCTTTTTTGAATGGCCGTAGGGTAGTGGCTTTATTTGCTGAATATAAAAGGCAGGTCAAGGGCATCCTGCATGGTGAAAGTGACAGTCGCAAAACGTCATTTATTGAACCGGAGGAAACCATAGGTCTGAACAATGAAATTTTTTCACTGGAAAATGCCGAAAGCCGGGAAATAAACCGCATCCTGCGCGATCTGACAGCGAAACTTTCTGTTCATTCCCAACTTCTGAATACTTATCATGAAATCGTCGGAGAATTTGATTTTATTAACGGAAAAGCAAAACTGGCGATAGACATCAATGGTATCTATCCGAATTTGCAGGATGGCTCACATATTCATCTGATTCAGGCAGTTCATCCCCTGTTATTCCTGTATCACAAAAAGTCATCTAAACCTACGATTCCGGTCAATATCCGTCTCGATGATAAAAACCGCATATTGGTTATTTCCGGTCCTAATGCCGGCGGTAAAACGGTAACCATGAAAACTGTGGGACTTCTGCAACTGATGGTACAGGCAGGATTATTAATTCCTGTGCATCCGCATTCAACCCTGGGTATTTTTAAACAGATCATGATCCATATCGGAGATACACAGAGTCTGGAATTTGAACTCAGTACTTACAGTTCGCATCTGCTCAATATGAAATATTTCATGGAACAGAGCAATGGACGCACTCTTTTTTTTATCGATGAACTGGGAAGCGGCAGTGATCCGAATCTGGGTGGGGCTTTTGCTGAAGTCATACTATTGGAATTACTGAAGAAGCATGCATTTGGTATCGTGACCACACATTATCTGAATCTTAAAGTGATGGCCAATAAAACAGCCGGTATAATAAATGGGGCCATGGCGTTTGATGAAGAAAGTCTGCAACCTTTATATCAACTCATACTCGGTAAACCCGGGAGTTCTTATACTTTTTCTATTGCAGAAAGAATTGGTTTGCATCCGGATCTGATTAATAATGCCAGAAGACTGGTCGACGAAGAACATTTCAGACTCGATAAATTGCTGAACCGGACAGAACAGGATCTGCGTAATCTGGAACAAAAAGACAAGGAATTACAGCAAATGCTGAAAGAAAATGCCAAGCTGAAAACAGAATTGGAAAAAACACTGCAAAAGGAAAAACATATGCAACAACTTCAGATCCTGCAGGAACAAAATAAAATATCGGCCGAACGTTATAGTTACCTGAAGGAAATGGAAAGGAAGCTGAAACAGATTATATTCGACTGGCGGAAAGCGGAAAATAAAGAGGATGTTATCAGTCAGATGCAGGCGCTTTTATTCAACCGGAAGGAAAAGCCGGTTAATGAAAAAGTAAAAAAGAAGTTTGACTCCAAATACGTTGAAGTGCAGGGAGATATCCAGCCTGGCTCGGCAGTGAAAATGAAAAAAAGCCACCAGACAGGAATAGTAAGGGAATTGCGCGGGAAAAAAGCGATTGTGCAAATAGGAATGATACCCATCACGATGGATATTTCTGATCTGGTCCTGATCAGGGAAAGGGCGAAACCGGAAACATCAGCTTAAAAATATGAATGCAAAACAGCTGGCAGCGGAAAAGGCAGTTTCATTCCTGGATGATGGCATGACCATCGGGTTGGGAACCGGGTCCACTGCGTATTGGGCCATAGAAAAAATAGGAGAAAAAGTAAAAAATGAAGGATGGAATATAAAGGCCATTGCCACATCGGTGGTTTCTGAACAACAGGCCAGGGGATTGGGCATTCCAATATTTGATTTTTCATCCATCAGTACAATCGATGTCACGATTGATGGTGCTGATGAAGTAGATCCGAAGTTGCAACTGATCAAAGGAGGAGGCGGTGCGCTGCTTCGTGAGAAGATTGTGGCCACGAATAGTAAACAAATGATCGTTGTTGCGGACGAATCCAAATGGGTTGAGACCCTGGGCAGATTTCCCTTGCCTGTTGAAATTGTGCATTTCGGATGGGAGAGAACCTTTTATAAATTACAAATGCTGGGATGTGTGGCAAAAAGGAGAATGAAGGGAACGGATCCTTACATAACAGATAATGGAAACTACATTGTGGATTGTTCATTTGGAGAAATAAAAGATCCACCGCTTTTGCAGGAATTAGTAAATGAAATTACCGGGGTTGTTGACAATGGATTGTTTATTCATATCGCCAGCAAACTGGTACTTGGTTTTAACAATGGTGAAACCCGCGTCATCAGTTCATAATTTGTTATTATGATTTTTTCCGGCCTGCTTCGGTCTTTCCGTAAAGCCCTCCGCTTTATCCTCGAGAAACCGGTTACGTGGCTTGCGGAAAAAGTCTCGTCAGCCCCTGATAAGGATTCAGTAATGAAAGCACTTACTGAATTATTTGCCGAACGTGCCGATCCAAAAAGCAGAAAACTGAAGCGTTTAAACCTGAATGACTTAAATCAGCGGATTATTATTTTAAGTGATCAGCACCGGGGCGCCCGGGATGGAGCGGACGACTTTGCAATATGTGAAAGTTCATATCTGGCTGCTTTGGATTATTACAATCAGGAAAAGTATTATTATGTTAATCTGGGAGATTGTGAGGAATTATGGGAAAATACCCTTTTTACAATTGTGAAACACAATGAACACGTTTTTGAGAAGGAAAAGCAGTTTATTGCCCGTGATGCCTATTGCAAGGTCTTTGGAAATCATGACCTGTTTTGGGATAATGATCCCCTTTCATCTGTCTGGCTCAAAAAAATTTATGGTGAAGCAATCAGAATATATACTGGCGTCGTGATACGGGTAGATTTTTCTGCGGGAAAATACCTGGAAATTTTTTGCACACACGGTCATCAGGGAGACAAACAAAGCGATGGCAATCCCTTTAGTAAATGGTTTGTCAGTTACGTTTGGGGACCGTTGCAAAAATTCCTTGAAATAAACACAAACGACCCTTCGGACAATGACAATCTGAAAACGTTGCACAATATCTATATGTATGACTGGAGTGCCGCACAGGAAAATACGGTGCTCGTAACAGGTCATACCCATCAGCCAGTATTCAATTCACTTACTCATCTTGAAAGATTATATCAGCAATTGAAAAAAGCCCGTACGCTCAATGATTCGGATGCACAGAAAAAGATTGAGGAGGAGATCCCGCGCCGGAAACGTGAATATGACTTCGTTCATCAATCCTTCGATTCTATGAGACCAACCTATTTTAATTCCGGCTGCTGTTGTTTTGAAGACGGAACTATAACAGGTATTGAAATGAGTGACGGATTTATCAGACTGATTAAATGGAGCCTGGTAAACGGCAAACCTGAAAGAATCGTGGCGGAAGAGGAAAAATTAGAAATACTGGAGAAGATGATTAGCGGGTCTGCCCCAAAAAATCTGAAGAGTCATGACGTCGCTGGCTGACAATGATCAGACAACGTGGTACAAACACATCAAATTTTTCTTTTTTGTGACAGGACCTTACAAGTATTGGGGCGGTTTGTCCCGCTTTGTTTCCTTATTTCCTCAATTCAGGTTGGATTTCATTCAATCAGCGCAATTCCCTGAATGAAAAAAATTGGTACGATCCTTAATACAATTATGAAGAACATACCTCGAAACAGGTAACGCAGATTGGGTTAGCCACACAGAAACCATGGCAGCCTGAAACGTGATTATGAAAAGTGACCGAACCTGTTTCCTGATCTGCCTGAGCGGATATTTTTGATAAAGACTTCGTAAGTAACGGCGAAGTCTTTATTTTTTTACATGCTGGCGTGTAAATAGTCTTTTAACTGGGAGATGGTTTCCTGTTGATGTTGTATAGTTTCGCGAATCAGATCATGAATGGAAACCACGCCATAAATTTTATCCTGCTCAAAAACAGGTAAATAACGAATATTTTTATCCGCCATTAACTGCATACAGTGCTCAATACTATCATAAGGATTTACCGCCGGCAGGTCATTAGACATAATTTCTGATACAGGCGTATCGGTTGAAGATTTTCCCTTTAATATCACTTTACGGGAATAGTCCCTTTCCGTCATGATTCCCAGATAATTCTGTCCTTCCATAACCATAACAGATCCGATATTTTGGATCGACATAATTCGAAGAGCTTCAAGAACGGAAGTAGATGGAGAAACTGCCGTAATTTTTCTTTCCTTATGAAGAAAAATATCTGATACTTTTTTCATGCCGTCCAAATTTTGGTGAACAATCGTTAAAAGTAAATTACTAATAATTACTGATAACCACCGGGAATTTAGAGGCAGATACAAAAAAGCTGCTGTTGAAAAAAAATAAAGGCCGGCGTCGGCCAGCCTTTTTCAGTCGGAGTGAAGGTCTAATGGGAAATGTGAAGGCAAAAATCAGATTATTTTGACCAGGAAATTGCTATATCATGCTGATTTACATCAATTTATATACACATATCCATGAAATTCCACGGATGGCCACCCATTTAACAAACAAATACGAGAAAAGCCGGGAATTGGTTTTCCTGTGACCAGGATATAAATGGTCAAAGCTTTACACTTTACGCTTTCAGCTTAAAAAGGTACTTTTGAGTTTCAAAACTGGTTTTATATGGCAAATCAATTGTTTTTATTATCCATGCCCGGGGGCAGCGAATGGATTCTTATCGTGATAGCGGTGCTTGTTTTATTCGGAGGGAGGAAAATCCCGGAATTCATGAAAGGGCTGGGAAGGGGAATGCGCGAATTCAATGATGCAAAAAATAATGTGAAGCAGGAATTTGAAAATGGAATGAATGAGCCACCAAAATCTGCACCCACATCCGAAACCAAGAATTAAAATAGTTTCTTTTTCAACGGCCCCGGTGGACCCTGCGTTTACCGGGGCCGTTTATTTTTAGAGACTAACGTTCCTCACTAACCGCCGGGAGATCCCTTTTCAGCATATCTTCCCGGTTAGCCATCTCCCAGGCTGTGTAGAACACCAGTTGTGCTCTTTTAACCATCAAATCATAGTTGATTTTATCGGGGGTGTCTGTCGCCTTATGATAGTCTGCATGAATGCCATCAAAATAAAATATGATCGGTACTCCCTTCCGTGCGAAATTATAGTGATCACTTCTATAGTATATCCTTAAAGGGTCTTTTGGATTATTGAATTTATAGTCAAGTTCAAGTCCCGTGTATTTTTTATTCGTAGCAACGCTTATGGCATGCAGATCACTACTGAGCTTATCGTCGCCGACTATATAAATATAGTTATTTGAATCTCCCTGCTTTCGGTTCGTATCTTTTCTCCCGATCATATCAATATTGAGATCAGCTGTCGTTTTATCCAAAGGATATAACGGATGGTCGGTATAGAATTCAGATCCCCACAACCCCTTTTCTTCTCCGGAATTGGCGAGGAACAAAATGCTCCTTCGTGGCCCTTTTCCCGCTGCCTTTGCTTTTGAAAACGCAGCAGCCAGCTCCAGCAAACTAACCGTTCCGGACCCGTCATCATCAGCCCCGAAGTAAATAACAGAATCTTTTTTACCGAGGTGGTCGTAATGAGCAGAAATCACCAAAAGCTGGTCCTTCAGATCCCCGCCTTCCAGAAATCCCAATACATCAGAGCTTTGAAGAAACTGAGTATGTTTACAAAGGCTGATAAGTATATCAGCTTTGTATGATTTTGTTCTGAGAGGGCCTCTCCTGGCAAGATCATAGTCTGCTCCCATGATCTTACGGGCGATGTTTTCCGATACATAAAAAAAGGCGGGTGAAATTTCCTCTCTGAAATAACTTCGATACATTAAATCCGGATCATTAAGGGGTTTTTTGCGTGGGAAGTCTTCCTGAATAGATAAAATGGCTACGGCTCCATGTGCCATGGCAGCATCCACTTTTGCAAAACTGTTAAAACTCTTTTTTGTGATTTGCGTCTGCACATAACCGGAAGGGAAGCCTCCAAGTATAAGAACAATTTTACCTCTGACATTTACATCCTTATAATCATCCCGTATAGAGTCTGACAAACCGAATCCCGCAAAAACAACATTGGACAATCCGTAGGAAAATGAAAACGATTTGGAAAGGGCTCTGTTCTGATAATCTCTGTCTAATTCAAAGTCCTGGCCATTCACCTGGATATCTGAGGAAATAAGACTGTCTTTGAATACGGGGAAAAAATATTGAAAACTGTCCTTATTGCCAGGCTTTAGTCCCAGGAATTTAAAATATTCTTCTATGTAACGGGCTGCCTTTTGTTGTCCCAGGGTAGCGGTTTCTCGTCCCTCGAAGGCCGGACCGGCTATTTGATATAAGTGCTTTTGAAGATTGTCGGCTTTGATGGAATTACCAAAAAGAACCGGATCTGTTTTTTTCTGCGCAAAACAAAAAAATACAGATCCTGTGAAGAACAGGCCCAAAAATATTTTCATAGCAACAAATATAAAAGGTCGCCGTGAATATATTATACCGCTTTTATAAATTCGATATTAACGTGCAGTTTTACTTCATCGCCAACCACGACACCACCCGCTTCGGTCGCTGCGTTCCAAACCAAACCAAAATCTTTGCGACTGACTTTTCCTTCCACTGTAAAACCGGTACGGGTGTTTCCCCATGGATCCGTGATCACTCCGCCGTGTTCTACTTTCAGTATGATATTTTTAGTAACACCATGAAAGGTCATATCTCCGGATAGTGTGTAATTTTCGCCAGATACCCTTTCAAGTTTTGTGCTGGTAAAGGTCAGTTTGGGGTATCTGGTGGCTTCGAAAAAATCTGCACTCTTCAGGTGGGCGTCGCGTTGTTCGTTATTGGTTGTGATGGAATCCACGTCAGCCGAAAAATTCACTTTGGCCGTTTCGAGATTATCGTCTGTGGTTTCAAATGATGCATCGAATTTACCGAACGAACCGGTGACCGTTGTAATCATCAAGTGACGCACTTTAAATTGTATTTCTGTGTGTGCGGGATCCATTACCCATTTTATAGTTGCCATATATCAACTTTTAATGTTTAAACAATGAAGCTACATATTTTTTCTGAATTATCAATTAAATACCCTCTGATCTGTTAATAAGTTCTTTAAGCATGAGATAGGACCTTCAATTGGCCGGCGATTGGTTACCTTTGCAGCCGTTTTATGAAATCAGGATTTGTTAATTTATTTGGAAAGCCCAATGCAGGTAAAAGCACCCTTCTGAACACACTCATGGGGGAAAAACTGGCCATTGTGTCCCACAAAGTGCAGACCACGCGCCACCGAATCAAAGGAATCCTTACTGCTCAGGAATACCAGATGATACTTTCAGATACTCCGGGTATTATTGATCCCAGATATAAACTGCATGAAAAAATGATGGATTCCGTACATCAGGCCGTGGCAGATACGGACGTCGCCCTGTTAATTTTGGACGGTAAAGACAGCCTTCAAGAAAATGACGGAATTTTTTCCGGGTTACACCTGAAGGTTCCGGCACTTGTACTGATCAATAAAAGCGAACGAATGACAAAAGATGAGATCGACTCCGCCAAAGTCTATTTCATGGACAAAAAATATTGTACAGACGTATTGGCCATCTCAGCGCTTAAGAAAATAAATACGGAGCTGTTGTTTGAAAGAATTATTGAATTACTGCCGACAGGTGAACCCTTTTTTGATAGTGACGAAATGACTGACCGGCCGGTAAAGTTTTTCGTGGGAGAGATGATCCGGGAAAAAATCTTCAGTATGTATGAAGATGAAATTCCCTATCATACCGCTGTATTAATTCAGGAATTCAAAGAAAAAGATACGCTAACAAAAATCCAGGCTGATATTATTGTGCAGCGGGAAACGCAAAAAGGTATTCTACTGGGTGAAGGTGGCAAGATGATCCGTCAGCTTGGAACGGAAGCCCGTAAAGAGATTGAGGAATTTATTGGAAGAAAAGTGTTTCTGGAACTGTTTGTGAAAGTAAGACCCAAATGGCGTGACAATGAATGGCAGTTACGCGAGTATGGCTATTAATTTGCATATTAATCTTAAAGAAAATGTCCGGATTTACAGTAGCGATAGCAGGCAGACCGAATGTCGGAAAGAGTACTTTATTCAATCGCCTGCTTGAACAACGCAAAGCCATAGTGGACGACGTAAGCGGAGTGACCCGCGACCGCCAGTATGGTGTGGCTGACTGGAATGGGAAGACCTTTAACGTGATTGATACGGGGGGATTCGTACCTGAAAGTGAAGATGTTTTTGAACAGGAAATAAAGAAACAGGTCTTAATTGCGGTAGAGGAAGCCAATGCCATTATATTCATGACGGATACATCTACCGGTATTACTTCTTTGGATGAGTCCATGGCTGATGTGCTTCGCAGATCCGTAAAACCCGTTTTTCTGGTTGTTAACAAGGTTGATAACAGCGATCGTCTGCTGGAAGCTGCGGAATTTTACAGCCTGGGTTTCGATAATATTTTTTTTATATCTGCAATGAGTGGAAGCGGCACCGGGGAGGTACTCGATGCGATAACCGACCTGATTCCGAAAACAGATGAAGAAGAAAGTGATTCAGTTCTTCCGAAATTTGCCATTATCGGCCAGCCAAATGTTGGCAAGTCCTCTCTTTTGAATGCCCTGGTGGGAAGTGAAAGAACCATTGTGAGTGAAATTGCCGGTACCACACGCGATAGTATTCATACTCATTATAATCTTTTTAATAAGGAATTTATTTTGATCGATACGGCAGGTATCCGCAGGAAAACCAAAGTACACGAAGACCTTGAATTTTATTCCGTTATTCGTGCCATTAAGGCCATGGATGAAGCAGATGTGTGTTTACTCCTGCTGGACGCGGAAAAAGGTATTACTGCACAGGACTTAAGCATATTCAGCCTGGCAGTAAAAAAAGGGAAAGGCATTGTGATCGTCGTAAATAAATGGGACCTGGTAGATAAAGAAACAAATACCTCACGGGATTATACGGCAGTCTTGAAAGAAAGGTTCGCTCCCTTTACAGACCTGCCCATCATATTCATTTCGGCAAAGGAGAAAACACGAATATTCAAAGTGATTGAAACGGCACTTCAGGTTTTTGAAAACCGCAGCAGGAAAATACCGACTTCCAAATTGAACGATATCATGCTCAAGGCTGTCGAAAGTTTTCATGCACCGGTAGTGCGTGGTCATGCGATTAAAATAAAATTCGTTTCACAATTACCGACCCCGGTGCCTTCCTTTGCTTTTTTCAGTAATTACCCTGACGATATTAAACAGCCTTACAGAAATTATCTGGAAAATCAAATGAGGAAGAGTTTTCCATTGGAAGGCGTACCTATTCGTATCTATTTCCGCAAGAAATAATCATATAATAAAATTGCTATATATCTTGGATTTCTAACCGGAATCTCCTAGTTTTGCGCAAACTAAAAATAACCTAAATGAAAAAATTTCTGACTGTTCTTGTAATCGCTGCGGCTTTAACATCATGTGGTGGTGGAAGCAGCGATGCGGCTGCCAAAACTGACTCTGCTGTTTCAACTACTGTTGACAGTGCGAAAAAAGCAGTCGATTCAACTGCATCTAAAGTTGATTCTACCATCAAAGCAGTTGCAGATACGGCAAAATCAGCCATTAAAGCTGTTGCAGATAGTGCGAAAAAAGCAGTGAAGAAATAAATTTATATCTGTATTGAGTCCCGCCCCGGTGGCGGGATTTTTTATGCCGGTACACCGCAAAGTGGTATTGATTCGCCTGCCTGCGAACGGTATTTTGCAGGATGTGTGTACTTAAGCCTTATTATCATTACCTGTATTTTGTCATTTTATTTTGCCCTGTCATTGTGATGGCGGAAACAAAATCATGGACGGGTTTCGGAGGTGATGCCAACTGGACCAACCCCCTGAACTGGTCCGGTAACAGTTTGCCACAATCTGCGGATGATGTGTTACTCGATAATTCTGACCTTCCTATTTCTTATCACGTGACCATGCCAAATGCAGCTGTTGTTCTCAGGTCAATTGTGATAAGCCCTTCTCCCGGAAGAAATATTGAACTTATACTGCCAGTTTCAAATAATATTATAAATGGTCTGACAGTTACCGGACCGGGATACGGAATCGAGCTAAAAGCTGGCGCCATTTTCAGAAACGCCTCCGGATTATCGGCCGGAGAATCGCTTTCCATTGCAGATTCTATAATGATACATGACGGAGGACGTTATATCCACCAGACCAGGGCTGCCCATGCAAATAATATCCTGAGGATTCTATCTACAGCTCCTGGTACGGAACAGGGCATTTTCGATTTTGACGTACCACGAGCTTCATACACCATTTCCGTGAGTAACAGAACGTATGGCAGTCTGGAACTACATGCAACGGCCCAGGGATCAATGGTAAATTACACCTGTTCAGGCGCAAATCCTCTGCGTGTACGCGGAAATTTACGCATAGGTTCCAATGTGAACATGAGTGTTGATCTAAGTGGCGTCAATGGAAATATACAGATCGAAGGAGATTATATACAAGAGGGGGGACAATTGAATCTGGCCAGCGGCGCCGGTGATAATACTGTTTTGAGAATTATGGGTGACCTTTACCAATCGTCGGAATCAGTCATCACAGAAACATCTAATGGAATTCCAACAATTGAATTAAACGGGTTGCGCAGACAGGAAATTGCCATGGGAGGCCGGATAATAAATCAGGTTGGATTCAGGATGAATAATGCGGCAGGATCCTCTCTGGGACTATCTCTTAAGATTCCCTGGAAGCTGGAATTGAATCAGGGAATGATAACCAGTTCGTCATCTGCTTTGCTGATTCTTGATACCATGTGTTCCGTTTTTGTTGACAGCTCAAGACTTACCGGAGTTTTTATAGACGGGCCCTTGCGAAAACTGGGATTGAATCAGGAAGATCATTTTCTTTTTCCTGTAGGAAAAGATGGCAATCTTCGTTGGCTGGAGTTAAAAAAAGCAACCGGCAATTATACGGTGGAATATATTCATCAGAATCCAGCTACCATTGGAAGCGTAATAGGGCCGGGTCTCGACCATATTTCCAAACTCGAATATTGGACAGTGGTTGCAGATGGATCTATTAATGATCAGGCGAAAGTCGAATTGTCATTTGCTTCGGGACAAAGTGGTGTTATCACCAATCCAAATTATTTGAATGTGGCCAAATTTCTGACGTCCGAGTGGGAAGATGCAGGGCACACAGGTATAACGGGAAATTTTCTACAAGGTTCAGTACTTAGCGCGATCTCAGATTTTTCGGCTAAGGATTATACACTGGGTAGTGTGTTGGATATGGAAAATCCCTTACCCCTTACCAACATTTTTTTGGCAGTGAATGAGCTATCAGGGAAACCTGTCTTCAGTTGGGTCGTTTCGACGGACGAAATACCCGATTATTTTAATTTGTATGAAAAAACGCAAGGCCAGTCAAACCTGTTAGCACGAATAAAGGCAGTTAAGAGCCAATTCAAATATAGCTGGATGGACAGTTTGGATTTGATTACAGGCAATCATTTATTTATGGTCAGCATGGTTGATTTGACGGGCCATGAATATTTTGGAATGCTGGTCCCCTATAAAAAAGAAGAAGCCACTGTCCGTCTTAGCTGGATATCCTCAGGTTTCGGATCAGAACAAAATCAAATTTTGATATATTCTGCAAATCCCGATTTATGGAACTATGAAATAATATCGATGGAAGGCCGGTGTATAAAAAAAGGCGTTTTACCGGTTGGAAAAGATTTTACCCGGTTTTCCGTTGGATCAGAGATGTTTTCCAGAGGCGAGTATTTTTTTCGTGCAACTGATTCAAGGGGAAGGGTTTTCGTATTGCCGGTTGAAAAAAATTGACATATCAATTCAAGTTCCATTTTCGCATGAGTTGCTGTATTTGTAATTGATATTCTTTGAACTCTTTTACCTGATTGTTGATGAAGCTGTTATCATTCAGTTTCCCAATCACCTGATCCATTTCAGCCTGGCTTTCGTAAACCATTTTACGAAATGGATTCAGGTAATCTTTTTTCCTTGAACTGTATATTCCCTGAGTTATCCATTCGGCCGTTGCTATGCTCTGCAGCAGCAGATCTTTAAAACTCGCCGAGCTTATGTTTTTAAGTGAAATACCCTGAATCTGATAAAGGATGTCCAAAGCGTGATGCAGTTTGTCAGTTGGATACTGACCGGCTTCAGACTGGTAAAATTGATGAATTCCCTCCCAGCTTCCAACCTGATTTTGACGAATATCTGACAGCAGTTTTTCAAAGGAAGACTTTTTGATCAGTTGTCCTCCCGCATTTATCCATGATTCAGGTTTTTTGTTTTCCGGAATGGACTCCTGAAATGCAGAGAGCCCGCTACATTTTCCATTGCCGATATGCAGCATGATCTGTTCAATTGCATAATGAATAATTAATTCCCTGAAAATTGAATATCCTTTCACCAGTTTAATGACCCGCACCTTGCGGGAACTGTTTTCAAATCCTTCGGCAAAAAAAGAAATTGAGGTAAATGCGTCTTCTTTATTTTCCAGTAGCTTCTTTCCCAAAGATCTCAATTCATCCTCTGCAGCAGCCGAATTTGCAATTAGCTTGTCATTTTCTTTGGAGACAGAATCATGAACGTTATGTTTTAACCATGAATTCGCGGCGATCAATTCCAGTCTCTCAATTGCCGAAGCCAGCTCCTGAATACTATCGGGTGCCAGATAGTCATATTCCAATTGTTGAACCTTTTCGAGCCGTTTATCCCGGTCTCCGTATTTCCAGGCATTTCTGGCAAGCGCGTACATATTGTGTAAGAACCAATAAGCCGGCATAATGATCAGCTCATCATTGGAAACGTCATTGCTTACCAGGGAAAAAGGAATTGGGATATCCAGTTCAGCCGGGTAATCACCTTTCGCCATAATAATAAAAGATGCAAAACGTGAATTATGCTTTATACTTACACAGAGTCCAGGCCAGAAGCCACGACCGGCGATCAGTTCGCCGTCTGCTCCACGTGAATTGTGATTTGATCCAACCGTGGCTCCGGCGGCCATATTCGTTTGACCCATTAGCAGAGAAGCACATAAAAATGAGTTATTATGATGCTGCTCATGGGCAGGGAAAATAAGAGAGTTTAACACTTCGCAGCATGAAATGGTAGAATTATTTCCGAGATATGAGTTGATGAGCCGGGCTCCATATTTCAATTGTGAGTTGGAAGCGAGTATAAATCTCACAGCCTTCACGCCGTAGAATATCCTGCATCCATGTCCTATGATTCCGTTTACTAATTCACAGCCTTCACCTATTTGTGTTTTGGACTTTGCTGATGAATTAATTGTAAGATTCTTTAATTTATTCGCTCCTTTCAGATAGGCATCCGAACCAATATTGACGTCTTTAACTATTTTGCAGTTTTTAATGACCGTCCGGTCGCCAATGACTCCGTAAAAGCCTCTTCGCTTGTCAGATTCCATATCACAGAACTGGCGTAGTTTTTTCTGAAGAATCAGGTCATCCCGATAGCGGCTGAAGAGCCACGCGTCTCCCGGCAGCATACCATCAAATGGAATAATACTCCGGCCGCCATTTTCGTTACACACTTCCAGCTCAATTCGAAGGGATTCAGGCTCTCCTTCCTTCAAAATTCCATTTCCGAATTTTGCATGATCGGTGGTTTCTATTTCATTCACGTTGATGAGAATTACGTCGTTGCCGATGATATAATGTGATAAATAATTCACATTATCTATAACAACATTATTTCCAATATCACAACTGATGATATTACTATAATACAGGCCCACCGGACGACGCAGATTATGAAATTCCAAATAATAAGGTTCGAGTATTCCAATCCGCACCATGCCAAAAAAATTGCAATGATGTACAAGGTCAGGTAAGAAGTTTCCTGTAACCATCACCAGGTCCCAATCGTCAGCATTGTTTCCATTTTTCTTCAGTTCTTCAACTTCATTCAGCTTGAGATGTCTGTAAATTACAGTGGGTTTATGTTGATCGTTCCGCAGGTAGTATTCGTCCTTTCCTTCCGGTAGATATTCTGCAGGAATAAAATCATATCCCAGATTTCGAAGAGGTGTTTTAATTATCTGATTCATGCGTTTTATTCTACAGTTACACTTTTAGCCAAATTACGCGGTTTGTCTACGTCAAATCCTTTCTCCATACCAAGGTAACAGGCAAAAAGCTGCAAGGGAATGACGGAAAGCAGGGGAGAAATCAATTCATCTGTTAATGGAATGGTCATCGTATCATCAGCCATAGCAGCAATCGTTTCATCTCCTTCACTGATAACGGCAATTACCATTCCTTTCCTGGCTTTGATTTCCTGGATATTGCTAACCAGTTTTTCATGATATATGCTTTTGGGAGCCGAAAAAAGAACTGGCAGGTGTTTGTCAACCAGTGCAATGGGGCCATGTTTCATTTCAGCAGCGGGATATCCTTCAGCATGGATATATGAAATTTCCTTCAGCTTCAGGGCTCCTTCCAAAGCCACCGGGAAATTGTTTCCACGGCCGAGATAAAGGGCATCGCTGACACCCACATATTTTTTAGCCAGGTTACGAATATGTCCTGCGGAATGGAGCAGCTCTCTGACTTTCTCCGGTATGGCATGTAATTCGGCGAGCAGATTGATATATCTATCCTCTGTAATCGTTTGTTTTTCTATTGCAATTTTCAATGCAATCATTATGAGTACGACCACTTGTGCAGTAAATGCCTTAGTACTGGCAACACCGATTTCAGGCCCGGCATGTGTGTACGCTCCTGCATGTGAGATCCTGGCGATGGAGGAGCCAACCACGTTTACAACCCCAAAAATAAATGCGCCCTGTTCTTTAGCTTTTTCTATGGCAACAATCGTATCAGCCGTTTCACCGCTTTGAGAAATAGCAAAAATAACATCACCGGGATGTACCACCGGATTGCGATATCGGAATTCCGATGCATACTCGACCTCTACAGGAATACGACAGATCTCTTCAATAATATATTCGGCGATCAATCCGGCATGCCAACTGGTGCCACAGGCAACCATGATGATTCTTTTTGCCTGGCAAAGTTTTTCAATATTATTTTGAACGCCGGCCATCGTGATGGTTCCTTTTGTAGCATCCAATCTTCCCCGAAGACAATCGAATATTGTATCCGGTTGTTCAAAAATTTCTTTCAGCATAAAATGATCATAACCACCTTTCTCAATAGCCGTCAGTTCGAGATCAAGTTTTTGAACAAAGGGTGTAATTTTTTCATTTCCCAGGTTTTTTAAAATCAGCTCATCTGATTTAATAATGGCCAGCTCATAGTCATTTACATAAACAACTTCCTTTGTATATTCAATAATGGGCGAAGCATCAGATGCAAGAAAATGTTCTCCCTTTCCGATTCCGATCACCAGGGGGCTGCCCTTCCGGGCCGCAATAATGACATCAGGATGATCTTTATCCAGCAATACGATTACATATGCACCGGTAACACGTTTTAATGCAATGCGTAAGGACTCTTCCAGACTGCACTGATTGTTCTCCTGTATGTCTTCAATAAAATTAAGCAGCACTTCGGTATCGGTGTCGCTTTTAAATGTATATCCCTTCTTGGTAAGTTCCGTTTTTAGTTGTGCATAATTCTCAATGATGCCATTATGGATCATGGCCAGTTTTCCGTTGGCAGAAAGATGGGGGTGGGCGTTTCGGTCGCTGGGTTCACCGTGGGTGGCCCACCGGGTGTGACCAATGCCCGCATGGGCATGAAGTTCCTTTCCGATGATACTTTCTTCAAGTGCTGCAACACGCCCTTGTTTTTTATATACACGTAGTGCGTTTGTGTCGAGCAAGGCAACTCCGGCACTGTCGTAACCACGATATTCCAATCTCTTCAGACCTTTCATGATCACAGGATAAGCTTCCCTCGGTCCGATATATGCTACAATTCCACACATAATAAATTTTTAAAAATGATCAGGCTCATACAAATTATAACTCATGTCTACTTTACAACAAAATATTCTTCATGAAAAAGGTGGCCACGGTAAAATATATAATGAGTCCGGTTACATCCACCAGGGTTGCCACGAATGGAGCCGAAGAAGAAGCGGGGTCAGCGCCCAGTTTTTTTAAAATGATTGGTAACATACTTCCTGCGAGCGTTCCCCAAAGTACCACGCCGATTAATGAAAAACTCACCGTAAGTCCCACAGCGTCCCAATGAGGTCCATAGATATCTTTAAAAACGCCCCTGACCATCAGCTCATGCCAAATAAAGATCCGTACAAATCCGATAAGGCCGAGAATGGCTCCCAGCATGAATCCGGAAAGGATCTCCCGGCGCATTACGCGCCACCAATCTATAAGTTTTACCTCTCCAAGTGCCATTGCCTGAATGATGAGAGTAGACGCCTGTGAGCCGCTGTTTCCACCGCTGCTCATAATGAGGGGAATGAAATTGGTAAGGATAAGCCACCTGCCCAGTTCATCATTGTAATAAGCCATGGCCGTGGCGGTCAACATTTCACTGAGAAAAAGAATAATCAGCCAGCCTACTCTTTTTCTGATCAGTTGGAAAAAAGGTGTTTCAAGATATGGTTGATCCAACGCCTCTGTACCACCTATTTTCTGAATATCTTCTGTAAATTCTTCCTGTGCAACCCAAAGTACATCATCAATGGTTACGATGCCCAGGAGTACTTTATTATTGTCCAGAACAGGAAGAGCCATGCGGTTATTCATTTTGAAGGCCTTGCTCGCCGTTTCCTGATCATCGTTTACATTCAGATATATATAACGGTTATCTATTACATCTTCAACTTTTTTGTCAGGATCTGCGAGTATGATTTCCCGAATCTTAATATCATCAATAAAAACACCTTTTTCATCCACTACATAAATGACATCAATCGTTTCACTATCCTTGCCCACATCGCGGATATGCCTGATTACCTGACGGATGGTCCAGTCTTTCTGCACGGCAATGTAATCCGGCGTCATCAAACGTCCCACGCTGCTTTCAGGATAACCCAGCAAAGACAATGTAATCTTGCGCTCGTCCGGATTTAGCATTTTGATCAGTTCCTTTACAACTTCACTGGGAAGATCTTCCAGGAAGGATGTACGGTCATCCGCGGGCAGCCCGTTCAATAGCTCAGCGGTTTTCGAAGGGGATAGTTCCTGTATTATACGTTTTTGAGTTTGCGAATCGAGAATTTTAAACGTGCTGATAGCCCGGTGAATACTTAGATTCCCTAGTATTTCGCCTTCATGTTCGGGAAACTCATAGATTAGTTCTGCCACATCACTTATATTCTGATTATCCAGAAATTCATGCAGAGCGTTCGGATCTTTGGATTGCTGCAATTCCAGAAATTGGTATTTGAGCGGTATATCTTCGATTTCAACGGTCATGCATCAAATTTACAGCGAAGGCTTGATAAATTGCGTTTGGAAAGACCTCTAATCAAATTCATGACCGAAAATTCTACAGATGATCAATCCTTGTTTATATATTGACAATTCATTTAACAGGGGCCGGGGTGTATTCAGCTTGGAAAACCTGGCTTCAGATACCTTAATAGAAATTGCACCCGTTATTGTAATGAGCGCAGAAGAAAGGGTGATACTGGACCAGACCCATCTTCATGATTATATATTTCTTTGGGGTACAGACGAAACACAATGTTGTGTGGCATTGGGTTATGTTTCTATTTATAATCATGACTACCGGTCGAACGCGGAGTATGAAATGGATTTCGAAATGAATACCATCCGGATCAAAACGGTTCGTGATATTAAAAAAGGGGAGGAGATCTTTATCAATTACAACGGTACCTGGAATGATTCGACACCCGTATGGTTCGACCCTGCGAAAAAGATTAAATAATTACTATTTTTTTGACCGGCTAAGTACAGGTGCGTATTTGAATGTCATGAGGAATCCATAACTGGTTAGTTTCAGATCTTCCATCCCCATATTCCGGAGTGGTAATTTCAGGAAGGGCTCTGCCTGGAAGGAAAATCCTTTTCCTAGCTCAGCTTCAAATCCGGCAGATATATCAGCGATCCCGAACCAGTAATTTATCTGTTGATTATCGGAGATTTTATAAGCCAGCTGATTCTGGTTTGAATGCAGGAAATAAATATATGTCTGCTTCATCATAAAATAAGAGGATAAACCGGCATCAGCGAAAAACTTCGTTTTATTGTGATGCGCAAAATCATATCGTAATGTCAGAGGCAACTCCCAGATATTGCTGGCGCCGTTTATATAATCGATCGGCGGCGGTGCCGCGAAGGGTCTGGGATATATGGCTGGTGAAATACTGCGGGGCTGCTGGAAGAAATAGTTATGTGCTTTGGACCAGTAGAATTTGTTCGTGTAAATGAATCCTGTATTGACGGAAAGTTTGTCGGTTAGGTAATATCCTAATGTCAAACCGATGTAATTTCCTATTTGGTTATTGGCAATGTCACCGGCATTCGTATAATCCGGACCGAATGTAAATCCAATATTCAGAGAGCGATTCAGATGAACGGATTTTTGATGGATCGGTGTTTTTGACTGAGCAAGTTGATTCATTAGAGAATCATTGCCAGTCACTTTTCCTGGTCCGGTTCCGTGAGTTAAGACGGCGGGCAAATGGATCTGGTTTTTATTTTTCGTACTGCCAGCCATATCGCCAGCCCCTGTGCCTGCATCCATGCCATTTGTTTCGCGCGCATTCTGATCTTCACCTGAAACTGCGCGACTGGTTAGGGATGAGCCGGCAACAACAGCCACTCCTGGTTTCAGAGCATTTTTTGTGGATTGCCTTGTGTTTGTTTGTTTATAACCGGAAAGTTTATTTGGATTCGCATTTGAAAGATCTGAAACTGAACCCGACGATTGCATGGCATCTGCATCAGAACCCGGTTTTGCAGATGAACCCGGTTTCTGATCTGTCTCCGACGAATGAATATTTTCCTCAACGGCTGATTTCTGAAAGACGGCGGTGCTGTCTAAATGAACTGTATTCCCGGACGCATTTTTAATTTTTGCATCGGGAACAGAAACGGATGGGATTACAGTCTGAATGTTTGGTGTAGAATGTTGGCTATAACGAATGTTTTTGATAGTGAAAAATGAGGCTCCTGCTAGCAGTATAACGGCCGATCCCCATACATAAGGATTCATCCGGCCAAAACGAAAACTGTCAGGTGGTCGCTCCGGCATCGTTTGGTCGAGCTTCTGCTGAAGCCTGCTCCAGGAAAGAGAAGAATCGTCGGGTTCATAAGAATCCGCCGCTTCTCTGCTTAACCGGTCTATTTCTTTATCAGATAGGTTCGACATATCTTTTGACGTCAGATTTTTTTGTCAATATCTTCCTGAGATTTTCTCTTGCTTTAGACAGATTCGATTTAGAAGCACCTACGGATATCCCCAGATGTTTGCCAATTTCCTCATGTGACATGCCCTCTATTACAAACAGATTAAATACTGTTCTGTAAGCCGGGGACAGAAGCCGGATTGCTTCAATAATTTCTTTATACGACAGTTTATCAAGTCCGGTTTCCCCATGATCGGCTATTTTTTCTGTTTCTTCAGACAGCTTCTGACCATGCAAATAGGAGGAATTTTTTCGATAATAATCTATGCAGGTGTTCACCAGGATGCGTTTAAACCATCCCTTCAGAGCCATGGTTATTTCCAAGTGTCTGTTTTCATCAAACTGATGGATGTTTTTAAAAAACTTGGTGAAGCCTTCACTCACGATTTCTTCAACCTGGTATTGATTATGCTGATAACGATAACAAATTTTCATGGCGTAGCCCTTAAGGAATTCATATAATTCCTTCTGGCTGGAGCGGTCATTTTGCCTGCATCCAGCGATCAATGCGCTAATGTGGTGATTACCGTTCATCAATAGTCTTAAGGCCCTTTGCGAAGGTGAAGTTAATAGCGCCACCACTTTAACTTTGTCAAAAGACGTAAATCTTATGTTAAAGGTTGCCGCCCAATATTTTTAGCTCCCCTGATATAAATACCTGAAGCTGAATATTTTGCCTCGTTACCAACATGCCAATGATTTTAGCTTCCTTAATATAACCGGATGAAAAAATGCCCGGAGCCCATTCCCTGTTCAGTAGTTGGTCAATGATCGGTTTATTAGTATTGAGTAAAGCGTTTATATCAAGATAAGATTTTCCCTGGATTGATTTACGGATTTTATTCCTGAACAAGCTTCTGCCTATTTTCAAAGCAAGATCTTCCCCTTCCATTGAATATTGAATATCAGGAATTCCCATAGTTTGTTTTGCGGTATCCAGCAGAGGAGTTCCACGCAGAAAAACGCTGCCGTGATTGCTTCCTGCAAAATCGATTTGCAGTTCTATCTGGTGATTGCCGATGCCTCTGATAATCGCTTCTTTTACCACGATCGTTCTCCCCTTCACTTCAAATACCTTATTATAAAGACTATCGTGTAAAGTTTTTGAAATGAGGTTGTAATCATAATTCATGTTTACATACAGGCGTACACCATTCCGGTTCTCAGTTTGTAAAAGAGCGGGAAGAGACCCTGGTACAGGAATATGATTCGAAGGGTCCGAAGTAAAAAGAGGTTTGCAGGACATACCCAATGATATTGCAAAACTGTCTTTTATATAATTCAGCTGACCTATCCGGAATGCAGTTGGATTGAGTAAAAAATATCCATATTTACCAATGGCAATTTTCCGGTAACTGCTATCTTTCAGCCGGGTCATAAATTTTGTAAAATTCAATCCGGTGATGGATTGATCCAGGGTGCCTGTAAATACAACCAATGACGATCGTATGCTGTCCATGACTAGTTGTGTAATATCACTTGAAAAAATAGAAACAGAACATTTATCAACGGACTGAATCTGATTTATAGTTGTAGTTGAACGAATGGAGTAATTTGAAAGGAACTGCAGATTCGTACTGAGAGCCATATTAACTTTTCTAAGCGGTTGCGGCGGAAATCCGCAATTGCCCGAAATCCACGGTGTTACCGGAATACCCGCCGTGCACAGGCATTTGCTTCCACTCACCTGATAATTTCCACCAAAACGAATATCGAAAAGATTATTCTTGCATGATATCTGAAGGGCAGTTCTTACAAACCGATACTTATAACGAAAATCACAGGAAGGCTGCATGAACTGTGGCCATGCATCGGAAGTAAATTCTGCAGGGACAAGATGCTCAGCTTTTGCGATGATGGGAGCAGCCGCTAATCTGACCGGAATATCCAATTCAGAAAGAGGCGGCTCAGGAAGTGTTTGTTCTTCCTCCCTGGAAACACTCGATTTCTTTGTACTTGTGCACGACAGAAAAAAAACCATCAGAACCAAAAAGAGCAGGTATTTCAATGGATATTTCATTATTATCATAACGAACGAATATAATATTCCGCATGATAAGGTGGAAGTTTTTCATGATTTATTTGGTTCCGTGAAGATGGGCGATATACCTTGAACGCTGAAAATATTAGTATTGCTTATTTAACAGTGTCATTGTGTGTTACACGTTTAGTGTACTAAGGTAAATTTAACAAATTGAATGTGGCCGATTTTTCAGCTGTTAATACATGTACAACCATATATTGTCCGTTTCTGACTTGTGGAAGATTTATTGAATATTTTAGCTGACCAGAAAATGAACCAATATAAAGGAGCTGCCCGGTCATACTGTAAACACTGATTGTAGTATTTTCAACAGAAGGTAATTGTACGAAGAAGTGACCTCCCGCAGCAGGATTTGGAAATACTTCGATTTCTGAAGACAAATTATTCTGCACGGTTATAATTTTTGAATAACTGATCATCCCATCGGCAGTGATTATTCGGATCCTGTAATCATTTTCCCCGGCTTGCGGATTTTGATCGGTAAATGTAAAATCAGTTTGCGAGCCATTAGTGTTCATGTTTGAGAGCGGAGTGAATTGAACTCCATCTCTGCTGCGCTCTATGACGAAATGGTTGCTTTGTCCATCATCAGCAAATGACCAACTGAGTTTTATTTTACCGACGTATTTGGATACCTTAAAATCACTGATCGAACTGGCAAGGGTGGTGCAGGTAACGGTACCGAGGCTGCCGAAGCTTCCGCAACCATAAAAGTATTGTGCCTGACATGCATTCTGACCTGTACCACCACAATTCTTTGAATTGTTTGTAGTGTTATAAGATTTGGAATTACTGAGAGATTGATAGGGGGCCCAGTTATAATAATAATTATTCACATTGGCCATTGACAGAGTCGAACCTGCATCGACGATGTTCAATGTGGGCCCGTTGAACATAAGATATGCTGTGCTGGTTTTGCTGCCATCTCCGGCTACCATTTGAGTATTTGAATTCAGATTAACAGGTCCGGCTGTTGCATTAAAGAATGAACTCCCATAAAAATATAAATGGCTCGAACTCACATTCATTGCACCTCCGGCATTACGAAATTCTGAAGTTCCGCTAAAGTTGAATGTTGAATTGGTCATGTTAATGGGGACCACCGCATTTAAAAGGCTTGCGCTAGTTGCATTCACAATGGAATTGGTGAAAGTGGCAAAACCGCTGTTGGGGGTCAGGGTAAATCCATTCAGGTTGATGGTCGTGCCGCTGAAAACAACAGATTGGAAGCTAAAACTGGTCGTCATGTTCAGAGTTCCTCCGTTAAATGTGCACGTACCGCAGGTATTATTAGTATTCAGTGTAAGTATTTTGCCGGCGGAAATATTGAAGGTACAGGTCCAGCAATCTCCCGGATGGACGGTGCTCCATAAAGTGTTTGAAGTTATATTATAAGTCTGGGCCTGTAAGTCACTAAAAAAAATCACTAGCACGATTCCGATAAAAAAAGTTTTCATATTTATTTGTTCTGCGGCCTCCTTATCCAAACAGATGCCAGCGTGTAACAGTGTGAATTCCAACAGATCAACTTTATATTTATCCATGCGGAATTCCCAAACATGGAAATAATTCCGAATTTTAATGTTTAATCATTGATTTCCGGTGGTGTATTATATGCTGAAAGCCTAAAGATGAAGACCACTGGAACCGGAAATGGATCTATGAATTATTCGAGCATTCGAACCAAAAGGCGGGAGGTTTCAGGCTCACGGCTTGAAATGATAATTTTTGCAGAGAAACATGGAGAATTTTCTCTCAATCCTGCCATTTTTTTCAATGAGTATGGGTGTCAAAGGAATGATCAGATCGAAATAGACGTAGTAAGATGGAGGAATATGATTATTCTCATTTTGAAGATCGTCAAAGCGGGGATTGGAGTCTATGAAAATAGCGTCCCTGCCGTTCAATAAATTTAAATTTGTACCCACAAAATCAAACTGAAGCGCTCTTTCTCCAACAATATTTTTGGAATAGACCATTTCATTCAGATAGAAATTAAGGACGGCGCTGGTTTTGTAGTCGTCGGAGGAAAAAATAAATGCTTTGGGATATTCTTTTCGTACAGATTCCACTTTCGTCGACAATTCCTTCCATCCAAGCCAGGTATCATCAGAACGAACAGGTACAATATAAAATATGATTTCGGCTGCCATCGCCAGATGAACGAAGACTGAAAAAATCAATTGATACCGTAACCATTTTTTATTCCAATACCTGCTTACCCATATAATACCCGTGATATAAGCTGGCATCATCCAGTTTATTTTCACCCAGTAAAAAAATGACAACGCGAAAAACCCAAGAAATAGCGGAATAAAAAAACATAACAGAAATAATAGATCGACATGTATCCGGGCAAAATGAAAACCGTATTTTTTGCAGTAGCGGTAAATAAAATATACCAGCGAAAAAAAAAGCAGTGGGAGCAGAATGGCGGATTGATGTCCGACCACGCCTGCGAATCCGGTGGGATCGAAAGCAATCCCTTCTTTCAGACGGCCCTCGGATTGAAATTTGAAAGATGCAAAATGATTTCTCATATTCCAGATCACAACAGGCAGGATTGTGATTGCAAAACAAAGCAGATAAAGAAAAAACCATGCAGACAGGAGGAGTTTTCTGTATGGTTTGGCAATTAATAAAAAACCAACAATACCAATGACTATAAACAGGCCTGTATATTTGGAATCAAAAGAGAGGCCGGTCATGAAACCCGCCCAGATCCAGTATATATTCTTTTTATTCCAGATGGCCTCATAAAGAAAATTCAGGCTGAATATCCAGCATAAAATCAAAGGAACATCGGGTGTAGATACCAGTGAAAGAATACTAATCATGAGGGTCGAAAGGAGCAGGGCAGTAGCGATCAGCGCTTTCGTTTCACTAACAAATTTTTTTGTGAGCCGGTAAAAGGCGAACACGGCGAGGCTTGTCGTAACGGTGTCAGCCATTTTGATCGCCCAAACATTCCTTCCGAAAATGCCTGTGAAAAATCGTAACAGGTATGCGATCATTGGGGGATGATCATAGTAAGAGAGATCCAGATGACGGGCATAAAAATAATAATAGGCATCCTGCGGCATGATGCCCATGACACCCGTAAAAATTAAACGTATGGCAACGATCAGGGAGCATAATATCAGCAGTGATTTCCAACCGGTTTCCGGCTTCGGCCTGCTGCTGACTACACGGGTATTATCCATGTCTATCTTGCAAATTCTGCGCGTATAACATTCAAAGCGCCGCCGGCTTTGAACCATTCAATCTGTGATTCATTATACGTATGATTGGCCAGGATTTCTTCCGGTTCGCCCTGCACGTGATTTAATACCAGTGTCAGAGGCTGCCCGGGTGTAAAATGTGTCAGACCCACGATGTCAATGGTATCATCTTCCAGGATCTTATCGTAATCCGCCTTGTTGGCAAATGTCAGGGCAAGCATTCCCTGCTTCTTCAAATTGGTTTCATGAATCCGGGCAAAAGAGCGCACCAGAATAGCGCGAACACCCAGATGTCTGGGTTCCATCGCGGCGTGTTCACGGGATGAACCTTCGCCATAATTTTCGTCACCCACTACAATACTGCCTACTCCGGCTGCTTTGTAACTGCGGGCCGTTGCCGGAACTGGTCCGTATTCTCCGGTCAATTGATTTTTAACAGAATCTGTTTTTTCGTTAAAATAATTGACTGCGCCGATCAGCATATTGTTAGAAATATTATCCAGATGTCCACGGAACTTTAACCAGGGCCCTGCCATCGAAATATGATCGGTTGTACATTTTCCCTTGGCCTTGATGAGTAAACGCAATCCTTTCAGATCTACTCCCTCCCATGGTTTGAAGGGCTCCAGCAATTGCAGCCTCTGGGAATCCGGTTTTACTATAACCTTCAGCTTACTACCATCTTCTGCCGGCGGTATGTAACCCGGATCGTCAACTGAAAATCCTTTCGGAGGCAATTCAAATCCCGAGGGTTCGTCGAGTTTGACATACTCACCATTCCTATTTTTTATTTTATCTTTTAGAGGATTGAAAGTAAGATCGCCAGCTATGGCGAATGCCGTTACTATTTCCGGTGACGCAACGAAAGCATGTGTAGAAGCCAGTCCGTCGTTACGCCGTGCGAAATTCCTGTTGAATGAAGTAATGATAGAGTTTTTTCTGTTGGGATCGTCAATATGACGTGCCCACTGACCGATGCAGGGACCGCAGGCATTGGCCAGCACTACGCCACCGATCTTTTCAAATGTATTCAGGAAGCCGTCTTTCTCAATGGTAAAACGAACGAGTTCACTGCCCGGAGTAATTGTAAATTCTGCAAGAGTTTCCAGGTTTTTTTCAATGGCCTGCCTGGCTACCGACGCTGAGCGGCTGATATCTTCATAAGAAGAGTTGGTGCAGGACCCTATTAAGGCTACTTCGAGTTTTTCAGGCCATTTGTTGTTCTTGACAGCTTCTGCAAATTTTGAAATGGGCCATGCAAGATCCGGAGTGAATGGTCCGTTTACATGTGGTTCGAGTTCATCAAGGTTTATTTCTATCAACTGATCATAAAAACTTGCAGGTTCAGCATACACTTCGGGGTCGGGGCGAAGGCAATCCTTGATTCTGTCAGCCAGTTTTGCCACTTCCTCACGTTCTGTCGCTTTTAAATAAGCCGACATTTTCTCATCATAAGTAAAAAGGGAACAGGTTGCACCGATTTCAGCACCCATATTACAAATCGTTGCTTTGCCTGTAGCACTCAGGCTGTCTGCACCGTCACCAAAATATTCAACAATGGCTCCCGTTCCGCCTTTAACAGTAAGTATGCCAGCTACCTTTAAAATAACATCTTTAGGTGAAGCCCATCCGTTCAGGCGTCCGGTAAGTTTGATACCAATGAGTTTGGGCATTTTCAGTTCCCATGCCAATCCGGCCATCACATCCACTGCATCCGCTCCGCCAACGCCAATGGCAATCATGCCAAGACCGCCGGCATTGGGTGTATGGGAATCTGTTCCGATCATCATTCCACCGGGAAACGCATAATTTTCAAGAACAACCTGGTGGATAATGCCAGCTCCCGGTTTCCAGAATCCAATACCATATTTATTTGAGATGGATGAGAGAAAATCGTACACTTCTTTATTCACATCCAAAGCAGTGGTCAGATCAGATTTGGCACCTGTCTTGGCCTGTATCAGGTGATCACAATGAACAGTCGATGGAACTGCCACACGTTCCCTGCCACAGGTGCTGAATTGCAGAAGGGCCATTTGCGCTGTTGCGTCCTGCATGGCCACGCGATCAGGTGCGAAATCAACATAGTCTTTGCCCCGTACATAATCCCTGATGGTTTTTGAATACAAATGCGAGTAAAGGATTTTTTCAGATAGCGTAAGGGCCTTACCCGTTATTTTTTTTGCGGCTGCAATTTTGGAGGGCATTTCCTGATAAACTTTCTTGATTAAATCCAGGTCGAAAACCATGATCGAAGAATTTTAGTTATTGGGAGTGGAGTGGAAGATTTTCAGAATGCAAATTTATCAAATTATTACGTTATTCCCTAAGAGGCGCTTGCTGTTTTAGTCTATTTTTTTTAAATTTGCATATGAACAGGATGAAGGAATTCATTGAATGGCAGGTCTTCGGTGTTTGTACTGCTATCGGAGAACGTTTAGGAATCGCTACTTCCCGCATACGAACCTGGTTTATCTATATTTCCTTTCTCACCATGGGATCTCCGTTGATCATTTATTTCGTTCTGGCATTCTGGATGAACATTAAACGATATATCACGGCTGCCAAGAGAAATCCTCTGAATGCTTAAGGCCTGAAGCGAAAAGCGTAAAGCACTTTTGAATATTGCAATTATGAATTGCTAGCGTCTGTCGGCTATACAACCGCTTTTCTCAATTTTACAAGCTTCGTCAAAAGGTCTTCCAAAAGATCCAGTCGTAACATGGTTGCTCCGTCACTCAACGCATGAGCCGGATCCGGATGGGTTTCGATAAATAATCCGTCCGCGCCGGCGGCAATCGCAGCCATCGCAATGGTGCTGATTAATTTGGGGTTTCCTCCTGTAATTCCTGTTGTCTGATTAGGTTGCTGGAGCGAGTGTGTACAATCCATGACAACGGGAACGCGCTGTTCCTGCATCCAGGGTATATTCCTGTAATCCACTACAAGATCCTGGTATCCAAAAGTGGTTCCCCTTTCGGTAAAAATTATTTTATTATTACCGGCGAGCCTGATCTTTTCCGCTGCAAATTTCATCGCAGGCCCACTGAGAAACTGGCCTTTCTTAACATTGATTATTTTCCCTGTTTCGGCTGCCGCGATCAGCAGGTCTGTCTGCCTGCATAAAAAAGCCGGAATCTGCAATACATCCACAAAGGCAGCTGCATTGGCGGCTTCGTCGTGTGCATGTATGTCCGATGTCGTGGGCAGTTTGAATTTCTGGCCGGTTTTTTGAACCAGCGTCAGTGCATGTTCATCGCCGATACCGGTAAACGAACCGCCGCTGGTACGATTGGCCTTTCGGTATGATGCTTTGAAAATATATGGGATGCCCATTTTTAAGCAGAGTGAAGAAACTTTCGAAGCAACCTGATTTAATATTTCTTCGGATTCCACGACACAGGGGCCCGCTATGAGAAAGAAATTTTTTTCGTCGTAATGCTGACCAGCAAAGAGATCTTTTAGAAAAGACTGCATATGTTAAAGAAATGATTATATGAAAGTAGGTTGTATTTCTTTTTTCTGATTAAACTATTTTTGCTTATCAAAGTCTATCAGCTGAATCGTTTAAAAACCAACAATATGAAAATCGCATTTTTGTCCGCATTTTCCATTCTGATATTATCCGGATGTACCAAAACATACAATTCTCCTGCCGTCAACCAGGTTTTTTCTGCTGTTTATACTGTACAGGCCAATCAATGGGCGCAGGGTACTGACCCGGATGGTACGGTTTTTTACTATACCTCCCTGTCAGTTCCGGAGCTGACCCAGTCGATAGATCTGAATGGGGGTGTGGTCACATACCTTTCGTTTGACGCTCCTACATCTACAAGCCCTACGTATGAAGCTATGCCGGAAGTGTTTAATGGTGTTGCCTACGGATCGATACATACCACGGGTTCCGTTACAATTGATTTGAGGGGTGCAGATGGTTCCAGTCTGACAAGTGCTATTTCCGCACCGACACTGATTAAAGTGGTTTTGATGGATGCATCACCTCTTGGTAACTAATTATTGTTAATTTTTAATATTGATTGACAATTGACCATTAACCCCTGTATTCCCCAAACACTTCTCTGAGTGTATCGGCTATTTCGCCCAGTGTGCATTTTGCTTCAACAGCTTCGATGACAGTTGGCATCAGATTTTCTCCTGAAGCGGCCTGATCATTCAAAAGCTGAAGAATATGATCGCATCGGGCCGGATCTCTTTCTCTTCTTAATGCCACCAGTTTATCCGTTTGAATTTTACGGATGGAATCATCTATTCGAAAAGTCTTAGTATGATCTTTCTCATCGGTTTCAAACGCATTTACACTCACAATGATTTTTTCTCCCGTTTCTACTTTACGTTGATGATCATAAGCACTTTTTGCAATTTCATTTTGTATGAATCCCTGTTCGATGGCATCAATACTTCCGCCCATTTCGTCAATCCTTTTTATTAATTCCCAGGCTGCTGTTTCTACAGAGTTTGTCAGCGATTCTATAAAATAACTTCCGCCTAATGGATCGACGGTTTGTGTTACGCCACTCTCAAATCCGATGATTTGCTGTGTGCGAAGTGCGATCGCCGCTGCCTCTTCTGTAGGTAGGCCGAGCGCTTCGTCGTAACCATTCGTGTGTAATGATTGTGTTCCGCCAAGCACAGCAGACAATGCCTGAATTGTAACACGTGCAATATTGTTAACCGGCTGCTGGGCAGTTAAAGTGCTTCCGCCGGTTTGTGCATGAAACCGAAGCATCATGGCTTGCGGATCAGTAGCCCCCAATTCTTTCATCATATGCGCCCACATGCGACGGGCTGCACGGAATTTGGCAATTTCTTCAAATAAATCATTATGTGCATTGAAGAAAAAAGACAGCCTTTTCCCGAAAATATTAATGTCAAGCCCTTTATCTATTGCTGATTTCACATAGGCTTTCCCGTTAGCCAGTGTAAAAGCTAATTCCTGAACTGCTGTGCTGCCGGCCTCCCGGATATGATATCCTGAAATCGAAATAGTGTTCCACCGGGGCATTTCCTTACCGCACCACTCAAAAATATCCGTAATAATACGCATGGATGGTTTGGGAGGGTAAATATATGTGCCTCTTGCTGCGTATTCCTTCAGAATATCGTTTTGAACAGTGCCGGAAATTTTTTTCAGATCAGCGCCCTGTTGTTTTGCCAGTGCCACATAAAAAGCCAGCAGTATAAAACCTGTGGCATTGATCGTCATAGAAGTTGTGATTTTTTCCAGTGAAATACCGGCAAATAATTCTTCCATATCACGGATAGAGTCAATCGCCACACCCACTTTACCTACCTCACCTTCGGCCAGAGGATGATCACTATCATATCCTATTTGCGTAGGAAGGTCAAATGCCACGCTCAAACCGGAAACACCCTGCCCGATCAGGTAATGGTATCTTTTATTGCTTTCAGCTGCGGTGCTGAAACCGGCGTATTGCCGCATTGTCCAGAGTTTTGACCGGTACATGTCTGGCCGGATGCCCCTTGTATAGGGAAATTCTCCCGGATTTTCGCCCAGGGGGTGTGAATCACCCGGTTTGTATAGCTGATCAATTTCGATTCCCGAATCATTGTATATTTTCTTCTCCATGGATCTTTTTCAAGCTAAGCAAAGTACCCGATTTTTTGATTCTGTGAAATACAATTATTTCAGGATATGGATATCCTGCTTTACGTATTTTCGTTTACAAATAAATCTGAGCAGATGACTGATAACGAAATGTATATTTCCATAGCGATCGCAGTAATCCTGGCAGGTGCGCTGGCCTATATTTTCTGGATTCAACGCAAGCAGGCCAAACAGGGGATGCTGAATGTAAAATCTGAAGGGTCAGTAGCAACCACACCGCTGAAGTTACAGGCTTATGAAAGACTTATTTTACTCGCTGACCGGATTGCACTTCCCAACCTGATCAGTCGAACCAATCAGCCCGGACTCAATGTCCAGCAAATGCAGCAAATCCTGCTTCAGACCGTTCGTCAGGAATTCGATCACAATATCACACAACAGATTTATGTCAGTCCGGAGGCCTGGGATGCAGTCCGAAATCTAAAGGAACAGAACATGCTGATCATTAACCAGGTTGCTTCTTTTTTGCCATCAACCGCCAGCGGACAGGATCTAAATAAAGCGCTCCTGGAAATGGTAATGCAGAACCCAAAAGCCTCCCTGCACCATATCGTGTCTGATGCACTGAGTTTTGAGGCAAAAAAAATACTTTCTTAAGCACAAAGCCTAAAGTCGAAGCCTAAAACAGATCTGAGAATTTAATGTTCTGAGAGTATATTAGTAAGAAATTTATAACCCCATCTTGAATATATAATTTTATTGGTTTTGGGCCTTAGGCCTTTTTAGGCTTTGAGCTTTATGCTTTAAAACTTAAATTTGCAGTATGGAAACAATTGTGGAATCTCCGCTTCAATTCAGCGAACAGGCTGTAAGGGAAATCAGGCGGCTAATGGAAGAACCGGGGTTCGATAAAAATAATCTGCTGAGGGTTGGCGTAAAAGGAGGAGGCTGTTCCGGCCTTTCCTATATTCTTGGATTTGACAAAAAACAGGAACAGGATCAGGTGTTTGAATTCAATGATCTGACATTTATTATGAATCCTGCTCACAGCATTTACCTGTCCGGAATGCAAATTCACTGGGAAGATGGATTGAATGCGAGGGGTTTTAGTTTTAATAATCCCAATGCATCGAAGACCTGCGGCTGCGGGACCTCATTTGCTGTCTGAGCTAAATTCCTGAATAATTTTAACTGATTCTTTTTCACAATTTGGAATTATGAAATTGTGGAATCGTAAAAATGAGGGGATGAAATTTAATTTTAAATTTCATCCCCTCATTCGCACTTTTTCATTCTTACACAATTCTATATTGTGAAAATCATGTTCTACCTAAAGTTTGTGACTTAATGTTATCATCAGACTCTCCCTGGTGTCTCGTATCCACATTTCTATAGGAAAGGAAGAAAACGACCGGGAATATCAACAGGGAAAATATAGTTGCACAAATTAACCCCCCGATCACTACCCGGGCCAGTGGTCTGGAACTTTCAGATCCGATACCGGTGGATAAAGCGGCGGGTAATAACCCGATGGTTGCCATAAAAGCTGTCATCAACACCGGGCGGATCAGAGAATTCACACCTCGTTTAACAGCTGTATATAATGGATTTTCTCCGCGAAGTCTTTCAAGATTTTGTTTAAAGGCAGTCGTAAGCAGTACACCTTCAAGTATGCAAATACCGAACAGGGCGATGAAACCGATCCCTGCCGAAATACTGAAATTGGTTCCCGTTATTAAAAGAGCCATGATACCTCCAACCACTGCGAAAGGCACGTTTAGAAACACCAGACCAGCATCTTTCAAATTCCCGAACATGATGAATAATAAAAGGAATATAAGCAATAAACTGAGAGGTACTACCTCGGCAAGCCTTTTAGATGCCCTTTGCTGATTCTCAAAATCGCCCTGCCAGACCATATTATAACCTTTTTTCAGTTTTACCTGCCTGTCCACTTTTTCCTGAGCTTCGGCAATGGCGGATCCCATATCTCTGCCTTCGATTGAAAATTTAACGGCAGAATATCTCTCGTTATCATCCCGGAATATTAAACAGGGCCCCGTCTTCTGAGTGATGTTTGCTATTTCTTTTACAGGAACTTTTGATCCGGAAGAAGTCGGGACAAGCAAATTACCAATATCGTCGTCTGTTTTCCTGAACTCTTCCGGAAACCGAATGCGCACATCGAAATGACGCACGCCCTCGTATAGTTCAGTAGCAGCCTTTCCGCCGATCGCCATTTCGATCACAGCGTTGGCATCCGCCGTACTCACACCGTAAAGGGCCATACGGCTCTGATCCAGGTCTATGTCCAATTCGGGCTGGCCGATATTACGAATGACGCCTACATCGGTAATTCCTCTTACTGTTTTCAGAATATTATTTACTTCATCTGATTTTTCTTCCATATAATTTAAAGAATCACCGAATATCTTCACACAGATAGATCCTTTTACGCCCGATACGGCTTCTTCCACGTTATCCATGATGGGTTGTGAAAAATTCAATTCAGCTCCGGGAACGGCCGATAAAGCCTTCCTCAGCCTTTCAATCAATTCGTCCTTGGAAATTTTTGGATTCCACTCTTCCTGCGGATACAGGGCAACATCAAATTCGTTGTTATAAAATCCTGCCACATCAGTTCCGTCATCGGGTCGCCCGGTTTGTGAAACAACCTTTTTGACTTGCGGAAATTGCATCATGATGCTACGCATCTGATCGGCCACCTGCACGGACCGGTCGAGTGCAATACTATAAGGCATCGTTGCACGCACCCAGAGTGAACCTTCATTGAGTTCAGGAAGAAATTCAGTTCCTAAAAATTTGAAAGAGTATAATCCCACAACGATGACGACGACGGAAATGCCCAGGGCAAGCTTTTTATTTTTGAACACGAACCGGAATCCGATCAGCACCCAACCGGTAAGCAGATGTGTAAATGGGTTGTGTTTTTCTTTTACATTTTTATTCAACAGGGCATTTACGAGCACCGGGACCAGCGTAAGCGTGAAAATCAATGCTCCCAGTAACGCGAAGCCCAGTGTATAAGCCAGGGGAGAAAAAAGTTTTCCTTCCACTTTCTGAAATGAAAAAATAGGAAGGAGCGCCGTAATGATAATTACTTTCGAAAAGAAAATGGCTTTGGCCAGTTCTGCACCTTTTTTCTTGATCATACCCATCTTGGCCAATTTATTAAAACGCTCCATGCCAATGGCCCTGGCCTGCTGATCCAGCATTACGAATAATCCTTCTACCATTACAACGGCCCCATCTATGATGATACCGAAATCGATCGCACCCAGTGAAAGCAGGTTTGCAGACATGCCCATAAAGTGCAGACAGATGAATGCAAATAGTAAAGAAAGTGGTATAATAATGGAAACGATCAGCGTTGTTCGCCAATTAAACATAAAAAGTGAAACAATCAGCGTAACAAACAGGATACCTTCAATCAGATTGTGCATCACCGTATGAGATGCAAAGTGGATCAGCTCTTCGCGGTTATAAAAAGGAACAATTTTTACATCCGGCGGAAGTACACGGTCGTTCAGCTTTAATATTTTTAATTTCAGTGCCTGGATCACTTTGTCAGGGTTTTCGCCTTTGCGCATCAATACGATGGCTTCAACCGCATCACGTACATCCGTTATATTACGTGTCTTTGTGCTGTCAATAGCATCTGCCCTGCCGACTTCACCGAGCCTGGGTAATCCGGATACCTGTACATCCGCTACATCTTTTACCAGGACCGGCAAACCGTTGACATTGGTAATAAATATATTTTTTATCTCATTGATGTCGTTTAATAGTCCAATACCCCGTACGATGTATGCCTGGTTATTTTTTCTGATAACATCGCCGCCAATGTTGATATTGCTTTTATTGACAGCCGTATATACGTCAAGCGGTGTTATGCCGAGGCCCGTTATTTTCTGTGGATTTAACTGGATCTCGTAAGATTTCACAGTTCCGCCAAAACTCACGATATCTGCGATGCCCGGAACAGAACGTAATTCTCTGTCAACAGTCCAGTCCTGCAACGTTTTCAATTCCCTCGGATCCCGAAATGAGCTCACTAATGTGTACCGGAAAATTTCACCCGTCGGTCCCGTCGGAGGTTGTACCTGTGGCTGAATATTATCAGGCAACTCCACATTTTGAATCATGGTATTTACCTGGGTACGTGCATAAGTATCCTGTACATCATCCTCAAAAATCAGTTTCACCACCGAGAGTCCGAAAATGCTCGTGGAACGGAGACTTGTTTTCCGGTTAACCGGATTCAAAGCAATTTCAAGCGGGATGGTCACAAATTTTTCAACTTCTTCCGCACTTCTGCCAGGCCATTGGGTAATGACGGTGATTTCGGTGTTGGTGACGTCGGGGAATGCCTCAATCGGCATGCTGATAAAAGTGATTACTCCGTAGACCACCAGAATGATCGTGGCGAAATAAATGAAGTATTTATTTTTAAGTGAAAAGGCCAGGATAGATTTAAGAGTCTTATTCATCAAATTCGGTTTAATCTAACTGTTCAGTTCCTGGTAAATTAATAGAGCTTCCGTTCCGATCAGGCGTTCGCCTTCCACGAGACCTTCAGAAATATATGTACGGTCTCCGACTGTATTTTGCACTTGCACAGGGCGGATGGTAATATCAGACGGGGATTTGTAAACCAATACATAATACTGACTGTGATCGAAAATAAGGGCGCGTGAGCGTATACTGACCATGTTTTTATTCTCGGTTGTATTCACAACCACACTGGCAAACATTTCAGGTTTTAATAGGTATCCGGGATTCGCCAATATGATTCTCAACTTCATTACCTTGTTTGACGGGTCCAGCACGTTCATGATTTTATCGATCCTGCCTTTGAATATTTTCCCGGGGTAGGATAGCGTAGTAATATTTACACTGTCGCCCATTTTGACATTTGTTATATTGGATTCATACACATTTGCCATTACCCAAACATTCTTCAGATCTGAGATTGTAAATAAGGCGGTTGAATTATCAGACCGAATCATCATGTTGTTATTCACCTGCCTGTCTACCACAAATCCGTTTATGGGAGACTTTAAGATATATTCCCCGCTTAAACTTCCACCGTTCAGGTTCAACACTCTCTGTGATTTTTCATAAGCTGACAGGGCCTGGTTATATCCTTCCTGTGCCGTAATCAGATCTTTTTGAGAAGCCAGACCACTTTTATACATATCGTTTGTGGCATCCACATTTTTCCTGGCAATTTCCAAGTTGGATTTGGCCGTGGTAAAGTCGTTGCTGTACCCTGCCATATCCGGACTTTTGATCACCGCCAATACCTGTCCCTGTTTTACATAGTCTCCCAGCATGACTTTGATATCCGATACCTGACCACTGATTGTCGGAAACAACTTGATCACATTATCTTCATTAAAATCGACTTTTCCTGTAAGAGTCAGTGTATTCATAACCCTTGTATTGATCACACTGTCTATTTCAATAGTTTTCAAAAGAGAATCAGGAAGTACATAACCTTTTTTACTGTCCTCGGCTGGAGATTTGTCATGGCATGCGGAAAAACCAATGGCCGATAAAAATAAAATGAAATAAAACCGATATAAAAGTTGCATAAGTTAAGGTTGAAAAAATTCAGTGCCCGTATAGAAGTTCAAATCTTCAAAGGCCTGAATTCTGTTGTATTTTATTGAATTAAATTGTAAAACATTTTGTTTATAAGAATCATAGAAATCAAGAAAATCTAAAAGGCTGATATTTCTTTTCTCGTAATTACTCAGTACTTCTTGCTTAAGGCGCTCAAAATCATTCGAAAACCCCGGATCTATGCCCAGGAATAATTTATTTTCAGCCAGGGCTTTCTGTAATGCGTGGTTAACATTTTCCTCCACTGTAGCCTCTGTGCTTTTTTCTAACGCATCCGTATTGGCAATCTGAGCTTTTGCGGATTTTATATTTCCCTGGTTCCGGTTAAAAAAGGGCAGATCCATAGAAACTCCGATTGAATTATAATACAATGCATAGCTTCCCTGCTTATCATAACTGGCGGAAGCAGTTAAATCCGGAACGGCCAATGCTTTCTGATAGCTGTAATTTAATTTATTGTAGGTGTTGTTCATCCGGGCGATCTTAAGATCAGTCCGGTTAATGTAAGCTGAATCCATCAGCGTGGTAAGAGAATATTTTAGTGGGTCGAGGCCATTGATCGTATTTGAGTCTAAAATCGGTTCCACAAAGATTGTTGGCTTTATTTGCAAGACCAACCGGAGTTCACTTTCAACGTCGTTGATCTGAAGGACTAAGTCATTATATTCGCTTTGAAAGCTGTACAACTGCGCTTTGATCCTGACAACTTCTTTTTTGGAGATATAACCCTTTCCTTCCTGCTGTGCAAATGCAGTAACTATTTCCTGTAAAGCATGGATTTCTGTGTCATATACCTTTGCAGATTCCCTGAGGTAATAGATATTAAAGAAATCTGTCCGCAGCGTATATTTTAACGTCCTGAGGAGATCAAAAAACTGATATTCGGCAATCGTTGCATTTGCCTCTGCCATCCGAATTTGTTTGTTCCGTTTCCCGGCCAACAAGATTAACTGGGATAAAGTAGCTGCATTTTCGGCGTTAAGAAAAAAATTTGAATGTTGAAAATCTGAATGTGGGTCATAAAGAGGAATTACAGGACCTCTTTCAATGGATAAATTGGGATTTGGCCAAAGTTTCGCCTGAATTATTAAAGCTTTTTGGGCATCAATATTATATTTCTGGGCCAGCAGGGAATAATTATTCCTCAGGAACATTCGTTCCGCGCTATCCAGTCTAATGCTGACGGTATCGGTGTGAACTTGTCCGGAAGCCAGATTCACGCAAAGTGTTGCAATAACGAGTAGGAAGGGTTTGAGTGCCATATAAAATGTATGAATAAATCATTCAGGACAGGATCATTGAACGGATGCATTTAACCGGAACCCCATACCATGGATGGTTTCAATATGCACTGTAGCATCGCTCCTGAAATATTTTCTGAGTTTGGTAATAAAAACATCCATGCTTCTTCCCAGGAAATAATCATCTTTACCCCATACATTCAGCAGCACTTCTTCTCTCTTTAATATCCGATTCGGGTGTTCACATAAGAATAAAAGCAGTTCTGCTTCTTTTTGTGTCATGTTATAAGCAGTTCCTCCGATTGATAATTTCAGATCGTTGAAAGAGAAATTCATTTTACCAATCTGGAAGTTCACGGTTTTCTCTGAGTACATTTTTTTTGTTCTCCGCAGGAAAACTTCTATTCGCAAGAGCAGTTCCTGCATACTGAAAGGCTTTGTAATATAATCATCTGCACCCACTTCAAAACCGTGTATACGGTCTTCTTCCAACGATTTGGCAGTAATAAACAGGATCGGAATCTGATCCGTCTGCTGGCGGATCTTTTTTGCAACTGCGAACCCATCTTTATGGGGCATCATAACGTCCAACAGACAGATGTCAAAATTTTCTTTGGTGAATTTATCAATCGCTGACTGTCCGTCGGCACATAATACAACTTCGTACCCCGCATCTACCAGATTGTCCTTAATGACATATCCCAGGGAGAGGTCGTCTTCTGCCAATAAGACTTTGGATTTTGTATTCATTGTAGTATTTCCAGGTTTTATCAATCATTAAAAAGGAATGAGTAAACGGAATTCGGTTCCAATACCTGGTAAACTTTTTACCCTGATCCTGCCGTCATGCCCGTCAACGATTCGTTTTACAAAATTTAATCCGAGACCGAAACCTTTTACATCATGTACATTCCCTGTTGGAACCCGGTAAAACTTTTTAAATATGTCTTTGATATATTTTTTTTCAATTCCGATCCCGTTGTCCTTTACGGAGATAAAATAATCTGACTCTTCTTTCCCCGTTTCTACTATTATGTGAGGTGCATTGGAATATTTCAATGCGTTCTCAAGTATATTAATAATGGCCAGTTCGAGATGACCCTCATCGGCCTGTATATTCGTTTCATAGTTATCCACTTTCAGATCAACACGTGCCTGTTTTTGTTCAATCAGCGGCTGAAGTTTGTTTAGTGCCTGTTCGATAAGACGCGCAGGTTTCACTTTTTCTTTGTCAATCGGGAATTTTTTATTTTCTGCCGATGCTGATTTCAATAGTTTCTCAACCTGGTTTTGAAGGTGAGTGGTCTGGTTCTGAATAATGGAAGAATACCGTTTTAATCGTTCAGGTTTTTCGGTGATATCATTCTGTGCCAGTACATCTGAAGCAATTCTGATTACGGCCAGTGGTGTTTTGAATTCGTGTGTGAAATTATTTACGAAATCTTTTTGCACTTCCGCCAGGAATTTCTGGCGGTAAAAGTAAAAAAGGCTTATTGCAAGTCCGATCAGAGCAAGAAATAAGGCAACGCTGCTGATGATCCAAAAATTCATTTCCCCAAGTATATATTGGGAACGGTGCGGGAAATAAAGTAAAATATGATCATAATCCTGCGAATATACTGGTAAGCCCAGGGCAGAAGTTACATGAAAACCGGATGCGGCCGTAGGAATATAGTCTTCATAAACATATTTTTTGGAAATGCTGCTGAAGGCGCCGAGTTTTACATCCGTTAATACGTCGAAATCACTGAATTCCTTTCTGATATAATACGTTAGGGAGTCCTGCTCCGGTATTGTGTCAGCCTTGAACATATAATAATCATCGGCCGGATTATGGATAAGCTGCTGAAGGGGCTGATTTGGATTATCATTCATTTCAAGGTCTTCAAAAACCGCGCGAATACTTTTTACTACGTTATTATTAAACTGCTTTTGTTCAAAGGAATAAACCTTCGTGAGCCAATATAATTGCACGATGACGATAAGTCCAATTAACACAGTGGCTGACAAAACCAGCCATTTCAACATCGAAGACCTCATGTAAAATAAAAATGGAAAACGCAAAATTCAGATAGTTTGTGACCTATAAAATTACAAAATTGGTTAAGCAGCAGTTAATGAGTTGAATCTCAAGCTAGAACGTCGATTCGGGACAATTTGATTTGGGCGTGTATGGCCGATTTTTTACATTAGCTAAATACAAAAAACACCAATATGAAAAAATTGTTTATCGCCTTTCTCCTATTGATCGGTTTGAACCTGTATTCTCATGCCCAGGCCACGCCGCCAGCCAAAGCTAAGAAACCGGCTACAACTGCGACTGCTCCAAAAACGACAACACCAGCTGCTCCCAAAGCTACAGCAGCCACAACAGCTCCTAAAACAGCAACAGCAGGGCCAACAAAAAAAGACGGAACGGCTGATATGCGCTATAAGTCAAATAAGGAGGCCGCCAAAGCTGCTCCGGCAACTACTCATATGAAAAAAGATGGCACTCCGGATAAAAGATATAAGGAAAATAAGAAATAGAAACGGTCTATGAAGCGTTTGAATGTATAACAGAAACAGTTTAACTATAAAATCCTTAAATATGAAAACAGTATCCGTTTTAGCATTGCTGATATTCAGTTCATTTATTGCGTTTAGTCAGCCGCCCGAACCACCGATGCCTCCACGTCATGGTGCACACCATTCACCGAGACCGGCAATGCACCGTGCACATGGTCATTACCATGGTCATACGCATTACAGACACGGTTATAGCCACCATCGTCACTACAGTTACAACCGGAATCACCATCATCACAGAGGGCCGGTGCATCATCGGAGAGCATAAAGCTTGAGGCGCAAAGCTTAAAGCATTTCAGCTTTAACATCTAAATAAATAAAAAACCTCCTGAAATTCTCAGGAGGTTTTTATTTATTACTTGTTTATGAAAGAAGGTTTTATGCTTTCCGCTTTATGCATTAGGCTTTATCGCTACATTCTGCTTTTTGAGAATCGGTTTTAGAGATTCAGCATCTGCCGCACCCAGTGGCTTTTTTCTCGCCATATCGATCAGAATCGGAGCTGCAACAAAGATGGATGAATACGTTCCGGTAATAACACCGATCAGCATCGCAAAAGCGAATCCCTTGGTTACTTCGCCGCCTACCAGGAAAAGAATTAGAATAGTGAGGAAAACCGTCAGCGAAGTCATAATCGTTCTGGGAAGCGTTTCGTTCACAGCTTTATTAATGATCTCTGCTTTGGTCTTTCCGCGCAATGTGCGGCTGTCTTCACGAATCCTGTCAAAGACGATCACTGTATCATTCATGGAAAATCCAATGACTGTAAGAACTGCCGCGATGAAATGCTGATCGATTTCAAGCGGGAAAGGCACAACAGCCGGCAGGAAAGAGAATACTGCTAATACAACCAGTACGTCATGAAGAAGGGCTATGATCGTACCCAGCGAATATCTCCAGTCACGGAATCGGACGAAAATATAAATGAATATCGCAAGCAGAGCGAAGATGGTAGCTTTCACCGCGCCGGCTTTCAGATCATCCGAAATGGAAGCGCCTACTTTCTTTGACTGCTGTATATATTTGTTGGTCTGTGTAAACTCCTGGGCAGTGGTCCCAGCCGGTAAAAATTTCTGAAGACCCACATACATTTTGTTCGCAACTAGGGAATCGGCAGCAGAACCTTCTCTGTTCACGAGGTAATCCGTTGTAATTTCAAATTGCTGATTGGAACCGTATGTTTTTACTTCCGGATATTTCCCCCATTGTACATTCAGCGCATCTTTAACTTCCTGTTCGTTTAAAGGTTTGTGGAAATTAACGATATAACTTCTGCCACCGGAAAACTCCACGCCTTTCTGAAAGCCATGGAAATAAGCAGCGATACCCAGTATCAGCACGAAGCCGGAAATCATATAAGTATACTTGCGATACTCAATGAACTTAAAGTTTGCATGTCTGAATACCTTTTGCGAAATAGGTGTGAAGTATTTAAAATGTCTGTTTTTGTTGGTGTAGAAATCGGTAACCAGTCTCGATACCAGGATTCCGCAGAAAAGTGAAAGAGAGATACCCAGCATCTGCGTTGTTGCAAATCCAAGCACGGGTCCAAGACCGAAGTAGGCAAGGATAGCTGCCGTCAGAAAGGTAGTAACGTGTGCATCCAGCACAGGTGCTAGCGAACGCCGGTATCCGTCATTTACCGCGAGTTGATAACTTTTCCCTCTTGTCAGCTCTTCTTTGATTCTTTCAAATATAATTACATTCGTATCCACGGCCATACCGATAGTCAGAACAAGTCCCGCAATACCCGGTGCTGTGAGTGTCGCGTGCATGGCGCTCAGAATACCAATCGTGAACAGCAGGTTTAATATCAGTGCAATATTCGCAACCCATCCCGCTGTATTATAATAAACAAGCATCAGGGTGAAAATCACGAGGAATGAGATTCCGAATGCAAGCGCACCGCCTTTAACGGCTGCTTTACCAAGGGTCGGTCCAACCACCTGTTCCTGAACGATTCTTGCTGGTGCATTCAGTTTACCGCTCTTTAAAATGTTGGCAAGATCATTTGCTTCAGTAACACTTTGACCGGTATTTTTATTTCCCATAGAAATCTGGGAATTCCCACCGGTGATCGGTCCGTTTACATATGGGGCAGAATAAACAACATCGTCCAGTGTGATGGCAATCGGAAGACCGACATTGTCAGTCGTCATCTTGGCCCATACATCGGCGCCATGTTTATTCATGCTCATTTCAACCACCACACCACCACTTACCGGATCATAGTCCTGGCGCGCATCTGTAACAACTTCCCCTTCAAGTTTTGCCTTATCACTTCCGGGGATTGTCTTAATGGCATAAAGTTCAAGGTATGGATATGCTTTACCGTTATCATCGGTTTCCTGTTTACCCCATAAGAATTTCAAATTGCCAGGGAACTGGTTGCGGACGGCCGGAATGCTCAGGTAACTATTAATGGTAGCAGTATCTTTCAACAGAGGAGTAGCTATCGCTGATGGATAACGAACCTGTCCTTTGGCATCCTGCGTAGGTTGTAAAAAACGCATGATACGTAAGGGGTTACGGTTCAGCGCGCTGCTGGTACTGTCTGATGTTGAGTCCTGCTTGGCGAGCAATGAAGAATCTTTAACACCGTTCAGGTACTTCTGGAGAATCTTATCAGCATTTTGAAATGCATTTGACAATTCTGAAATATTATACACTTCCCAAAACTGAAGATTTGCGGAAGACTGCAGATATTTCCTGACACGGTCCGGGTCAGTTGCGCCGGCCAGTTCCACGCTGATAATGCCTTTATTTTCATCCAGCTGAATATTGGGCTGGGATACACCGAATTTGTCGATACGTTTGGTTAAAACCTGGAAGGTTTGTTTCATTCCGGCAGAAGCTTGGTCGTGGAGGTAACGAATAACTTCTCCGTCTGAGGATTCAAATTTCAATTTATTACGATTGGAATTTGCGAAAAGGGGCGCGAGCTTTACACCCGGATTCACCTCTCCGAAAGCCTGCGCAAATAAATCAATGAAGTTGGCACCACCATTGGTTAATTTTTTCTGATCGGCTAATTGGATGGCTTTTACCAGACTTGCGTCGCGTGGATTATTGGCCAACCCTTTGATCAACCCTTCCAGTTCAATATCCAGAGTTACATTGATCCCACCCTGCAAATCCAGGCCCAGTAACAATTCGCTTTCTTTGGATTTCTGATAAGTAGTACCCCACCAGGTGATTTTGGTGTCTTTTGTAGAGTCAAGTAGTTTTTGCAGACGTGCACGTTCCAGCTGATTCAGACTGTCCTGATACAAAACCTGGGTTTCTTTATCGTTCGGATATTTCACAGCGGGAGCCGGGAAATTATTTTTGACGAATCTTTCAGCCTTCTGCGTCATCGCAGATTCGTGTTTATTCACAAACCAGGTAAAAGACAGTTGGTAAAGGGAAATGACGATCAGTAAGCCTGCAAATATACTAACCAGCGCTCTCATTGGTTTTCGGTTTTTTTAAGGCGGCAAAGATAGGTTTTCCAATTGATAACTAAAATGTTAAGACGCTGGATAAGATGCCTTGTTTTACTACTTTCATGCTTTCAAAAAGGTAAAATCAAAATAATCCGCAGGAATTCATGATTTTGAACAAGTTTAGCAGCGTTTCTCTATCCGGCAGGCTTAAAACCCTAAGCCTACAGATCATTGTCCTGAGCCTTTTTTCCTGTAATAAGACGGCTGATATCACCGCAAATAAGGCTTTTGTTTCTTTTACCCATGTGGCCTATCAGGTGGGTCCTCTTACTTTACGAATTAACGACCTGGATGTTTTTACAGCAATCCCATTTGATTCGGCAACGGGGCACCCGTATGCCAGCGTTACCTCTCAGGTCAGCAATACCTCCATTTTAGAGTCCAGTGATACTTTTTTATCCGGATTTTCAAGTTTCCGTCAGGGCGCCCATTACAGTATTTATGTTTACGACACCATTGAGGCAGGCACTTTGGAGGCAAGCTCAAAAAGCATGATTATCCTGCAGGATAATCCTCCATTGAATTCTGACACCACAATTTCAATACGATATATGAATTTTTCACCATCCTCTCAGATTGGACTATTACTTATCAACAACAGGCATGCTATCCCGATTTCCTATGATACTGTTATTATACAACCTATAGATTTTGTGGGTGCTAATATCAACCCTGCCTCATATGTATTTATGCCCATTCTGGCAGGAACTTATAGCATTACTGCGTTTATAGACAGTTCCAGACCAGCTCCCGACAACTCTAATTTCAGGCCATTGGGGAATTTCACATTTAGTATATCCTCGAATTACAATTTTAATCTGGTGGGTTTTGGAAATGATACAGCCGGACAGTACAAGTTACAGCTTAAGCCGGTCGCTCTTAATTAAGGAGGTCTGGGATCGATTTAAAAAAATAGGTACCTTCGCGGCCGCAATTAAACACTATGCAATTATCTTCTATTTTATCCCGCTTCAGCGAACCTGAAACCCTGAAGATGGCCAAACTTGGCCGCGAATTACGCGCCAAAGGATTTGATATCATCGATCTTAGTCTGGGTGAACCGGATTTTGATACACCGCAACATATTAAAGATTCTGCCAAAAAGGCCATTGATGATAACTGGAGTCATTACACACCGGTGCCGGGATTTCTTGACCTGCGCCAGGCGATCTGTGAAAAACTGAAAAGAGATAATAATCTGGATTATAAACCGGAAGAGATCGTATCGTCCACAGGTGCCAAACAAAGTCTGGCCAATGTAATCCTCGCGTTGGTAGACGATGGCGATGAAGTGATTATTCCGACACCATACTGGGTTACCTATTCCGAGCTCGTAAAAATTGCGCGGGGTAAAGTTGTGGAAGTGCATACCAGTCTGGAATCAGGATTTAAAGTAACGCCGGCACAACTGGAATCGGCTATCACACCAAAAACAAAAGTATTTTTATTTTCATCTCCCTGCAATCCCTCCGGAGCTGTTTACAGCAAAAAAGAACTCGAAGCTTTGGCGGTGGTATTTAGAAAATATCCGGAGATAGCAATTATTTCCGATGAAATTTATGAGTACATCAATTATGTTGGAAAACATGAAAGCATTGCGCAGTTTACTGATCTGAAAGACAGGATCATCATAGTAAACGGCCTCAGTAAAGGTTTCGCCATGACCGGATGGAGGCTGGGATACATTGCGGCACCCGTTGAAATTGCAAAAGCATGCGAAAAACTGCAGGGACAATTCACGAGTGCCACAAATTCCATTACGCAGAAAGCGGCGGTAACAGCACTTATTTCCGATCTGAAACCCAGTTATTTAATGGTAGAGGAATTTACCCGCAGAAGAGAAAAAACGCTCGATCTTGTGGGTAAAATACCAGGTATTAAAACATTCAAACCGGAAGGAGCATTTTATATTTTCCCGGATATCTCTTCTTATTTTGGAAAAACAGATGGCGAAAATAAAATAAATAATGCGAATGATCTTTGCATGTATTTGTTGAACACTGCGCATGTTTCATCCGTAATGGGTGATGCATTTGGAGAACCAAAATGTATCCGCTTTTCCTACGCGAACAGCATGGCAAATATTGAGAAAGCGTGGCAGAGAATCGGGGACGCGCTGGCAAAACTACACTAAACACAAGTGTGGAAGACTGGAAGACTGGAAGTCTAGAAGTAAATGTGACTTTCAGACTTCCAGACTTCCAGACTTCCACACTTTCAGAAGTTTCTCATGAATTGCAAGCACCTGCGGTAAAAGAGCCGAAAGCCCGTCATTCTGAATTACAAAATCACAACGGCTGATTTTTTCTCTTTCATCCATTTGGTGCCGCATGCGGTCCAGTACTTTTTCCCTGGGCACATGATCCCGCTCAACCACTCTCTGTATCCGAAGGGCCTCGGGTGCAGTTACACCAATAATATAGTCTAGATGTTTTTCAAGACCCGCTTCAAATATCAGTGCAGCCTCCTTGACGGCATAGGGCGTTTTTTGATTTTTCATCCAGTTTGCTGAATTCCGTATCGTTACAGGATGTACAATGGAATTCAGGAGATTGAGTTTTTTGGAATCCGGAAAAACGATTGAGCCAAGGTAAGACCGGTTCAGCTCACCATTCCTGTAAGCTTCTGTTCCGAAAGAGGCAATGATTTTTTTTTTCAACTCCGGATCATGATTCATCAGATCCCTGGCCGCGGAGTCAGCATAATAAACAGGAATCGAAAGCACTTCGAAAATCTGTGCGACCGTTGTTTTGCCTGAGCCGATCCCTCCGGTAAGTCCGACTTTTACCATCTTACAAGTTATTGCAAAAAAGAACGCTTCCCGTTTGGGAAGCGTTCGGAATGGCTTATTTACTTTTTATCTGCAACCGCTGAGGCTGCCTTATTAATATTTTGCGTCCACTCAATGGAAATGGCACTTTTCTCGATCTTCATATAACTTCCCGGACTCGTTTCCAGCATGATCGTACCGTCTTCATTTACTTTATTAACGGTCCCATGGATACCTGCAATCGTGACTATTTTGTCACCTTTCTGCATATTCTGTTGAAAGGTCTTTGCGAGTTTTGCTTTTTTAGCCTGTGGACGAATCATGAATAACCAGAACACAAGGATCATTCCACCTAAAAGAAGTAATTGTAAACTGCCACCACCTGGCGCTGACTGTAATAAAATAACTGAAGTGCTCATTGTATTGTTTTTTTTATATCTGTACTTACCATTTTTTCTTTTGAACCAAAACACTAAACTCAACCTCATTGCTTTGAGAGCCCACGGTATTGGCAATCACATAAATTTTCTTATGATTGATGCCAACTCTTCCTTCGCTATTGAAAGAAGCTTTTATAACACCTTCCTTTCCCGGCATGATGGGCTCGTCAGGTTGTTCTGCGACAGTACATCCGCAGCTGGGCTGCACCCTTGCAATGATCAGAGGTTTGACACCTGCATTCAGGAACCTGAAAGCAACTTCGAGTTTCTGACCTTCCGGAATATTGCCAAAATCGCGTTTTGTTGAATCGAGCCAGGTGATCTTCGTGTACTGATTGCTATCTTTCGGGATCTCCATGGAAGATCCGCCATTTGCTTTTGCATCACTTTGCCGGCACGAAATCAGCCAGAAACCCATCATTAAAATAAAAACTACAGCGCGCATCTGTCAGTATTAATTGCAAACCTATATAAAAAATTATACATGGATCAGGAGGCTTTGAAATTCACTTTATGCATTCTGTTTGCCGCCACCAGTTCTTTATGGATATTATCGAGAATTCCATTTACGAACTGTCCGCTGAGCGGTGTGCTATATTCTTTGGCCAGGTCGATATATTCGTTGATGGTAACCTTGGGCGGGATGGTTTCAAAAAAAAGAAATTCGCAAACGCCCATCTGCATAAAGATCATATCAAGAGTAGCAATCCGTTCCGCATCCCAGTTCTTCAGTTTAGGGCGGATCAGCTCCATAGTCACGTCTTTCTTTTCTATCGCGGTGGTGAGCAATTCACGCGCGAAGGATGCTTTGTCCGGACTCACAATTTCTTCAAAGTTGAAGGCATTCGTTTTGTTCAGATAACCGGTAACCAGTTTTTGCATCATGTCTGCATCGTCGCCCCAATTCGGGAATATTTCTTCCAGATGCGATTCAAATGATTCATTTGCCAGCATGAAGTCATTAAAAATGTATTCGAGGATTTCTTTTTCCGGTTTTTTATCACGTGTATTTTCGGAGATATAAGATTTATAGTCTTCGGTTTCTTTCAGTTCCATGTATAACTTCCGAACCATATCCGCATGATCATTCAACTCGGGTTTATCCTTTCTGACCATTTTCTGATAGGATTCCTGCTCCAGCATTTTCCAGAGTAACTGATTTCCGGCTAATTTGGTATTGACATTCTTGTCATGCTCCGTAGGCAGGTGTTTGGACGAACGGCGCAGGGAATCTGTTTCAGCATAGCGCGCGAGTTCGGTCAGAAAGTAAATAAGGTATATGAGTAATTCCCTGGATTGATCAAAATGTTTCTGCAGAATCTTCAGTGCATCTGCCGTTTTTTGATTTTCCTGTGCCTCCAGTGAGTACAGGGTTTGCATTATTTTGACCCTGATGTTTCGTCTCGTGATCATGTTAAAGAACCTTGCTTATTTGCGGGTGCGAAGATAAGGAAACATCAGTTTCTTTTTCAAAGTATTCCAAACCGGCATGACATCGGGCGACAATTTTAACAGTAGCGTACCGCCGCCATATATAATCAGGAATAATAAACTACGCAGCGCCATGGCTGCAAATCCATGGATATTTCTGAAAATTATATAACTGCAGTAATAGCCAGCAAAGGCTAGCAACAATGTCAGCCCCGTTTTGTAGTTAAAGGGCTGTAATCCGAATTTCTTCAAAAGAAAAATATACCTGATGGCATTGTAAATGGTATATGATATCAGCGTAGCGATGGCCGGCCCCACCACGCCCATTTTTTTTGCCAATACATAATTCAAAGGTAACGTTATGGCCAGCAGGATCATACCGGTAAAGAATTCAAAACGCCAGAGCGTAGAAGTTCCGATGATCTGTGAATTCACGCCCGTTCCCATGTCGATGATACGCCAAAGACCGAGAAATAAAAAAACGGGCTTGGCCTGGTCATAGGCAGACTGTAAATGAAAGTTTTTTACACCGTCGATAAAATTGAGCCATATCAATACAAATATGCCACTTGCGAAAATCAACTGATTTATGGAAGAACGCTGGTAGATTCGTTGGATCCTCGCCATATCCTTGTCCTTCCATGCCCTCGATAAATGACTGATGGAAGCTGCTATGATTCCGCGTTGTGGTGCCTGTATCAGGCTAGCAATATTTTGGGCAAGACTGAAAATACCTGCCCACGCAAGACCGTTTGGAATCACAGCCGAAATTACAATCAGATCAAAAACTACAGCCACATTTTGTATCAATCCGCCACTCCAGATAAATGAACTGAGTAAAACTATTTTTCTGTAAAATTTTTTCGAAACCCGGCTGATCCGCAGCGTCAGATGAATTTCACCCTTGCGGATCAGTATGGCCAATAATATCAGTGCCAGTAAAATATATGTCAGTGAAAAAAGTCTGATGAATAATCCAAAATTGGATATCCAGTGAAGGAAGAAAAATATAGCCAGTACAGAAGTAATAATACGGAATAACATTTCTCGCAGGAAACTGGTAAGCACAGATTTCTTTAATTGCCAGGCGTAGGCTTCCAGAATAGAATACATCGTAAGCCCAAATCCGAGCGGGAATACCCAGGCATAATATTTTACAAAATCAGGAGAGTGTTCGGAAAATTTTCTGACCACCAGATCCTTAAAAATAATGCCCGCAGCCAAAACCATGATGAAACCAAAAATGGAAGTAACAAATGCCCAGGTCAGCATATCATTGTCACGCACTTTCAGATTATCCTGATAATAAGGATAAAATTTCAGGATATATGCCTGCATTCCCAGGTTGGCAAATGAGTTAATGATATTTGCCACACCCATAAAAGTTCCATACAGACCATATTCAGACTGTGTAAATCCGCCCTGACGGGTAAACAGATATGTATTTAAAAAGCCCAGCGCAAACCCGAGGTATATGATACCTGAAGAAAGAATGCTTTGCCGCCGAATGTCGCTCATAGCCGGAAATGTTGCGCTGCAAAGATGATGGTTTTGGATCAAATGATCCGGCTATGGGTTCGGGCCTGCATTTCTCGCCAGAATATAAAAGTTCCTGTCTACCACCAAAACAGGATTTGCATCTTTTGATAATTTTTCCTTTTTCCATTCCGTAACGGGTTTGAGCCATCTTTCACCACCAATATCTACTCTCACCGGCATATTGAAATCCGCATTACAGTTTGTCCAATGATAACTCAGCACCCGGTCTTCGATCTTATATTCCAATACCGGAATATTTTTAGATCGCAGGTATTGGTTAAAGACGGGTGTAAAATCGATTCCCGAAATTTTGTTGATATAATTCTGAATATCCAGTGCGGTGACGGTCTGATGATAAAAATTCTGATTTAAACCACGCATTATTTTCCGGAATAATTCATCATTGTGAATCACTTGGCGGATTGTATGGATCATATTACCACCTTTATAGTATTCATCCGTGCCTTCAGGTCCATGATTCACTCCATAATACTGGATGATCGGGAGCAGGTTTTCGATCCCCTTCCGTGTACCAATACAATATGAGTCTCCGGCATTCTTTCCAAAGAAAAATCCTGTATACAACGTCTCGCTGTAATTGGTGAAAGACTCATGGATCCACTCATCTGCAAGGTCCTTGCAGGTGATATTATTGCCGAACCATTCATGTCCGCTTTCGTGCACGACTATAAAATCCCATTTCAAACCCCACCCCGTTCCGGATAAATCTTTACCGTGATATCCCTCGAGAAAATCATTTCCATAGGCAATATTACTTTGGTGTTCCATCCCCAGGTAGGGAGCCTGAACGAGTTTGTATCCGTCTTCATAAAAAGGGTAAGGACCGAACCAGTACTCAAAACAACTCAGCATGGAATCCACTCCCAGGAAATGTTTTTTTGCTTTTTTCAGATCGTAGTCCAACACCCAGAAACTGCAATCCAAATTTCCTTTTTGCCCGTAATAGATTTTTTGCCAGTTCACATATTTGCCGATATAGGGAATGATATTATAATTATTTATCGGATTGGTTACACCCCAGGTCCATGCTGACAAACCCTTGCCAATGGACGTTTTATTTAAGAGACGGCCATTGCCAATCGCCACCAGGGTGTCGGGCACGATCATCGTCAAACGGGCACCACTGTCAGGTTCATCACCGAGATAATCTTTACAGGGATACCATACACTGGCTCCGGTGCCTTCACAAGCCACACTGATCCAGGGACGTCCGAGAGAATCTTTGGTGAATATAAATCCGCCCCCCCAGGGAGGATGCACCGCAATTTTAGGATTGCCATGATAAAAGATGGCGATTTTTTTTGGACAGGTTAAGCAGATTTTCTGTTGACCGTCTGCATTTACGGCAACATGAAATGCGTTGCCTTCTCTTTGATAGCTGATATATTTCCCGTCCTGTATGATACTGTCAATTTCGAGAGGCGTCTGCAGGTCAATTTGCATTTGTTTAAGACCCGAATCTATATATGTTATAATATTTTTACCCCGAATCGATTTCGCGTCAAAATCCGGTATAAAGGTGAGATCATACTTTAAAACATTGTATGCACGTTCTGCATTCATAGATCCCCGCAGGGTATCCGCATGGGTGAACTGCGGTTTATCTCGTTGAGCCTGGCCAAATAAAAATAACAGGTTGAAAAACGATGAGAATATCAAAACCTTTTTCGCCTGATGAATCATATTTGCGATTTTCGTATTCGGATGAAAATTAATTATAACAGGGGAAAGGTCATTATTTTTATTATAACAGCAGGCTTTTCAATCACCGCCTGTCACCCGGTTTCTACCAATAATAAAAAAACCTTTCGATACAACGAACCCACAGGTATCGCGAGCCTGGATCCGGCGTTTGCAAAAAATCAGTCTATCATTTGGCCTGTTCACCAATTATACAATACCCTCGTGCAGACAGATACCGGTTTGAATATCGTGCCTTCGCTCGCAACCTCCTGGGACATTTCGGACGATAAAAAAACTTATCGGTTTCACATTCGGAAGGATGTTTTTTTTCATGATAATGATGCATTCCCGGACGGGCAGGGTCGTCGTATGATTGCTTCTGATATTGTATTTAGTCTTTCCCGTATAATAGATAAAACAACCGCAAGCAGCGGAGCCTGGATTTTTAATCAGCGAATTTCCGGTGCAGAAGCATTCAGTGCGCCGGATGATTCCACCTTTGAACTTCATCTGCTGACGCCTTTTCATCCTATGCTGGGCTTACTCAGTATGCAGTACTGTTCCATCGTTCCTCACGAAGTAGTTGAAAAATACGGGAAGAATTTTCGCAGTCATCCCTGCGGAACAGGTCCCTTTCAGTTTAAAAGCTGGGAAGAGGGACAGGCTCTTATTCTTCTGAAGAATGAAAAATATTTTGAAAAGGACAGTGCAGGCATCCCACTTCCATACCTGGACGCGATCAAGATCAGCTTTTTTGATAACCGTGCCACCGAGTTTTTGTTACTGCAACAGGGCCGGCTGGATTTTATGAATGACATCGATCCCTCTTTCAAAGATGAAGTATTGAATAAAAAAGGTGAACTTAAAAAAGACTGGATAGGAAAGATAAACCTGTCGACCAGTCCCTATCTCAACACCGAATATCTTGGTATTGTCGTGGACAGTATCCTGCCGGCGGTAAAGTCTTCGCCACTCAGATTATTGAAAATCCGGCAGGCTATAAATTATGGATTTGACCGGAGAAAAATGATGATGTATCTGCGCAATTCTATAGGCACGCCTGCAGAAAGCGGATTTATTCCGCCCGGGTTACCGAGTTTTGATTCGTCCAGGGTGCATGGTTATCATTATGACCCTGTAAAAGCGCGGGCCCTGTTGGCAGAGGCTGGTTACCCCAATGGGGTAGGTCTTCCGCTGATCACGCTTAAAACCATTGACACATATGCTGATCTGGCGGGTTTTATAATAAGGCAACTGGAAGAAATCGGGTTGAGGATTCAAATAGACATTACCCAGAAAAGTCTGTTGCTGGAAGAAACGGCTAAATCCCAGGCACTGTTTTTCAGGGGCAGCTGGATTGGTGATTATCCCGATGCCGAAAATTACCTGAGCGTTTTTTATTCGGAAAACCCGGCACCGCCTAATTATACGCGTTATAAAAATCCCCTGTACGATGAACTGTATAGAAATTCATTGATAGAAAACAACGATTCCATACGTTATGGTCTGTATAGGAAAATGGACCAAATGATGATTCTCGACGCACCGGTGGTTCCTCTTTGGTATGATCAGGTGATCCATCTGGTAAATCCTGCCGTAACCGGTTTTGAGGCTAATGGATTAAACCTGCTGGAACTTCGCCATACGCGTATCCGATAATATATGCTGATAGGCACCGGCGGCTTATCTTTGCGCGACCCATTTTCATGGAATATATATCGGTAAACTATGACGGAAAAACAGATCGGTCTGTTGCAAAAAACGGCTGACTTTATAAAGAAATTATACCCGAATGAACCCACGGTTGGTATTGTACTGGGAAGCGGTATCGGGAACTTCTCAAAAGAAATCGAAATAGAATTCAAGCTGGATTATTCCGCCATACCGGATTTCCCGGTGTCAACGGTAAAGGGCCATAGCGGACAGCTTATATTTGGTAAACTGGAAGGAAAAAGAGTCGTGGCCATGGCCGGCCGCTTTCATTACTATGAAGGATACGCCGCCGAACAGGTTGTTTTTCCGGTTCGGCTAATGAAATTTCTGGGTGTCGGGACCCTGCTGCTTTCCAATGCGGCGGGTGGAATGAACCCGGATTTTAAAGTGGGAGATTTAATGATCATTACAGACCATATCAGCTTGTTTATTGCAAATCCTCTGATCGGGCCGAATGATGAAAATCGGGGCCCTCGTTTCCCGGATATGAGTGAACCATACAAAAGGCAACTCATACAAAAAGCAAAAGCCGTGGCTGCGGAAAAAGGGATCAACGTCAAGGAGGGGGTTTACGTGGGTGTTACGGGCCCGACTTTTGAAACCCGTGCTGAGTATAAATTTTTGCATATGGCGGGTGCAGACGCCGTTGGTATGAGTACCGTGCAGGAATCCATCGCAGCCGCTCACCTGGGAATGGATGTGTTTGCCATGAGTATCATAACGGATATGGGTATTCGCGAAACAGACAATGTGATTACCCATGAAGAAGTTTTACATGAAGCCCGGCTCGCGGAGCCAAAACTCACGGCCATTTTCAAAGGCCTGTTGGCATCCTTATGAATATTAACGTTTTATCAGCCTCCAGCCCGCAGGGAATGGTTAATTTCCCTGCTAAATTCCGAATTCAGCGAACAGGCATGAAGGCAATTCTGGTTATAATGGTTTTAATAATCGGTTGCCTGGCAGCCAACGGACAGGGTAATCCGTTATCCCGCTATAGTCATATGGGCGGAGGCGGCGGAAAAGACTCATTACAACACCGGAAGGACGACACCATCAGTGTTACATTCCGCTTCCTTGATTCCAGTCGCCTGCAGAAAATAGACTCTGAAGTATATAATTTCTACCTGCGATATCCGCTGCAGCCCACTTATGTGGATTTTGGAAATCTCGGCACAGAATCCCATGACCTGATTTTTAACCCATTTATGAAACCCGGGTGGGATGGGGGCTGGCATGCACTTGACCCTTATGTATTTACTGTAGAAGGATCGCGCTTTTATAATACCACCAAACCTTACTCAGAGCTCGGTTATCTGCTGGGTTCACATTCCGAACAGATGATTGACCTTGTGCATACCCAGAACATTACCCGAAACTGGAATGCTTTTTTTGAATACCGGCTGATCAGCTCGCCCGGTACTTTCGGCAACCAGAATACCACCCACAATAATTACCGCTTCAGTTCGTGGTATCAGTCAAACAACAAACGATACCAGGCATTCCTTCTTTTACTCGGAAGTAAACTGATCGCCGCTGAAAGTGCCGGCATTCAAAATACCGCCTATATGGATTCCATTGGCTTCTCCGATCGGTATAATATCCCAACCAATATCGGAAATCCGAATGTGTACAATGTGATTAACAATCCCTTTGCCGGAGCCTCTTCCGTTTCAACCGGATCTTATTATACTACCGGAACCTTTATGCTGAGACAACAATACGATATCATTGGTCTCAAAGATTCTATCGTAAATGATACCGTTGTCATACCATTATTTTATCCCAAATTCCGGGCAGAACAAACCATATCTTATTCAACCTATCATCAGCGGTTCTATGATCAGCAGCCCGCAGCAGCATATTACACCCAAAAGCTGAATTTCATATCTGTTCCGGATACGGTAAACCTGAGTGACTTGTGGCATAACCTGACCAATGATTTTTCACTCTATTCTTTTCCGGATTCGAAAAATTCGCAGCAGTTTCTCAAGGCAGGTGTCAGTTTCCAAACGATGAATGGAACCTATGACGCGGGTGAACGCACCCTGTATAATGTTTTTCTGCATGGAGAATACCGGAATAAAACAAGAAATAAAAAATGGGACATTGAAGCTTTTGGAAATTTTTATGTGAGCGGTTTTAACTCCGGCGACTACAATGCATATATCAGTCTGAAACGTCAGATAAGTAAAAACCTTGGTTTTTTACAGGTTGGTTTTGAAAATGTGAACCGGACTGTATCTATGGCCTGGAGTACCGAGAGTAGTTTTGGATTTGGTGTTCCGAATAATTTTTTTAATAAGGAGAATATTGTACATCTGTTCGGGTCCTATGATCAACCCAAACTCCAGTTAAATCTTGCGGCCAATTATTATCTCGTTACGAATTTCCCCTATTTCTACAACTATTATTTAGCTGCTCAGGAATCCAACCCTTTTAACGTGTTAATTGTTTCTGCTGACAAACGATTTGCCCTCACCAGGCACCTGATATTAAGAGCCCAGGCATTCGTACAGAAAGTGGCTGGTAATTCACCGGTCAATATTCCGCTTTTTGTAACTACCGGGCAGATTGGATATGAGGGGAAACTGGGTTTTAGGAATCTGGTGATCGCCTTTGGTCTCGAATTCAGATATTTTAGTCCATATACCGCTGATAGTTATTCTCCCGTAATCGGTCAGTTCTTTACGCAGAAACAAACAACCATTTCAGAACAACTGCCCGACATAACGGCCTATATAAATTTCAGGATACGAAGTTTTGTGGCCTATGTCCGCACCGAAAATCTCAATACCGCGCAGGTAAACCAGGCAAATGGTTTTGGATTTTCGAATAATAATTTTGTCGCTCCCCTTTATCCCAATGCCGGGTTAAAAATCAGGCTGGGTATATACTGGAGTTTTGTAAACTGAGTTTAATGATTAATTTTAAGGGGTTATGCATTTTATACAATCGATTTGCCGTGTGTTCGTTAAAGTAATTCAGTCTTTGTTCATCAAAAGAGACTGCTGCAAATGAACCGAATCTATATCACACTGTTTTTATTGATTATCAATCTGAATTTATTTTCACAAATGAGAACAGGTCAAAATGCTGCAGACTTGTCGCTTCCCGATCTGAATGGGAAGAAGGTATCCCTCTCAGAGTTTAAGGGGAAAGTCGTATTGCTGGATTTCTGGGCAAGCTGGTGCGGTCCCTGCCGGCACAATAATCCCAGGCTTGTAAAACTGTATAATAAATTTCATGACAAGGGTTTTGAAATTTATGGTGTTTCCCTGGACGAGGATACCAAAAGCTGGAAAAAAGCTGTACGCAATGAC
>Ga0209167_10000082_pt1 | contig 103656 bp, 101 predicted proteins | sample Coa_R1_9_FD_187154 | JGI IMG/M metagenome (GOLD analysis project Ga0209167, IMG submission 187154) | Surface soil microbial communities from Centralia Pennsylvania, which are recovering from an underground coalmine fire - Coalmine... | ecosystem: Environmental > Terrestrial > Soil >... | reverse complement strand
GGGGGGGTGAGCAAAACCGGCAAGGCCTTGCCTAATCAGCTGACCGGCGTTACATTTGTGCCATCCCGAACAGCCGAGCAAGAGCATCGAGCTGACGTCTTGATGTCCTCAACGGTAGTGACGTTAGCGTCATAAAGAGAGTCTAGTAAAGTGAAACGAGGCAAATGAGCGACCCACGAAGACCGTGCGACGTCGTGATGAAGGGCGGGATCACGAGCGGCGTCGTTTATCCGGCGGCGATCTGTGAGATCGCCAAGGCTTTCGACCTCAAGGGTGTCGGAGGATCGTCGGCGGGCGCGATCGCTGCGGCGCTCGCGGCCGCCGCACAATACCGGCGCTATCACGACGCTGAAAACCCTGAAGCGGGATACGAGCAGTTGGCGACGATTCCCGACTGGCTTGCGACCGACGAGAACTTGTTCAACCTCTTTGCACCCGACGATCGAACGCGCCCGTTGTTCGAGACCGTCGTGGCGTTGATGACGCCGCAACCAATGGCGTCGCGCGCACGGCGTCTGATCGCATCGCATTGGCTATCGGCAGCCTTGGGGGCGCTGCCGGGGATTCTGTATTTCTGGGCTGCCTGGTACCTTGTGCCGCGGCCGTTGATCGCGTTGCACGTGCTGGCCGCGTTACTCGTGCTTGTCGCCGGTGCGATCTTCGGCAGCGCGCTAAAACTCGGTGCCGTCATCCTTCGGGAGCTGCCGAAGAACGATTTCGGTATGGTGAAGGGTGCGGTTACCGAAGAACCTGGGGGTAACGAACGCCCGGAGCGCGCGGCGGCGTTGTGCTCGTGGCTCGCCGGCGAATTCGAGCGCATGGCCGGCCTCGACGTCGCCAAAACTCCGCTCACCTTCGGCATGCTCTGGGATCCCCTCGGGGAACGCGCACCGACGGATAAGCCGCCGGCAGAACGAGCGATCAATCTCGAAATGATCACCACGTCGCTGACGATGGGCCGCCCGTTTCGTTTCCCGTGTTCGACCGCCGGCTTGTACTTTCGCGAGGACGATCTGAAGGGGTACGTTCCTAAGCACGTGATCGATTGGATGGTCGCGCACCCACGTGAGGGCGCGACGCCGGTAAAGGATGTCTTGCCGCTTCCGGCGATTTCCGACCTTCCGGTGATCGTCGCTACTCGCCTATCACTTTCGTTTCCGATCCTGCTGAGCGCCGTTCCGCTCTACGCCGTAGATCGAACGGCCGCGGCAGAGAATCAAAGCGCCGTCAAATGCTGGTTCTCCGACGGTGGGATTTGCAGTAACTTTCCCATCGCGCTCTTCGATACGCCGTTGCCGCGCTGGCCGACGCTAGCAATTAACCTTGGCCCGTGGACGCCGCGAACGCCCGAGACCGGCGTGTACATGCCGCTTCGAAACGAGGACGGCCGTCTGAGGCCCTTTTCGCCGATTGGAACGCTCGTATCGTTTGTCAGTGCGATCTTTTTCACGATGCAGAACTGGAACGACGACGTACAGTCGACGCTTTCGGGCTTTCGCGATCGGATCGCCACGATCTCGCTGCGCGCGAACGAAGGCGGGCTCAATCTCGAGATGTCGGCTGAAATACTCGACAATCTGAAGAAGCGCGGCGTGCTTGCCGGCCAAATGCTGCGCGAGCGATTCGACCAGCCGAGCAATCTCGAGGGGCCCAACGAAGCAATGAACTGGGAAAATCATCGCTGGCTTCGCTATCGGACCACAATGGATGCCGCGTCGCGCTACATGCAATCGTGGCATCACGCATACACGTCACCATTACGAGGTGACGTTACGTTCGAGCAGCTCCTTGAGGCCGACCATGGCCTTCCAATGCATTCGTACAAAATCGAGCCGCAAGTGCGCCAGCGCTACATTGAAGACGCGAAATGCGTGGCGACGGCCGCCGCAGCACTTTCCGAGGATGACGCACTTCAGTCCGGTAGCCCCAAGCCGCCGCCCGAACTCGTGCTGCGAGCCGAGATTTGAAGCTACCAACTGATGACGACGAGGCCATTACCCTTCGAATGCTTCCAACCGCGCCAGATACGCACGTCGGTAGCCTTGCGCTCGGCGTAAGACGAACCTCCGCCACCGCCGCCGCTACCGCCGGGATTCTTGAAGCGCCCGCCGCTTCCGCCGGCACCACCGAAGTCGGAACCGCCTTTTCCACCTTGTCCGCCGGCGCCGGCAGCAACGAGGATCCGATTGCTCAATCGACTGCCACCCTGCCGGATATCGGTCGCACCCCCGCCTCCGTAGCCTGAGTCGCCTCCGTCAGCGCCACCGTTAAATCCGCCGGCCGAAGTGGAACCGTTGCCGCCGACATAGACCAGCAACGTCTCTCCAGGCGTGACTGGAACAATGGCGGCCAGGCGGGCACCGCGAGTCACGGACCAGCCATAACCCAGTGCGCCGAGAGTAACAACCGAGAGCTCACGCACGCCCGCGGGCACTTTAAAACTCTGCGCTTTGCCCGTGTAATAAAACGAATGAAACGGAAACGTGTCGGTGGCGGCACCGGTTGGCAGCATGACGCCGTTACTGGCGTGGCCGCCACAGCCTCCAAGCACCGCAACGGCCGCGCAGATGCCTAACGAGTAACGGCCTGGACGGAAATCAATCATCTGACTGCTCCTATCGAACCTCAAACGGATTCGAGACGGGCAAGACCGTTCCTCAGTTCTACTCGGCGATGCTCACCGACTGCCCGTAAGGCAACTCCGGGCCCGTGATCGTCTTGAACGGATCGCCGCTGGCGGGGTAATGCCAAAACGGGATCGTGTCGATGCAGTTGCGGCTTGCCCCGATGACGACCTTTCCTTGCTTCTCGTTTACCGGCGCGTTCTTTTCACCTACGATGAACGGCTGCACGACGTCGCCGCCGCATGTGTCCCCGAGCACCGTCGTTCCTTCGAGCGTCAGCGTCGATCCCGAAAGGCTCGCCTGATAGATAGCCGTTTCGTCACTATTGTTGTGGTTTTGATCGCCAAGCGCGATGTACTTGCCGTCCCACATCGTACCGGACGCAAAGCCGATCGATTGATTAAACGAAAGCGTCGTCAGGGATGTCGCGCCCTTCAACAGCGCACAAACGATGCTGGTGTTCCAATCGCGTTTGACGTTGCCTTTGCTCGCGTAGCCAACGCATTCGACAATCACGTCGCCGTTTTCGTCGTAGCCTGGGGGATACATATTGAGGCACTGATCCCCGTACTGGTACTCCGTCGGCGTGCCCTCGCCGTGGGTCCATACGTAAAGGGCGGCGGGACCGCTCACGCTGTACAAGTTCGCCACGGCGAGGTCGCCCTGGCGGTCGACGGCGCAACCGACGGGATAGCCACCCGGGGTGCTGAACTCGGCGATTGGGGTGCTGCCGCCGTGCGCGAACTCCACCGTCTCACTACTCCCGAAGCTCGAGATGTAGACGTCGCCCATCCTGTCGACGCACTGCCCATACGGTCCGTCGATGTCGGTCGTGAGGTCGCCGACTTCGGTCCCACTCGGATAGTCGTATACGAAGACGCTATTCGTCTTCACATCTGAAATGTAGAGAAGCCTTGATAACTTCTTAGCGTTCGGATTCATCCATGTTTTGCGTTCGCCTCCGGGTGATGTCGCCGGGGTCGCGCCCGGCGCACCGAGCCGCTGCAATCCGCCGCACCCTGCGAGCATTGCCGCCGCTACGAAAAAGCTCAACGCATAACGACCAAGACCGGAGCTTGTCATATCGATTCTCCCCTTATCCTCGGGCGCATCGACGGGCCTGCCGAGGGTTGACTTTTGTCGCGGAGCGCGGTTTAGTTAAGTTGACCTAGGTCCCTTATCCGGTTAAGGAGTTGCTTCATGGTCTTGCTGTCTTGGCGTACGGTCGGCGCTAGCGCCGCCATGGTAATACTCTCGAGTTGCGGCGGCTCTCAGCCGCCCCTGGCGCCGGGTCCGACGACGCACGTCGAATCCTCAAAGAGTAAGACATTCGGCTATACCGGTAAGGAACAAACCTTTACCGTGCCTTCAAACGTTACGGCCGTTAAGATCGTTGCCAACGGCGCCAGTGGGCCGAGCGGAGAGTACTACCAGGGCGGCAACGGCGGTCTCGTGACGGCAACGATTTCCGTGACGCCGGGAGAAACGTTAGACGTCTTCGTCGGCGGCGAAGGTGGAGTCGCCGGCTATGGTACGCACGGCGCCGGCGGCTACAACGGCGGGGGTGCCGGGGGCTCGGTCAGCGGCTACGAGATCGGTGGCGACGGCGGTGGAGGCGCCTCCGATGTACGCCGCGGCGGTAGCGGCTTTTCGAACCGCGTGGTCATCGCCGCTGGTGGCGGTGGCGGGGGTGTCGCGCAAACATTCTACGGCGGCGGCTTCGGCGGCGACGGCGGCGGACAGATGGGCAGCGCCGGCGGCAGCGGAAGTCCTGGCTCGGCCGAGGGCAACGGGGGAACCGGCGGCACCCGGCATCGTGGCGGAAAAGGTGGCACGGGCGGTACGCGCGGCAGCGGCTTCCAACAGGGCGCCAGCGGCTATCCCGGCAGGCGCGGCAAGGGCGGCGATGGCGGCGGAGGCCAAAGCTACAGCGGCGGTGGAGGCGGCGGCGGAGGCGGCGGCTACTATGGCGGCGGCGGTGGAGGCGCCGGTTCGTTGGCTACGAGCGGCCAAGGCGGCGGAGGCGGCGGAGGCGGCGGCTCTTCGTACACTGAGAGAAGCGCAACGCACGTCAAAGACCTCGGCGGCGCCGCGCCGGCGGGAAACGGCAAGATTACTATTTCCTGGTAACTGCGCATTGGAGCGTCAGAACGCTGCGATGCCATTAGGCGTGCCGAGTCCGGTGGGACCATCCCAGCCGCGACCGGCGGCGCATAGCGGCGCACCGCATGCGCCATTGCTCCCGGAAGTAATGTCGTTCAAACTCGAGGCGTGCGAGTACAAGTTTCCCGCAGGATTCGTGCTCGCGTAACCTGCGAGCGCGAAGACTGAGGCGACGATCGGCGTGGCGACGGATGTTCCCCCGAAGACGAGCCATCCGCGCCGTTGGAACGTATCGTAGATTGCCACCCCCGTCTGAGGATCTGCGTCGGCCGAGATGTCGTCTTGCGCGCGCATCGAGCACCCGGTGTTCAAAGCGCTCTGAAAGGTGGGCTTGGCGTAAATCTTACTGCAGCCGCTGCCGGCGTGCGCCCATGCGGTTTCCACACGCGGGTTGGCCGACCTCAAGCTCGTTCCGCCGACGCTGACGACGTTTGGAAGTACGGCGGGCCACTGCGCGGTGGAGTTGTAACCGCGGTCGCCGGTCGCAGCGACGATCGCTCCGCAACCGGCCCTATAGTCGTCGTCGTACGTCTGCGTTCCCTCGTTGCCGCTCCAACTGTTGCTCACATAGTCGGCCTGGGTGGTCGCGTATTGTTCGGCGCTGCTGAGATCGGCGAGGCTCGTCGACGCCGCTTCTACCAAAAGGATCTTACAGTTCGGGCAGATGGCAGAAACCATCTCCACGTCAACCGATTCTTCCCCGGCCCACCCAGCGTTCGTTTGCGACGTGTACTGCTTTTTGGTAAAGCAGCCGTTGGAGACGTTACAGGCCGGCAGCCCGTATTTCGAGCGGTAAACGTTGAGGTCCGACTCCACGTTCGGATCGTCATAGGCATCGACGATCGCGACGGTCTCGCCACCGCCGTTACTCTGGCTGTCGGAAGTCAGCCCGTACGCCGTCTGTAGGTCGTCGGGAGCGTAGCCGCCCGGCGTGTTCGGCGCAACGAGTCCTTGAATGTCGGTACGCAGCCAGGCTTGGCAGCGCGCAAAACCCGCCCCCACATCACCGCAGACACGCAGCGACGGTCCTTCACGCGGCCAGAGTCCTAACCGCGCCACGGTTGCAATCCGTGGCACGGGCGTCGCATTCTGAGGTAGGCTCGAAGCCGTTTGCCGAGCGTGCGGTCGGCACGACGCGCTAGAGGCTCCGGGCGGCAGCGAGTTCGTCTGTGTGCAGGCCGTGAACACGGCAACCGCGGTTATCGCGGTAACGGTCGTGAAGCGCAACTGACCTCCGTCCCTTTCGCAATCCTGGTAGGCAACCAGCATGCCACGCCTTCCCATTGCAAAAGCTGAGAAACCGAATCAACCTAGCTCAACATTAAGCAGCCCCTAGTCGGATTGACGCGGCGTCACGGCATAGATCGTGCCGCATTCCGCGTAGACCTGGCAGTGTTTTCGGCCGCCCAACACTGTCGTGCCGTAGAGCGTTCCGTCTATATCGATTACGCCAACGATTGCCGGATAGGCGCCGTCCTTGCCGTCTTGAAAGGCGTAAAGCACGCGGTAGTTTCGGCCCGACGTGTCGATCTGGTAAACCGTGCCGCAGCCGGGGTTGCCTTGAACCCTGCAAGTGGTGGAACCGCCGAACTTCGTCGCCGAGTAGATCGTACCGTCGACGATCGTCAATATCCCATCCGCGCCCGCGCCATCGGTGCCGCCGGCAAAGCGATGGAGAATGCGGTATTGCTTTCCGTCGCTGCCGATCTCGAAGACCGTACCGCATCCGCTTACGCCGCTGAGGTCGCACGAGCGGGAGGTGGCGCCTCCTCTGTCGGTCGTTCCATAGAGCTTTCCGCCGGCGTAGAAGAGCGGCTTGGGATTGGCCCCGTCGCTGCCGCCCATGAATCGATAGAGTATGCGGTAATTTTTGCCGCTGGTGCTCATCGTGTAGATCGTTCCGAATCCGGCTCCTCCCCAGTACGTCGCACCGAAAAGGGCATTACCGCCGCGCGGTGAGCTGACGACGATCGGCGCCTCTTCCGGGGTTTTCCCGTCCTTGCCGCCCCGGAAGCGGTGAAGGATCGTTTCCTGACCAGACTTCGTCATCCGGAAAACGACGCCATCGCTTGCCGTGCTGCCGGCAGCAGCTCCGTACAGCGTGCTGGTATCGCTCGTGAGTCCCTCGAAGACGCTGTAGCCGTCGTCGCCGTCAAAGGCGTGGATCACGTGAAAGCCGCTCCCCGACGGATTCATTTCGAAGACGGTCCCGCAGCCGCCGTTTTCGGCGCAGTACATGATCTTGGAGCCTTTGCCGCCGCCAAATTGCGTTGTGCCGTAGAACTTACCGCCCGACTCGATTACACCCGACACCGGCATTACGCCGTCGCGCCCGCTAGCGGCAAAGCGGTGCAAAACGGTAAAGCCGGCGCCCGAGGTCTCGATCTTGAATATCGTTCCACAGCCGCCGCCGAGGTGCGGGCATTTAAGGCTTCCACCTTCCGATGCCGTCCCATAAATCGTTCCGTTGAGGTTGAGCAGAGCCGACTCCGGTTCGGACCCGTCGGTGGTATTAGTGAACCGGTAGAGTATTTTTTCGTCGCCCTGAGCCTGCCGAAGTGGCAACTGCGGGAGCGCCGACGCTGGCGACGAGCCGGCGTGGCCGTTACACGCCGGCAAAAGGGCGCCGGCAAGCAGCAAACCTTTGGCGGCGAACGATCTGCGATCCATGCTGCGCAAATTCTTGGACGGGACGCGCACTCCCTCGGCTTACACCGTGACTACAGGTTAAACGTTACCGTTACGCTGTCGATGTACGTTCCCGCCTCCGGGCGCGGCCTCAGGCAGCAATCTCGCGGAAAGCACCACGCTGTAGCGCATCACGGAACGCCCGCTCGAAGCATCCTGTGCGCCGCGAGCGGAAATTAAATACGGCAGCGCGCCTTCGGCATCGCTCCCGTCGCGCCATAGCTCGTGCTTTCCACCGCGATCGTGTTGTGACGTTATCGTAAGGCTGCCCAGAAACTGTGGCAGCTTACACGACAGCGTGACGATCCCCGTGCTGAAGGTGCCCAACCCCGAGAGCGAGTCGTATTCGAAGCCCAGCGGTCGCGCAATCGAGGCCGAGCAGCTCGTCGCTGCTGCGCCCGCGTGGCGCGCGTAAGTACAGCAGGTTTGCACCGCCGTTGACCGCTTTCCAGTTCGATCCGCCGCCGTTATTCGTCGAGGTCGGGGTTACCGAGGCGGCGGCGCCGTTGGTGCAGGCCCAAGTGAACGAGGAAAGACCAAGGGTTCCGACGTTGTCGAGCTCGTTATAACTCATCGTCAGCGCTGCCGGCTGGGTTTGAACGTTGCAGTTGTTCGTAACGGTTGCCGTTACGCCAAGCGTTGCGATGTTTGTGGTCGCCGAGGCCGGCGCGAGCGTACTCACGAAGATCACCGTCACAGCGGCGAAGGCGGCCAGTTTAGTTCTAATCATAATTACGTAGATTATCCTTTGCTAAGATGTCTCATCAGAGAAGCTGAATATAAAACGAAAAATCCCGCAACGTAAAATACGTTGGAGACCGTGCCCCGACGCAATACCACGCCGCTCGGCTGTTTGCAAGCGCTTTCTTCTCAGAATCCTCGAATCGCGTTAACGTTAGCGCGGCTGCCACGGCGGGAAGGGCGGGAACGGCAACGAAGGGCGCCGGACGCGCTGCTTCAAAGGAGCTGATGTATGCGCCCACTGGTCATTCTATCGCTCGCATTCGTTCTAATCTCCGGGCCGGTGGCAGCCCAGACTGCCCAAGCGCCCCTCGGCGGAACGTTTGAAGGGGTCACGATCGGCGAACCGATGGCTAATCTGCGGCCCACGCTCGGCGATCCCGTGGGCGTCAAGGCCGCTGGTAACTTTGCGATTTGGCGCTACCTGACGCACGGAGACGGCGTCTACCTCGACGTGCTCGTGAAGAATAATGTCGCGCAATCGGTCACGGTGGTGAGCCGCCTGAGCGGCGTTGCGTACGTCGCGCCGAGCGGTGTCGCATTTTGGATGACGCCCGATCAGGTAAGAGCGAAGCTCGGGCCGCCGCGCCACGAGTCGACGAACGCCGACGACGGATCTCTCGATCTCTGGTATGCGGTGCTGCCATTACCCTACGCCTGGATTTACGAGTTCCACGCGAATAAGCTCGACTTCGTGCAACTCATCGCCTCGCCCGATGTCTTGCGCCAGCTCGCGTCCGGACCAGTCGCAATGCCAAACGACGGCACCTCGCTAGCCAATGCCATCTGGATCCGCCCTCCGAACCAGCTCGCGAACTCCGTTTGGATCGACGTCTTCCTTGCCACGAACGCGTGCGGCAACGGCGGCCATTGGAAGGAACTTTCGTCAAAGCTCGTAGCGGACACCGCAAAAAACGATCCGATGGCCTATCTAGTCGAGCACGCGCGATGCTCCGACGGCAGCTCGGAACGCGATTTCTTCTTCGATACGCACGGCTCACCGTCGCCACCACCCGCTCAGAAACCTAACGTAAAGTGAACGACTTCACTTTTCCCAGCTCGTCGTTGACGGTACGGCGACTTGGATACGGCGCGATGCAGTTGGCAGGGCCGGGCGTGTGGGGGCCGCCCAAGGATCCGGAGGCTGCCGTCGCTGTTCTCCGCGAGGCCGTCGCATCGGGCGTGAATCATATCGATACGTCCGACTATTACGGCCCGCACGTTACCAACCAGATCATCCGCAAGGCTTTGTACCCTTATCCGGAGGGGCTGGTGATCGTCACGAAGCTCGGAGGCCGCCGGCCGCCCGACAAGTCGTGGCAGCCGGCCATCTCGCCCGAAGAACTGACCGCCGGCGTTCACGACAACCTTCGCAACTTAGGGCTCGACGTGCTCGACATCGTCAACTACCGCGTGATGGGTTCGGGACACGGAACCGAGGAGGGATCCGTCGCCGAACAGGTGAGCGCGCTGGCCGACCTGCAACGCGAGGGACTGATTCGTCACATCGGCGTGAGCAACGTCACCACCGCGCAGATAGCCGAGGCACAGACGATCGCCGCCGTCGTCTGCGTGCAGAACAACTACAATCTAGCTTACCGCCACGACGACGCGATGATCGACGACCTGGCTCGACAGGGCATCGCGTACGTGCCGTTCTTTCCGCTCGGCGGATTCACGCCGCTGCAATCGACCACGCTGTCGTCGGTCGCGGCGCGACTGGGGGCCACGCCAATGCAGGTCGCACTGGCGTGGCTGCTGCAGCGCTCGCCGAACATCTTGCTGATTCCCGGCACGTCGTCGCTCGCCCACCTTCGCGAAAACCTGGCCGCCGGTCGGCTCGTGCTGTCGCCGCAAGTAGTCGCGGAGTTGGACGGGATCGCCGGCACGCCCGCTACAGTTTAGGCGGCTTGCACGTCGTCAAGGTCGCGACCCGGCAGGTCGCCAGGGCGAATGCGTTGGTGCCCGCGCCGAACGGCGATCCCGTGACTGCCGTCAGCGCACCGCTGCTCGGGTTGATCTTATAGGCGGAAACGTTGTTGGACCCATAGTTGGCGACGTAGGCGAACTTGCCGCGATTATCTTCCACGACTCCGCGAGGCGATGTGCCCGCGCCGAAGGGCGACCCTGGGACCGCCGTCAGCACGCCATTCGCTGCGGTGACCGTATAGGCGGAAACGTTATCCGAGCCATAGTTGGCGGCAAACGCAAAAATGTCGTTCTTCGAGACGCTTACGGCCCATGGATCGGTACCGGCGCCAAACGGCGACCCCGGTATCGCCGTTAGCGTGCCGCCGGCGCCGATGGAGAAGGAGTCGACGCCGCCAACAAGATCGGTCGTATAGACGAACTTGCTCCGAGAGTCGATTGTCAAGGCGTCGTTATAGCCTCCGGCGGTAAACGGCGAACCCGCCACTTGCGCCAGCGCGCCGCTGCTCGGGTTGATCTTATACCCGGAAACGCTGCCGCCGCTGTTTCCGCCGTTACTAACGTAGAGGTATCTGCCGTTAGGAGTGACGGCGATTCCATCGGGGAGCTGCTCCGACCCGAACGGCGAACCCGAAATCTGCGTCAAGTTTCCCGTACTCGGGTTGATCGTGTAAGCGGAAATGTTTCCTCCATAGTAGTTTGCGACGTAGAGAAATTTCCCGGTTTTGTTGATCGCGATGCCGAACGGCTCGCCACCGGCACCAAATGGCGATCCCGACAGCGCCGTGAGCGCACCGCTGCTGACGTTGATGCTATAGCCGGAGATATTGTTGGAGTCTTCGTTCGCCGTATAGATGAAGTTGTTCGCGGGAGCGATCGCTATACCGGCCGGCTGGGTCCCCGCGGTAAACGGCGAGCCCGTCACCGCCGAGAGTGCGCCCGACGTCGTGTTGATCGAGTAGGCCGACACGTTGTCGGAGCCATAATTGGCGACGTACAGGAACTGCTTGGGAACGTTGGAGATTACCGCGCCCCGCGCCAGGTGTGTTTGCACGTTGGGGGTGGTTGACAATGGGTTGGTGGCGTTACCCGTGCTGCACGCGCTCAGTAGGATGGCAGCCGATAGGGCCGGCACAAAAAGCTGTAAGCTCCGCATCGCGACTCCTGTTCTAGCAGGGCACAATCCTCGCCGGATGAGAGCACCCGAACGAAGTGGCCCGGGGGGGTAAACGTCCTTTCACACGCCCGCTTCCGCTCCTGCCTCCTACTGTCGTGGAGAGCCCTCCAGGGTTGTTACCGAGTGCGGAAAACCAGGAGCGACGAGGTCGAGAACGCAGCCGGCGGCAGCGCGCTCGGGATCTCGGCGACGCTGCGGGGCTCGAGCCCGCTGGGATCGCGCGCAAGCGGATAGCATGCCGAGCCTTCGCCGGTCGGGAAGACGGCCGCGAGCAAGAGCTTGCGCAACGTGCGGTGCGAGGCGCGCGCATCGGCTTGCGCCCCGATCCAGTTTTGGTGAACCGTTACCTTCAGCAGTCGCCTCTCGATCGTTGCGCAGTCCCCGACGAACGGCGCCAACGTGAAGCTCGTGTACGCGGCGGGCATCTTGTACGCGCCTTGCACGATCGCCGCAAGCCTGAAGATGAGGGAGCGTTTTGACCGCGGGAGCAGCACTTCGAAGCGCACGTTTTGCCCCATATATTGCGTGGTTAGTGCCGTCGCCAGCACGCCGGGAACCGCTCGCAACTGGGCGTTGATTCTGCCCGCGTCGACGTCGGGCGGCGCCTCGTTGCCGTCGGCCTCCATCTCAAACCGTAGCAGCCTTGCGTCGACCCTGGTCTCGGCCCACGTCGACTCGGTAATCGTGGTCTGGGGGGAAGGGATGTCGATCGGAATGCTCTTGCGTGCGTCGGGGTTGGTGTTGCGGAATAGCCGGACTTGCGGATCGGTGACACTCGAAACCGACGCGCGCGCATCCCCGCCCGAAAACGTCGTCGCGACGCCGAGCGTCGGATCGCCGATGCCGCCCGGGTTATACAGCGCGAAGAGCGATTCTTGGCCCAGCCGGACGCCGACCAGCCCTGCAAACTCCTCGGTTCTGATGCGTGCGTTCAAGAGCGCGACGGCTTCGGGCGCGAGACCGGCTCGCAGCGAGGCGCGCGTCGAGGCGCTGCCGGCGGCATAGATCTCCGGCCGGTCGACGGCCATCTCTGCGGCCGGCGCGAGCGTCGGCATCGCAAACGGTGAGCGAAACGCTTGCCGAGCGCGCGCGGCGACCGCGGGATCGATCCGTACGTTCGCCGGCTGCGTTCCCTGATAACCGATCTGCGCCGTCCCGACGACCTGCAGCGGCGTCAAACGTTGCACTGCGTCGAGATCCGTCTCGGTCATCGGATCGTAGTGCGCCGCCGCCGCGTTTGGGAAGGAGAGGTAGCCCGCCGTGAGGCCCGTGCTCGTGGGATCGAGTTCTCGGCCCCCGATGAGCGCGAGCAGCCGCTGCGCCTGAGGCTCGGCGTTGTCTTGGGCCGCTCGCCACAAATCCGACTCGTCGCTGCCGGGGTCGATCACGACGCGCGCCCAGACCTTGCTCAACTGCGTTCCAAAGCGCTGGCGAATTGCCGAGAGCGCAGCGTTGATTTTGGCCACGCGCTCCTCCGAGACGTACCTTGTAGTGAATGTAGCGCGCCATGTATTAGCCTTCTGACCATACGGAACGTGCATATACCCCCCGGCGCCCACGTCGTTGAGGTACCACGCGTCGTTGTCGAGTTCGACCGTTTGGTTATATATCTGGATGCCTTCAGCACCGAGAAACTTGGCGACTTTCGCAAAAGGTTCCGCAGGCGGCGAGTTCGGGTTGAACGGCGTCGAAGGCGCAGCGACGACGCCGATTGCGACCGCGCTGGGAGCGACCGTTCCGCTCGCCGTTCCAAACGCGACGAGCACCGGAATGGCGCCTTTGACGTTGCGGTATACGGCGTTTGGATCGGGGATGAAGCGATACGCCGGCAGGCTCGCGGTGTAGACGTGATGCTCCTGGCCGATGACGATAGGGTAGTCCATCACGACCTGCTCGCTGCACCGGTCCGAGAGCACTTCGCACGCGGGAAGCCCGATGTTTACCTCCGCACGCGCGCCCGGCGCGACCCGCCGAAACCAACGCCAGCAGTCCCGGTTACAAGCGCGCCGCGACTCCCACTGCCCGTGTGAAGCAATGTGGAACATGATGTCGCCGGTGTCGACCGTGATCTGGGCGGGCGTGTCGTTAAAGACCGCGATCTGCGCCTGCGCATCCTCGGTTGAAAGGAACGTCGTCTTGACGAGCGCAGCCGAAGTTACCACGCCGCTCTGATCGGCGGCAACGCCGGCGAACGCGGCGGCAAAAAGGCATGCCGCCATTATCGAGGCGCGTCGCATAGCTCTCACGATCTCGAAGATCACTGGCAGCTATCGTTCAACGCGGAACCACGCGAATCTTCAATATCTCGGCGGCAAGCCGGAGATCGGCATCGTCGATGGTCAGCTCATCGACGCCATGGGAGCGGCAGCGGTGCCTCCAAAGCCCGAAGCTGGCCCAGCGCGCGTCGTGGTACGACCACCAGCGCGCGCCCGACCACCTACGTTGCTTGAAAAGCGAAAGAGCCCAGACCTGCGAGACGGTGTCGCCGATATCATCGCCCGCGAAGGCTGGGCCACGCAAGTCGCGGCGGCGGCTCAGGCCGACCCCGCCAACGCTCCGCACCTTACGATCGACGCCGCAATGCTGCTGGTGCAGACACAGCTGACGCGCGCGGGCGCGACACGCGCGTGTACCCGCGCCGAAGTCCAGCAGGCCTTCGAGTATCTCACCAACCCGATCCTGGCGAAGGCGGTGTGGATGGACGCGAATCGCGATGCGATCGTTATCAACGCAGAGGGACCGCTATAAGACGTTGCTATCATTGGAGGTGCCCGTGCTGTCGCGACTCTGGATACTTTCTGCGACTCTTGTAGCGTTCGGCTTTGGTTATCTATTACCACATTCCACCGCGCTAGCTGACATCCAGAAGCTCTACTATTTTACCCTGGAAAACGGAACAACGCTAAAATTATTGATTAGCTTTGATGACGGCGCATGGACGCTAGCGTGGGTGAAACCAGGGAATAAGGTTGCCGTCATATGCCAGCGCCCGAAGCCCTACTAGCTACCATGCAGTAGCTCTCGTCTTAGGCGGAACGTGGCAAGTGAGGAAACGCCGATCTGCAACCGAGTGCCTCGGAGTCGTAGATGTCGCCGGGCCGGCGCCCGCGGAAAGAGACTTCGGTGAGGTGGCGCCGCTTCGCGAGGCGGACGGGACAAAGGGCCCGAATGTGCGCACGAATGGCTGTTTTTCGCTCCGTCGCCGCATTGGTCGTCGCCGCCGCCAACTATGTGTTCGCGCATGCGCGCTGGCGCGCGGCTGGATTCGTCATCTGCGATGTTTGATGTTGGATGGCAGTTATGGTGCGTCTTCCTACTTGCGGGGATCATCGTTTACGCGTTACTAGAAGGTCCGGAGCCTTGGGGACGCCTTGCCGAGCGACTCGCGGTTCGCCCGGGTGCGATGACCGCCGATGCAAAGCGCAAGGAAAGAACCGAGCGCCTCAAGGCAGACTACCCCAATCTCACCAACGATACCGTAAGCTCGCTACTCCTTTCGGAAGCAAAGGAACTTGCAAAGAGTAAGTTCGACGGGATCAGGGGCCTTGAAGGCAAGGCAACAGCGCAGATCGGTTTGATTGGAGCGGCAATTGGCCTACTGTCGTTCGTTGCGCCCAAGACCGTCGACAGCTTGCAGCCTACGCCATGGCTTGGGATTGCTCTAGCCTTACTGTTTGCTTCAGTCCTAGCAAACGCAATCTGCCTGTGGCCGGCGCGGTATCGCCCCCCTTCGGTGGAAGTCTACAACTCGCTTGAAACGTGCGAAGCTGGTTCACTAAAGGCTCCAATAATGTTGGAATTGACCGAAGCTTTTCTGCTCTACAATCGAAAGCTCCAGGTAATAAGCGTCAAAAAGGGCCGATGGCAGGGGCTAGGAAACGTTCTTCTGATCGTTGGCGTGTTGTCGTTGCTCGTCAACTACTATTCTAGCGCACACGGTGGCCAAGGTTCGACGGTAAATCCGAGCTGCATGCCGAACGGCTTGGCTTTGACCTGCAAGAAAGGACCTTAGATAGCATGACTCATCTCGGGCTGGTCCCTACTCCAGCGGACTTCGAAGAAGACCTCGATGACGCGCCGCCATCCTATTAGCCGTTGTGGTCACGCGTTTTCGGAGCCACGCACGCACGGGTTGCGCGTAGCCTGATTGTCAGGCCTCTAAGCACCGCAGAACGCCGCCGCTAGCGCGCGCAATTCTTGTAGTCACCACGACGGCGCTATTTGTGCCTTTCTTATGATGTTTCTTTGTGCTCTACCCATCCGCACTTTCTTGAACTGTGCGCCCTTTAGAGTTGCGTTCCCGAGATTCAGCGTTGTGATATCCGCACAGTTGAACTGTGCGTCGCTAAGGTCGAGACGCCGCAATGCTGCTGGTGCAGACACAGCTGACGCGCGCGGACGCGACACGCGCGTGTACCCGCGCCGAAGTCCAGCAGGCCTTCGAGTCGCCAACCCGATCCTGGCGAAGGCGGTGTGGATGGACGCGATTCGCGATGCGATCGTTATCAGCGCAGAGGTTAATTCCTGAAGGGGTTACGCATCGCGTGAAGCCGGGCTGCTAACGGATCAGTTGGCGAGGCCCTCTTAGAACCGCCCCGCTTTACGTGAAATATGACAATATGTTATATTTCGCGTATGGCCGTACGAGCCGAGGATCGGCTGCTTGCAATTTCTGAGGACCAGGACGGCTACTTTGCCATCCGGGACGCCGTCGCTGCCGGCATTTCGGCCGTGCATGTACAACAGTTGCTCGCTCGAGGTCGCATCGAGCGGCTGTCCCGAGGCGTCTATCGGCTGCGGCGCTATCCTGCCTCCCCGCACGGCGACCTATGGGCCGCGGCGCTATGGCCGCGGGGAAACGCCGACGTTCGCGCCGTGCTGTCGCACGAGACTGCATTGCTCTTGCACGGCGGCACGGACGCCAACCCAGCCTCAATTCACGTAACGGTGCCAAAGGGATCGCGCATCGGACGCCAGCCCACGCCACCCCTCGTACTCCACTACGCCGATCTGCAGGCTTCCGAGATCGATCATGTCGACGGGTTGCCCGTTACAACGCCGGAACGTACCCTTTCGGATCTTCGGGCCGATGCGGCGATGCTGCGTTTCGCCGACGAATTTGAACGTGCCCTCGAGGCGCGAAAGTGACAGCGAGGATTCCAAAGCCACTAGGTTTTCACGAGCTGCAGCGGCGCATATCAACGTTAGCCCGCGATAGCGGCACGCCCGTCGATCGGCTTCATCATCGCTTGGGAACCGATGTGCTCTTTGGCGTGCTCGACGTGGCGAGATCCCAAAGCATAATCGACTCGTACGCCGTCAAAGGCGGCGTCGGCCTCGAAGTGCGTTTTGGTATGCGCGCAGGCCACTAAAGATGTGGACCTGACGCTTCCGGTGCCGTTTGCATCTATACCCGCCATCATTAACGCCGTCCTCGCCGACAGACGCCTCAATAAGTTCGAAGACTTCAGCCGCCCTCACGCGCACGCGGCGGACGAGATCGCCGGCACGAGCTTCACTGGTCGCCGGCCCATCGAAGGGCTCTACGCCGCTGGCCCTCAGCTTTTGGAACACGTGCTCCATTGCTGCGTCTCGGCCTCGATAAAAGCTGCTACCACGTATCCTGCAGAACTTCCAACCGAGGCGCTCCAAAATCGCTTGCCGATCAGCGTCTTGCTGCAGATCCAATGTTGGCCGTCCCGAGCATTCATTGACTCACCGCACGAACGTGCCAATCGCATTCCGAGTTGATCTCGAGGTAAACGTTCCCACCCGCGTGTTCGTAGGATACATCACGCCCATTGGCTGCGAGCTGATTTGCTGCGACATCGGAAACATCACCGTCAACACTTATAACGAAGTTCCCGCTGCCTTCAAAGTTCGAGCAATCGAACGACCAAACGATGGCCCATTCGCCGGGCGCCTGGAAGCGCTGCGTGGTCTTAATGCCGCTTCCTTCCACGTCGAGCAGAATTTCTGGGGTAGGAGCCGGTGCGGGCTTACGATGCGCTACGCGCGACGCCCTGGTTGTTGCGTGGTTTGAGCGAACGGGAGCGGATTGATTGAAGCTATTAATAACTGCAGCCACTATCGCAAGGAAGATGATGGACGCGATAACGGCTCCGCATCCTATCCCAGCAGTCTTGCCGCAACCGGAATCGGGAGATCTGAGCTTAGACGAAGGTTGTGTCGAGGCGGCTGGGGTCGAACCAGTCTGAGCCCCGGCTCCGCAACCAGGACAAAACCGAGCGGCTTGCGGAAGTTCAGAACCGCAGGACGAGCAATAAGCCATCTAACGCTCCGGGCTTGGGGCAGCTGAGTGCCCACCTTCGCTACGACCTGTTCTCAATCATCGCCTTGAGCGTAGGGCGCATCCGACGGCTCCTATCAAAAGAGCCCCACGTTTCCGCAGGGCTCGAACCGATCGCGTGACAGGCCGCCGAGGTTACCCTACTGCGCCTTCCATCTCCATCTTCACCAAGCGATTCAACTCGATCGCGTATTCCATCGGGAGTTCCTTGACGAAGAAGTCGAAGAAGCCGTTGACGATCATCGCGACGGCATCCGCTTCGGCAAGTCCGCGGGACATCGCGTAGAAGAGCTGCTCTTCGCCGATCTTGCTGACGCTCGCCTCGTGTTCGACGGTCGAGCGCTGCTCGTGGATCTTCATCGTCGGTTTCGTATCGCTCGACGACTCCTCGTCCATGATGAGCGCGTCGCAGCGAACGCGAGTCTTCGCGCCGACCGCGCCGGCGTGTATTTCCACCAACCCGCGGTACGTCGTCTTGCCGCCGTGCGCGCTTACCGACTTGTTCGTCACCATCGACGTCGTGCGCGGCGCGGCGTGGATGACCTTCGCCCCGGCATCCTGATGCTGCCCCTCACCGGCGAACGCCATCGAGAGAATCTCACCTCTCGCGCCCTCGCCCATCAAATAGATCGACGGATACTTCATCGTCAAGCGCGAGCCAATGTTCCCGTCCACCCACTCAACGGTAGCATCCTTATGCGCGATCGCCCGCTTCGTCACCAGGTTGAAAATATTGCGATACCAATTCTGGATCGTCGTATACCGGATCGACGCGCCTTCCATGGCGATCAGCTCGACCACCGCCGAATGCAGCGATGAGGTCGAAAACTTCGGCGCCGTGCAGCCCTCGATATAGTGCACCTTCGCGCCCTTGTCGGCGATGATCAGCGTGCGTTCAAACTGGCCCATGTTCTCGGCGTTGATCCGGAAATAGGCCTGCAGCGGCATCGCGACCGTCACGCCTGGCGGCACGTAGATGAACGATCCACCCGACCACACGGCGGAGTTCAGCGCGGAGAACTTGTTGTCGCCCGCCGGAATCACCGTCGCCAAATACTTCTGAACGATCTCGGGATATTTCTTGACCGCGGTGTCCATGTCGCAGAAGAGCACGCCCTGCTCGTCGAGCGCCTTGGTCGTGTTGTGATAGACGACTTCCGACTCGTACTGCGCGGAGACCCCGGACAGAAACTTGCGCTCGGCCTCCGGGATTCCGAGGCGATCGAACGTCCGCTTGATATCCTCCGGCACGTCGTCCCACGAGCGCTCGGTCTTGTCGGTCGACTTCACGAAGTAGTGGATGTTCGAGAAGTCGATCTCGGCCAGCCGCGCGGTGTCGCCCCACGTCGGCATTGGCTTACTAAGGAAGATCTCGTACGCCTTGAGGCGGAACTCGCGCATCCAAGCAGGCTCGTCCTTCATCGAGCTGATCCGCTCGACGATCTCCGGCGTCAGCCCCTTGTCCGACTTAAAGACGTATTTTTCTTCATCGTGGAACCCGTGGCGGTAGTCCTCGATCAGTTCGGCCGGCTTCACCGGGGCTTCAAGTTTCAATGCCATTGCCTCCTGAGCGTACCCCCTTCAGGCCGATATAGTCAAGATAATGAAGTGCTAGCTTGACTTTCCTGTGGAATACCCGGTGGAAAACCCTTTACAGGGGGGGTCGTAGGGGGTATGATTGGCGCCGGTCCCTGTCCCAAGGTGGGGCCACGGTAGGGGAAGGCGCGCCCTTCGCGCCATCGCGGCGAGCCGCCCGCGCACCGCAAAAGCGCCGGCACGAGCTCTCCGAAAGGTCGGGGGAACGGTCTGCACCGCAGCCGCCAGCCGACGAAGTCCGGAGGTGGGATTCCTCAAGGGTCAAGGAGACCTGTACAAATTGAAGGCACTCGGCAGGCACATCGTGTGCGAGCTCTCGGGCTGTCAACCATCCATACTCTCTGATATCAACGGCATCGCAGCCATGATGATCGCGGCCGCCAAGGCCGCCGGCGCTACAATTATGGAAAGCGCATTTCACAGATTTGAGCCGCAGGGCGTCTCGGGCACGGTCATTTTGGCCGAATCCCATCTTTCGATCCACACCTGGCCTGAGAAGGCCTACGCCGCGATGGATTTTTACACGTGCGGCGACCACACCGACCCCTGGGCTGCTTGCGAGTTCGCCGCGATGACGTTGCGCGCGAAGAGCGTGCTTGCAACCGAACTCAAGCGGGGGATCGAGAAGAGCGACGGCGAGTTCACGCACGTGCTGAACCGCAATCACGATGCTCGGGTGCTGACGGCGTAAACTCTCGCGGTTTTTTAACCGTTATCACCAGCAATTATCACCTTTGAAGCGTGCACTTTCGGCAGGCGCATTGCGCCTGCCGTCCAATTCTCTCTACAACGGTTTTTGCTCTCACCATTTAGGGGAAACGATCTTCATGCGTCTATCTATGCCTCGCGCCTGCATCGCTGCAACGGTTGTTCTTGCTTTGGCTGCTTGCTCCGGAATGGGCACGACGCCTTCGATGTCGAGCGGCTCGATGGGGCAGCCTGCGGCTGGTGCTCCTGTCCAGCAAGTCGAGCCCGGCGGCGTTCCGATGCACCAAGATGACGCCGCCGATGCGACGCCGGACGACGCGCCGGTCAGCATCGCCACAGGCAAAGCGCCCGCTCCGTTGACTCCCGCCGGAGTCACCACGTGTGCCACGACCCCGCCGCAGTATCAGTGGATATTCAAAGGCGCTTGCGAGAAGATCATGCTGAAGTCGTCGGGCGGCACCTTCAGTCTGCAAACGTGGGACGATATCACCGTTAAGGGCTCGATCGGAGCGAACAACCTCAAGACCACCACCTCGGTCTACCTTGCCGATGCGACCGGCACCGGCGGCGACATCGAAACGTATAAAGGCAAATCTTTCGATAAATACAAAGGCGAAGGAACGACGTTCATCTACGCGGTCGCGGTAAACCAGGGCTCGACGGCCATCAAGCCGGTCATACAGAAGAACAAGCCGATTCTCCAATACGTCATCACGGATTCCAAGGGACTCCCCGGAACGTCGTGTGGCGCCGCAGTTCTCACAACCGGAGAAAAAGGCTCGCTCCAATGGGCGACGTTGCCCGGCGGCCCGTTCAAGGCCAAGGGCAAGACCGTCACGATCACGCAGTACGCCGTCCCGCGCGGCTTCGAGCTTCCTCCGAAATCGCCGCTCTACTTCGCCGTCAACTGCTTTAAGTAGCCCTCCGTTGTCATCCTGAGCGCAGTCGAAGGACCCCGCACGGCGGGGTTCTTCTTTTGTGCGGCCAATCTACGCCAAGCATGCCGAAGACGCAATACTGGCAGTGGTACGTGGAAGAGTTCGCGCCGACCGAGCAGCATCATCACGCGATCGAAGAACTCTTCGTCTCGGAGCGCTCGGCGTTTCAGCAGATCGCCGTGCTTCGCTCGCCGGTCTTCGGCAAGATGCTGGTGATCGACGGCGACACGCAAAGCTCTCAAACCGACGAGCGGATCTATCACGAGACGCTGGTCCACCCGGCGCTGGCGGGAGCGCTGGATCGCACCAACGTCTTGATTCTCGGAGGCGGTGAAGGCGCCACGCTGCGCGAGGTCTTGCGCTCTCCCGACGTCGCGCGCTGTACCATGGTCGATATCGACCGGCGCGTTCTCGAGGTCTCCAAGGAGTTTCTTCCCGAATGGTCGGCCGGCGCGTTCGACGACGCCCGCGCCGAGGTCATCGTGGGCGACGCGCTCGAGCACATGCGCGTGCGGCAAGACCGCTACGGCGTCATCCTCTCCGATCTAACCGAGCCTCTGGAGGATTCGCCGAGCAACCCGCTCTTTAATGAAGACGTCTTCGCGCTGATCAAGTCGCGCCTGGCCGAGGGCGGAATCTACGCGCTCCAAGCCAGCACCGCCGGCGTGCATAACGCCGCGCTGCACTGTAAGATGGCGCGCACGCTGCGCCGCCACTACGCGCACGTCGCCTCGTTCTTTACCCACGTGCCGGCCTTCGATACCGATTGGGCCTTTCTGGCCTGCAGCGACCGCGTGGATCTCTCTCGCCTCGAACCCGGGCGCATCGACGCCTACTGCGCGCGTCTCCGCGGCGAGAGTTTCTTCTACGACTCCGAAACCCACCGGCGCCTTTTTTCCCTGCCGCTCTACCTGCGCCGAATGTTGGCCGCGCCCGGCGACACGTTCTAAAAAGGAAAACGATCAACATGAGCATTGATTTTTCGGGTGCGCCGCGCGCCTGGGAGAAGGAGAAGAGCAACTTCGTTGCGCTCCTCGATCTGAAGCTCGAAAGCGTCGAGCACGGCAAAGCGGTGATGCGCATGCCCTACCGCAGGGAGATCACCAACGGCACCGGTGCCGTCCATGGCGGTGCAATCGTCAGCCTCTGCGACACGGTCTTCTACGTCGCACTCGCTTCGATCTATGGGCGCGATCAAGACACGACGACGATCGCGCTGCAGTGCAACTTTCTCGCGCCCGCCGGGCCGCCGCACGATCTGATCGCCGAGGCGCGCGTGCTGCGCGGCGGCCGCCGCATCGTCTACGGCGAAGTCTACGTGCGCAGCGGCACGGAGATCGTGGCCCACGCCACGCTCGACTTCCTCAACAGCTACCCGGTCGAAAAACCTCCCAAATCCGGTCACTTCTCCCCCGCCTCATCCTAGGGAATGCCGCCGGAGTTCGCGCGCGGTCTCCTTCCATTGGGCGTCGAGATGCGTACTCTCGGCGCGAAAGCGCGCGTGTATTGCCGCTAGGTCGATGGCGCGCGACCGCACGACCAGCGATTCGAACGGCGTGTAGGCGTGCGGGAAGCGCCGCCGCAGCAGTTCGATGACCGGAACGAGCCGCTCCCACGCGCGCATGCACGGCGAAGCGACGATCAGGACGATTGGATACTCTCCAACCATTTTTGAGTGCACCAACAGCCCCAGTCCGTTAAAAAAGTGCATCACGACGAACTCCGGGTGCGAGACGGCTGTCGCTCGCCCGTCGGCGATGTCGGCAACGTAGGCAAGGTCGGTTAGGCGCTTCGACAAATCGTTGTAGACAAAGTCTAGCGCGGTTGCAAAATCCGGCGCGTTAAACGTCGCGAAAATGCTTTGCACGAGTTCGGCCTCTTGCTGCCGGCGTAGCCGGTCGATCTGCCGAAATGCGAAGTACGCGCCCGCGCCGATTACGATGAGCTGGCCTATCGTGGCAACGGCCGCGAGCTGCTCCAGGACGGACACTCGTTTCGGACCTCCTTGATCCGCGCGATCTGACTTAATCGTGGCCCGCGAGAGTTCCGCCCGGAGCCAGGCGGGAAGTCGGAATCCGACGCGAAAACGCATCGCAAATGCATAAGCGAACCGCGCTGCACGACGAGCACGTCAAGCTAGGCGGCCGCATGGTGCCCTTCGGCGGTTTCGAGATGCCGGTGCAGTACTCGTCGATCCTCAAGGAACACGATGCCGTGCGTCACCGCGCCGGACTCTTCGACCTCTCGCACATGGGCCAGTTCTGGCTCAGCGGCGAGATGGTCGCGGGCTGGGCCGACACGCTGACCACGAACGCCGTCGGCACGATGAAGCCGATGCAGGCGCGCTACAACCTTTTTTGCAACGACGCCGGCGGCACGCACGACGACACGATCTTCTACCGCCTCGAAAGCCGCTGGCTGCTGGTCGTCAACGCATCCAACGCCGATAAGATGTGGGAGCACCTGATCGCCAACCGCCCGGCGAGCGGCGTCGAGCTCGAGAACCAGCACGGCAAATCGTCGCTCATCGCGATTCAAGGTCCGTGCTCGGTCGCGATGCTGCAGCCGCACGTCGACGTCGACCTCGCTGCGATCAAGTATTACTTCTGCATCGAGGGCCGCGTCGACGGCGTGCCCGCGACGATTGCGCGGACCGGCTACACCGGCGAGGATGGCTTCGAGCTTTTCCTCAGCAACGATGCCGCCCCGACGATTTGGCGCGCGCTGCTCGAGAGCCATCGCAACGAAGGACTGGAGCCCTGCGGCCTGGGCGCGCGCGACGTCTTGCGCTTGGAGGCCGGCATGCCGCTCTACGGACACGAGCTGACCGAAACCATCACGCCGGTTCAGGCCGGGCTCACCTGGGCCGTCAAAACCGCCAAACCGGAGTTTGTGGGCAAAGAAGCGTTAGAGCGGCAAATTCACGGCGACGACTATTCGCGCATCGCCGGCGTGGTGATGGACGGCCGGGTTCCGGCGCGCGAGGGCTACGTCGTCTGGCACGACGGGCGGCCCGTGGGCTCGATCCGCAGCGGCTCGATCGCGCCCTCGCTCCACAATAAGAACGTCGCGACCGCTCTGCTCGAAAAAGCGGCTGCAACCGAGGGCACGCGGCTGGATGTCGAAATACGCGGCACGAAGCATGACGCAACCGTCGTGCCGCTCCCGTTTTACAAGCGCGCGAAGTAACCAAAAGAGGAGAAGTTTTGGCGCAACCGGATGGCCTGCTGTACAGCAAAGAACACGAGTGGGTGAAGCTCGACGGCGAGGATGCGACGATCGGCGTCACCGATTACGCGCAAGAGTCGCTCGGCGACATCGTCTACGTCGAACTGCCGAAGGTCGGCACGGAGATCGAACAGTTCTTCAACGTCGGCGTCATTGAGTCGGTCAAAGCGGTCTCCGACCTCTTTACGCCGATGTCGGGTAAGGTCGTCGAGATCAACGAAACCCTCGACGGCGATCCAGCCGCCGTCAACCGCGAGCCCTACGGCGCCGGTTGGCTCTTCAAGCTCAAGCTTTCGGATTTGGACGAAGCCAAATCGCTGCTCAACGCCGCCGACTACGAAAAGCATACTCAAGGATAGCTAAGCCGCGTTGCGAATCGGCGTCGATCTCGGCGGCACGAAAATCGAGATCGTCGCGCTCTCCGTCGACCGTTCGGAAATCGCTCGCCGGCGTATCGCGACGCCCGCCGGCGATTACGACGGCACGGTTGCGGCGGTGGCGGCGCTGGTCCGATCCGTCGAAGCAGATACTGGGCAACGCGCAACCGTCGGCATAGGATCGCCGGGAGCGATCGTCCCAACCACCGGGCTGCTGCGCAACTCCAACAGCGTCGTACTCAACGGCAAGCCGCTCAAACGCGACATCGAGTCCGCACTGGGTCGCGAGATTCGCATCGCGAACGACGCGAACTGCTTCGCGCTTTCAGAAGCGGTCGACGGCGCCGGCGCCGCCGCGAGCGTCGTCTTCGGAGTGATTCTCGGGACCGGCGTCGGCGGTGGCATCGTCGTTGGACGCAAGGTCGTTGCGGGCCACAACAACATCGCCGGCGAGTGGGGGCACAACCCGCTGCCGTGGCCGCATCCCGGCGAGCTGCCGGGGCCACCATGTTATTGCCGCAAGCGTGGTTGCATCGAGACGTTTCTTTCCGGCCCGGGCTTTGCAGCAGACTTTGCAAAGCGGACCGGCCACGAGCTGGCGGCGAGGGAGATCGCCGCGGCCGCAGCGCGTGGAGACGGCGAAGCGCGCAACGCGCTCACCGTCTACGAGGATCGTCTAGCCCGCGGGCTCGCGCATGTCGTCAACCTGCTCGACCCCGACGTCATCGTCTTGGGCGGCGGCCTTTCCAACATCGCTCGGCTGTACGACAACGTTCCGGCCTTGATTGCGCGCTATGCCATCTCCACGCCGGTCGACGTGCGCCTCGTCAAGGCCGCGCACGGCGATTCGAGCGGCGTACGCGGCGCTGCTTGGCTCTGGTAGCGCTACGGCGCGGCGTCGAAGAGGCGCAGCGCCAGTAAACCGTGCGTCAACGCGGCGCCCGCGCGCAGCGCCGCGGCGATATGAACCGTTTCGGCGAGTTCTTCACGCGTCGCGCCGGCTTTCTTGGCGTTCTTCGTATGCACGTCGAGGCAGTACGGGCACTGCGTCGTCAGGGCGACGCCGAGCGCGATAAGCTCTCGGTATTTTTGCGGCACCGCGCCGTCGGTGCGGCCGACGGTCTTGTCGAGCGCGACAAAGCCGTCAAAGCCTGGGCCATCGAGCTTTTTCAGCTCGGGCAGCAGCGAAAGGTCGCTATGCTGATGGTAATCGCTCATGGGAACCTCCCTCGGTTAGCAGCGGGGCAAACCGCATTCGGCTCACGCCGGCGCGCTCCCTCGCCGGTCATCGCCGCGGAAAGAATGAGTAGCTGCACGCGCAAGAAGATCGCGAGCACGCAGACGCCCATCACCAGAATTCCGCGCGCTCCGGTCGTCACGTAAACCGAGGAAGAGGCCACCGCGATCACAACCTGCGTGGCGACGAGCAGCCATACCGTTGAGCGCGGGCCGCATTGATTCACGGTGCCGTCCAAGCCGAAGTGAATCGGAACGTTTTCGGGCAGGTCGCCATAGCGCGCCGCGGTGATCATGGCTGTTCCAAGCATACTTATAGCGCCCGCAAAGAGAAGGACGGTGCTCACGTTGGTGCGGCTTCCGTCCGGTTCCTATCGGGGCAAGCGAGCAAGTGGTATACTGTGCTCCCGGTTGCCAAACGGGGTTAAAAGGGAGCATCGTATGTTTCAAGCTTTTCGACCCGGTCGAGCGATGATCGTCGCGACCGCCGCCGCGACCGTTGCGATCGTCCTCTCGAGCCTTACCATCGTTCGCGCGCAGCGCTTCGTCGCGCTCCCTAATGCGGTCACCGGCTGCGCCAGCGGCAAAGCCTGTGTCGAAGGCGCGTCCAAGGGAAGGCCGTGGGGAGTGTACGGGACTTCCACGGGCAACAACGGCGTCGAGGGGCGGTCCAGTGCGTCGGGTCACTCGGGCATTTCCGGACTGCACCTCGCCGACGGCTTCGGCGTCTACGCGGAGTCGCACGACTCCAGCGGAAAGTACGCGGCGCTCTACGCGCGCGGCGACGAAACGGCGACCAACATCTTTTACGGCGAGAACAAAGCGAATAAGGCCTCGTGCCTAGTCGATCCGAGCGCAAACCTCACGTGCACCGGAACGCTCAAAGGCATACCGTCGGCAAGCGCGATCGGGGTCGAGGGCGATTCAACCGAAAACACCGGCGTACACGCCGTCTCTGACTCGGGCTTCGGTCTCGAAGCGACCTCGAAGAGCAACAATGCGATCTACGCCAGTACTTCTGCGGAATATTCAGATGCGGTCGTCGGAGAAGTGAGTGGCCGAACCGGCACCATACGCGGCAGTCTCGGAGGTAGTACCGATGTAGGAGTCGAGGGCTACGTGACGGATCAGTCGGGCATCGGTGTCCTCGGTCAAGGCGGTACGGGTGTTTACGGCGATGGGTACACTGGCGTCGAAGCCGAAAGCTACGCCGAGGCCAACACGTACAGTATTTTCGCTGTCGCTGACGGGCCGGCCAAGGGAAGCTACCTAGTCTACGCAGAGGGCGACGGGAGCGGCGGCGGCGTTTGTTCGATCGATTTCTCGGCGAACCTGTTGTGTTCGGGGAAGATTACCGGCGGACAAAGCCTGCAGACCAGGCATCGCACGGCCGGCGGTCGCCACGTGCTGGCCTACGCATCGGAATCCACCTCGGCCACGATTGAAGACTTCGGTACGGCGCAATTAACCGGCGGCGTTGCCGACGTGCAACTCGAACCCTCGTTCGCATCGACGATCGATCCAGCGCGGCCCTACTACGTCTTTCTCACGCCCCTGGGCGACACGCACGGACTCTACGTGAACCGAAAGGGTCCGGCGAGCTTCCAAGTGCGCGAGCTGCAAAACGGCCGCGGGCACGTTGGATTCGACTACCGCATCGTCGCGCATCCGCTCGACGCAAAGAAGGATCGGCTGCCTCCCGCACCGGCGATTTATAAGGCGCCGGTGCCGCGTGCGCCGGCACTGCTAAAACTTCCCCAGACGCCGCGGCACTGAGACCCGTCGCCTTTTGTCGCAACCGGTCAGGATGACACACGGCATCTGACGAGAAGTAGGCCACTCGATGTACGCTCCCCATACCGAACTCGACATCGAGCAAATGCTTGCCGCCGTCGGCGTCACGTCGCTCGACGACCTGCTGCGCGTTCCCGACGACGTCGCGCTCAAGGCGAGGCTCGAGGTCGTTCCCGCGCTCCCGGAATATCAAATCCAGCGCCGCTTCGACCACTTCGCCGAAAAGAACGCCGGCTTCGAATATCGCTCCTTTCTCGGCGCGGGTTCGTATCGCCATTACGCGCCGCCCGCGATCGCGGCGCTGGCCATGCGGGGCGAGTTTCTTACCGCCTACACGCCGTATCAAGCCGAAGTCTCGCAAGGGTACCTGCAAGCGATCTACGAGTGGCAAACCTATATCTGCCTCCTAACCGGCATGGACATCGCCAACGCGTCGGTATACGACGGCGCGACGGCGCTCGCGGAAGCTGCGATCATGGCGCTCGGAACGACGGGCCGGAAAAGGTTGCTCGTCTCACGCGCGATTCATCCGAACTATAGGGGCGTATTGCGCACCTACTGTGACGGTCTCGACGTGACCGTCGACGAGATTCCGTTTGACGAAAGCGGCACCACCGATCTCGCCGCGCTTGCACGCGCCGTTGAAAGCAAAGAGTACGCCGCCGTCGCGCTGCAGTCTCCGAACTTCTTCGGCAACGTCGATACGCTTACGCCCGCCGCGCTCGATGCCGTGAAGGCGAGCGGTGCGGTGCCGATTGCCGTCGTCGCCGAGGCCCTCTCGCTGGCGGCGCTCGCGCCGCCCTCTTCGTGGGGGGCGCAGATCGTCGCGGGCGAGGCCCAGAGCTTCGGCGTCGCGATGGCATACGGCGGTCCCTACGCCGGCTTCATCGCTTCGACCCAAGAACACATGCGCCGCATTCCGGGGCGGCTCGTCGGCAAGTCGGTCGACAATGCCGGGCGCACCGCGTACGTGCTCACGCTGCAAGCGCGCGAGCAGCACATCCGCCGCGAACGCGCGACCTCGAATATCTGCACGAATCAGGCGCACTGCGCGCTGATCGCCACGATCTATCTCGCGCTCCTGGGGAAGACCGGTCTGCGCGCCGCCGCCGCGCTCAATCTCGCACGGTCGCGCGAGTTGGCCAGCGCGGTCGCGAACGTGGACGGCGTGAAAATCAAGTACGCCGCGCCGTTCTTCAACGAGTTCGTCGCCGACGTCGGCGCCCCGGCTGCCGGCGTTCTGGCGTCGCTGCAAGCGCTCGGAATTCTCGGCGGCGTGGATCTCGGCCGCTGGTATCCCGAGCTGGAGTCATGCGTCCTGATGACCGCCACGGAACTCACGACCAGCGCCGACATCAACGCGCTCGCCGCCGCGCTCGACGGAGCACTCAATGTCCACGCCCACATCTAAACGCGAAGAACCCCTGATCTTCGAGATCGGGCAAGAGGGGCGCGCGAACCGCTACCTCGAGGAAGGCAAGCCGCTCAAGACGTTTCTTCCCGAGTCGGTGCTGCGCGACGACCTTCCGCTGCCCGACAACAGCGAGCTCGACGTCGTCCGCCACTACACGCGCCTTTCGCAGCGCACCTTCGGCATCGACCTCGGCTTCTACCCGCTCGGCTCGTGCACGATGAAGTACAATCCGCGCGTCAACGACGCAATCGCGTCGCGACCGGAGTTCGCGCAGCTGCACCCGTACACGCCCGACGATCTCGCGCAAGGCGCGCTGCAAGTGATGTACGAGTTGGAGCGCTCGCTCAGCTCGCTCTTCGGCATGGCCGCCTTTTCGCTCAACCCGTCGGCCGGCGCCCACGCCGAGCTCGGCGCGCTGCTCATCGCCAAGAAATACTTCAAGGATCGCGGCGAAACGCAGCGCGACAAAGTGATCGTGCCCGATACCGCGCACGGCACCAATCCGGCCTCCGCGGCGATGTGCGGCTTCAAGGTGATTTCGCTGCCGAGCAGCGACCGCGGGCGCGTCGGGGTCGAAGATATCCGCGCGATCCTCGGGCCCGATACCGCCGTCTGCATGATGACCAATCCGAACACGCTGGGGCTCTTCGAAGACGAGATTGCGCGCATCGCCGCCGCGGTTCATGAAGCCGGCGGCCTGATGTACTACGACGGGGCCAACGCCAACGCGATCATGGGCTACGCACGCCCCGGCGACATGGGCTTCGATCTCATGCATCTCAACACGCACAAGACCTTTACGATTCCGCACGGCGGCGGCGGCGCCGGCCACGGCCCGCTCGGCGTGGCCGCACATCTCGTTGAGTACTTGCCGACGCCGGTCGTTACGGCGTCGCCGCAGCTCACATTCGCGCTGGACTTCGACCGGCCGAAATCGATCGGGCCGATGCGATCGTTCTGGTCGAACTTCGCGCACGCCGTCCGCGCACTCGCCTATCTCTACGCCAACGGCGCCGAAGGGCTCAAGCGGGTCTCGCAGCTCGCGGTGCTCAACGCGAACTATCTGCGCGTCAATATCGCGGAGTTTCTCGAAACGCCGTACGCCGAGGTTTGCCGTCACGAGTTCGTCGCTTCCGCGCAAGCGCTCAAGCGCGATCACGGCGTGCGCGCGCTCGATCTCGCAAAAGCGCTGCTGGACTACGGCTACATGGCGCCCACGATCTACTTTCCGCTCATCGTTCCGGAGTGCATGATGATCGAGCCGACCGAAACGGAGTCAAAAGAAACGCTCGACGGCTTCGTCGCGGCGTTGCGTGAGATCGTCGAGCAGGCGAAGAGCAATCCGCAGGCACTCTTCGATGCGCCCGTCACGACCGTCGTCGGCCGCGTGGACGAAACCCGCGCCGCCCGCCAGCCAGACCTTCGGTGGCGCCCCAGCTAGCCGAGAGAGAAGGAAGCTGCACTTGGACTAGCCAAAATTGGCCAGACTTCCAAGCTCTCGACCGGCGAGGAGCTCAGATGATCCACGCAATTTTCAATCGCCCCAGCGGCATGTTAAAGGTGTACGAACCCGGCAAGTCGCTCTGGGACAGCATCCAGGCCGGAGGCGATGCGGTGGGCAACGATCCGAGAAACGCGCCTTGGGGATTCCATTACCCTTGTCCGCCGGGCCACTACGTGCTATCGGCCGGTATCAAGAACACCGATCCGGACGTCGTGATCAAAGAGGGTCCCTATCGCATTCCCGTTTGGGACATCGACGCCGCCACGCTCAAGACGCTGACCGATGCCGGAGTGGCATCCGGTCCGCCGAACGCCGTCAACGTCGGCGGCATCGTGCTGCCGATCGGCGAGATCGCAGCCAATGGCCGTGACGGCATCTTGATTCACGGAGGCGGTACGTATCTTCACAAGCTGAATCCGCCGAAGGATCAAGAGCCCTTCCAACCGCTCTGTCAGACCGAGGGCTGCACGCGCGTGCACAACGCCGATCTAATCCGGTTGGTCGACTATCTCGCACCGCTCTTCGACGGCAACACCGTGGTCTACACCGTCTACGGTAACCCGTTGAGGCTGCCGCACTAATCGGGGCACTCCATATGGACAATGCAGCATGGATCGCAGAGGTCAAACGGCGCGTTGCTATCGATGAGGGCGACGAGGCCAAAATGTACCACGACACCAAAGGGGTGCCCACGATTGGGGTCGGCTTCAATCTTCGGCGTGCCGATGCGCGTACGGCACTGGAACGCGTTGGGGTGCCGGCCAGCGACGTCGACGGCGTGATGGGCGGCGCGATCGCGCTCACCCAAACGCAGATCAACGCGCTCTTCGAGTATAGCTTCGCGCCGGTCCTATCGGATGCGCGAGCCTCGCTTCCCGACGGAATCTTCGACGCAATGACCGACGCGCGGCGTTTCGTGATCTGCGATCTCGTCTTCAATCTTGGCGCCCCGCAATGGAACGGGTTCGGGGAAACAATTGGGCTCATCGCTGCGGCGCAGACGGCGAAAAATCACGGGGCGCACGACGCCCACGCGAAGTTCGTCCAGGCGGCGAATCACATGCGCACGTTACCCTGGTACCGGCAGACCGGCGATCGCTCAAAACGCGACTGCGCGATGATGCAGGTCGGCGACTGGTGCAATCCAAGCGGCAACGGCTCCGACATCCTTCCGGCATAAACCGGGCGGTCCGCACCGGCGGAGTAACTTAAGTCAATTTTTTTCGAGAGGGCGGAAGGGCAGCGATTTGGGGCCTTAGAAAAAGGTGACTCAGGTCACTAATATGGGAGGCGACTTGCTTCAACCGCTAATCGACAACCTGTGTTCAAGGGGGCCGCTCGAGCGGAGCACCTCGGATATGGCGGCCTTACTCGCCGCAACGCGTGGCTCTTGGTTTCCCAGCCGGCCGCTTCTTATGTGTCCGGGCGGCTATACGCGTTCGTGCGCTTACTGGGACGAACGTTTCGAGGTGCTCCTACTCAACTGGGCGGCCGGAGCCGTCTCCCCGCTCCACGATCACGGCGGCCAGCACTGCTGGATGCAGGTGCTCGAAGGGCAGCTCGTCGTGGACGACTACCTCCGGATCGACGCCGGCGAACGTCCCGGCTTCGCGCGCGTCGCAGCTCAAGGCTCCCGGCTGATGAATGCCGGCGATTTGGATCTGCGCGCGGGCCGGTTCGACCTTCATCGCGTCAGCGCGCCCTCGGGCGTGCGGGCGCTATCGCTCCATATTTATGCCGCGCCCTTGAAAGAGTTTTTGGTCTACGACGAGTCGACGCAGCGCTGTCAATCGGTCCGCGGCACCTACGATGACGTGCTCCGCCCGTCGGTGCCTGCAGCCCGATAAAATTTTTCCGTAGCCCGAAAAGGGCTTGCCCCGATTTCTGGAAAAGATGACCTGAGATAATAACTAAAGTTATCTTTTTGTGATGAGGATGGCGTTGATTCGACACCCCCTAGTTTCCCCGTGCCCGGCGGCGGCAGGCTCCGCTCGATTCGCATGATCGAGGTGGACGCGGTCATCGTCGGGGGCGGCTTTAGCGGCGCTGCGGTGGCCGCGCAGTTGGCGCGGCGCACCCCGCCGGACTTCTCGCTCGCGCTCTTCGAGCCGAACGAACTCGGGCGAGGCGCCGCGTACGGCACGCGCCACGACGAGCACGTGCTCAACACGCGCGCCGCAATGATGAGTCTCTTCCCCGACGACTGCGGCCATTTCGTGCGCTGGCTTGGTCCGCGAGCCAATCCCCAGAGTTTCGTCTCCCGCCGCCTTTACGGCGCATACGTCAACGAGATCGCGCGACAAGCCTTCGAGCGCAGCCGGTTTACGCACGTGGCGGATCGGGTGCGCCGGATCGAGCGGCGCGGCCATCGCGAGTACGTCGTCGAATCCGGCATCGGCACGCGCTTCGTCGCGCGTGCGGTGGTCTTGGCAACCGGTAATCCACTTCCGAACGGCGCGTTCTTGCCTCATGAAATCCGGTTGCATCCAGGATACATCGACGACCCGTGGCATTGCGATTACCGGCGCGTCGGCGGGCACGTGTTGGCGATTGGATCGGGTTTGACCACACTCGACGTGCTGGTGGCACTCGATGCGTGTGGGCATCGCGGCGTCGTTCACGTTCTGTCGCGCCGCGGGCGTTTTCCCAACGTGCATGCCGACGTAGCGCCCTACGACGTCATTCCGGCGCTGGATACTCGAGATGCTCGCGCGCTGCTGCGCAGCTTTCGCTTACACGTTCGAAAGGCGGCGGAGCGCGGCTTCGATTGGCGATCCGTCGTCGACGCGATTCGCCCGGAAGCCGAAGCGATCTGGCGGCGGCTCTCGCCGGCCGAGCGGCGCCGCTTTGAACGCCACCTTCGTACGCATTGGGAGCGCCATCGCCATCGCGCTCCGCAGCAAGTCGACGCGGTGCGCCGGCGCTACCACGATGCAAACCGGCTCGTTGTCTACGCCGGCACGATCGCGCACGTGCAACGCGCAACCGTTACGATCGTCCTGCGCAACGGAGAACGCGCGGACGTGCGTCCCGATTGGATCGTCAACTGCACCGGTGTCGGCGGGGCGCCGGCGATGCGAAGAGACCCCATGCTCGCCGGGATGTTCACCGACGGATTGATCTGCGCCGCACCCGGAAATCTCGGTCTGCTGACGACGAGCGCCCTGGGCGCCGTCGGCCCAACGAACGTGCCGGTGGATGGGCTCTGGGTCGTGGGCCCGCCGGTTCGCGGATCCCGCTTCGAGGCTACCGCCGTTCCGGAACTTCGGGTAATGGCCGAGCTCGTCGCGCGGGAGATCGCACGCACGTCATCGGGCCTCATTCAACCCTCACTCGGGACGTATTCATGATGCAAACATCCGCGCGTTTGAGATTGATCTTGGCGCTCGCCATCTCTGCGATGACGATTGCCTGCGGCGGCACGAACACTCCGTTCGGTCCAGTGGTCGGCTCGCCCGGAGGCGGCGATCCGCCGCCGCTGCGCCTCGTCAACGTCCGCCTCACCGTAACGATTCCGCCGTCGAAGAGCGGCCTGCGCGCCGACTATCTCTCTCCCAAGACGCGCTCGCTCGCGATCGCGCTCGTCTCGGTCGACGGCAACGGCGTGACCGGCATCAATCCAACGACGGTGAACACGGTTGCGAGTGCGCACGGGTGCAAGGCGCAAGGGCGCCAGCTGGTTTGCAGCGCGACGATCTCCGGTTCGCCCGGTCACGACGTCTTCGCGGTCAGCACGTACGCGGAATTGGACGCAACCGGCGACGTCCTTTCGGTCGGTACAGTTAAAGCTGCGGTCTCGTCCGGCGGCGGCGGCGTGGGCATCAGCAATCGCCTCTCCCTCGCGCTGGACGGCGTGATCGCTTCGCTCAAAGTCACTCTCGATCCCGATAAGGGCAAGCGTGGCCGGCGCATGACGTGCCACGTTACGCTCGCGGCCTACGACGGCGCTGGCGCCGAGATCGTCGGTCCGAGCGATTATTTCGAACCCGTTACGCTTGCAATCCAAGGCGACACCAACCACGCCTTTCGCTTGAGCGACGGAAAGCGTCTGGGTGAGTCGCTCTCGATCGTCAAGCCGACCGCAGGCATTACGCTGGCCTACGACGGCAACAAGCAGGCATCGCCGGTCGCGGTTCAAGCCGGCATAGCCGGTCCAAGCGGAATCACCACGAGTGCCGACTTCAAGCTCACCGGCAAAGTACCGCCGCCGCCGGTCGGCACGATCTATGCGCTCAATCTTGGCACCAACGACGGCCGTTCGGCGACGGTCACGGAGTACGACGGGAAATCCCAGGGCAATGCGGCGCGCGCGCGCACGCTATCGCTCAGTTCGAAGCTCTACGCGCGGAGCATTGCCGTCGATTCGAGCGGCGACTTGTACGTCGGCTATTTCGATAACGAGTACGGCTTCTCGGCAGGAACGGGATTGCCGGACTCCCACAACGAGATCGCAATCTACGCGCCCGGCGCCGGCGGTAACGCCCAACCCAAAGCGACGATCGTGGCCGACAACAAGACGAAGACGACGCTCTTTCCGCTCTTCATCGCCTTCGATTCCACGGGTCGCCTGGTGACCTACGGCGCAACCGACGTCGACAAGAACACCGGCGACGCGGTGTTGACCTACGCCGCGGGAAGCACGGGACCCGCCGCGCCGCAACATGGCTGGAACTTCTACGACCCGGCCATCGAGTATGCCGGCCCGACCGGCCTCGCCCTGGACTCCGGCGGAAACTTTTATGTCAACGGAGCGCTTCATACGTCGATCGGCCCGAACTACGGGCTCTTCGTCGCCTCGGCCGCCGATATCGGCAATCCCGATGCCAACGCGGCGCGCACGATTCCCTGGGATTCCACGACTCAGCTCGAGCAAGGGCAAACCACCGAAGTCGCGCTCGGCTCGAGCGGTGAAATTTTCATCGGTAACACGGTGACGCAGGGCAGCGGCAGCTCGACGTCATGTCAAGCGCGCGTCAACGTCTTTGCCGCCGGCGCCGGCGGCGGGAAGACCGATGGCCGGCCGCTTCGCGTTCTTACGCTCGACGGAATCTCCACCGATAACTCGGAGTGCACGTCGTCGCGCGATCCGCTGGTGCCGTTCTACCCCGCCATCGCGCTTTACGGTCCGACGCTCTTTGTCGCCGACGATTTCAACAATGCCATCGCCGCGTTTGCGTCGGACGCGTCGGGAACCGTCAAACCGTCATTGCGCATTGCGGGATCCGCGACGGAGCTGAACGCGCCCGTTGCGCTCGTCGTCACCTCACACGCACCTCACTCTCACTGAAGGAACGATCCACATGAAAAAGCGACTCGCCACTTGGACCTTGGCGGCCGTTCCAGCGCTGCTGCTCAGCGCTTGTAACGGAGGCACCGCGTCGGGCCCGTCAGGCGTAGCCCCTTTACCCCAGGCCGCCGCGCACCGCGGGCACGTTCGCCGCAACGACAGCGGAACCCAAGATTTGCACGCCGGCGGCGCCGATTTCCCGGGCTATGCGTATAATTTGTCGATTCAGCCTACGGGCTACTATTACGAATCTCAATCGCCGCCCGGCCCCGGTTCGCTCTTCTATGCCGCGCCGACGCAAGGCACGATCTACTACTGCTTGAACAGCAGCACCGACGGCCGTCACGCCTTTGAAGATTATGACGACTCCGCGTATCCGCCGACGGGACCCTGCGCGGCTCTGGGCCAATCCGCAACCGGCTTTGGCGGTCGCCAGGACCCGCTCGATTTCGTGGGCACGGCCATCGCCATGCCCTCAACTGAATACGTATACTACAAACAGAATCGCGAGCCGACGAGCGGAACGAACTGGGGAGAACCCTTTGAGTTTCCGCAAATCGGCGGCGTAATCTCCTTCCCGTACCGTCCTGGAGATTTTAGTCAGTACACCAAGAACGTCAAACTTTCGACCTGGAGCTACTGCGCAATCGCCAACGGCACGGTGAGCGATTGGAACGATCCGGCGGTCACCGCCGACAACGGCGGCAACTCGATTACGGGTGGTGCTTCGCAGCCGATCACGTTCTACTACCGCTCCGATAGCGGTGGCACGACGTATAACTTCGAGAACCACCTCAACACCGCGTGCAACATCACGTTCAAGGCCCCGTATAACAAATCGCCGTACGCCGGGCCGAGCCGCAGCGCGGCCTGGAGCTTCGGCGTCAGCTCGAGCTGGGTCGGGCCGGGCACGGGGAACGATCCCAACCAGAACTTTATCGGCGAACCCGGCGCCGTCGGTATCCTTGCGGCGGTTCAGGCTACCGCGTACAGCACGGGATATCTCGAAGGGTCCTACGCTCGCACGGCCGAGCCGCGCGTCAGTCAGGCTTGGCTTCAGAACGGCTTTGCAAAGAAGAAAGCGGTCTTCGTCAGTCCGGAAGACCATACGGCTGTCGCAAAGGACTTCCAGAAGATTACCGCTTCGGACATCAACTACGGTGAGGGCAGCGACGAGGAACCGCTCGGGACGAGCACGCCGTGGTGCATCCTCTACATCGATCCCAAGTATTTCGTGAGCCCGCCGGCCGGAGCATATCCGATCGCCGCCATCAGCTATCTGCTCTTCTACGGGCAAAACAATGGCGTCCACACCTCCGATAAGATCGCGCTGATCAAGTTCCTGGAGTCCAAGCAGGCAAATAAGATGGTCAATAAGTTCGAGTACGCCTCGCTCTCATCGACGATCGAGACTGCCACCCTCAACGCTCTTAACGGAAATGGCGGCAGCCAGCCGGCCTGCGTTCAGTAGCCTTACAAGCAGGCTGGCGAAAGCCAAAAAAGGATAGCCCTTCTCGCAGGCGCTTCTTGGGCCGGGAGCTTATAATGATGGTAACCAAAGGGGGCTCGAAGCGGCCCCCTTCCCTATCCTAAATCGTGGAGCGTCATGCGGATCAAGTACGAAGTGTCGGCGGGTGGGCTGTTGCTCCGTCGTCGTGATTCGACCTACGATGCACTGCTGATTGGCCGCGGTGCGCCGCCGCGCGTTTGGACGCTTCCCAAAGGTCACGTTGAAGCTCGGGAAACGACCGAGCAAGCCGGCCTTCGCGAAGTCCGCGAAGAGACTGGTTGCTGGGGCGAGATCATCACGAAGCTCAGTGAAATCGCCTACTGGTTTTACGTCGGCAAAGCCAAGCACCGCAAGGCGGTGACGTTTTACTTGATGCGCTACCTCTCGGGCGACCCCGCCAATCACGACCACGAAGTCGACGACGCGCGCTGGTTCGACGTCGCGCAGGCTCGCAAAACGCTCAAGTACGTCAACGAAAAGCGTCTGGTCGATTTGGCGCTCGACTTCCTCGCGGCCAACCCGACCGCATTCGGTGGGCCCGCGCCCCTGGAGCCGATCGAAGTTCAAGGCGAACGCGTCTCATCCTGACTGCCCATACTCCCTTCACCGTCCGGATCGCGGCCTTCGACGGGCCGCTCGACCTGTTGCTGACGCTCATCAAAGAACAACAGCTCGACGTCGCGACGGTGCCGCTCGCGAGCATGGCCCAGCAGTACCTGGAATACGTTCGGACGATGGAGGCGCGCGACGTAGAGATCGCGGCGGAGTACCTCGTCATTGCCGCGACGCTGATTTTCTTGAAGTCGAAAGCCTTGCTGCCGCCGATTCCCACGGAGTTCGTCGACGACGCCGAAACGCCCGAAGAGGTCGAGGAGCACCTGCGCCGCCGCCTCATCGCCTATTCGAAGTACCGCGAGTTTGGCGAACAGTTGCGCGAGCACCAGAACGAGGCGAGTTCGTTCTATTACCGGGAGTCGGGCGACCCCGCGGGCGAGGTCGTGCAGCGCTACGATATCGATCCGGAGAAGCTCAAACGCGCGTTCATCGCAATGCTGGCGCAGGCTCGTCCGGAGAAACGCTCGATCGCTCGCGAGCGCGTTTCGCTGATTGCATCGATGGATTACATCATGCGCCGAATCAAAGAGCGAGGCGAAGCGCAGTTCTCCGACCTCTGCGAGGAGCTGGGGATGACGCGCGACGTCATCGTCGTCACCTTTCTGGCAATCCTGGAGTTGATTCGCCGTCACCGGGTCGCGTTCGAGCAAACCGAGGCGTTTGACGACATCCGCCTCTTCGCGATCGCCGCCGCATGAGCGCGCCGGAGCTGCGACGCCCGATCGAGGCGTTGCTCTTCGTCGCCGGCGAGGCGCTCTCGATTCCGCGTCTCGCCAAGCTGCTCGACGCGCAAGAGTCGGAGATTGCCACGGCGCTGCAGGAGATCGAGGCGGAGTACGGCGACCGCGGGATCGTCGTGCGCGAGGTTGCGGGCGGCTATCGCTTCGCCACGTCACCGCTCGCCCGCGACGTCGTCGAAGCCTATCTGCTCCCGCCCAAGACGACGCTCTCCACGCCGGCAATGGAAGCGCTCGCGATCGTCGCGCACGTTCAGCCGGTGACGCGAGGCGAGATCGAATCGATCCGCGGCGTCAACTCCGACAGCGTGGTGAGCACGCTGCTCGATCGCGGCCTGATCGCCGAAGCCGGACGCAAAGACGTCGTCGGCCGCCCGATGCAGTATAAGACGACGCCGTTCTTCTTGGAATCCTTCGGACTGCGTTCGCTCGACGATCTTCCGGAGCTGGAGCTCGAACCCGGCCAACCCCTCGAGTTCGACCTCGGCAACCGCGCCCTGTCATCCTGAGCGCAGTCGAAGGACGTTAGATGCGGGTCGGGCTGCACGTGCACGTCGCCGGCGGCTACGCGAAAGCGGTCGAGCACGCGAAAGCGGTGGGCGCAACCGCGATGCAAGTCTTTTCTACGAATCCGCGCAGCTATCGCAGAGCGGCGATTGACGTTGGCGCACTCGAGGCCTTCGCGCAGCTTCGCCGTGAGGCGGATCTCGATCCGTGCGCGCTTCACACGCCGTATTTAATCAACCTTGCAAGTGCCGATCCAAAAATTGCGCAAGGTTCGCTCGGCCTGCTGCAGCACGACCTGACGGTCGCGGCCCGCGGCGGCATGCGCTTTGTGAACACGCATCTCGGCTCGTATGGAACCCGCGACCGCGAGGAGGCCTTCACGGCGATCTGCCGTGCACTTGAAACGGCGCTCGACGAAATCGAGCCCGGCGTCTTTCTCGTGCTCGAGAACTCGGCCGGTGCGGGAAACTTGGTGGGCGGCACGTTGGAGGAGCTCGGCGCCTTCATTCGGGCGGTGCCGCATCCCCAACTGGCCATCTGCCTCGACACCGCGCACGCGTGGGCGACGGGCTACGAAATAAACTCCAAGGTTGGCGTGGATCGCTTCATCGAGGAAGCGTCAACGCAGATCGGGATCGATCGTGTCGTGATGTTTCATTTCAACGACACGCAGGTGCCGCTAGGGGCGAGCCGCGACCGCCACTGGCACATCGGGGAAGGGAACATCGGCTTCGAGGGCTTTCGTGCGCTGCTCGCTCATCCCCAGCTGCGCGACAAGACGGCCTTTCTCGAAACGCCCGGCACCGACGAGGACGACCTGCGCAACATGCAGACCGTCAACGCCATCCTCCGGGGTGCCCTGTCACCCTAGCGCTACGAGACGCGCAGGTGCGGGAGGCGCAGGTTGGACTCCAAGAAAAGCGCCGAATCGGCGCGCATGACCTTCAGGCGAAGATCGATGTCGCTGAGATCGGAGACGAGCGGGGCGTTGCGGACGGGGTCGCGGAACATATTGTAATCCTCTTGACGAAATGGTAACCTTCAATCATTATATGGTGGTGACGGTAACTTGTCAACATCTTTTACCGGTGAAAAGAAAGTCGTGACGGCCCTGGAGCCGGTCCCCGACCGGGCGCCCGGCTCGCTCGATCTCGTCCGGCTGTTCGAAAACACGGTGGAGCTTCCAAGTGGGCCCGACGAGTTCGACTCGCTCCAGCGCGCTCGCGCCTGGTGCGCAAGCCACGGGCTTCCGCCGCCGCTCGACGACGCTCACGTTGCGCTCCTCCGCGCCTTCCGGGAGGCGCTTCGCGACCTGCTCTTTGCCAACAACGGCGAGGGCGACCAGCATGCCGCCTGGGAAGCCCTAGGCCCGTTCCTCTCCCGCGCCCGCCTTGCCCTCAACGTCGACCCCGATCGGGGCCTCGAGCTCCAGCCGGTAAGCCATGAGGCCGAAGGGCCGATCGCTTCGCTGCTCGCGATCGTCTACGAATCGTTGCTCAAAGGGACGTGGTCGCGCCTGCGCGCCTGCCGCAAGCAGACGTGTCGCTTTGCCTATTACGATCAAACCAAGAACGGCTCGCGCGCCTGGTGCAGCATGGCGACCTGCGGCAACCAAGCCAAAGCGCAGCGCCGCCGCGAACGCGAACGCATTTTGTCATCCTGAGCGCAGTCGAAGGACGAAGGACGAAGGACGAAGGACGAAGGACGATTGATGCACACGTTTATCGCGCACTTCGACGTCGACGCGTTCTACGCAAGCGTCGCGGTCCGCGACAATCCGCAACTGCGCGGCAAGCCGATCGCGGTGGCCGGCTCGAGCCGGCGCGCGGTCGTCCTCACCGCGTCGTACGAAGCGCGTCCATATGGCGTTCGCTCCGCGATCCCGCTCTACAAGGCGCGAATGGCCTGTCCCGAGCTGATCGTGGTGCCGCCCGATATGCAAAAGTACCGGGCGATCTCGCATGAGATCTTCAACGTCTTTCGCCGCGAGGGTCGCGCGGTCGAAGGGCTTTCGATGGACGAAGCCTTCGTCGCCGTCGGCGTGGCCACGCTCGACGACGCGCGATCGTTTGCCGCCGCAGTTCGCCGCGAGGTTTTCGAGGCGACGCAGCTCACGGTGAGCGCGGGCGTCGCGACGGCGAAGATGGTTGCCAAGATCGCTTCGGACTCGTGCAAGCCCGATGGCCTTCTTGCGGTTGCCCCGGGAGAAGAGGCGGCATTCCTGGCGCCGATGCCGGTCGCGCGTTTGTGGGGCATCGGCCCCAAAACGCAAGCGCGCTTGAGCGTCTTCGGAATCACGAGGATCGGCCAGCTCGCCGCACTCGCCGACGCGCAGCTGCGCGAACTGTTCGGCTCGTGGTTTCACGAAGTGCGCGATCTCGCGCGCGGGGTCGATTCGCGCCGCGTCGAGCCCGAACGCGAGACGAAGTCGATTTCGACCGAAGAGACCTTTGAGTATGACGTGCGCGACGAGGCCCAGCTGGTCGACCTCCTGCGGATCCAGGCCAAAGAACTGGCCGAGAATCTGGCGCACGAGGGAAGCAGCGCCCAAACGGTGGCGGTAAAAATAAAGCGCGCCGACTTTACGATCGTGAGCCGCCAGACTCACCTCGCAGAACCGACGCGCGATGCGCGCCGGATCTTTCGGGCCGCGGTCCATTGTTTGCGACGCGCCGCGCTCGAAGGAGCGCCGGTCCGTTTGCTAGGAACGCGCGTCGCCTCCCTTACGGAAGGCGACGCTCTCCAAACCAGCCTGTTTTAGGCTTACATCGCGGAGGTCGAGCGCGTGCAGTAGCCCTTGAAGACGGGCTTCATGCTCGTCAGCGTGGCATAGCCGGTAAAGTCGAACCGGTTCTGACTCGTGCGGACCGTTTGGCTGTGACCGAGGGGCGGCATGGAGTTTGCGTGATCCACCCACTGCTCGGTATTTCCGGTCCAAGGCTTGGCGTAATCCACCGACCAGTTGGAATCGTTGCCCTGCTGCGTTTGCACGAAGCGGTGATTTTTGGCATCGTACGTCGTGACGATCTCGAGCGCGTACTCGGTCTTCATTTTGCCCTGCGGCGGAACCAGGACCCATCCGCGCATGATGCCCGAATCGAGCGTGTAGGTCGCGGTCGCTTTACTGGGCGGTTTGCCGACCTCGCCGGCCATACAGGACCAGTTGCCCACGTAATATTGCATGGGCCCCATCCCCATCGTGCTTTGCCCGCTCATCATCTGCGCGCCGGCCGGAGCGCCAAGAGCGATAGTTAAGACAAAAAGACCGACTGCTTTCCTCAAAATTACTCCTACCTTTCTTGCCTGCCGCGTAATTGCGGCTTGCCCGTTACCCTATGGAGCCGAGGCTTCGGGAGCAAGCCTGCGCTACCATCCTACGAAAATCTAACCAAGCGTGTGGCATGCGTTGACACCTCAACGCTGGGTTCCGGTGGCATAATCATCCTTAATGCAGTAACGCCAAGCCCGGCGATTGCTCCACATCTCGGCGCCGGGTTAGCTCCCTGTATGACCGGCCTACGGCGAAGCGGCGTTTAAGCGCGGCTTCGCCGTTCGTCTCTAGAAATGGGATGCGGACCGGCTCACGGCTTTGCGGCCGGACGAAGGGCGACGCCTTCAGCGTAGCCGGAGCTCTTGAGGCCTTGGGAGTCCGTCCACGCGAGCTTACCGGCCTTATAGTCGTAGACGTACACCGCAGCTGGCGTGCCGCTCACGAGGTAGAGGTATCGCTCCTTGCGATCGAACGCGACCTGATACGGATGGTAAGGCGCCGTGTCGATCGTCCGAAACGGCGTCGTCGCGCTTTTTTTGAAGATGTCGATGACTCGATTGCCCTATCGCCGACGAGCAGATCGTCGTGCGAGTCGATCGCGAGCCCGCCTTGGTATGTCACGGTAATGCCGAGATCTTTGCCGCTGGTGGCGCCGGGCTTGAAGTTCATAACGTGGCCGGAGGCACCCGACGAACTGTTCGACCAGCCGACGTATAAATTGTTGTGACCGTCGAGCGCGAGCCAGAAAGCTGAAGAGATCGCTCTAAAAAACCGAGCAGGCCGCCGCTCCCAAGCCCGTCGGCAGTTCAACTACGCCTGTAAGCGTTCCGAGGTAGCGGTCGGCCCGCCATTGAACCAAGCAGTCCCCCGCATTTTGCGGGTAAGAATTCCATTGAAAGGTAACGAGTAAATGAAGCACATCGCCTCCATAGTGCTTAGCGCTATCGCTCTTATTGTCGCATTCGCGGTCGCTCCCGCGGTTTCGTCGGCCCAACCCGCGCCGGCGTATACGCCGGTTCCGGCGGCAACGCCCGATTTTTCTTCCATGAATTTCCTGATGGGAAACTGGAGCTGCACGCAGATGCTGCGTGGATCGAAGCGGCCGGATACCAGCACCACGACCATGGGAATGGACGGGATGTGGATGGTCACGCAAGACACCGCTCCGCCGTTCGACAAATATCGTACTTATACGATCACATCCACGACCTATATGGGCTACGATCCGACGACCAAGATGTGGATACAAACCGGCGTCGATAGCTCGGGCGCCTATTTCACCAGCACTTCACCCGGTTGGCAAGGCAGCACGATAACGTGGACCACCAAGGGCCTCGACGGCAGCTCCGGAACCGACGTCACCACGAAGAACAGCGACACGTCGACGACCGACGCGCAAAGTGGCACCGACGCCCAGGGTCACACGACGAATGTGACGATTGACTGCACGAAGTCGATGTAGAACTAGACGCAGTTAGACGATGTCGTCGGGCTGGCCGTGGTGTTCGTCCCACTGGTCGTCCCGGTTTGGGTTCGAACTGTTCTCCCCGTACTTTTCGCGCTCGCGGCGCACCGCTTCGGCGGGATCGATCGGTTCGTCGCGCCGCGATGCGATGTCGGGAGCGATCGTCTCCTCGGCGTCTTTCAAGCGTTCTCCGTCCATCAGCGCTCCATTTGATGCAAGAAGAAATCTATCCCTTTGGGCGCTTTGATCGGCGCGAACCCCCGAGGTTTCTGCGAGAAGTCAAAGCAGTCCGCCGCAGGCGATGTGGCTCGCTTGTCGGCGGCTGCCATCGTGGGTAGTCCGAAGAGGTCCTCGGTAAATCGCAGAACGCCGGCCGTCTCGTACTGCACGTGCGAAACGTAATCGTGCTTGGCATACGGCGAGATCACCAATAGCGGTACGCGGAAGCCAAGACCGTCATAGTCGGCAAACGGCGGCGGAACGTGGTCGTAGAACCCGCCCCACTCGTCCCACTCCACGAAGATCGCCGTCGAATCCCAGAACTTGCTGCGTCCGACCGCGTTGACCAGCGCCGTCACCCACGACGGTCCGTAGCCGCCTCCGCACCTGCCCTCGTCGGAGTTCGCGCAGACGGGCGTGATCCAGGTGAAGTCCGCCAGCACTCCGTCTCCGACGTCGGTGAGAAAGCGCTTCTGCGGCGTGACGATGTGCTCGTGCCAGTCGGGGCCGTCATAGATGTGTTTGACGGCTGCATAGCTCGACCAGTACGTGCCGCCGCCGCTGCCCTTGCTGCCGTACGCGCTGGTATAGAAGCGCCACGAGCGTCCCGTGTTGCCCAACTCGTCGCCGAGCGTCGTGTAGTTGAAGCAAGGATCTTCGGAACCCCCGAAAGTACGCGCGTCCGTCAGCTCCTCCATTTGATCTGACTGAAGGCCGCCGCAGCCCCAGTCGCCGGCGGGAAGATCGACCGCCCGGTGCGCTTGCGCCGCGATGATGTACTGATGCGCCGCAAACGAAGCGTCCAAGTTCGAAGCGAACATCTTGTCGGCGACCACCCACTCGTGCGCCATCGCAAAGTATGGTTTAGAATCTTGGTGGTTGACGTATACGTACGCCGGATAGGCGACGCCGTCTTGGGATCGCGCCGACTCCCGGCTGAAACCGTTCATGCGGCAACTCGTTCCCGGCAGCTTGCCTTTCCCGTCGCAGTCGGCGAACATGTTCGCCGCGGAGTCGCCCAGCACGACTTGATCTCTTAGCGAAATCGGCTGCAGCTTGACCTTCTTGCCGTTGGGCAGTTCGCCGTACGATCCCGTATCGGCGCCGGGATAGCCCTGGAAAAGCGTATCGAAGCTGCGCCCCCCTTGCACGATGTAGACGACGTGCTTGATCTTGCCGGCACCGGTTGGCGTAAGCCCGAAGAGCACCGAGTTCGGCGAAACGGGCAACGCCGAGTGCGCGCCGGCCGAACAGGCGGCAAGGATCGCCGAGACCAGGACGGCGCCGAGCCGGCACTTCGAACGCGTGGCCAAGCGGGTTACTCTCCTTGTTGGTGCTCGAAGAAGCCGATTCCGTGTGGCGCTTTGATCGGCACGAACTTTCGCGGTTTTTGGGTGAAGTCGAAGCAATCCTCCGGCGGCGCGGAGTTCTCGCAGGTCAGCGCGATGGCGCCGCTTGTCGGGAAGTGCCTCACCATCATCGATTTCCTCCGAGTGCTAACGGTGCGATAACTTCGAGGGAGTGGTGAAGGCCTACTGCCGTGTCAGATGTGCTCGGTCGCCCAGCAGAAATCGCCGCTCCGTTCGCCCAAGACGCGGTCGACCAAGCGCCGCCCGTCGGGGCGCAGCGGCACCATCATAAAAACCGAGCGCTTTCGTTTGCGGGTCGTGCCTTTGGGCAGCAGGTCGCGATGGCCGGCGGGCGGCAGCCACCCAATGATGCGGCGGAGGTCGCCGGCTGCAGCGCGCAGCAGCGCCGGGATCAGCGCGGCGGAGTCCTCGTCGGCATGTCCGAATTCGTCCACGACATACGCGTCGCGCTCTGGAACGCGCGCGCCCAGAACGTAGGCGCCGACGCCGCGGCCGCGGCGCACGACTAGGTTGAACTCATGACCCGCGGAGTGCTCCGATGCGTGCTTGATTCGCATCGTAATCCACCCCCACACCGATTGACTGCGCGCGAAGCCCGCGGAACGCTCTCGTTCGCACGCAGCAAAGCAGCGCCGGACGCCGGGCCAGTCTCCGGGCGCGAGCGCAGCCGGCCGCACTCGTTGTGCCGGCAATGCGCCGGCGCGAAGCGTCAGATCCCTCGAGGGCAACTCAACAAATCCAAACGTCGTGTAAAACTGCGGTCGAATATCGGAGAAGAGGTAGGCGATTTCGTAGCCGGCATTTCGCGCGCGGTCGAGCTCCGCTGCCAGCATGACGCTGGCGTAGCCCCGCCCGCGAAACTCTGCCGGCGTATAAACCGCGCCGAAACCGATCGCGGGCAGTTGCCGCTCTCCATCGCGAATCGAGCGTTCGTAGCGCTTGAACGACGCGACGAGCGTTGGACCGTCGAAGAGTCCGATCGTCCGATAGTGGCGGCGCCCGTAGCCGCTGCGCGCAGTCTCCAGCGTCTGCTCGACGTAGACGTCGAAGTTGCGCCGTCCGGCCCAAAGCGGAGCCGTCAGCGGCAGAACGTCGCGCGCATAAACCTCCGGTGCGATCTCCCGCAGACGCATTCCGGTCAGCGCAGCTCTTCGAGCAGCTCGGGAGCGGTGATGCCGCGCGTTGGCGAGCCCCATGCCGTCACGAGCACGCTCCGGGAGGTTCGCCGTAACGCGTAGTGCAGCGCGCGGCGCTCCCGCTCGTTGTATCGCTGCGCCGCTTTGGTTCGAAACATATAGTAGCTGAACTTCGCCGTTCGCGCTGCCTGCGCGTCACCGGCATTTTCTTTTGGAATCATTCCGAGTTTCGGGCTAAAGAGAAACGCGTCGGGTGCGTACCAGAGCGGAAAGGCGCCGGGGCGAACGTTCGCGACGATCGCGTACTCGAACTCGCGCCCTTGGGCCGCCTCGACGCTCATCATCTGGACGAAGCCCGACGAATTCCCGGGGGGTTCACACGTCTCCAAATCGCTTTCCATCCGTCGTTGGGCGTATTCGAGAATCTCGGCCGTCGTTGCATCGGGCTTTTCGGCAAGAAAGGCGCGTAATCGATCGAGCAGCCGCCGCAACACCGCCTGCTGCGCGAGGGCGCGCGCCGAACCGAGTTCGCCGTCGCGCGCCAAACCCTCGCGCCAAACTCGCCGTGCGAAAGCCTCGAAGGGTTCTTCCTGCATAACCTCGATCCACTGCTCGCGCAAGCGGCGGAACCGCTTGACTCGCGCCGCCGCGTCCGCGCCGAGCGCGTCGTCTTGCTCTCCGCGAACGACGTTCCAGCCGAGGCGCAGATCGCGCTTGGGATTCCAGCGGCTCGCACGCGTGGTCGGCGCCGGTTCGTCGTCGAAGGCAAAGAGCGGCCGCTGAGGGTCGAGCGGTTCGCCGCAGAGCGTTGCCAGCGATGCGTCCGATAGGCCGACGGCCGGGCCGGAAAGCGTTCGCAAGAGCCATTCGTGCCGAAACGGGTCGTACACGTTCCAGAGGAGCGCCAGCGCATCGCGCGCGCGCCGGTCGGCAAAGAGATTGACGTCGCCGGAGATCGCGACGGCAACGTTTGCGTCGAGCAGCGCGCGTTCGTAGATCTCGACGTCGTGCACGGAACGAAAAATTATCGCAATTCGCGGCGCGCTCACGCCCTGCGCGATCCACTCGCTCACGCGTTCGGCGACGAACGCCGCCTCCTCGAACGCGGTTTTTGGCCGGTAGACGTCGACGCTCGGCATTCGGTGCTGCACGCGCAGTTTGATGCGCGAGCTGCATTGCGCAAAGGTCAGCTCTGGCTGGGTTCGGCGCACGATCGAAACGGCCGAAGCCGGATCGCCGCACAGCGTTACGCCGGCCAGAGCTTCCCCGAAGATCGCGCAGAGCAGTTGAACCTGCGCATCGGTTAGCTCCTGCGCGTCGTCGACGAAGGCGAGCCGGTGCCGCTCGCGTACCTGCGCCGCGAGGTTGCGGTCTTCGCGCAGCGCGCGCGTCGCGGCAACGACCGCATCGCGTCCGGTCATGCGGCCGGTGGCGTTGACGAGCTGCACGTAATGTTCGTACAGTTTCGCGACGATTTTGGCGAGATCCACCTCCCGGCGATACTGCCGGCCCAGCTCCTGCGGATTGACGTCGAGCGAGTCGTGAAACGTGTTCTTGGTGGCGATCAGCAGCGACGGATCGGCAAAGTTCGGCGGGTTGGCATAAAACTCGGTCGCGCCGGTGAGCGCGAGCGAGAGAAAGAGGGCCGGGTCGACGTTCGCATCGCCGAGTCGCCGAATCAAACGAAACGCCGCTGCAAGAAAGCGCTGCGGCGAGCGCAGTCCGGGAACTTCGGGGTCGAGCTGCTCGTCGGCGAACTCGGCCCATTGCAGGTTGAAGAGCGGGGTGCAAGCACGGGCGAAGAGCAGCTCGGCCTCGACGTCGTCAACCAGCGTGATCTCCCTGCCGCTCTCCCGCAGCAGCGCGACGGCAAATTCATCGAGGACGTAGTGCGAGCGGAAGTCCAACGGCTGGGCCTGAGGATGGAGCGCGCGCGCGCGGTTCGCGCGCTCCGCCAGTACGGTGCTCTTGCCGGTGCCCGCAGCGCCGAGGATTGCAAGAGAGCCGTCGTAGGGTGCCTCAACGGCGGCACGCTGCTCCTTCGTCAGTTCGAGCGCGATCAACTTCCGAAACGCTGGGCTTCCGCCGGCGGTTTGTCGGCACAGGCCGTCTGGTACGCGCAGTACGTGCAGGCCGCGGGATTTTCGGCCGTCTCGAAGCGGCGAAGCTCGCCCGACGCCAAAAGCGTGCTCAGCTCGATCATGCGCTCGCGCGACCGTTCCAGATCGTCGAGCTTGATCGTTTTGCCCACCTCCAACACGACCGGGCGTACGTCGAGCAGCGCATCTTTTAGAGGAATTAGCACGAGCTTGGTCACGCGATCGCCGGCAGCGGTTCGCGCCCAGTAGTAGAACGGCAGCTGGAAGTCGCGAAAGCGGCGCACTTTTTCGCCATACTCCGCCGCGCTCGTGGCGATGCTTCCCGTCTTATAGTCGACGACGCCGATATCGCCGGTGCGTTCGTCGCGGTCGAGACGATCGATAAAGCCGACGAAGGCTCTGCCGTCCAGATCTAGGTCCGCGGCAACCTCCCGGCCCAGCACTTCGAACGGCGCCTCCAGTTCTTGCGCCAACAGCCAGTCGACGTAGCGCTGCGCGGTGCGCTGCGCGCGCCGGACTTGCAGCTCGAACTCCACGCGCGTTTCGAAGCCGTCGCGATTGCGCTCGAACGCCCACGTGACGCACTCTCGAATCCGCCGGCGCATCGCAGAACGGTCGGCGCCGCGCGGGCGAGGAAAATCGCCGTGGAAGTCCTCGAGTGCGAGATGAAATGCGGTGCCGTAGGCCGACGCCGACGATCCAGGATCTTCGACCGCCGCGCACGCATACCGGTAGAACCACTTTCGCGCGCACTCACCATACGCGTTGAGCGCCGACGCACTAAAATGCTTCTGCCACCCCGCCACTCCCCCGGCTTCCTCGCGCTCGACGGCCACCGCCAGCTCAATGTCATCCTGAGTCCTTCGACTGCGCTCAGGATAAACTCCGTCGAAGGGTGATCGAAGCCCCTCCACCTCAAACGCAGCCCCAACTGCGGTGCGAAGCGCGCCCTCCGGCAAGTCGTCGGGCAGCGCGCGAACGAGGCGTGCGCGCCGGGCAAAGAGCAGCAGGCGATCGCGCTCGGGCGACGGCAGAGCGAGGCGGCCGCGGTCGATCGCGTCGAGAAGGTCGCCGGTACGCCCGGCCAGGGTGGCGTACGCGGCTCCGACGTCGTGCGAAACGCCGGAGCAACTCGAACGAATCAGCCGAAGGAGGAGCGCCTCGTCGCCGGTTTTACGCCAGCGGACGGCATCGTCGATGAAGGAACGGACTCGCGCGGTTTCCGGCACGACGTTGTGGAGTTACAGTTTCTACCAGGCGCCCCTGCAGCCAACGTGTAACGGCACCCCGATGCGGCGCATCATCATCGGCATCACCGGAGCAAGCGGCGGTCTTTATGGCTACATGGTGTTGCAGGCGTTGCGCGCCATCGGCGGCGTCGAAACGCATCTCGTGCTCACGACGGCCGCGCGCCGCACGATCGAGCTGGAAACCGAGATGACGGCCGATGAATTTGAAAGCCTGGCCGACGTCACTCACCGCGACGACGATCTCGCGGCCGCAATCTCCAGCGGTTCGTTCTTAACCGACGGCATGCTGGTCATTCCCTGTTCGATGAAGAGCGCGAGCGCGATCGCTTACTCGTTCAACTCGAATCTGCTCGTTCGCGCGGCGGACGTCTGCCTGAAGGAAAAGCGCCGGCTCGTCTTGGTGATTCGCGAAACGCCGCTGCATCTTGGCCATCTGCGCACGCTCGTCGCGCTCGCGGAGATCGGAGCCGTGATTCTGCCGCCGATTCCGGCTATGTACGCCAACCCTCAAAGCGTGGACGAGATCATCGCTCACACGGTAGGCAAAGCGCTGGACCAGTTCGGCATCGCCAACGAGCTCTTCAAACGGTGGCGTTCCCCGAGCTGACGAGCTTGCGGGCCAGCGCGACGTCGCTTACCCGATCCACGTTGACGGCCGTCTCCGGGTAGGGCGAAATCAGCGCCCGTACCGGAGCGCCGAGCAGTTTGGTCGCTCGCGCCTCGGCCTGCGCGATCGAGAGCCGCCCCAATGCAAACCGCGCTAGCATATCCCAGCCGAAGAGCGACGCCAGCTTGAGCGGATGCTTGCGCGCGGCCCCTAGGCGCTCGATGAAGCGCTCCAGCCGCGGCAGCGAGCGCGGCTTGATTGCCACCATGCCGCCCCCGCAAAACGTGCCGTCGCGCATGCGAGCCCAGGTGTGGGGCACGTCGGGAAAGCCTCGCATGTGCGCCTCCTTCTCGACGCATCCGTAGACGACGTCGGCCGCGAGCGCGCGGACGCCCGCGACGAAATCGTCAACGGCCGGTGCCGTAAGCACCGGCAAGTCCGACGCAGCAACCAAAACGTCGTCGTCCGCTTCGAATCCCGCTAGACCATTGCGCAGGCTCTCGGTAATGTGAACGCCGTCGGGCCGGAAATCGTCGACCGCGCAAAGATCGTCGTGTCCCCACATACTCGGCGGGGCTACGATGACGACGCGCTCGATTGACGTTGAACCCCGCAGGGCGTCGAGCACCCGGCCGGCCAGCGTCTTGCCGCCGATTTCAACGAAGGCTTTATTCGGTGCGCCCGGCTGCATTTGCGCCACGTCATCCAGCGGTCCGCCCGCCAACACGACCGCGTTCACTTCCACTCCGGCGTCGTCGCAAACCGCGTCACAAAGCGCTCGTACGCCGGCGGCAGACCTAGATTGCGCGCGATCTCTTCGATCCGCGAACGCTCTGGTGAAAGCGTAAAGACGCACGAACCCGACCCCGCGAGCAGCGCGTTGCCGGCGCCCGCGGCGCGCAGCGCCTCGAGGGCAGCCATGACCTCGGGCGTGCGGGCTGCGGTGCCTTCGTGAAAGTCGTTTTGCAGCAGCGTTTGCACGCGCGCGAACTCCGCGCGCTGCAATGCCTCGAGCATCGCAATCGAAACGCACCCGTTGCGAGGGCGTTGCGGGCGCTGCAACGCATCGATTTCGCGGTAGGCCTGCGCGGTCGAGACGTCGACCGGAGGCTTCACGATCAAGACATGCCAGGCTGGAATGGCTCCGGCCGGCGTGACCCGCTCGCCGGTTCCTTCGACCAGCGCGGCCGTTCCTGCGAGAAAGAAGGGAACGTCCGATCCGAGGCTTTTCGCGATCGGCATCCAGTCGCGGCGCGGTGCCGATCCGAATGCACCGGCCATTGCCGCGCGCAAGACCGCTGCGGCATCGCTCGAACCGCCGCCCAAACCGGCCCGTACCGGAATCTTCTTGAGAAGCACCATTCGCACTGGCGGCAGCTCGTTGCCCAGCGCGCGCAGCGCTGCGACGGCAAGATTCTGCTCGCCCGCGAGGTCGCGCCGATCGCACTCGAAGCCGAAGCGAGTGCTCGGCTCGATCGTGAGTTCGTCGGCCAGGTCGAGCGGCACCATCACGCTGCGTACGCCGTGATATCCATCGCTGCGCAGGGCGAGCACTTCGAGCGTCAGGTTGATTTTTGCCGGTGCTCGCACCCTTTTCCGTTAGCCGCCGCGAGAGAAGGCGCCTTCGCGCCTCGCGCCGCAGTACGGAGCGTGGGCTTGAGTTACGACGCGCAGCGCAACGAGTTTTGTGCCTACGTCCTCAATGAATCCGAGACCCCTTACGGGCTCCTGCTCGGGAACTATAAGACCTTCGCGCAATCGACCGCGAAGGGCGGCGTGCGCGGGCTTTGGGATGCCGACACCGACCAGATCATCTTCGGAACGCACCACATCGCATATCGGCTTCTCGACCGCACGTTTTTCCCGCATCAAATCGAGCACGATCTTACGTTCCTTCCCTACGCGCAGATTTCCGAGTTTACCCTCGATCACCGCATCCACGTAACCGAGGCCTTCTACGTGCCGCACGGGCCGGAGTTCGACCGTGCCGTCGCCTTCGTGGTGGATGTGACGCTCTTCAATCCCGGCGCCGATCCGCTCGACGTTTCGCTCTTCCCGTGGGCGATGCTGGTCGGCCAGCGGTTTTACGGGGAGCCGGAACACGAGGTCCGCGCTTGGAACGACGGGCGCTTCATCTGCTCGAAAAATCTCGAGACCGGCGGCGAGCGCTGGTGGGGCGGCTCGCGCCACCCGATCGCCGTCCAGCTTTCGCTGCGCGAGCAGGTTCTGCTCGACGCCATGCGGCGCGCGACATTTTCGCAAGGCGATTCGAAGCCGACGATGGGCGACGTCACGCCGCGGCAGGCCGAGCTCGTCAGCCGGCGCATCTTCGGCGCCTTCGAATATCGGATCGCCGTCGCAGCTGGGGCGCGCGAGTCGCTGCGATTGGCGGTCGTTTACCATAAGGCCGGGACCGAACGCAGCCGCCCCGTTCTCGAGGCGCTGCTCTCCGACCGGCGCGCACTGCACGATACGCAAGGCTATTTCGGCGAGCGCCTCGCCGACGCGCGATTCCTCACGCCCTCCCCGGAGATCAGCCGCGGCGTCGTGTGGGCCAAGGCCAACATGTTGCGCATCGTCAAGGAGTATCCGCACGGCTGGGGTGCGACCAACTCGCCGCCCTCCGACATCCTCGTCTCGCGCGACACCTCCTGGTTCGTTCACGGCTTCGACTACTTTTGGCCCGAGTTCAGCCGCAACGCGCTCGAAGTCTTCAACTCCGCCGTTCAGGAGAGCGGCTTGATGGTGGAATACGTCCGCGGCGTGAGCGGTTATAAGACCGATTACGACCTGAACGTCAACGACGACACACCGCTGCACGTCATTGCGATGCTGCATCACTACAACGCAACGCTCGACGACGAATGGGTTCGCGAGCACATCGCGCTGGTGATTCGCCTTACGGATTACCTGCTCTCGCAGCGCGACGCGCACAACTTGGTCTGCTGTCAGGCCAAAGGCGTCGACCTGCACGGCATTTCCTCCTGGCGCAATATCATTCCGTATTACACGCTCGACGGCGCCGTCACGGAGATCAATGCCGAGTCCGTCTACGCGCTCGAAGCGGCGGCGATGCTCTGCGCGGTCGTTGGCGACAACGACCATTGGGAAAAGTATGGTGCGGAAGCGCAGAAGATGCGCACCGCAATGATGGACTATCTTTACAACGACGACACCGGCGCGTTCGTCCTCAACTACGATCAGGACGGAAACTACCAAGACAACTTTACGGCAGACGAAATTTTCCCGGTCCTCTTCGGCGTTGCCGACCAAACTCAGCGGCAGGCGATTCTCTCGCGCCTGAAGGAGGCGGACTTCGTGACGCCGGTCGGGCTTCGCACAATTTCAACCGCCGACGCGTGGTATTTTCCATCGTACGGTTTCGGGCTGCTGGGTGGTATTTGGCCCGACCTGACGCTCTGGTTTGCCGTCGCGCTGGCTCGCAACGGCATGACCGACGATGCCGTACATTTCCTCACGCAGACCTACGCCACGATGGAAGCCGGAAGCCCACGAAATACCGTCCCCGGCGAGTTTGCCGAGTGGTTCGACGGCGGCTCGTTGAGCAACCGCGGCATGTATCTCTCCCCTTGGACCGGCGCGAAGTTTCTCTGGGCGGTTGCCGAAACCGTCGGCGGGTTGAACGGCTATCGTACCAGCGGGCGTCCTCATTTAGCGCCGTTGCGTCCCGCAGGGTGGAAGTGGCTTGCCGCGGCGCGCGTGCATTGGGGCGGCCGGCGCTGCACCTACGTCATCGACTTGCCCAACGACACGATTTACGCCAACATGCCGGAACTTTCGGCCGAAGAGCCGTTCACGTGCATCTATGCCGGACGCGACGTGAGCGACGAAGTTACGATCTCGCCGGTCGAGGTCGGCGCGATCGCCTTCGAAGACGATGCCGGCGCGGTACGCATCTTCGTCGGCAATCTGCTCGACCGCGCCCGCGACGTGCTGCTCGAGTTTCGCGGGCATACGGCCCGGGTAAACATGGCGGCCGGCGAACTGCGCGAGGTGCACTTGATCGGCAAGCCGAGCGACCGGCGCGCACGCGCGGCCAAACTCGACGTCGTTCGCCCGTTGGCGCGCGCGTGAGATTTCCGACGATCGTTTTGGCCGTTGGCGCCGTCGTGCTGCTGCTCGCCGTCGCGCTCGGACAGCGGATGGGCGACCGGGTCATGCAGCAGGCGACCCAGCAGCAGTTGGACTCGGTGCTGCCCACGCCGTTGCCGTCGGGCGCCGACGCAGCGCCGCAACCCTACGGCCCCGACTGGAAACGCTCGCAATCCCTTTCGGCCGTCCCCGACCCGCGCTTCCCCGATCCTCGGGTGCCGCCCAAGCCGTTGCCTACTTTGCCGCCAACGCCGAAGGTCACGCCGTCCCCACCGCCGCCGTCGACCCCGACGCCGAATCCCAATATCCCGATCTGGCGTCAAAAGCCGCTGCCGACCTTTGGGCCGTCGGCGGAGCCGAGCGGCGTACCGGCCTCGCCGGAGGATGAGCTCCCCGAGGCAACGCCGACGCCGCCGTAAGGAATTGGTCGCGGCGTTCTCTGGGGAATGGCTGTTAGAATAGGTGTATGGAAAAAGGAACGGTAACCGTAAAGCGCGGGCTCGCGCAAATGCTCAAGGGCGGCGTCATCATGGACGTCGTGACGCCCGAACACGCCGCGATCGCGCAAGAGGCCGGCGCCGTGGCCGTGATGGCGCTCGAACGCATCCCGGCAGACATCCGAGCGGCCGGTGGCGTTGCTCGCATGAGCGGGATCGAGCTGATTCGCAGCATTATGGATGCCGTGACGATTCCGGTGATGGCCAAGTGCCGCATCGGCCACTTTGCCGAGGCGCAAGTCCTGCAGCAGCTCGGCGTGGATTATATCGACGAATCGGAAGTGTTGACGCCGGCCGACGACAACTATCACGTCGACAAACACGCTTTCACCACTCCGTTCGTCTGCGGAGCCCGCGACCTGGGCGAAGCGCTCCGCCGAATTGCCGAAGGCGCCGCGATGATTCGCAGTAAGGGCGAAGCGGGTAGCGGCAATATCGTCGAGGCGGTTCGCCATATGCGCGCCATCGGCGATGCAATTCGCGAGCTGCGCATCGCTCCCAAGGAAGAACTCGTTGCGCGAGCCCGCGACCTTTGGGCCCCAGTCGAACTCGTCACGGAGATTGCGCGCGAGGGTAAGTTGCCCGTCGTGCTCTTCTGCGCGGGCGGCGTCGCGACGCCCGCCGATGCTGCCCTGATGATGCAGCTCGGCGCGGAAGGCATCTTCGTCGGAAGCGGCATCTTCAAATCGAAGGATCCCAAACGCTTCGCCCGCGCCATCGTCGACGCCACGACCCACTTCAATGAGCCCGAGGTCGTCTTAGAGGCTTGCCGGTCGCTGGGCGCGTCGGAGGCGATGCCGGGCCTCGACATCCGCCAGCTCGCCGAAGCGCAACTGATGGCCCCGCGCGGTGCCTAACCTGGTCGGCGTCTTAGCGCTCCAGGGTGATGTGGTCGAGCACCTCGCGGCGCTTGCGCGCTGCGGCGCGACGGCGATACCGGTAAAGAGGCCTGCGGACCTCGCGCGCGTCAACGCGCTGATCCTGCCCGGCGGAGAGTCCACGACGGTGATGAAACTGCTCGAGCGCTTCGGTCTGGGACGGCCGATCGTCGAACGCACGCGTGCCGGAATGCCCCTTTGGGGAACGTGCATGGGAATGATCGTCGCCGCGCACGACGTCGTGGGGCTCGACCAACCGACGCTCGACCTCATCGACATCACGGTGCGCCGTAACGCGTTCGGGCGGCAGAACGATTCGGCCCAAGTCGAACTTGCAATCCCCACGTTGGGCAGCGCGCCCTTCCCGGCGATCTTTATTCGCGCCCCTTGGATCGAACGGCACGGGCGCACGGTCGAGTTGCTGGCGGAGCGAGAGGGGCGCGGCGTGATGGCGCGCGACGGCAACGTGCTCGCGACTTCATTCCATCCCGAGCTCGGCACCGACGACCGCGTCCACCTTTACTTCCTCGACATGCTTAGGCAGCAAGGGAAGGCCTCCACCGCGGCGTAATTTCGCTTCGAGATGTCTAGTGAGGCCGCCGCTACCGAACGGGAGAGCGCCGGATTTCAAGGGCAGATTCCGCCCGTCGAGCCTCTGCTCAGCGAAATTATCGCGACGCTCGCTCTCGCCGCGCATTCATATTTGACCTCGCCGGAGGGGCGCGTCCCCGACCATTCATCGGCGGAGGTCGCAATCGACGTGGCGACCGCGGCGTTCGAACGGGTCAAAGAAAGGTTGCGACCGCAAGAACGGTTAGCAATAACGCAGATGCTAACCGAAACCCGGATGACGTTCGTTCGGAAGCGAGGCACCTGAGATGCCTCGCTTTTATAGCATGAAACGGACGCCCGCATGAGCGAGGTGCTCGTGCTGAACTTTACCTACGAGGCGCTCAACGTCACGAGCTTTCAGCGCGCGGTGAAACTAATTTTTGCCGGCAAGGCGGAGATGCTGCACGGGCGCGAGCGAATGCTGGCCTCGCCGACCTACGAAATGCGGATGCCGTCGATCATCCGCATGCTCTACTACATCCGCCGCCCGATGCAGCGGGTCGCGTTAACCAAAAAGAACGTCCTGATCCGCGACGAGCACGCCTGCCAATACTGCGGTACGCGCGGCGAACGGCTGATGACCGTCGACCACGTCGTCCCCAAGAGCCGCGGCGGCGACTCGACCTGGGAGAATCTGGTCTGCGCCTGCATGCGCTGCAACAACCGCAAAAACAACCGGACCCCGCACGAGGCCAACATGTCGCTGCAGCGCAAGCCGCGTCAGCCGAAGTACATTCCCTGGATTCAGATCAAGCGCAACACGCTGCCCGACGAATGGGGCAAGTTCCTCTTCCTGTACAACGTCTCGATCGACGAACGCGTCGAATGATTCGTGCGGATCTGCGGCCCGCGAAAAGGCCGGCAGCGAGAATAAGACTTCAGTGCTGAAATAGAGGTCGCCCCGATCTCCGGGGGTGACGGCTAAAGAAGTAGCGTAGCTCCTTAAAACTGCTGACATTCAAAGGAGACTACGCTATGAGCAAGGTTCGCCTCCGGGCGGTTCCAACGCCTGCTATTCCGGATCGCGCAGTGTCCGCGCCATTGGGAGCCCTGGCGACCCTGGTCGACGTCGAGCGCGGATAGGCCGGCAGCTCCGCGAAGGAGCCAGTTTTGGCTAGGCGAACCGTTGTTGTCCCCACGATGGGTCATCCGAAAGGCGTATCATGATGGTGCTAAATCCGGTAAGCCGCGCCTTGGCCATAGGCGTGGCTGTTTTGCTTTCCGCGGGTTGTGCCGGGTCATCGCTGTCGGTGGGCACGCTTCCACGCGCGGGCTGGAGCTTTCGACAGGGCGCCATACTCGGTAAATCGTGGATGCATCCAGAGGCAAAACAAGAGACGTTACTCTATATTTCAACCGACGCGGACGGCATATTTGTTTTTGACTATCCTTCGCGTCGTGTAGTAGGCGAATTGACCGATGCCATTTCGCCCTGGGGTCTCTGTTCCGACGCCGCCGGTAACGTCTTCGTCAGTGACTCGGAGGGTCAGCAAGTACTCGAATACGCGCATGGAGGTAGCTCTCCAATTAGGACATTGAGGGGCGCGGCCGGCCCGATCGATTGCGCCGCGGACCCGAAAACCGGGAACCTCGCTGTGGCCTCAGCGACCGCCGAGATCTACATATTTAGGAAGGAGAAAGGGCGGCCAAAGCGGGTTGTCGATCCGGGGGCAAACTTTTGGTTTTGCACGTATGATCCGCAGGGCAATCTCTTTGCAACCGATGACTCCACGTATTACGACGAGCCCTTCATTAGCGAACTTGCGCGCGGGTCATCCGCCTTCACGAACTTCAGGCTCAGTAAGCGGATTGGAAAGCGATTTGGCCTTACGGGCATTCAGACCCGAAATGGATACCTCGCCGTTGCCGATTTCACCGATAACAACATCTTTCAGATACGTATTTCCAACTCCATTGCGAAGGTCGTGCGCAAGACGCCCCTCGTTGGTGCGAAAGAGGCCCGTCAATTCACGTTCTACGACCGTGAGCTGATCAGCCCTGACCCGGACTCGGACTTTGCAGGGATTTGGAACTACCCGGCTGGTGGCGAGCCCGTGCACAAAATTGACGGCATTCCGGGTGAACCTCTTGGCTCTACGATCAGCGAGCCCTGACTCTACTGCATACAATTCTTTCCTAGAAAGGAACGGCCGTGGGTTATCTTACCGTTATCAATGTCACTGATTTCGGCGCCGTCGGCGACGGCCTAACCGATGATACAGTTGCCATAAATTCGGCGCTTATGGCCGTACCATCCGGCGGCCCTTTAATCCAGGGCGGAGCAATCGTATACTTTCCTGCTGGCACCTACATGGTTAGCAGCCCTCTTGTGCGTCAAGTTTCCTACACGCGGTGCGTCGGCGAAGGCAAGGATGCCACTACGGTTAAGCTCGCCCCCACCTCATGGACGGGCGCTCCGTCGATGGCCGAGCCGGACAAATCCTTTATCTTCGACCTATTATCCTACGACGTGAACGGAAGGACTGTGCCGTCACAGACATGAGAGTGGACGGCTCGGCTCAGGCCCTCGGCGTTGCACTAATGTCCGAGTACTGCTCTGGCATTTGAAACGGCGTCCGCAAGTAGCGGGCGCCAATTTCAACAGTGGCAACCAGCCGACAACGTGTAGAGCGTTCTGGAAATAGACAATGGCATTCGCCTTTGTCCCTTGGGCGACGGGTCTCCCCGACCCGAATCGGAAGCTTTGGAGCGACTTCCACTAGTATGCGACAGCGAGAGCCGCCGTTGCTCATCCAGCATTGAATGCCCTGCTCCGCTGTGCATCCAGCCAAATGCGAAAATGCCATAAATCATTATCGCTCGTACGTTTTGGCGCTTTGCAAGTTTTTGCAAATGGCATTTGCAAAATGCATAAGTCACGCGCGAGAATCGACGTGCCGCGATCCACGTGTTAAACGTCGCCCAAAACTGGCCCACTTTGGCTGCGATCGCGTCGCCTAAATCTTAGATGTGATCGCCTAGCACGCGCTGATGCTTCGTCCCAGCGTGGGAACCTCACGCCGGAGACGAAACGCACCGACCCCGTGCAACCGCGCCGAGGGGTTTTGCCTTTTGGCGAATATGCAAAACGTAAAAGAAGTAACGCGCCAGCCATCTCCCGGCGGACGGCCGCAGCCGCTGGCCTTCTACGGCGGGCAGCTATGGGTCGGTTCGTGGGATACCGACAAGCTGTACGCGATCGAGACCAAAAACTGGGACGTCGTTGACGAGATTGCGGCGCCGGGGCGGCCGTACGGCCTCGCCAGATACCGCGACGCGCTCGCCGTCGTCGTCGCCCTCGACGACGACGATCGCTATCTCTTCCGTTTCCGTCCGGGGCGCGGCTTCGACAATAAGGTCGCCTGCCCCGAGGTTACCGGCTCGCATCTCGCCGCCGACGGATCGGTGCTGTATCTCTGCCAGCAGGGAAAGCGGCGAATCTTGGCAGTCGACGGCCACGCCAGCGTCCAGCGCGAGATTGCGTTGGCGGTGCGTTGCGCCGGCTTTGCGTTCGACGATTCCGGCAATGCCTTCATGATTACCGCCGACGAGGAGTTCGAGAATGCCGAGTTTGCGCGCGCCGACTTGCAGGGGAGCGTCGCCGCGACGGATCCGATCGCTGCGGTTCCCTTCGACGGGCGTGCGCTGACGTTCGACGGCTCCGCATGGTGGACGAGCGACCGTGAGGAGGGAGAGATCGTCGCTTTTACGGCCCCAGGATGATCGATTCCGGACCGCGCTCCGTAACGATTGGGGTTCGCACGTGGCTGACCGCCGCCGCCGTCTTCGCGGGCGCGTACGTCCTCTGGCTCGTCCTTGCGGGCACGCTTTCGGCGTTCGTCTTGCTCTTCACCGGGATTCTCATTGCCGCGGCGCTCCGCCCGATCGTCGATCGTATGAGCGCGCGGATGCCGTTCGGCATCGCCGTCGGCCTCGCGTTTGGCGGGGCCCTGCTGATCGCAGCGGTGATTGCCTACGTCTTGATCGCTCCGCTCGGCGTCGAAGTTCAGCGACTCGTCGCGGCGATTCCCGGTTACGTCAACTCCCTGAAAGATCAGCTCGTCGCCGCCGAACGCTTCCTGAAGGATTATCAGCTCTCCAAGCAGTTCGCGGGCGCTATTGCCAACGGCGCGGGAGGCGCGTTTACCTCCGTTGGAGCGCATCTCTTGGCCGGGCCGGCTCTGATTGCCGCCATCATCGGAAACGCGATCATCATTCTGCTGCTTGCCGTGGGGTGGATGCTCTCGTCGGACGACCTCGAGCGCTTTACTCTCAGCCTCTTCTCGCCGGCGGGGCGCCGGGATTGGAAGCTGGCCTTCGACACGATCGGGCTGCGCCTCAGCGCCTACGTGAAGGGAATCGTCATCAATGGAACGGTCGTGGGCGTTGCGATAGGCGGCGCGGTTGCGATTCTGGGAGTCCCGTATGCCCTGCTGCTCGGCTTCGTGGTCGCGGTGTTTCAGGCGATTCCGATGGTCGGCGCCGTGATTTCCGGACCGGTCGTTTTGTTGGTCGTGCTCGCAACGAGCGGCTGGGTCAAAATGCTGATCGTGCTGGCCATCTTCACCGTCGTGCAAATCCTCGATCAGAACGTGCTCTCGCCGATCATCTTCGGGCAACGCGTGCAGTTGAGCTTTCTCCTCATTATCTTCTCGACGGTTCTGGGAGGCATGCTCTTGGGGATCCCAGGAGCGTTCTTGGCGGTACCGGCTGCCGCGGTTTTGCAAGTGATCGTCGTCCAGATCATCGCGCCGGCCGTCCGCCGCGCGAACGCCGTCGCCGATCCCGAGGTGCTCAAGTAAGGGGCCGCTCGGGTTGAGGCCGAAGTCCTCAACTTCCCCTTTCAGGGAAGGAGTAGATCGTGAAAAATATCGTAAGTGAGTTCGACGATTCCGTCGAGAGTGCCCATCGGCTCTGGGTTTGGTATCTCGCCCTAGGGATCGCGCTCATTCTGGTCGGCCTTTACTGCATGTGGGCCGAAGGAGCCGCGACGATGGCATCCGTTTTTCTGCTGGGAGTGGTCGTGCTGGTAGCCGGGGTCGCGCAGATCATAGGCGCTTTCCTGTCACGCGGTGCCGGGCACGTGATTCTGCTTCTCATGATCGGCGCGCTGGACGTTATCGTCGGGCTGATGCTGATCGAATATCCGCTCGCGGGAGCCCTGACGATTACTCTCCTGCTGGCCGCGCTCTTCGTCTTCGGCGGAATCTTCCGGTTCGTCTCCGCGCTCTGGCTGCAGTTCCCGCACTATGGTTGGGTGGCTTTCGGCGGAGCCGTGAGCACGATTCTGGGCATTCTGCTTTGGACGCAGTGGCCGGTCTCCGCGTTGTGGTTCATCGGGTTCGTCGTCGGGTTGAACTTTGTTTTCGCCGGATTCTCGTGGTCGATGATGGCCTGGAGGCTCAAAGCCGCATAGGGACGGGCCGCGCAGCGCGAAAAGCGGTCAAAGTGTCGCATCTCTGGTTGCCGTTCACGCAGATGCGGCACTTCGACGAACGTGCGCGAACGTTCGTGCGAGGGCGCGGCACGATGCTCGAAGACGCGCGCGGCCGGCGCGTTTACGATGCCGTCAGCTCGATCTGGACGACGATCCACGGCCACTGCCATCCGCGGATCGTCGAGGCCATCGCGCGTCAGGCAGCGACGCTCGATCACGCGACGCTGCTCGGCGCAACGAACCCCGTCGCCGAAGAGCTCGCGGAGCGGCTCTGCGCTCTGGCGGGCATGGATCGCGCATTCTTCGCTAGCGACGGGGCCAGTGCGGTCGAGGCCGCAATCAAGATGGCACTGCAGTACTGGCAGAACGCCGGGCAGCCGCACCGCACGCGCTTCGTGCGCTTGAGCGATGCGTACCACGGCGACACGATCGGCGCGATGAGCCTTTCCGATATCGCGCTCTTCAAGTCGCGCTTCGGCAGCGTCACCTTCGAAACGCAGCGTTACGACGCGTCGGCTCCGCTTGGGGAGGACGTTGCGGCGGTAATCGTCGAGCCGCTGGTGCAAGCCTCCGCCGGCATGCGGCTCGTTCCAAAGGAGGCTTACGAGCGCCTAAAGGGCCTCGAAGCACTGCTCGTCTGTGATGAAATTGCGACCGGTTTCGGTCGCACCGGCACGATGTTCGCCTTCGAGCAGATCGGCGTTAGCCCGGATATCGTCTGCGTCGGAAAAGGCCTGACGGGCGGCGCGATGGCGCTCTCCGCAACGCTGGTCGGCCAATCGCTGTACGACGTCTTCCTGGGCGCCCCCGACGAATTCGTCCACTTCTTTCACGGCCATTCGTATGCCGGAAATCCGATTGCATGCGCGGCGGCGCTCGCATCGCTTTCGTTGTTCGAAGCAGAAGGCACGCTCGAGCGCGCGCAGGGCATCGCCGCAAGAGCGCGCGCGCACCTAGAAAACCTGCGTTCGAGTCCGCACGTGCGCGAGGTGCGGCAAGCCGGAACGATGATCGGCATCGAGCTGCAAGAGGCTTTGGGGCGCCCCACCGCCGACGCGCTCTACGAAGCGGGGCACTTCACGCGCCCGATCGGCGACGTTATTCAGTTCGTTCCGCCGCTCTGCTCGACCGATCGCGAAGTCGACACCTTCTTCGAGTCGCTCGGAAATGTCATGCTGACTTTGTCGAAGGACGAAGAAGCGTGACCTACCTTCAGGAGGCGGAGCGCGCGCTCGAGGCCATTTGCGGCGAACATCGGTACCGCGAGCTTCCGCAGCACGGGCTTTCCGACGTCATCGACTTTTCGTCGAACGATTACCTTGGTTTGGCGAGGGACCCGCAAGTCGTCGAGGCTCTCAAACGAGCGAATCGTGTCGGCTCGGGCGGCGCGCGTCTGCTCTCGGGACGCCACCGCGAGCTTGCGCTGCTGGAGGACGAGCTGGCCGATTGGCTCGGCCGCGAGCGCGTGTTGCTCTTTTCCTCGGGTTATCTTGCCGGCGTGGGCACGATTCCGGTGTTGGCCGAGCTCGTCGAATCGATTCTCTCCGACCAATCCAATCACGCCTGCCTGATCGACGGCATCCGTCTCGCGCGTAAACCGCACTCGATCTACGCGCATGCCGCCCTCCCGCCGGTGGGCGGGTCGAAGAGTTCCCTCGTCGTCAGCGAATCGACGTTCAGTATGGAGGGCGACGCAGTTGACCCGGCCGCACTGCTCGGACGCTTGCGCGAGCAAGACGTCCTGCTGCTCGACGAAGCGCACGCGCTCGGAGTCGCCGGGCCGCTAGGGGCAGGCTTCGCTCGGGCGCTCGACGATCCACGCGTCCTCGTCCTGGGGACGCTCTCGAAAGCGCTCGGCTCGCTCGGCGGTTTCGTCGCGGGCCCCGCGACGGCCATCGAGCTGCTCGTCAATCGCGCGCGGTCGTTTATCTTCGATACCGCGCTGCCGCCGTCGCTCGCACTTGCGTCGCGCATCGCTCTATTCCTTACGCGCCGCGGCGACGACCGGCGCGAACGGCTGCGGGCAAACGCCGCGCGTCTGCGTGCCGCGCTCCCGCCCGGCCTCGCGCCAACTCCCGGACATGTCATCCTGAGCGCAGTCGAAGGGCCGATCGTTTCCATCGTACTGGGTAGCGAGCAGCGCGCGCTGCGCGTTTCGGAGGAACTCTTGAAGCACCGCATCTTCGTTCCCGCGATTCGGCCGCCCACCGTGCCGCCCGGTACGTCGCGGCTGCGCATCACGATCCGGGCCGACCACACGCTGGAGCAGATGGATATGCTCGCAGACGAGCTCCGGCGATGCGTCGCTATTTCGTAACCGGTACCGACACCGACGTCGGAAAGACTCGCGTGACGGCGGCGCTCGCGCTTGCGCTGCGCCTTGCCGGCGAAAGCCCGACGATCGTCAAGATCGTCCAAACGGGAGTGAAGTCGCGCGGGGAGGGCGACGCGGTGCACGCCGGCCGGCTCGCCGGGGTGCCGTATCTGGAGCTCGCCCGCTTTCAAGCCGGCGGCGACCCTTGGTCCTCCGCGCTGGCCGAAGGTTTGCCTCCGCTTACCGCCGAGCGGCTCGCCGAAGAGCTTGACAAGATTCCCGGTACGATCGTCGCCGAGGGCATCGGGGGAATCATGGTCCCCCTCAACCCGAGTCAGACCATCGGCCACGTCGCGGCGCTGGCCAAGCTCGAAGCAGTTGTTGCCGTAGGCCTGCGCCTGGGCTGCCTCAATCACGCGATGCTGACGCGCACCTTCTGCCGCGAGCTGAACATTCCGGTCGCCGGCGCCCTGCTGGTCGAACGCTGGGGCCGAACGGATCCCACCTACCGCGACCGCGTCTATTGCGTGCTGCAGGGAAGTCTGCCGGTCCTCGGCGTTCTGGCGTTTTCCGCGGCCGAAACTCAATCCGTCGAAGCCGGTGCAAAGCTTTTCGAATCTTTGGTGAAGCAAGAGCGCTGATATGGCGCATTCCACGATCCAACGTGCTCGAGTCGAGCTGCTCGAGCACGGCCGCCCTGCGAGCTCGGAGCTGCTCGCCGGCTTGGCCGAAGTTACCGCCGAACACGTGCCCGCCCTCTTGGCGCTTGCCGACGAGGTGCGCTCGCATTACTGCGGCAACGAGATCGCCGTCGAAGTGCTCTACAACGCCAAAAAAGGCGGCTGCTCGGAAGATTGCAACTTCTGTTCGCAGAGCGCGCGCTATGCGACCGACGTCCAGCCGGAACCACTTTCGAGCGTCGCGGATTTTGTTACGGCGGCCCGCGCGGCGCACGCCCGCGGCGCCGGTGAGTTCTGCATCGTCGTCGCCGTGCGCGGACCCTCCGAAAAACTGCTGGAGCGCGTCTGTGCCGCCGTCGAAGAAATCAAAACCGGACTGCCGCTGACCGTCGCCGTTTCGCTCGGCATTTTGGACGACCGCCAGATCGAGCGACTCGCCCAAGCGGGCGTGGATAAAATCAACCACAACCTGGAAACGTCGCGCCGCTATTTTCCACAAGTCTGCACGACCCACAGTTACGACGAGCGATGGCAGACCTGCCGGCGCGTGAAGCAGCATAATCTCGAACTCTGCTGCGGCGGCATCATCGGCATGGGGGAGGAGGTCGGCGACCGCCTCGACTTCTTGTCGGCTCTGCAAGAGCTTGCGCCCCAAGAGGTGCCGATCAACTTTCTCAACCCGCGCCCCGGGACGCCCTTTGGCGACCGATCGCTGCTCGATCCGGTCGAAGCGCTGCGCTTTGTGGCAATGGCGCGCCTCGCTCTACCGAGCGCGCTGGTGCGCTTTGCCGGAGGGCGCGAGGTTACGCTGCGAGCGCTGCAGGATGTCGGCATGCGAAGCGGCGTCAGCGGGATCGTTCTCGGCAACTACTTGACGACGGAAGGCCGCAGCGATGCCGACGATTTCGCGATGCTGAATCGTCTCGGCTTCGAAGTCCTGGCCTAGCCCGCGATAAGCTTCGCACCCTTGGATCAGAACAGAGCGCCGTACTTTCAAGCGCTGCTCGACTACGTCGACTCGGGCGTGCAGCCGTTTCATACGCCCGGGCATGTGCAGGGCGTTGGAATGGATTTGGCCTTCCGCGAGTTCATCGGCGACAATATCTGCGCGATCGACCTCACGCCGATGCCCGGCATCGACGATCTGCTGCAGCCGACCGAGGCGATCAAGGAAGCGCAGGAGCTCGCCGCCGAGGCGTGGGGCGCCGGCCATACGTTTTTCTTGATCAACGGATCGACCAGCGGCAACCAATGCATGATGATGGCGGCGATCAACCCCGGCGACAAGATTGCCGTGCCGCGCAACTCGCACAAGTCGATGCTGGGAGGCTTGGTGATGAGCGGCGCGCGGCCCATCTACATGCATCCCGAAGTGGACGCGGAGCTGCGCATGGACCACTGCGTCACTCCGGAGACCGTGGCGCGCACAATCGAGCAGCACCCCGATCTGGTCGCCGTCTATCTGGTCTCTCCGACTTATTACGGCGTAGCGGCGGACCTCGCATCGATCGAGCGGATCGTGCACGGCGCCGGGAAGGTGCTGCTCGTCGACGAGGCGTGGGGGCCGCACTTTCACTTTCATCCGGCTCTGCCGCTCTCGGCGACCGCCGCCGGAGCCGATATCTGCATCAACTCGACGCACAAGATGCTCTCGGCCTTCTCGCAGTGCGCGATGCTGCATCACAAGGGCGATCGCGTTGCGCTCGACCGGCTCGAAGCGGTACTAAAAATGTTCCTCTCGACGTCGCCGAATCTGCCGATGGTCGCGTCGCTCGACGTGGCGCGCAAGCAGATGGCCACCGAAGGCGAAGCGCTGCTCTCGCGCACGATTGCGCTGGCGGAAGAGGCGCGCGAGCGGCTGAACCGCATTCCCGGCGTCTACTGCTTCGGCGAAGAGCTGCAAGGCCGCCACGGCATCTTCGATCTCGACCCGACGAAGGTCACGGTGACGGTCAAAGGCCTCGGTTATACCGGTTACGAGGCTTCGGCACTGCTGCGCCGCCGCTATAACATCCAGGTGGAGATGGCGGATCTTTTCAACGTCGTCGCGCTCTTTACGATCGGAACCCGGCGCGAGGCGGCCGAAGGGTTCATCTACGCGTTCGAGGAGCTGGCGCGCGACGACCGGCCGATCGACATGTTCGCCCCGTCGGGCATCCTCGAAGAGCGCTTGAGGCGCGGAACGTTTGCGCTTCCCGCGGTCCCCCCGATGCGCATGCTTCCGCGCGACGCATTCTTAGCCGATGCTGAGTTTGTGAAGTTTCGCGAGTCCGCCGGGCGAATCTGCGCCGAGACGCTGACGCCCTATCCACCCGGAATTCCGGTCATCGCCCCGGGCGAGGAGATCACGCGAGAGATTATCGACTATCTGCGCCTGGAGTTGAAGGCGGGGGTACGCATTCAAGGCCCCTTCGACGGCGAGCTGCGAGTCATCCGCGTCGTGAAGGAGTGATCCCCGAGGGCGGATAACGGTGAAACGAAGGCCTCGGAAGTGAGGAACTATATTTGGCAGTAAGAGTTCATTCCATTTCCCCCAGTTGGGAACTCTCCCAGCTCCTCGATATCTTCCCGCTCACGATTCGGCAAGCTCTCGTCCGTCTGCGTAACCTCGAAGACATTATTGAAGTCGTGCTCGATTTGGGCCGTCCGCCGGAGGCCCGTTTCGAACACGATTTTATCTATCTGACCGAGGTACCGATAAGCCACGAGGATATCGCGCACGTCTGCTCGCGCATCTCGCCGTTCGGCGCCGACAATCGCGCCGGCATCGAGCAGACGCTGCACCGCATCAGCGCGATTCGTAATCGAACGGGCAAGATCGTCGGGCTGACGTGCCGCGTCGGCCGAGCGGTGTACGGAACGATCGATATTCTGCTCGACGTGCTGCGCAGCGGATCGTCGATGTGCCTGCTCGGCAAACCCGGCGTCGGCAAGACGACGATGCTGCGCGAGTGCGCGCGCGTGCTCTCCGAAGAGCGAAAACGCGTCGTCATCGTCGACAGCTCCAACGAAATCGCGGGCGACAGCGACATTCCGCACCCGGGCATCGGCATGGCACGCCGCATGCAGGTCGCCGATCCGGCGCTGCAGCACGCGGTGATGATCGAGGCCGTCGAAAATCACATGCCCGAGGTGATCGTGATCGACGAGATCGGGACGGAGGCCGAAGCCGCCGCCGCGCGCACGATTGCCGAGCGCGGCGTGACGCTCATCGGAACGGCGCACGGCCAAACCCTGCAGAATCTCCTGATGAATCCCACGCTTTCGGACTTGGTGGGCGGCGTGAGCGCGGTGACGCTGTCGGACGAAGAAGCGCGCAGGCGCGGCACGCGAAAGACGGTTCTCGAGCGCAAGGCGCCCCCGACCTTCGACGTCGTCATCGAGATCCACGACCGCGATCGTTTGGCGATTCACAAGAACGTCGCCGACGTGATCGACGCGTTGTTGCGCGGCTATCAGCCGCAGCCCGAGGTGCGCCAGCGCCATCCCGGCGGCGAGGTTACCGTCGTTCAAGAGGCCGATACGGAGTCGATGCCGCGCCTGAGCGAAGCCTACGATCATCACGACCACGACGGCGAAGAGCGGGAGCGGCCGCTTTCGATCTTTCCTTACGGCGTCTCGCGCAACAAGATCGAGCGCGCGATCGCGAATCTTCGCGTTAACGCTGCGATGGCACGCAACTGGGACGATGCCGACGTCGTGCTCACGCTCAAGACGCTCGAGCGCAAGGAACAGCCCAAGCTCAAGCAGATCGCCTCGGACAACGTGCCGATCTATTCCATCAAGACGAACACGACGACGCAAATCCAGGCCGCCCTTCGCGACGTCTTCAACCTCGGCTCGATCGATAACGAAGAGATCGCGCTGCGGGAAGCCGAGGAGGCGGTCTATCAAGTGATGCTCAACAGCAACGCGGTCGAGCTTTCGCCGCAAACGTCGTACATTCGCCGCATGCAGCACCAGCTCGCCGAACGGTACCGCCTGCAATCTCGCAGCACGGGTCTCGAGCCCAACCGCCGCGTCAGAATCTACAAAACCACCGAAACCCCCTTGTAGCACCACTGTCATCCTGAGCCCTTCGACTTCGCTCAGGACAGGCTCCGTCGAAGGACGAAGCTCCCCTAATGTCATCCTGAGCGGAGTCGAAGGATGACAAGGCCAATACCTTCCGGAGCGAATGTTTATTGTAATCGAGGGAATCGAGGGTAGCGGGAAGAGCACGCTGCACAAAGGGCTAATCGAGCGTTTGAGCATGGAAGGGCGCGACGTGGTCGTCACGCGCGAGCCCGGAGGCACCGCAACCGGGGATTCGATTCGCTCGATCTTTCTCGACCGCACTTTGACGATCGAACCTTTGGCGGAGGCCTTTCTCGTGAGCGCCGCGCGCGCCCAGCACGTCGCCGAAGTGATTCGGCCCGCGCTGGCGCTGAATCGGCTTGTGCTCTGTGACCGCTTTACGGATTCGACGCTGGCCTATCAAGGATATGGCCGCGGTCTCGATTTGGCGTCGCTGCAGCGGCTCTGCGACGAAGCGACCGGCGGAGTCTCGGCCGATCTCACCTTGTTGATCGATCTTCCCATCGACGTGGCGCGAGCGAGGATGCAGGCGCGTTCGTATGCCTTGGACCGGATCGAGAGCCAGGACGCCGCCTTTCACGAGCGCGTTCGACAGGGCTATTTGGAGCTGGCGAAATCCGCGGGGCACCGCGTGCTCGACGGAACGCAGCCGAAGGAGCGCCTGTTGGAAGCCGCGTGGAACTTCATTTCGACGTCGTAGGGGCGCAAGGCCCCAAACGCTACTTCGATGGGCTTACCCGCGAGACGCTCGCGCACGCATATCTCTTCTCCGGGCCCTCAGGCGTCGGAAAGAAGTTTTTCGCCCGCCGGCTCGCGCAATCGCTGCTTTGCCTCGCGCCCAAAGACCGAATTCTCGGCTACGACGGCGTCTGCTCGTCGTGCGTGCTCTTTCGCGCCGACGGCGCGCACCATCCCGATTTCTTGGAACACGAAGGTACCCTGAAAATCGGCGATCCCGATGCGCCGCGAGGTTTTTACCAGGGCGAGGAACTCTCGACACGGGATCTGGTCCGCCAGCTTTCACTGCAGTCGTATAGCGGCGGAATGCGCGTTTTGCTGCTCGGCGACGTGGACTTCGCAACGCGCGAAGCGGCCAACGCGCTGCTCAAGTTCTTGGAAGAACCGCCAAAGGGAGTTGCGATGATACTCACGACGCCTGCGCCGGGACGTTTGCTGCCGACGATTCGGTCGCGCGCCGTCGAAGTTCGCTTCCCCTCACTCTCCAAAGCGCAGGTGCGTGAGGTTCTGGGCCGCATGCATTACGGCGACGACGATGCGGAACTGGGAGCGTCGCTCGCCGGCGGAAGCGTGACGCGCGCGGTCGCTGCCCTCGGAGGAGAAGAAGAATCGCTGCGGGCCCATGTCGCGCGCTGGTTCTTTGAAAGCGTTGAGGGCGCGTCGCCGCCAGACGCGTGGGCCACCCGCGAGACGCTCGACGACGGACTGGAAACGATTAAGACGCTGGTCCGGGATTGGATCGTCGCAAGCGGCCACGACGGCGTCGCGCTCGTGTCGCTCGACTATGCCGAGCGGCTGCGCCGCCTGCGACCGCTGAAAGGAAAAGAAGCCGTGGCGCTCCTGGGCAAGCTGGATGAGGCGCAACGCCTCGCCCGGACGAACGTTTCGCCGGCGCTCGTCGGCGAACTGGTCCGCATGTCGTTCCCAGCGCCCTAAAACCCGACTACTGAGCGCAGCCTCTGTCACCCTGAGTCCTTCGTCGTTCGACTGCGCTCAGGATGACATTTACTGCGCTCAGGATGACATTTACTGCGCTCAGGACAGGCTCCGTCGAAGGGCTACTTCCCCGTGCTGATCGCTAATCCAAGGGGTTCGTAGAATCCGGTGATCGTCGTTATCGGGCTGCCGCCCGCGGGGTATTTCCATATCCCGACCAGGCTCGCCGAGCCGGCGCTCGTGGCGGCGACCTTGGGACCCTGGATCTGGAACTCATAGACTGAGCTCGAGCCTTGCAGCGGCGTGCTGCTATGCTCGGTGACATCGCTGCCGCTGATCGAAAATTGGTAGATCGTGGTCTGCTGATCGCTCATCGCGAGATATTTACCACTCCACTGAATGCCGCCAGGCCCGAAGAGCGTTTGTGAAACCTTCAGATTCGTGAAGGTGCTGCTGCCGTACGGAAGCTCCGCAAGCTCGACCTTCGTGCCGTTCTTATTGTATCCGTTGATGTACAGGTTTCCTTTGGGATCGTAGCCGGCGTACCGAAACGACGAGAACCCCTTATCCATGTATAGTTCCGAGAACTTAGTCGACTTCGGCTCGAAGATCGCGAGGGAAGCCGGACCGTGGGCGCCGGTCGTGGTGTCGTTCGTGATGTTCGTCACGGCTAGATCCCCGTTTTTTGGATTCACGGCGCATCCGGCCGGCTTGTGCTCCGCGTCGGAAAGCGTCGCGATCGGCGAAGAACCTCCGTGAGCGTACTCGACGATGTCCTCATCGACCTGATCGGTAATGAACACGTCGCCTTTCTTGTCAACGCACAGACCGTTGGGATCTCCAAAGCCGGTCAGCGTCTGCGTAAGCTTGCCCTGCGGGTACGTATAAACGAAAACCTCGAACTTGCTACTGTCCGACACGTAGAGCAGACTCGACTTCTTCGCCGGTTGCGCATTCTGCGAGGGTGAGATCGCGTTTGCACCGGGAGTAACTCCGCCGCCACCGCATGCCGTCAGCGTGGCGATGCCAAAACCAAGACTAAAGAGAACTCGACGTGGTGTGATACGCATAGATCCTCCGGGCAGTCAGTTAAGTAGGAAACGGAAACGAATAGGTACGCTTAGCGGCTGGCTCGTCCTGTCTGGTTGGCGAGCCGGCCACTACCCTCCCTGCTGACCGTCACCCTCTCGAGAACTTCGAGTCAGCGGCGCCGGACCAAGCCGCGCCTCGCAGGGAGGCACGGCAGAATGCGGACCTTCGCTGGTCGGAGTGCGGCACGCTGCCATATCCCGGTCTGTGAACGAACCGCCAAACTGATCCTTACCAATAACCCCGAAATGCGACGTCGTCGTACTGCCTGGAGAACGGAAAGGCGAGGTAGGCCAACGCAATCGCGCGCGCTCCGGCGCTAACGAAGCTCCAGATCGTCGGCGAAACGTGAATCAAGAGATACGGTAATCCCAGCGGCACGGCGAGGTACCAGATCGCAAAGAAGACCGCGGCCAGTATGACCGACGCAATCGGCGCGGCGCGGACCGCTCGCACGGACTGCGAGAGCGCCAGCATGCCGGGTATTCCCCCGATCGAAGCCGCCGGGATCGTGTAGATTAGAAAGAACGCAGCCACGGCGCCGAGCACTAGCCCGAGCGCTCCGAAGAACGAACCGATATAGCTCGCGGCCCACACGACGAACTGAAAACCAATCGCCGCGAGCGCAATGCCGCCGAACTTGGCGCGCCCCTCCTCCCAGGCCTCGTCGAACGCCCCGCGCCGGCCCCGCCAGACGGCATTCGCCTGAATGATCGTGACTCCAAAGGCCCAGAGATAAACCAGCTGTGCGAGCAACTGAAAGATTCCCGCACCCGAGCCCCCGAGCGGATCGGTAAAGAGATACGAAAGCTGCGTCATCAAGAGGTCGACGACGGCGGCCAGCAACGGCAGAACGAAGATGGACGGGTGCCGCGCGAGCAGCCCGAAGGCCTTGAAGTAGATCGTAAGATCGACCTGTTGGCGGTTCTTCACGGGTTGGCGGCCACTAGAAGCGCGCCCCCTCGAGCGCGTGTTGACACGCGCAGTCGGCGCCGAGCGGAATCTTCTCGACGATCCTTCCGATCGCGTTCTTCACCCGTTCGTTGTTGCGGGTGAAGACCTCGATCACTTCGTGGTGCGAAACCGCGGGCATACCCTCGAGGCCGATGTCGTAGTCGGTAATCAAGGAGATGTTGACGTAACACATCTCGAGCTCGCGCGCCAAATAGGCCTCGGGATACTGCGTCATGTTGATGACTTCCCAGCCTTGGCTCTGGAACCACTTTGATTCGGAGCGCGTCGAAAACCGTGGCCCTTGGATTACGACGACCGTACCGCGCTCGAACGTTTGGATATCGAGCGACCTCAGCGACTCGATGGCAATCGGCCGCAGCGTTGGGCAGTACGGATCGGCAAAGCTCACGTGCGTCGTGATCGGTCCGTCGTAGAACGTGTCTTTCCGGCCGCTCGTGCGGTCGACGAGTTGGTCGGCGACGACCATCGAGCCGGGCGGCACGCTCTCGAGCAGCGAGCCGCAAGCGGTCGGCGCGACGATCCATTTCACGCCGAGCTTCTTCATCGCATAAAGATTTGCCCGATAGTTGATGGCTTGCGGCGGAAACCGGTGATCCTTGCCGTGGCGCGGGAGAAAGGCGACGCGGCGTCCCGCGATCTCGCCGAGTGCGACCTTGTCGCTCGGCGCCCCGTATGGCGTCTCGACCCATGCTTCGCGCGCGTTCTCGATCAGCGAATAGAAGCCCGACCCGCCGAACACGCCGATATCGACTCGTAAATCATCACTCATACGCCTGCGGTTCTAGCGTAACGAGCGGGATAAATCCTGTGAGGTTTAGCCCTTGCGCAGGGGGTTTGCTTTGTGATACAAAGTAGTTAACTTTGCGTTGCAGAGTGAGCCGTCACCACTCGGGGGGACCCTTCATGCTCAAGCGCCTGATCGCCATAATCTTTATCTTCGGCTCGGCCAGCGTGGCCTGGATGATCCTGGGAGCGACGCTCGTTCAGCGCACGAGCGATTCCGACTCAAGCCAACGTGAGAAGCTCGGCGCGCTCTGGGGGAGCGCGCAGACGCAGTCGGCACCGCAAGCGAGCGCACGAGTGGCGGTCGGCAAGCACGGTTACGAGACCGTCGCGGTGCCGATTCGCAGCAGCCGGATCGACGTGAAGCTCGATCTCGAGCAGCGCCGCGACGGTCTGCTTTGGTACAACCTGTACAACGTCCGGTTTCGCGCGCACTACCGGATTCGAAACGACACGAGCAGTCGCCGGCTCTCGGTGCATTTTGCGTTTCCTTCCAGCGACGGAACGTACGCGGACTTCCAGGCCTTCATCGGCGGGCAGCGCGTGAGCGACCCGACCGCACTCGATCAGGGCTGCGTCAACTTCACGCTCCCGCCGGGTGAGGAAACCTCGATGGACGTCGGCTACCGGTCGCGCGGAATGGGGAGCTGGACCTACCGCTTCGGTACGGGCGTCGAGTCCGTCAACGATTTCGCCCTAACGATGACGACGAACTTCGACGCGATCGACTTCCCGCCGCAGACGTTGCCGCCCGACAGCGAAACCCCGCTGCGGCCCGGCTGGCGCCTGCAGTGGCGCGACGCAACGCTCGTGACCGGCAACGGGATCGGGATGGCGTTTCCGTACCCGCTTCAGCCGGGACCGTTGGCGCAGCGGATCACATTTTGGGCGCCCGTCGCGCTGTTTTTCTACTTTTTCGTCATGCTTGCGATCGTGACGCTGCGCAAGATCGACTTGCACCCGGTCAACTATTTTTTCCTCGCCGCCTCGTTCTTCGCGTTTCACCTGCTCTTCGCGTACCTTGTCGACCGAATCCCGATCGAGGCCGCGTTCGCGATCTGCTCCGCGGTCACGCTCTTTCTTACGATCTCCTACTTGCGCCTGGTCGTCGGCTGGCGGTTCGCCGCGGTCGAGAACGGGCTCGCGCAGCTCGTCTATCTCGTCTTGTTCTCGTACGCCTTATTCAACGAAGGCTGGAGCGGTCTGACGATCACGATCGGTGCGATCGTCACGCTGTTTGCAATCATGCAGCTGACGGGACGGATTCGCTGGAGCGAGCACCTTGCCGAAGGCGCCGCGTGATCTATTCGTAGTCCGGGGCGAAGTAGTCGCTGGGGTATTGCCTCATGAAGAACTTTGGCGGCTTCGGCGCGGCGATCTTCACGAATTTGGCCGGGCTCTGGTTAAAGTCGAAGCATTCGTCCGCGGGCGACAACGCGCGCCGGTCGGCCGGCGTCGAGAGGTGACCGAGCCCCCACAGATCCTCCGCGAACTTGATCACGCTGGCCGTCTCGTAATCGTCGTGGCAGACGAAGCCGTGCCTGACGTACGGCGAGAGCATTAGCAGCGGAACTCGGAAGCCTAAGCTGTCGCGGTCCATGTACTTCGGCGGAACCGGGTCGTACAGGCCGCCCCAGTCGTCCCACTGGATGAAGAATGCGGTCGAGTTCCAGAACTTGCTCTCCCCGACCGCATTGACGAGCGCGGCGACCCACGACGGCCCGTAGCCGCCCGGGCAGTTGACGTGATCGGAGTCGTCGCAGACGGGCGTGATCCACGTAAAGTTTGCGAGTTCTCCCTTCCGCACGTCGGTGATGAACTTCCAGTTCGGCGTGATGATGTTCTTCCAGTCGGGCCCGTCGTAAATGTGCTTGACGGCTTGATAGCTCGACCACACCGCTCCGTCGTGGCTGCCGCCGCCATATCTGGTGGCATAGAAGCGCCACGTGAGCTTCGCCTTGTCGAGCTCGTCGCCCAGCGTCTGGTAGTCGAAGCAGGCCGACTGATACTGACTCCCAATCGTGCGCTGCTTCGTAATCCTCCCGACTACCGAATCCTTTTCCGTGCAGCCCCAAGATCCGATCGGAAGGTCGACGCTCCAGTTTGCCTGCGCGGCGATGATGTACTGATGCGCGACGAAGCTCTCGTCGAGCTGCGATTGAAACATGTGGTCGGCAAGCGCGCCTTCGCGAGCCATGTCGAAGTACGGCTTCGAATCGCTATGCGGCACGTAAACGTACTCGGGATACTCGATGCCGCTCGGACCGTTGAGATTCTCCTCGTTATTGAAGCCGTCGTTGCGGCAGTGGGTACCGGGCAGCTTGCCCGTTCCGTTGCACGCGGAGATGAACGCGTCCAGGGAGTGATCGATCACGTATTGGACCGAGAGCGGGACGGGCTTGAGTTTGATCGTCTGGCCCGTCGAAATTTTGCCGCTCTGGACGGTGTACGCGCCGGGATAACCGTTGAACAGATCGTTGAAGCTGCGGTTCTCCTGGACGATGTAGACGATGTGCGTGATCTTCCCGGCGCCGGTAGCATCGAGTGCACGCAATGCCGCGCCGCTTTGCATATAGGGTAACGGCGGCTGCGCGCCGGACGTGCAACCCGAAAGAACGAAAGCGAGTGCCGCTGGTGCGGCAAGGCGTTGGTTCCAAGATGTGTTCATCTGTTAAAATCCGATGGTTTTAGGTCGTCAAGAAACTTTTTGAATCGGGCCATTTCGGTGTCGTTCGAAGGCCTCTTTTCGGTGGTGGTCGCCTCCTCGAGCACGATCTTGTCGGAGACGAAGATCGGCGCGGGGACGCGGAGCGCCAAGGCGATGCCGTCGGACGGGCGGGCGTCAATCTCTTGCAGCTCGCCGTTGGTGCGCACGACGAGCTTGGCGAAAAACGTCGAGTCCTTGATGTCGTGAATCACGACCTGCTCGAGGTTGGTGTTGAGCGACTCGAGGATGTTGCGCATGAGATCGTGCGAGAGCGGACGCGGCACCGGCGCGCCTTCCAGTGCGAGCGCGATCGCCGTCGCTTCAAAGGGACCGATGAGTATCGGGAGATAATGCGAGCCGTCCATATCTTTGAGGATGACCACGGGATCATGGGTTAGGAGGTCGATTCCTAGCTTGTCGACCTTCATTTGGCGCATCCAGACCTATCCGACGCCCCCGGCAGATTCTCTTGCCGAAGCATGCAGCCCCTCGCGACCGCGCAAGGGCAGAAGGTGCGAGCGGCCGAACCCGCGGCCTGTCAAGTATGCCACTCTCCTGCGGAATCGTCGGCTTGCCGAACGTCGGCAAGTCCACAATTTTTAATGCGCTGACGCGCTCGGCCCAGGCGCTGGCCGCAAACTATCCCTTTGCGACGATCGAGCCCAATGTCGGCGAGGTTGCGGTGCCGGACCCGCGGCTGCCGGTCCTCCAACGGCTCGCCGGTGCCGCGCGGGTTCTCCCGGCAACCGTTCGCTTCGTGGACATCGCCGGCTTGGTGCGCGGCGCCAGCGCAGGCGAAGGACTGGGCAACGCCTTTCTGAGCCACATTCGCGAGACCAACGCGATCGCGATGGTCGTGCGCTGTTTTGAGGACGACGAGGTTACGCACGTCGAGGGCACCGTCGATCCGCGCCGCGACTCCGAGATCATCGCCATCGAGCTGGCGCTGGCAGATCTTGCGACGATGCGAAAGCGGCTGCCGAAGATCGAGCGCGAGATTCGAGCAAACCCGAAGATGCGCGAATATCTGGCCGCCGCTCAGCGCGTCACCGCCGCGCTGGAAGAGGCGCGCCCGGCGCGGACCTTCGCGCCGGATTCGCTCGAGGGCCAGGTCGCGGCCGAATCGTGGCTTCTGACCGCCAAACCGATCCTCTACGTCGCCAACGTGGACGAGAACCAAATCGGGAAGAGTTCCGACGAGGTCCGGACCGTCGAGGAGATCGCGCGGGCGGACGGCGGGCGGGCCATCGTGCTCAGCGGCAAGGTCGAAGCCGAGTTGGCCGGGCTCTCCGAACCCGAGGCCGCCGAGTTTCGGCGGGAGCTTGGCATCGAGCGCAGCGGCCTCGACGATTTGGCGGCCGAGACCTACGAGGTTCTGGGCCTCATGACGTTCCTTACGGCGGGCGAAAAGGAAGCCCGTGCCTGGCCGATTCGCAAAGGGACTGCGGCGCCCCAGGCGGCCGGTACGATTCACAGCGACATCGAGCGGGGCTTCATCCGAGCCGAGATCGTCTCATACGAGGATTACGTGCAGTACCAGACCATGGAGGCGTTGCGCGCCGCCGGGCGCCTTCGCAGCGAGGGGCGGGAGTACCTGATGCAAGAGGGCGACGTCGTAAACTTCCGATTCAACGTATGAATCGAGGGGCTCCGCCGCCAAAATCGGGAAAGGGTAGCGCATGACGACTGCTCTGCGCGAAACGGCGCCCTCCGTCCGCGACGTTTCCGTCTTCGGCGATGCGATTGCATACTTCAACGAAGCCGCCGATTTGCTCGAGCTCGACGGCGGCATGCGCCGAATTCTCACCCATCCGTCGCGCCAGATCATCTTCTCGATTCCGTTCCAGCGCGATTCGGGCGAGTTCGAGGTCTACACCGGCTATCGCGTGCAGTACAACTTCGCGCGCGGGCCGGCAAAGGGCGGCATTCGCTACCATCCCGGCGTGACGCTCGACGAAGTGACCGCGCTGGCCTTTTGGATGACGTGGAAATGTGCGGTCGTCGATCTGCCGTTCGGCGGCGGCAAAGGCGGCGTCACCTGCGATCCCGCGACGCTCTCGCAGAACGAACTCGAGCGCATCACGCGCCGCTATGCGGCGGAGCTGGTCGAGGTCGTCGGCCCGGATAAGGACGTCCCGGCGCCCGACGTCAACACGACGCCGCAAGTGATGGCATGGTTCATGGACACGTACTCGATGCACGTGCGCCAGAACATGCCGGGCGTGGTCACGGGCAAGCCGCTGGAGATCGGCGGCTCGCGCGGCCGCGTGGAAGCGACGGGGCGCGGCGTAACGATCTGCGCGCTCGACGAGATGGCCGAGATGGGGCTGCGGCCCGAACAGGCGACGATTGCGATTCAGGGCTTCGGCAACGTGGGGCGCTACGCGGCAAAGCTCTTCGAAGACCGCGGCTGCAAGGTCGTCGGCATCTCCGACGTGACCGGGGCATATTATAACGAGGACGGCATCAACGTTTTCGGCGCGATGGAGCACACGTCCAAGTTCGGCACGCTCGAAGGTTTTAAAGGCGGCGACCGGATTACGAATGCCGAGCTGCTGACCAGCCGCTGCGACGTGCTGGTCCCCGCGGCGCTCGAAAAGGTTTTCACTCCCGAGCTTGCGTCGAAGGTTCAAGCAAAGCTCTTAGTCGAGGGCGCGAACGGGCCGACGACGCCCGAAGCCGACCGGATCTTCCGCGAAAAAGGCATCATCGTGATTCCCGACATCATGGCCAATGCCGGCGGCGTCACCGTTTCGTATTTTGAGTGGGCGCAAGACCGCATGGGTTACTTTTGGAAGGAAGCAGAGGTCAACGAGAAGCTCGAAGATTTTCTCTTGTCGAACCTGCGCGCGGTCCGTGCGATCGCAAACTCTCGGCACGCGACGCTTCGAACGGCGGCCTATACGCTGGCCATCGACCGCGTCGTCAAAGCCTCGCTGCTCCGCGGCATCTACGCGTAAGAATTAAAAGCGGCGCCGGTCTTTAGCCGGCGCCGCGGGTTTTTGGGCGCTTATTAGCGCCGCATGTCCTCTTCGATACTACGAGCACGTTCGGGCTCGAAGCCTCGCGCACGTTCGGGCTCTACGCCGCGAACGTGTCCGGCCTCTTCGACGCCTCGACCGGCGCTGAGATCGTCCAGTTCCTTTTCGGGGATCGGCTTATCGTCGCTCATGGTCATTCTCTCTCCCGGCCGCGTTCGATGAACTCGGGAGTCTTCGCGTGGCCTACGACCTCGGGCTCGTGGCCTCGGGTAACCGGTTCCCTTCCTTCGATTCCTCTGCCGCCGCTCAGGTCGTCGAGCTCCCGATCCGGCACATTTTTCTTATCGTCGCTCATTGTTGCCCTTTCTCGCGCGGCAAAATCACCGTGCTCGACTAAAGTAGCACCAAACTGAGAAGCAGCCAAGAACTGACCAAGAAATGGCCGGTCAATCCTCCAAAAGGGTAGACCTGCGGACGCCCACCAAGCGCGCCACCCGCGCCGCCGCGTCGACATACGTCCGCAAGCGATCCCCGACGAACTGTGCGTTGGCGCATTTCTGGCCGGTCAGCTCGGTTTCGGCTTGAGATAGCGCCGCGGTCAGACGATCGCCGGACGTTGCGCGGCGCGATTCGCGCAGCGCCGCCGCCAACTCGACCATCCGGTCGTCGAGCGCGTCGGCGAAACGGTTCAAAGCCTCGGCGCACGCCCGCGGGGGCGGCGTCCCAAGCGCGCTCTCGAGCGCGAGGTTCGCAAGCGCGAAGCGCTGCGTCGCCGCGAGTATCCGAAGCGCACGTCCGACGGCAATCGTGTGGGTTCGATGCGGCTCGTGGCGGCTTCGATCGATCGATGCCTCGACGGTCGTGCGTATCCGCCACGCATCGGTACGGTCCCGCTCTATTCGCTGCCGCGCCTCGTCGGACGGCGCCGCGTACGCTCGCAAAATCGCGTCTGCCAAAGCGCGCTGCGCCTCGAGAAGTTCGACCAAGAGCGCGCGCGTGCGTTTGCGTTCCCAGGTCGGCAACGTCAGATAGCCGATCATCGCGAGGCTGCCGCCCGCGATGGTATCCAGAACGCGCGCGGCAATGGTCGTCGTTCCCGGAAGGCCGCGCATGCTGAGCACCAGCACTACGAACGAAGTGATTGCGACCGTAAAGAGCGCATAGTTTGGATTGAACGTGAGGTACGCGGCCGCGGCCGCCGCGAGAACTCCGGCCACTTGAATCTCCTCGTGACCTCGCACCAACCTCAGCAGCAACGTCGCAACGACCGCGCCGATCAAGGTTCCGGCGATGCGGGCGAACCCGCGCACGAACGTCGTCTGAAAATCGGGCCGCAGCACGATCGCCGCGGTCATCGGAATCCAATAGCCGCGGTCGGCCTCGAAATGGCGTCCCAGCACCATCGCGAGGCTCATCACGAGCGCCGAACGCAAGGAGTCGCGGCTAAGCCATTCGATGTGATTTTCAACGTATGGTCCGGGGCGAGGCTTCGAGAGCAGATGCACGTTTGGAAGCCGGCCGCTGGAGAGCATCGACGCCGCCAGCACGGCATCGCGCAGGTGAACGCCCAAGTCGCCGGCAAGCTCGGGCAGGTCGATCGATTCGGCCCTTATAGTACCGAGCAGCAAGCCGGCGATCGCGTCGAGCTGGTCGCCGGCGCTCGCAGGAACCTCGTGGGTTGCGGCCAGCGCGCCTAGAATCTTCCGAATGAGTTCGGAATCTTCGAGCAATCGCTCGAGGCGAGCCCGTTCCGCCGCGCGAGCAAACGGCTGCGGATCTGCCAGCACTTGACGAGCGGTTGCAAAGGGCGTGATCGGCGGCATGGCGGGCGAACCGTCGGCAATGCTTCGCGCGTATTCTGCGAGGTTTTGATAGACTTCCGCGAGTGCCGAACGCTCGGCGCCGAGCCGCTCCGTGGGGGAGGCGAGCAGAACGAGAACGGCTTGAACGAGGCCGCCGCCTAGCACGAGCGCCGATTGTAGCAGTGCGGCTTGCGGTGTTAGCGGCTGGCTGGAGAAGAGCACGAAGGCCACCAGTGAGTTGAGCGCGACCGTCGCCGCAGCTGGGCCGAGTTGGCCGATCGTTCCGCACGCATAGCCGGCGACGCCCGTCGCCGCAATCACGCCGATCGTCGAATGCGCCGACAGCGCGCCGATAAAGCTCGTCACGGCCATGCCGAGCGCCGCGCTGAGTATGGCGATCAAGCGCGTCCGATAGACTCCCTGCAGCGAGGTGAATCCGGTGATGAAGGCGCCGATCGCTGCGGCAACGCCGAGCGAAGGCTTTCCGGCCAGTGCCGCAATCACCAGCGGGATCGCGACGCCGATCGTGCAGCGCAACGCGAATCCCGGCTCGAGTGCCGCTCGATCGAAGGTGCCGACCGTCGCCGCGAGTTCGCGCAGCCAGGTCAGCACTAAAATTCCTTAGAAGCTGATGTCGTTAGGCGGCGCGTAGGGATCGGGGTAGCAGTAAGTCGAGTTGTGGCAGCGTTTGCCGTTGTAGGCCGCCTTGACGTCGATCTCGGGGATATGCGTTCCGTACGCCTTGTTGATCACGTCGATGAAGACGTAGGCGATCAGAGCGTAGCCGGTGTTCGAGGGATGCAGTCCGTCGAAGCTCAGCATTCCATACAGATATCCCAGCGTGCAACAGACTCCCGGATTGATCGATGCCGCCAACTTAAAGTACCGGTTCGACGGATCGCCGCCGGCTATCCCGTGAAATATATCTTGGACGTTGACGAGCGGAACGTGTGAGGCCGTAGCGGCGTCGTCGATTCCCAGATTGATGGCGTCGTTGAGCGCCTGAATTTTTCCGGCGAACTCCGGAGTAATGTAGTAGTTGCCTAGCCCGCTGCCAGGTACGGCTTTGCAGTGAGGAGCAGGTACGGCGCAATCGAGATCGGGGTAGTTAGGCGGATCTGCTAGATAGTAGTTAATGATTTCGATTGCGCCTTGAAGCGTTAGATAACCGCAGGGCTTGTTCTCCGAGGCCGGCACGCATCCGTTCGGCGTCGAGAGATGGTATCGATTCGCGATCGCCGTCACGGCCTGCTTCGGTACACCTATCCCAACATTGATAAGGCACCACGCGTACGTCGTGAGGGGACAATCCTTAAAGCTCTTCGGATTGTCAACGCGCTGAAAGTACCCAGTCTCGAGAATGTTGGGCAGATTGGCTACGACGACGCGAGCCCCCGAGTGCTCCAGCGTGGAGAACGTCGCCCGCAGGTCCTCCTCCGCTTGCGCGGCATTGCGATCGCCGCCGACGAAGCGCCCGCCGCTTCCCATGTATTTGAGCACGTCGTTGGCGCCAAGCCAGACCGTCGCCAGCGTCGGATGGCGAGAGGCCGCCGCATTGACGTCGGTCAGGTTCGGCCCCAGTCTCGTGAAGTTTCCGAGCACCGGCCAAAACGTGGCGCTCTCGTCCGAAACGACCATGCTGAGAAGCCCAGGTATGCCGGGGATGAATTTACACGTGTCGGTCTGCGGTTCGTGCAGCACGTTGGCTTCGTGGAGCGTCAGACCGGGGATGCCGACATCTCGAATTTCCGTCGAGTCCGGATCCATGCGAACGCGCGAGTTGCCCTTCAAATGGTAGCTGGCTTCGTTGAAACCGTTATTGTCCGTGCAGATATCGCCGGACTTTTGTTCCTGAATTGGGAAAAGCGAGGTGTACGGTATGATTTGGTTGTTGAGTCCGGGTTTTGCGATCAGAGGCAGCGGGCTGGTCGAAGGATCGTACATTTTGGAAATTGCCGTATCGAGCGGCTCCCCCGAGGCCTGCTCGTAGAGATCGGCCCACCAGCCGTTTTCTTGGCCTTGCGGGACGGAGTAGCCCGTAGGAGTGCGAACGCCGGGCGCTCCCAGAAATCCGTTCGACTGATAACCTGCCGTCAAGCTGTCGCCGACTCCGACGATGTTCGAGAGAATCGCCGTTTGCGGCTGCGCGTGCGATGCGCGCAGCGGGAGAACCTGGCTCGAGGTCGCGCCCCCTCCGCCGCACGCGGCCAGCGCCGCGGTCGCGAGCAACGTAAAGAGAATCTGAACGTGTGAGTTTTTCATGGTGTAGCCTCTGGCACTCATAGTGGAAAGACGGTCGGCGAACCGACGCCGAACTCCAGTTGGAACTGCGTCGCCTTCAAACCCCCGATTGCCAATCCGCAGGCGTTGTTGATCGCTTGCTGGACGGTCAGGCACTTGATTCCGACGACGCCGTCCGGCCCGAGGTTCGTCGGGCTGCCGCTGTTGATCAAGGCCTGAACGAAGGAGTACTTCGTCAACCGCTGCGATACGCCCAAGAAATACGCGAAGAGGTGCTCGGGATACGGATCGGTCGGTAGATAGTCGCGCGCGCTCTGGGGCTCGAAGAAGAGCGTCGTCGTGTGCGTCGGCGTGTACTCGAGATAGAGCACCTGCGGAAGCTGCATCGAGTTGCCGGAGTTGGCACCCGCGGTATGAACGAGCCACTGCGGCGCAACGGTAAACGTCGCAAACATCTTCGGCGTCTTCAGAAACGGCAGCGTGAGGGCGACGGCATAATACTGCGCCGTGCGAACCGGAATGTTCACCACCGGTCCGTCCGGCAGGTTATAGGTGAAGGGAACGACGTCGTTGTGCCCCGGGGCGAATGCGATGATGCCGCCGCGCGCAACGTAGGTCGGCGTGATGACGATCGGCACCGGCCCGGGCAGCATGTCGGGTTTGATCACGAAGAGTTTTTCCAGCATGAAGACGCCGAACGTGTCCTTCGTTGCCACGTTGATATTGCGCCCGGTTCCCGGCCCGCACGCGTTTCCGTTGCTCAAGTCGGCACAGCCGACCGGGTTGCGAAAGCCGGCGAGATAGACCGGCACCAAACCGCTGTTGAAGCCCTCCGGCCAGTGCTGGAGCTGAAACATGCTCGCGACAAGACGCGTCGACCAGTTGAAGCCGTAGCTGGCGGAGAGATCGGTGCCGCCCATCAGCCAACCCTTACCGTAGGTTCCGATATTGCCGGATGGATTTGCGGCCGAAATCGCTGCGGTAAACGTGAACCTCCCCCCGGGCAGTTCGATCACCGGCCCGATCGGCGGTTGCGAAACCGGCGGCGCCTGCGCAACGCTGGGGCTCGTTGCCGCGGCCTGACGCCGAGCCTTTTCGCGAGCCGCCTGCTGTTGATCTAGGATATTTTTGATTGCGGTGTTTGCGCTGGGAACGATCGATTGTTGATAAACGTTCTCGGTGCCGTCGGCCATCGCCGGCAATGCCGGAGCGATAATCGTCAATGCCGCTATTGCGGCGAGCACCGCGAGAAAGAAACGTCCGAGCATGCAAGCAACTCCCTGAGTTCGCCGGTGACAGCAGTTATCAAATCTATCAGGCGTTTAACCAGAGGTTGGGCTTAACGATTGCAAATCCTTTTCTTGATGTTCGCCACTCGCCTGACCGTCGCGGCCGGCGGGCTTTCCGCGCACTTCGAGTGACTTAATGATGACGTAGAGCACCGGCGTGATCGCGAGATTGAGGAACGTGGAGATGAGCATGCCGCCGAAGACGACCGTGCCGAGTGAATGGCGCGCGGCGCTGCCGGCACCCGTCGCAAAAACCAACGGAATCACGGCGATGATGAAGGCAATGGACGTCATCAAAATCGGGCGCAAACGAGTTTGAGCGGCGCGCATTGCCGCTTGAACGATGCTGGCGCCCTCGCGCAGCTGCTGGTTTGCGAACTCCACGATCAGAATCGCGCTCTTACTAGCGAGGCCGATCAGCATGACGTATCCCACCTGCGCGTACGCATCTTGCGCGAGGCTGGGATCGAAGAGCCCCGGGATCGGCAGCAGATGACGCAAGTTCATGAAACCGAGCGCGCCGAAGAGCGCGGCGGGAACTGCCAGCAGGACGATGAGCGGATCGATGAAGCTCTCGTATTGGGCCGATAGCACCAGGAAGACGAAGACGAGACCGAGCGCAAAGATGATCGTGCTCAAACTGCCCGCGGCGATCTCGTCGAGCTGTAAACCCGACCACTCATAGCTCATCCCCGCCGGCATGACCTTTTGTGCGATTTGATCCATCGCGGTGAGCGCCTCGCCCGACCCGTGACCCGGTGCGTTGTTGCCGTTGAGCTCGATATTGCGGTAGAGATTGTAATGCGAGATGACCGGCGCCGTATCGACTTGCTGCATCTGCACGAGCGCGGCGAGCGGCGTCATCACGGTATTCGTGGCGTTGGTGCCGGCGGTGGGACTAAACGGCGCCGGGGTCGCGAAAGGATTGACCGATGCAGCGGTGTTGTTTGCCGCGGAGCCGGAGCTCACGTACAAGCCTTGCAACGAGGAGACGCGGTTGCGGAAGGGCTCGTCGGCCTGCACGTCGACCTGCCACGAGCGATTGAGATACGTAAAGTTGTTGACGTAGAGCGACGCGAGATCGACTTCGAGGGTATCGAAGATGTCGGTCAGCGAGATGCCGACGGCCTTGGCCTTGCTGCGATCGATGTTCAGTTGGACCTGCGGCGAGTTGAGGCGAAACTGCGTAAAGACGTTCATGAGGCGCGGGTCCTGCGCGGCCGCCCCCATGATCTCAAAGGCCGTCTTCGTCAGCACCGGAAGGCCGGCGTTGCCGCGATCTTCCAACTCGAACTGGAACCCGCCAAAGCTTCCCACGCCGTTGATGGCCGGCGGGTTGAGCGCGAAGAGCTGAGCCTGCGGAATATTTTTGAAAAAGCCGTAGTTGACGCGGCCGATGACCGCATCGATGTTATCGCCCGGGCCTTTGCGCTCGCCCCAGGGTTTGAGGAGGACGAACATCAGTCCGCGGTTTGGCGCCGAGCCGGTGAAGCTGAAGCCGCCGACGTCGAACATGTAGCGCACTTGCGGCTGGCTCCGAATGATCGCTTCGGCCTTTTGCGCAATCGCCTGCTCGGTCGAGAGCGAGGTGCCTTCCGGCGCCTGCAGCAGCACGATGAAGTAGCCTTGGTCTTCGCTCGGAATGAACGACGTCGGCGTTTTCACGAACATGAAGAGCGTCGCCAGCAGAGCGAGGCCGAAGATGGCGGTTACGATCCAGCGAAAGCGGAAGAGCCGGGGCAACTCCGACGCATACCAATGGCGGAAGTGCGCGAGACCCTTATTGAACCACTTGAAAAAGATGAACTGCGACTCGACGTCGCCCTTGAGCAGCCGCGCCGACATTACGGGCGCCAGCGTCAGCGCCTGGAAAAGCGAGATCGTGATCGCGGCCGCGATCGTCAGGGCAAACTGCTTGTAGAGCTGTCCGGTCGTGCCCGGGAAGAAGCCGACCGGAATGAAGACGGCCAGCAAGACGAGGGACGATGCGACGACGGCGCTCTGGATCTCGCGCATTGCCTCGGCGGCGCTCGCAATGCCGCTTTGTCGCCCCTTGTTCATCTCGATGTGACGCGCGATGTTTTCGATTACGACGATGGCGTCGTCGACGACGAGGCCGGTGGCCAGCGTCAGGCCGAAGAGCGTGATCGTGTTGATCGTGAAACCGAAGATCTTCATGACGAAGAACGTGCCGATCAGCGAGACCGGAATCGTCACGGCCGGAATCAACGTCGAGCGCGGGTTTTGCAGGAAGACGTAGATGACCAGCACCACGAGCACGATGGAGAGCAGCAGCGTGATGATGACTTCTTTAACCGACTCCGCGACGAAATCGGTCGTATTGAAGGCGACGGTGTAGTGAAGGCCCTGCGGAAAGTTCTTCGAGAGAACGTTCATCTCGCTGAGCACGCCGTTGGAAACCTGCAGCGCGTTGGCGGTTGGATACTGTAAGATGCCGAGGCCCACGGTTTCCGGGTTGCCGTTAAAACGCAGCGCGGTGCTGTAGTCTTCGGCGCCGAGTTCGACGCGCGCGACGTCACCCAAGCGCGTGAAACCGCCGTTGGAGTTCGAGCGAAGGATGATATTGGCAAACTGTTGGGGACTGGCAAGCTGGGTCAGCGCGTTGACGGTATAGGTGTACGGCTGGCCTTTTGTCTCGGGAGCCGCACCGATGCTTCCGCTGGCGATCTCGGCATTCTGCTCTTGCAAGGCAGTGACGACGTCGCCGGCGTCGAGTCCCTGTTGCGCCAGCTTGATCGGATTGATCCAGATCCTCATCGCATACTGGCGCTGGCCGAAGACCCGGACGAGCGAGACGCCCGGGACGCGCGAAAGGTCGTTGACGATATTGAGCTGCGCGTAGTTGCTCAAAAAGAGCGTATCGTACTTGCTCGTATCCGACGTGAGCGCGATGCCCATCACGAAGGATCCCGAGTTTTTGCTCACCTGTACGCCGACTTGCTGCACCGTCGCGGGCAGCTGGCCGATCGCGGACTGCACCGAGTTCTGCACGTCGGCGGCGGCAATGTCGAGATTCGTTTCGAGCGTAAACGTGCAGGTGATCGTCGAGGTGCCCTGCGAGCTCGTCGAGCTGATGTACCGCAGCCCTTGGACCGTGTTGACCGCCTCTTCGAGAGGGGTCGTAACCTGCGCCTCGACCGCTTCGGGGGCGGCGCCGACGTACGAAGCGCTGATTGTCACGACCGGCGGCGAGATTTGCGGATATTGCGCGAGCGGCAAAGTCGGCATGACGACCAGGCCGCCGATCAAAATGATTAAGGAACAAACCGCCGCCAGGACCGGCCTGGTGAGAAAAACCTTCGTCACGCTAGCCGTTCCAACCGACCGAAGTTACGGGGGGTTGCGGTCCCCTTAGAAGGCCTGTTCGGCGTGGTAGGAGCTGCGGGAGAGCGGGCTGGAGACGACCTGGTGGAAGCCCCTGCGCGCCGCGACCTCGCCCAGGCGCTTGAAGGTTTCGGGGGTGACGAACTCGACGACCGGCAGATGCTTTTTGGAGGGCTGCAAGTACTGGCCCATTGTTAAGATGTCGACGCCTGCCGCGCGGGCATCGTCCATCGCCGTTTCGATCTCGGATTCCGTCTCGCCCAATCCAAGCATCAGCGACGTCTTGGTGTAGCGATTCGGTGCGCGCCCTTTGGCGTGCGCCAATACCTTGAGCGACTGGTCGTACGCCGCTCGCTTATCGCGCACGTGCGGCGTCAAGCGCCGAACGGTCTCCAGGTTGTGGGCGAATACGTCGGGACGCGCGTCCACGACGATGTTGACCGCGGTGAGATCGCCGCGGTAATCGCCGCTGAGTATCTCGACACGCGCTCCGGGCACACGTTCGTGAATCGCCCGAACGGTGTTGGCAAAGATCAATGCGCCGCCGTCGGGAAGATCGTCGCGATCGACCGCAGTCACCACGAGATACTTCCAACCTAAGTCACGCACGGCTTCGGCAACGCGCAGCGGCTCCAGCCAGTCGACCTCGCCTCGCGGATTTCCCGTTTTGACGTTACAAAAGCGGCAGCCGCGCGTGCAGAGATCGCCCAAGATCATGATCGTCGCCGTCCCCGCACCCCAGCACTCCGCCATGTTCGGACAGGCCGCCTCTTTACAAACCGTATGAAGCCCAAGCGCATTGACGCGCGCCTTCACACGCTCATATTCCGGCCCACTAGGCAAAGAAACCCGCAACCACCCCGGCTTCCGCACCCTCCCCCTGTCATCCTGAGCCCCTCGACTCCGCTCGGGATAAACTCCGTCGAAGGACGACAAGAGATCAACCTCAATCATGCGACCTGCCGCTCCTCCACAAGCGTAACGTCGAACGCGCGCGATAGTTCGTCGACGAGCGCAGTCCTCGCTTCGTGCATGGAAACCTCACGCCCAGCCTCCGCAAAGAGTGACGTTATTCCCCGCTCCGTCAGGCCGCACGGATTGATGAGGCGATCGTAGTCGAGGGCGGTAGATACATTGAGCGCGAGGCCGTGCATCGAAACCATGCGCCGAACCGCAAGGCCGATTGCGCAGATGCACTTCCCGCCGACCCAAACGCCGGCGTGGTCGCCCCAGCGTTCGCCGGCGACGCCGAATCGCGCGCAGCAAGCGATCGCTGCGCTTTCCAAGGACCGTACGAAGGGCACTACCTCCCGAAACCGTGCGAGCCGTCGAATTGGATACACGACGAGTTGCCCGGGCCCATGATAGGTCACGTCGCCGCCACGCTCGACCTCGACCACGTCGACCCCTTGCGCGGCCAGCTGCTCCTGCGAAAGCAAGAGATTCTCGCGCTTCGCCTGGCGGCCGAGCGTGATCACCGGTTCGTGCTCCACGATGATCCACGTATCCGGCTCGAGTCCTTCGCGCACGGCTTCGCGGGTGCGCCGCTGAAGTTCCCAGACTTCGCGATACGGCCTCAGGCCGAGATCCAATATCCGCGCGTTAGCGGTCAAGCATTCACCGGAGCCTTTGGCTTGGGATTGATGAGGTGAATCGCTTTGCCGTGCGAGGCCTCCGCTGCATCCATGATCCCTTCGGTCAGGGTGGGATGCGGATGGACGGAGAGGCCGATATCCTCGAGCGTGGCGCCCATTTCGAGGGCGATTACGCCTTCGCCGATCATCGACTCGGCTTGGGGTGCGACGATGTGCATTCCCAGCAGCAAATCGGTCTTTGCATCGCCGACGAGCTTGATCAAACCGTCGCCCTCGTTCATCGTGCGGGCGCGGCCGCTCGCGGCAAGCGGGAACTTTCCGATGCGAACTTCATAACCGGCGGCCTTTGCTTCCTCTTCGGATAGGCCGACCGTCGCCACCTCGGGATCCGTATAGATGCAATTCGGCACGGCGACCGGATCGAAGGCCGCGGACTTGTCGCCGGAGATCACTTCCGCCGCGATCACGCCTTGCTTCATCGCACGGTGCGCAAGCAGCGGTGCGCCGGTGACGTCGCCGATTGCGAAAATGTTCGGCACGCTCGTGCGCTGCTGAAGGTCGGTCGCGATAAAACCGCGCTCGTCGACCTGCAACCCGGCCGCCTTTAGATTGAGATTGTCCGTGACCGGACGGCGTCCGACGGCAACGAGCGCCATATCGAACTCGCGAACTTCGTCTTTGCCGCCGGTTCCCTCGCCGTTGAGCGTCGCGCTTACGGCATCGCCCTTCTTTTCGAGCCCGGCGACTTTGGTGTTGAGCATGATCTCGACGCCTTGTTTCTTTAAGATGCGTCCGAGCGTCTTGCCGATCTCGGCATCCGTGCCGGTGAGAATCTGCGGCATCATCTCGACGACCAAAACCTGCGCGCCCAGCCGTCCGTAGACGGTCGCGAACTCCAAGCCGATCACGCCGCCGCCGATGACCAACAGCTTCTTCGGAATGCGCTCCAGCTTGACGGCGTCGTCGGAGTTGATGATCGTCTTCCCGTCGCGCGGCCACGCCTTGACGTCTACCGGTGCGGAGCCGGTTGCAATGACGACGGTCTGCGTCTTGATCGTCTCGCTCTCGCCGTTTTCGCGTTTCACCACGATCTCGGTCGGCGACTTGAACGAGGCCTCCGCGCGCATGAACTCCACGCCGTTGGCTTTGAAGAGCGTCTTGACGCCGTTGACGTTAGCGCTCACGACGTCGTTCTTGAACTTCGCAACGCTCTCTCGCTGGACTTCGGCTTTGGCAACCTTCAGCCCGATCGCCTCCGCGCGCTCGATGTGATGGATGACCTCGCCGACGTGGAGCAGCGCCTTCGTCGGGATGCATCCCCAGTTCAAGCAGACGCCCCCGACCTCGTCCCGATCGATGCAGATGACCTTCTTGCCTAACTGACCCAGCCGAATCGCGACGTGATAGCCGCCCGGTCCCGCGCCGATAACGACGGCGTCAAACTGTTGCTCATTGCTCATACCGGTGGCTTCGCCCAATCGGGAGCGTTCCCCACGAAAAGGGCGAAGCGCCTCGCTCTATGGTCACCAGGAGACGGGGCGGCTCGGCTGGTTTGGCGGGCATGCGGCGCAGCCTTCTACGCTGGTACCGGGAGCATGGCCGCGCCGCGCTGCCGTGGCGAACGGAGCGCAGCCCCTACCGGACCGTCGTGAGCGAGTTCATGCTGGCCCAGACGCAGGTCGACCGTGTCGTGCCCAAGTTCGAAGCCTTCGTCAAACGCTTTCCGGATTTCGCGTCGCTTTCGCAGGCCTCGCTCGCCGGCGTATTGCGAGAGTGGAAAGGACTGGGATATAACTCGCGCGCCGTGCGCTTACACCGTCTGGCCCGGGCGGTCGAGGAAAACCATGGCGGAATGCTGCCTTCGGAACCGCGTGCCCTGCGGTTGCTGCCGGGCATCGGACCGTATATGGTTGCTGCAGTTCGGGCGTTTGCATTTAACGAAGATGACGCGCCGCTGGATACCAACGTGCGCCGCATCGTCCACCGTCTGTTCTTCGGCGTCGAATACCCGCCAAAGGCAAGCCCGCGCGAGCTGGACGAACGCGCTCGAGCGCTGGTGCCGCCAGGCAGCGCGCACGATTGGAACTCGGCGATGATGGATCTCGGCTCGGCCGTTTGCACGGCGCGCGCGCCCAAGTGCCTGCTCTGCCCGTTGCGGGCCGATTGCACGGCCGCGCCCGTGAGCGCCGCGCAACTCGAATCCGCCCGAGTCGCCGGGGCAAAGCGCGCTGCGCCGCAAAATGCGATCCCGTTTACGCAGACTCGGCGCTACGCGCGCGGTCGCATCATCGACCGTTTGCGCGATCTGGCGCCCGGCGAGCGCATCTCGCTGCTCGACCTGCATTCCGCAGTGCCGGCCTTCGCCGTCCAGACGGTCGAGGATATTCGACAGCTGGTGACGGCGCTCGAAAAAGACGGTCTGGTGACGCACGACGGAGAGTGCGTCGCGCTAAGAGAATGATGCGGCGTGCAGCGCATTCCGTTTCCGGCCAAGAAAGTACCGCGTAAGGTAGCGCTCGAGGAGCTGGCGATTCTAGAGCGCACGTACCCGCAGGCGATGACGGCGCTCGAATACCACAGCGAGTTCGAGCTGCTCGTCGCGGTGATTCTCTCCGCTCAGTGCACCGACGCGCGCGTCAACATGACCACGCCCGCGCTCTTCGCAAAGTATCCGACCCCTCAGAAACTGGCACGCGCCAAGCCTGCCGACGTCGAGAAGATCATCAAGTCGTGCGGATTCTTTCGCATGAAAACCAAGAACATCATCGCCTGCGCCCGCGACCTGGTCGAACGCTTTGGCGGACAAGTTCCTCACGAGCGCGAAGCGCTGGAGTCGCTCGCAGGCGTCGGCCGCAAGACGGCCAGCGTCGTGATGGCCGCGGCTTTCAACGAAGCGGCGCTTGCGGTCGACACGCACGTCTTTCGCGTCTCGCATCGCTTAGGGTTGACCGTCGGCACCACCCCGCGCCAAGTAGAAGAAGACGTCACCAAACTCGTGCCGCAAAAGAAGTGGGGCGACGCGTCGCACTGGCTGATTCTGCACGGCCGCGCCATCTGTAAAGCCCCGACGCCGCTCTGCGACCGCTGCCCGGTCAACCAGCTGTGCCCCACCCCGCCGATCCGCAAGCGCCTGCTTCCGCCATCATAAAAGGCTGCTACACTCACTCACACAGTTGCTGACACACTCGCAAGTGCATCTTTCCAGGCGATTTTAAGATGCTATGCTCGACGTGCAGGGTCGGGAGGGGCCCGGGCCCGGACCCCTCCCATCTTATGCAAGAACACTTTTTTTAGGAGAATACTCGAATGGTTAAATCCTACTTCTCGCGCACTCTGAGCGTCGGTTTCGCAGCGGCAGTAGCGGCAGCGCTGCTGGCTGGCTGCGGAGGATCGCAGGCGCTGGGTCCGGCGCCCGCTGGGGGCGCATCTTCCTCAATTAGTCATTCGCCGATCGTTAGCCCCGACGTAAAGGGCGGTAAAGGCGGCTGTAAAGCGCACGGTGGCGTGCGAGTTTCGCCTTGTACCGTAGATTTCACGGCCTCGAGCACGGGACCAGATACGGTCGTTACCCGCGCCCCGGAAAATAAGAAGGGCGTGCTCACCGAGTCCGATAACTGCGGCGGCGCCTCCGGCATTGCCACCGTCACCCAGGGTTCGGGCGACGATTGGACCGTAACCGCCGGTGCATCCACCGGTTCTTGCACGGCAACGTTTGCCTACACGAACAAGCACGGCAAGCAAATCGGTTACGCCGACCTCAGTATTACGAACTCCATCTAAGTCGTTCGGAGGAGCTTCGTAACGTGCTCGCCTCGCATCGTCTCGGTCGGTGCGGGGCGGGCACGTTTGGTTCTCAGACCACGTTCAACCTAGGGATGCACCCGAGGTTTTGGGAAGGAAGAAAGATGTTCGTCCGCATTGCGAGCCGGTTTTTGATCGGCACACTTGGATTGCTCGGCGTACTGAGCGGTTGCGTCAACGGTTCGAATACGGGCGTGCCCTCGGCGGCCAATCTTGGCAGGCCTATTTCGATGACGGGCGCCTTCCACGATAACAACGGCAAGGGCCACGGCGGCGGCCAAAAGTGCAAGGGCAACTTTACCAAAGGCGGCGGCAGCAAAGGCGGCGGCTCGATCATCTACACCACGCAGATGTACGGCCACGACGTCAAGGTTTATAACGTCGGCGGCACCCAAGGGTTAAGTTTTAGCTGCTATGTGAGCAACGGTGTGGACGCGCCCGACGGCACGGTCGCAACCGTCAACGGCTGGTTGTACGTTGCGAACGGCAACGGGAACGACGTGCTCGTCTATCGCACCAAGCATGGCATGCCCCAAGGGCCCGAGTCATCGCTGACCGACGCAAACTTTCCAACGAACGTTAACACCGATCCGAACCGACAGGTAGTCGCGGTCTCAAACTTGGGGACCTCCAGCGAAAACGGAAACGTTTACATATACCTGCACCGTCAGTCGGTGAAGTCGCGCACCCTCACGTACGGCGGTTCCGGCACGGTTTACGGCGCCGGCATCGCGATCTCACACAACGGTGACTGCTTTTGGGGTTTCAACGGTACCGCGAGCAACTCGGGCGAGATTGTCGAGTTTCCGAAATGCAACGGCAGCGGAACGGTCGTTCGTTCGGGAATCGGAAAGGTCGGCGGCGTGATCTTCGATCAGTCCGACGACCTCTACTTTGTCGACACTTACAGCGGCATCTGGAGCTGCGATAAGACGTCGGGCTCGAGTTGCAAAATCTTGACTCCCCTATCCAAGGACTTGGTCGGGCCCACGAACATGAACTTCGACTATAAGGGGAAGGATCTGTGGGTTGCCGATCCGGCAGGCGGATTCATCGATGAGATCAACCCAGTAACCGGTGCCATCGAACTTCCGTATAGCGCCTACGATGGTGCGAGCGATCCGCCTTTCGGCATCGCTCCCGAGCCCGGCTAAGAGCTCGCTGCGCTAGAGCGCATGGGCTAACCGATGGCGGCACGAACGCCACCGCTGGTGGAGACCTCGCGCCCATCGGATGAAAGGTCGGCAGCTCTCGAGTTAGCGACGCTGCTCAAGACGTACCGCGTTCAGGCCGGGCTCTCGCAGCAGATGCTGGCCGATAAAGCGCTGGTCAGCGTGCAGGCGGTCAGCGCGCTCGAGCGCGGTTATCGCAAGGTTCCCTACCCGAAAACGCTCGAGCGCCTCTGCGACGCGCTCGCGTTGCCGGCCGAAGCCCGCGCGGCGCTCGAAGAGTCCGCGCGCTACGCTCGCGGCCAACGCTTGCAAGAGCAAGAAGGGCCGCCGCCCTCCCATAATCTGCCGCGCCAGCTGACCTCGTTCTTAGGTCGCGACGACGTTGTGAAGGAGGTCACGGCGCTGGTCAAGAGCGCGCCGCTGGTGAGCATCGTCGGTACCGGCGGCGTCGGAAAGACGCGCGTCTCGATCGAGGTCGCAAATCAGCTTCTCGGCGATTTTCCCGGGGGTGTTTGGTTCGTCGAGCTTGCGCCGCTGGCGGATCCCGATCTGGTCGCTCACGCCCTCGGCTCGGCGCTCGGGGTGCAGGAGTCGCCGCGCACGCCGCTGCTCAACACCTTGCTCGCATACCTCGCCAACAAACAGACTCTGATCGTATTGGATAACTGCGAGCACGTCATCGACCAGACTCGCCGCGTCGTCGGTTCGCTGCTCCGGGAGTGCCCAAAAGTCAAGTTCCTTACCACCAGCCGCGAACCGCTCAACGTGATGGGCGAGCGCGTCTATCGCCTGCCTTCGCTCGCGGTTCCCGAAGGGAAGAATGTCGCGCCGGAAGAGGCGATGAAATTTGGCGCAGTCGCGCTTTTTGTCGACCGCGTGCGCGCCGCCGATGCTCGTTTCAACCTCACCGCAGAGAACGTCGGTCCGATCGTCGACATCTGCCGCCGTCTCGACGGACTGCCGCTGGCGATCGAGTTGGCCGCGGCGCGCGCGACCGTGCTGTCGCCATGGCAAATCGCCGAGCGCCTGGGCGGCATCTTCGAACTCTTGCTCCCCAACGATCAAGCCGCGCCCCCGCGCCATCGAACGATGCGCGCGGTCATCGAGTGGAGTTATGTTCTGCTCTCGACGCAGGCGCGGCTGCTGTTCGATCGCCTCGCGATCTTCGCGAGCAGTTTCTCCCTCGAGACGGCCACGACGGTCTGCGCGGACGGGCACCTGGCCGGCGACGACATCCTCGAACTGCTCTCGTCGTTGATCGCGCAGTCGATGATCATGGCGGATTTCTCGCGCGGAGACGCGCGCTACCACATGATGGAGGCGACGCGCCAGTACGCAGCGGAGCGGCTCGTCGAGCGCGGCGAACGCGAGACGATCTCGCAACGCCACGCGCTGAGCTGCCTGCGCGTCGCGCAGCGGCTCGACCGGGACTGGTATGGTGCCGACGAGCGCACGTGGTTTCGCGACGCGGCGGCCGAGTTGGACAACTGCCGTGCCGCGCTCGAGTGGTCGCTCTCGGAGCGACGCGACGTGTTGACCGGATGCCTGATCGCGGGGTCGCTCGAGCGTGTTTGGTACTCGCTGGCGCCTGTGGAGGGGCGCAACTGGGTTCGCTTCGCGATCTCCTCCCTGGGCGACGCCGTCTCGCCGGCGACACGCCGTTTGCTCAACATTGCCGATGCAGAGCTCTGCAGCGCGCTCGGTGAGTCCGCAGCGTCGTACGCTGCCGCGCAACGCGCGCTCGATTTGCGTGAGCCCCCCGACGAGACGCAGTTGGCGCGCGCGCGGCAGGCCGCCGGCAGCGCGCTGGGCGCTCTCGGGCGCACGGAAGAGGCGCAAGCGCTGCTCGAGGAAGCCCTCGACGATGCGCGCCGGCTCGACAACCGCCGGCTCCAAGCGCTCGCCCTGGGCGATCTCGGAACCGTTCGCTCGTGGTGCGGCGACGCCGAGGGAGCGCGCCGCTTCTACGATGAGGCGCTCACCTATTACGTCGCGTTGAATCTCGAACGGCCGGCAGCTTCAATCGCGGGACACCTCGCGGAGATCGAATACGCCTCAGGCGACGTGGCAATGGCACTCCATCGCGCCGAAGAGGCCCGTGCCGGACACGAGGCCTGGCACAACCGCCGTTCCGTTGCCATCGACTTGACGAACATGGCCGCCTACTTGGTCGCGATGGACTGCTTCGAGGACGCTCGCGTGCACGCCGCGGAGGCGCTCGACGTCGCGCGCGAGGTCAAGGCGACCGTGCTTACCGCGCTGATTCTCCAGCATTTCGCAGCGGTCGGGGCTTTGCATCGCTATTCGGAAAAGCGTCGCGTGAAGGCCAATCGCGAGCGCGCCGCAATGCTGCTCGGCTTCGTCGACGCGCGCATCACCGCACTCGAAGTGCGGCGCGAGTACACCGAACAACAGGAGTACGACCGGATCACGAAAGCGCTGCGCGAAGAACTCGGGGAGAGGTTCGACGCGGTCATGGCGCTCGGGGCGGAATGGACCGAAGACGAAGCCGTCTCCGTCGCCGTCGAGTTGTAAGCAAGTCGTGAAGCCTCAGCGAGTTCTCATCACCGGCGCCGCCGGTTTCGTCGCGTCGCATCTCGCCGATCGCTACCTGGCATCCGGCGTCGCCGTTGCCGGCATCGACAACTTTATCACGGGATCGCCGGAGAATCTCGCCGCGGCGAACGAGTCGGAGCGCTTCGCTTTCATTCGCAGCGACGTCGCGGCCGGTTGGGAAGAACTCGTTGACGACGTGGAACGACGAGATCTCGTTCCCGACCTCATCCTGCACCTGGCCTCTCCAGCCAGCCCGATCGACTATTTCGAGTTTCCCATCGCGACGATGGACGCGAACAGCCTGGGAACCAAGAACTGTCTTGAAGCGGCGCAGCGCTGGGACTGCCGCTTTCTCTATGCATCGACCTCCGAATGTTATGGCGAGCCGCTCGTCCACCCGCAACGCGAAGACTACTGGGGGAACGTCAACCCTGTTGGCCCGCGTTCATGTTACGACGAATCGAAACGATTCGGTGAAGCGTTGACGATGGCATTCGCGCGCTCGGCCGGCGCCGACGTTCGAATCATTCGAATCTTCAATACCTACGGGCCGCGCATGCGTCCCAACGACGGGCGCGTCGTCTCGAACTTCATCGTGCGAGCGCTGCGCGGAGAGCCGCTGACGATCTACGGCGACGGCGCGCAGACGCGCTCGTTTTGCTACGTCGACGATCTCGTCGAGGGCATTATGCGCTGCGCCGCAAGCGAAAAGACGGCTTCGCGAGTCGTCAACCTAGGAAACCCTGAGGAGCGCACGGTCGCCGACCTGGCACGGATGATCTGTGAGATGGTCGGCGTCCCGCTCGAAATCGAAAGCCATCCCGCCCGCGAAGATGATCCTTCACGGCGGTGCCCCGATATCTCCGTCGCGCGCGGGCTCTTGGACTGGGAACCCCGCATCGCGGCCGCGGAAGGCTTACGCCGCACGATCGACTTCTTTAGGACGCGCGCCGGTATCCGATGACGGCGGTGCGGACGATCTCCTCGATTTCCTCGTACCGCGGTCTCCAGCCGAGCTCACGGTGGGCGACCGATGCGTCGGCGACGAGCGTGGCGGGATCGCCCAGCCGTCGCGCCGCGAAGCGATAGCGCACCGCAGTCCCGGTCGCGGACTCCACTGCGCGCACGATCTGCAGATTTGAAGCGCCGCGGCCGATTCCAAGATTTGCGCGCAGCGGGGCGCCGCCGCCGCGGAGGCGCTCGACGGCACGTACGTGAGCGTCCGCGAGGTCGTCGACGTGAACGTAGTCTCGAACGCAGGTGCCGTCCGGCGTGGAATAGTCGTCTCCGAAAATCTCGAGCGTGCGGGTCCCGAGCGCGGCATCGATCGCCAGCGGAATCAGGTGCGTCTCCGGATCGTGCTGCTCGAAGAGCGGATGGCGTTCGCTGGCGCCCGCCGCGTTGAAGTAGCGAAGCGAGATCGAGCGCAGCCCGTATGCCGCTTCGTAGTCGGCGAGCACGCGCTCGACCATCAGCTTGGTTCGCCCGTAGGGATTGACGGGCATCTGCGGCGTGCTCTCGACGATCGGCAGTCCCTCGGGCACTTCGCCGTAGGTTGCGCACGACGAAGAGAAGATGACGTTATTCACGCCGGCGCTTCGTAAAGCGCGGAGCAGCGCGATCGTTTTCGCGACGTTGTTTGCGTAGTAGCGCTCGGGTTCCGCGACCGATTCGGCGACGTAGGCGTATGCCGCAAAGTGAACGGCGGTATCGACCCCCCGCTCCCGGCAAAGTGCTTCCACCAGCGCCTCGTCGGCGATGTCCCCGTGGACGAGTCGCGTCTGCGGGACGAACGCGGCGCGCCCACGCGACAGGTCGTCGAACGCGACGTATGCTCTCGCATCGTCTTCGAGTCGCGCGACGAAGTGCGAGCCGACGTAGCCCGCCCCGCCGGTGACCAAAATCGTTCCGCCATTCATGCGGTCGTGCTCATCGTAACGGTTGCGTTTGCGAGGAGTGACGAGAGCACCCGCCTAGCGTCGAAGTACTCCTCGGCGAGGAGACGCGCCGCGCGGCAGTGGCGCTCGTAATCGCGCGAGATACGCTCCATGCCGAGCGCGGCCTCTTCGAGAGAGTCAAATGCCATGAGACCCTTTCCGGTCTCGAGCCAACGCGAAAAGCCGGTCTCCTGGGTGACGACGGGACGCCCGCAGGCGAGGTACTCCGCGCTGCGATCGCTGAACCACCCGCTTGCAGTCGAAACGTAGGCCTGCTTCGCGACGGTGAACTCGGCTTTCGATCTCAGAATAAACCGCTGATAGATCCACGGGTCTTTCGAAGGCTTCATCGGATCGCTGACGATCCAGCCGGCTTCGCGAAGGCGATCGCGCGGGGCTGACTCTCCTCCGATGGCAACCTCGAGCCGATCGCTCACCTTCGCCGGCAGCTCGAAATACGCGGGGAACGAAAGGGATTTGGGACCGTACGTACGCCCCTCGTGACGGAGTTCGGGGTAGCTCTGCCACTGCATCATCGTGGAGAAGTTGCCGTCGGCTCGTCCGCGCGTGACGGGCCAAGCGTCGAGAACGATGGGCTGGCGTGTCGGTTTCCACGGTAAGCCATCCGCCGGGATCGTGCAGCCCTCGCGCGCGACGTTCTCACCGAACGTGAGGAAGACGTTATGCCGGAGAGCCGCTTGCATCGCGGTGGGATCGGTCAGATGACGCACCTGCGTGAACGCCGGATCGGTATCGATCAGCACGCGCACGGGTATCGGCATGTGCCACTCTCGCAACGGATTGACGCCGGAGACGTTCAAGCAGAGATCGGCGGTTCGGCACAGCTCGCCGGCGCGCGGCGATGTCGGACCGTGCCACGTCGTGGTATGCGCGTCGTAATAAGCCCAGCGTTCGGCCAGTTCCCCATGCCCGAAGACCTTGCGAGCATAAGCGAGCCCAAAGCGGGGATCCGAGGTCATCTCGTGGGTCACCGGATCGTAGCACGATTCAAAATCGTCGCTATCCTCTAGGAAGTAGACGTCGTGGCCCATACGCGCGAGGCCCAAAGCATACTGCAAATGGTGCCACGTATGCCCGGCGAGCGGTCCGCGCACGATATAGCCGAGCACCAGAATGCGCACGCTTTTAGCAGCCCATAACGGCGAGCATCTCGCTCAGAACCCGGCTGCTGTCGAAGTAATCGTGGGCAATGCTTCGCGCCGCTTTCGCGTGCAACTTTGGATCCGACTCGACGTGCCGAAGTGCCTCGATTGCCGACTCCTGGTCGTGGAAGGCGAGCAGACCGCGTCCGTTGGGGAGCCGGCGCGACCACGACGTATCCTGCGTGACGACGGGGCGCCCTGCCGCGAGATAACAACTCGATCGACAAGAAAACCATCCGGTCTGCGCTTTCACGTAGGTCTGCTTGGCGACGGAGAACTCGCCGCGCGAGGCGACGATGAACTCTTGGTAGCTTTGCGCGTCGTGCGCGCACGACGCGGGATCGAACACGAGCCACCCGGCTTCTCGCGCTGCGGCCGCGGGGAACTGTGATTCCGGCGCCTGGCTAACGGCAACGCCGAGTCGAATCTCGGGGATGCGCCGCGGGAGGTCGAGCACCCGCATGAATTCGACGTCCTTCTGTCCCCACCGCTCGCCGCCAAAAACGACGTCGCGATCGAGGTTCCAGTTCATCACCGTCGAGTAGCAGCGCGATTCACCCGCCGGCGTTTCGATAAGAGGCCAGCGCTCGAGGAGAATCGGCTGACGCGTCGGGTACCAATGCAAGTCGAGCGTCGGAACTCTGCAGGAATCGTCGCCGATGTTGTTGCCGAACGTAAAGTGGTGCGTATGGTTTTCGATCAGCGCGCGAATGCTGGTCGGACCGCCCGAAAGCGACTCGTCGTTCACGTACTGAATCTGCGTGAACATCGGATCGGTATCTACCAACGCGCGAATCGGAATGGCCGCGTATTCGTCGCGCAGCGGCGCCGAACAGGACAGGTTGAGAAAGATGTCCGCGGTGCGGCAGAACTCGTCGACCGCCGTTTGCGAGAGCCCGAAGCAGCGTCCCGAGACCGCGTCGCGATACGCCCAGTTGCCGACGAGACCGAAGTATTCCATCGTTGCGGCGACGTGGGCGACGTTCGACGATGGCTCGCACTCGCGCTGGTAGACGGGCCACGAGCCGGTGTCCTCGAGATATAGGACGTCCCATCCGAGCTTCGCGAAGCCCGCCGCATACTGCGCGTAATCCCAGGCTACGCCGCCAAACGGAAAAAGCCCGATAAATCCCGTGACCACGACCCGAGGTTTGAAATGCACGACCGGTTACGCCCCCAAGCGGGCGTCGATGGCTGCGAGCGCCCGGAGGGTGCCGTCGCGCACCTCCAGCCGCACGTCGCAGCGCGACAACGTCGTCGGACGGTGAGCGATCAAGAAGACGGTACGGTCTGCCATCAGGCGTTCCATTGCATCGACGATGGCGGATTCCGTTGCCAGGTCGAGAGCGCTCGTCGGCTCGTCCAGCAATAGGATCGGGGCATCTTTGAGAAAGGCTCGGGCAATCGACACGCGTTGGCGCTCGCCGCCGGAGAGACGCATGCCGCGTTCGCCGACCTCCGTGAGGTAGCCGCTTGGAAGAGCCTCAATGAAGTCGTGCGCGTTCGCCAGGCGCGCTGCTTCGCGAATCTCCTCGTCGCTTGCGCCGGGCCTGCCGTACGCGATATTCTCGCGAATCGTCGTGGAGAAGAGCATCGTGTCTTGGAGAACGATCGCAAACTGATTTCGCAGATCTGTCAGCTTAAAATCGCGCAGGTCCACGCCGTCGAGCGCGATTGTGCCGCCGGTCGGATCGTAGAACCGCGTCAACAGGCTGACGAACGTCGTCTTCCCCGCGCCGGTCTTACCTTGAATTCCGACGCGGCTTCCGCTATTGATGACCAGGTCGACGTTGCGCAACACCTCGCGACCTCGTTCGTAGGCGAACGAAACGCCGGAAAACGCGAAGTCGCCGCGTGCGCGTTCCAGGTGTTTGGCGTACGGCTTCTCGGAGACCTCGGCCAACTGGTCGAGTAGTGCGAACGCGCGTCCGGCGCTGGCGAGACCATTCTGGAGATCGGCGATCTTCTTGCTCATCGTTTGGAGCGGAAGATATATCTGTGCTTGATAGGCCAGGACCATCAGCAGCTCACCGGTCGTGAGGTGTCCCGCCTTCGTTTGGATGACTCCGAGGAAGAGTACCGCGGCTGTCCCCGCGGCGACGGTCACCCCGATCGCCAAGTCGAACTTTGACTGCAGCCGAGCAATGTCGAGCTGACCCCATAAACGACGGCTCGCGCGGTGCATAAACCGGCGCTGCTCGTGCTCTTCGCGTCCGAACGACCGCACGACCCGGCCGGCCGAGAGCGCCTCTTGCACCACCGACATCGCCGAGCTTTCGATATCCTTGACTTCGTACCAGCGCCCACGCAGGCGACGCCCGAAGCGGCTGGTGACGAAGTAGAGGATCGGACAAACGACGAGCGATACTAGTGCCAGCTGCCAGTTGATGTACGCCGTGACCGCGACGACCGAGACCGCGGTGAGGAGTGCTGTCACCAGCGGAATCGCGCCGTCGACCAGCACGTGTTGTAGGGATTCCGCATCGTACTGGATGCGGAAGACGGAATCCGTAGTTCCGGTGCGATCGTGATACGCGAGCGATAGCCGCTGCGCATGGCGGAAGAGTACCGCGCGGAGATCGAGGACGAGTTGCTCGCCCAAATAGGTCGACGCCAGCCAGACCGCCATCCCTTGCGCATAGAGAAGAAAGGTGATGAGCACGAGTAGCGCGGCGACGACGCTCAAAACGACGTAGGGGTTATCGCCGAAGAGTTGCAGCGGTGCGGCAAGCAATGCCGGCAACGGCTTCGAGCCGATCACGCTATCGATTACGATCTTGAGCGGCACGGGCGTGAGCAGCGTCAGCGGGGCCGCCGTCAGGCTCAGCAAGAACGTCGCTGCAATTTTCAGCCAATACGGCCGCGCGAACGCCACGAGGCGCGCGAAGACGTGCTGGTCGGCGTCCGGGCGCGCGGCCACGTCTGCTATCCCACCGCGCTCACCGCGCCGCTTCCGCATCGGCGCACGATGGTTTCAGCGACGCGACGCGCGTCGAAGAGCTCGGCGACCTCTCGCGCCGCCTTGGCGTGAACGGCGTAGTGTGCCGTAACCTCTTCTAGCGCGGCCGCGGCTTCGTCGAGTGTGGCGAAGCGAAAGAGGCCGCGATCGCGAGGCAGCAGTTCGCTGGGACCCGTGTCCTGGACGACCGCCGGTCTCCCGGTCGCGAGATAGCAGAGCGTGCGGTCGCTGATCCACGCGTTTTGAAACGCCATGCACGACCACTTTGCGCAGCTGAACTCACCACGCGAGGCTCGGATATACCGTTGATACTCCTGTGGGCCGCCGGCAGCGCGGTGGGCGTGCCGCACGGTCCACCCCCGCTCGCGCAGGTGCCTTTGGTCCCGCTCGTCGGCGACGCTGTTACCGTCGAGCAGTAGTGCGAGTTCGAGCGGCGTGCTCGTGCGCTGAGGGAGCTTTGCAAACTTCAGAAACGCGCG
>Ga0209167_10000080_pt1 | contig 104420 bp, 89 predicted proteins | sample Coa_R1_9_FD_187154 | JGI IMG/M metagenome (GOLD analysis project Ga0209167, IMG submission 187154) | Surface soil microbial communities from Centralia Pennsylvania, which are recovering from an underground coalmine fire - Coalmine... | ecosystem: Environmental > Terrestrial > Soil >... | reverse complement strand
CAGCATGGCCCGCCTCCGCTTCACCGACCAGCGCCAGCATGCTATGGTCTAATTCCAAGGGCAAGGCTTTTGCAGCGAATGGTAACCTGTCCCTAATTTCCCTGTCTCACCTCAGGGGTGCGGTCCCAGGGACTGTACCGAATTTATGAAAATCACGCCGCTCGACTGGCTCGTGGTCGCCGCGTACTTTGCACTGAATCTCCTGATCGGTCTTTATTACCGCAAGAAGGCCAGCGCCAGTACCCGTGACTTCTTCGTGTCGGGCCGGGAAGTGAGCTGGTGGCTCGCCGGAACGTCGATGGTGGCGACGACTTTCGCCGCGGATACGCCGCTGGCCGTCACCGGATTCGTTGCCCGCCAGGGAATCGCCGGAAACTGGTTCTGGTGGTGCTTCCTTTTCAGCGGCATGATGACGGTGTTTTTCTTCGCCCGGCTCTGGCGTCGCGCTGAGATCATCACCGACGTCGAACTGGTTGAGCTCCGTTACGCCGGCAAACCCGCGGCCTTCCTGCGCGGCTTCCGCGCCCTCTACTTCGGCGTCCTGATGAACTGTTTGATCGTCGGCTGGGTCAACCTTGCGATGGAGAAGATCCTAGGCACGGCGCTTGGCGTCTCGAAAGCGACGGCGGTCGTTATCATCTTCGGAATCATCGCCATCATCAGTTTCTACACCTTCATCTCCGGACTGTGGGGTGTTCTCTGGACCGACCTGGTTCAATTCGTCCTCAAGATGACGATGGTCACCGTGCTCGCCTATTACGCCGTCGAAGCGGTGGGCGGCTGGAGCGCCCTCAAACACAAGCTCGCTCTCGTGGACGCCGCACGCGGCGCGACCTACGGTTCCGGCGGCTCGATCATCGCTTTCATCCCTGACCTGAATTCGCCCTGGATGCCCTTTGGGACTTTTGCGGTCTACCTCGGACTCAGTTGGTGGGCGAACTGGTATCCCGGCGCCGAGCCCGGCGGCGGCGGATATGTGGCACAGCGCATCTTCTCGGCCAAGGATGAGAAACACTCGCTGTGGGCGACGCTGTGGTTCAACCTCGCCCACTACGGATTGCGGACGTGGCCGTGGGTCATCACGGCGCTGGCGTCGGTCGTTCTCTATCCGCATCTGGCCGACCCGGAGATCGGCTACCTCAAGGTTTGGGTCGATTACCTGCCGGGCGCCTGGCGCGGCCTGATGCTCGCTGCCTTCGCGGCGGCTTACATGTCGACCATCGCAACGCAACTCAACTGGGGATCGTCTTACCTCGTCAACGATTTTTATCGCCGCTTCCTCGTTTCGGGCCGTGATGAGCGGCACTATGTGACGATGTCGAAGGTGGCGACGGCTTTCCTCGCCTTGCTCGGCGCTGGAGTGTCTCTCATCATGACCTCGGTCGCCGGCGCGTGGGAATTACTGCTCGGTGTAGGCGCCGGCACGGGCGCGGTCTACTTGCTGCGCTGGTTCTGGTGGCGCATCAACGCCTGGTCGGAGGTCTCGGCCATGAGCGCAGCGGCGATTACCACGGCAGTCCTGCACACGATAGTGCACTTCACCGGGTCGGCCTCGGTTGTTTTCGCGAAGAACATCGTGACGACGGTCGGGATAACCACCGCCGCCTGGGTTATCACCACCTATCTCACGCAACCGGAGCCGGAGTCGAAACTGCTCGAGTTCTATCGTCGCGTACGACCTTCGCTCGCCGGGTGGAGCCGGATCGCGCAACTCGCACCGGACGTCAAGCCGAGCCAAAGCAACTGGTACAACCTGCTCGACTGGGCATTGGGATGCTTGCTGGTATCCTCGGCTATGTTCGGAATCGGCAAACTCTGCCTTGGATCGCCTACCACCGGCTTCATACTTCTGGCGATCGCGGCGCTCGCGGGATATCTAATCTACTGGGATTTCTCCCGCCGCGGCTGGGAGACGCTTTCGGGAAAAGAGTGAGCCGGTTCTCCCAACAATCAGCGGCGCAAGGCGCGATGAAGAAAGTTCGAGCCTCAGCGACAACAACCCGTCAGGGCCTCGCTGCTCGCAAAGGAGCTTCGAGCGGCCAGCGCATCACCGAACAGCCCAACCCGATTTCCGTTGACCTGGACAGGAAGTCCACGCGCGCCATTCTTGAAATCATCAATCGGGAGGATCACAGGGTCGCGGCCGCGGTTAGCAAGGTGATTCCGCAGATCGCTCGTGCCGCCGAGCTCGCGATTCACGCCCACGGCCGCGGCGGGCGGCTAGTCTATCTCGGCGCCGGGACGAGTGGACGGCTGGGCGTCCTCGACGCCGCCGAATGCATCCCCACGTTCGGCACCGACAGCATCACGGCGGTGATGGCTGGAGCGCCTGACTCAATGTTCAGGCCGACGGAAGTTTCGGAGGACGACCCGCGGCTCGCGGTCCACGACCTGCGCCGGATCCGATTTGGGCGACGCGATGTCTTGGTCGGTATCTCAGCCAGCGGCCGTACACCGTACGTGCTGGGGGGCCTTCGGCACGCGCGGAGGCTCGGCGCGAAGACCGTGGTCGTGACTTCGAATCCTGAAGCGCCAGCCATTCCACTGGCCGACGTCGCGATTGTCCCCGTGGTGGGTCCCGAGGTCATTGCCGGCTCGACACGCATGAAAGCCGGCACCGCGCAAAAGCTTGTCCTCAACATGCTTTCCACCGCCACGATGGTCCGGCTCGGACGCGTTTTCTCGAACTTGATGATCAACATGCAACTCGGCAACGAGAAATTGTTGGCGCGCGGTCAGAACATTCTCGTAAAAGTTACGGGCGCGAGTCCTGAGATGGCGGCGCGCGTGCTTGCAGAATCGGGCCGACGCTTGCCGGTCGCACTCTTGATGCTCTCGCGAGGAATTTCCAAGGCGGACGCCGTCGACTTGCTGGGCCGTGATCCACGCATCCCGAGGGTATTTCGCCGGACAGCAACACCGGATTAGTGCAGAGTTATGGATAAATTCATTATCGAAGGCGGCCGTCCTCTTGAGGGCACGGTGACCATCCGAGGCGCGAAGAATGCCGCGCTCCCCGCGATGGCGGCGGCGTTGCTGACCGACCAGCGTGTGATCCTGCGCAACATACCCCGTGTACGCGACATCGTCACGCTGCGCAGCCTCCTTGACGAGCTCGGCGCCGACTCGTCGGTCAAGCACGAGGAGCACGGGAACCGAGTCGAGATCCAGACCCGTAAACTCTTCAACCCCGTCGCGCCTTACGAGTTAGTGAAACAGATGCGCGCCTCGGTGCTGGTGCTTGGGCCGCTGGTGGCGCGTTTCGGTCACGCCCGTGTTTCGCTGCCCGGCGGATGCGCGATCGGAGCACGGCCGATCAACCTCCATCTCAAAGGTCTCGAGAAGCTCGGCGCCATGATCACTATGGACCACGGTTACGTGGAAGCCCGCGCCGACCGGCTGAAAGGAACTACTTTCGACTTCGATACGATTTCCGTCACGGGTACGGAAAACCTGATGATGGCCGCGAGCTTGGCGGAAGGCGAAACAGTGCTTGAGAATGCCGCCCGCGAACCCGAGGTCGGAGACTTGGCGGCGTTACTCATGAAGATGGGAGCGCAAGTGGAAGGCGCCGGCACTGCAAAGGTCACGGTTCGCGGCGTTGCCAAGCTGCGTGGCGCGGATCACACCATTGTACCCGACCGGATCGAGGCGGGAACTTTTATGGTCGCGGCCGCTATCACCGGCGGACACCTTGTCCTGGAGCGGGTCAACGCCAGTCATCTGACAGCCGTCATCGCCAAACTGCGCGAAGTTGGAGTCCGAGTAGAAGGCGATTCCGCCGAGGGGGATTCGCTGGCCAGCGGCACGCTAACCGTGACGCGACCGGAGGCGCTGCGGGCTGCGGACGTGGTGACCCAGGAGTATCCCGGGTTCGCTACTGACATGCAGGCACAGTATATGGCCCTGGTCACTCAGGCTGAAGGCTCGTCAGCCATCACCGAGACGATCTTCGAGAACCGCTTCCTGCACGCCCTCGAACTGCTGCGCATGGGAGCCGACATCACCGTGGATGGCCGGCGCGCGGTGGTGCGCGGCAGGACCAAACTGAGCGGCGCCCAGGTGCAAGCGTCGGACCTCCGGGCCAGCGCCTCCCTAGTACTTGCCGGCCTTGCTGCCGAGGGCGAGACCTTGGTCGATCGTGTCTACCACATCGATCGCGGGTACGAGCGCATCGACGAAAGGCTCTCGAGCGTAGGCGCGAAGATTCGCCGGATTTCTGAGAGCGGTTGATCGCCTTCTGGTTCACGCCGTTTGACGAGAGCCCTCACTTTGGAGGGCTCTCTCGACGACCGCGTTTCTTCACTTCAGTGACACGAGAAGCCAGGGGGCGGTGTATAAGGGCTTGGCTGCCCTTGCGAGTTGGCGAACTTGTTCAGGTCGCACCCGACGACGTTGGATTCGAGCAGAGACGCCTGTTCGACGGCGGAGGCGAGACTGGTTGCCGCCTGTGCCGCTTGTGCCGCCGCTGCCGCAGCGTTAGCCGCCGACGACGCCGTGTTGGATGCCGCTGTTGCTGCGTCGCTTGCGCTGTTGGCGCGGGAGACTCCGACAAACCCGACGATCAGCCCTGCCGTCCCGATGCCCAGCGCTCCGATCGTCAACGCTCGGTCCGTGTGGTCGTTACCGGCTCCGCCACCCACCGTCGCCTGCGGCGCCCGCTGGGTCTTCGGTTGGATCGTTATGGTCTTGCCCTTCCCCACTTCGAGGGCTGGCCCGTTTCCTTCAACTCGCAGAATCCCTTCTTTGACCGTGACTCTGACCGCTCCGCCGAGCATCGCCACTTCGCCCAGCGTCTTGAATCCTTTCGCAGGAACGATGGAAAGGCCATTCGCTCTTACCTCGATACCAACGAGCGAGCCGGCCTCGTAGACGGACAGACTGCCTTGTCCCAGCAGGACAGAAACGGTGTTTCCGTCGCGCAAGAACGATGCTTGACTCTCGCGGCCCACGACGAACTGGCTCCCGCCTCTCACGGCGATTACGGCCGCGCCATCCTTGACGCGAACGGTGTCACCGCTGAAGATGACGGCGTTCGGCAGCGCCGGCTGATCTCCGACTGTCGAGTTCAGACTACCCGCTACGGAACCAATGACCGTCGAGCCGCCCAGCGCCGAAATCGGCCCGACCGCTCCAAGACAGACCACTACGAAGAGCCTAACGGCAAACGAACGCGCTACTTTGGAATTCTGACCAAGCATTCTAGAGCTCCTTCTTCTCTTTTGGGGGTCAGAGATGGCGGTTTCCTAACCCACAGATTTTGAACCTTCAGTTCGTCGAGTCTAGGGTGAACAACCCGTGCTTGTCAATCACCGGCGCAAACACCTGGCAAGCGGGCGCGGCGCGTAGACAGCCTCTGGACTTGGAAACTGGGACCGTGAGACTCTTGAGGTGGATTCGTTCTTGGCCAGTTAGGGCGGGCTCGGATTGATTCTACAGAGATTCAGTGGCTTCGTTCCAAACAATTTCTCCGGATCTCTTCCGTGTTCTCATCTTTTCGATAACTCAAAAAACAATGGGCGGCGATCCGGGATTGCTTCCCGGTCGCCGCCCATGATTACTTCCTTATCCGATCCGCAAACGCTACGAGCCACAGAACGCACTAAACCACTCGCGGTTGCGAACGCTTCTCACGCGGCCATTAGCACGTCGAGCCCGAAGGAGGTGTATAGGGGCTCGGCACGCCGAACGTGTTGTTGTTGAAGTTGTTCAGCGCACAGCCGACAGAATTCGCCGTGCTCTGAGCCGAGTTTGCCGCGGCCGTTGCCGCCTTGGCGTCAGCGTCAGCCGCCTGAGCACTGGTGTTGGCAGCATTGGCAGCACTGATCGCAGCTTGCGCGTTGGTATTGGCGTTCCCGGCGCGCGACATCGCGATGCCCGCCAGGATGGCCGCTATTCCGCCCGCCGCGATTCCCGCGATATCAAGGAGGTTATCGGTATTACCGCCGCCCATGCTCTGCGCTCCACCCGCCTGCGGCGCGCGTGCCGTCTTCGGATGAATGGTAATCACTTGACCCCTGGTCACTTCCACCGGCGCTCCGTTACCCTCGACGCGCAACGAACCTTCCTTGACGGCCACCGTGACGGCTCCGTTTGACATCGCCACTTCCCCCAGGGTCTTGAAACCCTTGGTCGGTACGATGGAAAGGTCGTTAGCTTTCACCTGCAACCCGGCGCTGGAATCGGGGTCGAATACTGAGACATTCCCCTGCCCGAGCATGACGGTTACGTTACCGCCGTCACGCAGAAAGGAAGCCTCGGTCTCACGTCCAAACACCAATCGGCTGCCACCGTTCATGGCGATGACTGTCGCTCCGTCGCTCACCTTCAACGTGTCGCCGCTGAACACCACGGAGTTAGGCAAAACTGCTTGTCCTGCCACGGTCGAGTTCATGCTTCCGGCGACCGAGCCAATAACCGCCGAACCGGCAAAGGCCGGAACCGAAGCAAGCCCTAAAAGGCCAATGAACAGGAGGGTGTGTAGCTTGAGCTGTTTGCTTCTCATCTCTCGGAACTCCTTTTGCGGGGCCGGTCTTGGCTTGCTCGCCGCCCCTGATTTTCCCCCGATGCCATCGGTAGTCTAATGAGCCCCACCGAGGCTTGTCAAGAAGTTTTTTGCTTGCATTGCGCTAGGGTGATTTGGGTATTCGCGCCGCGCCGGCCCGAAGGGTTTGACGCAGACCTGCGTGCGTGGCAAACTCAGTGAGTACCGTTAAAAATGCCCATCGCGAAGGGAGACCGAACATGGCTCGAGTAGCCCGTGAAGTAGTCCAGAAAGCCGGAATCGACGTTGACAAGCTTCTCGATATGCTGTTGCGCAACGCTTCCGCTGAACTCACCACTTACTATTACTATACGATCTTGCGCGTGAATCTCATCGGCTTGGAGGGAGAGGGGCTGAAGGAAATCACGGAGGATGCGCGAATCGAGGACCGCAATCACTTCGAAGCCCTGGTTCCCCGCATCTACGAATTGGGCGGCAAACTGCCCGACAGCATGAACGCCTTTCACGACATCTCGGCGTGTCCTCCGGCTCACTTGCCGAAGAATCCCAAAGACACTAACGCCATGCTGCAAGTACTGGTGAGCGCTGAGCGTTGCGCGATTGGCGGATATACGGCGATTTGCAATTACACTGCCGGCAAGGATCATCGAACCTACGATCTGTCGCTGGCGATTTTGCACGAGGAGATCGAGCACGAGGCGTGGTTCTCAGAGTTTTTGGGAGAAGGGCCCTCGGGTCACTATAGGCGGTCCGGAGTAGGCTCCGAGCGCAACTCACCTTATCTCTCGAAGTTCCTGCCTCATTAGTCTGAAGTCCACGCGAAGTTTACTGCGACCTGTCGCGAGGGAGGGTTCACGCGACCCTCCCCGCCCCATTTGCGTCAGCAAATCTTTGCTGAAGCCCATCCGTCGCTCGCGAGCAGGAAGTCCGTGGCGCGCCCGCTAAGCAGAGGCCGCCGCCCGAAGCCTGGCAATCGCCGCGGCTACGCCATCCTTGACATCGTAAACGCTGCTGCCGGCAACCAAGACGTCCGCGCCCGCTTCCACGGCCTGCGCCGCAGTTTTCTCGTGAATGCCGCCGTCGACTTCAAGTTCGCAGTCGAGGTGGCTTCTCTCGATTGCCGCTCGTACCTGACTTACTTTCTTGAGCATTGCCGGAATGAATTCCTGGCCGCCGAAACCCGGATTGACTGTCATCACCAGGACGAGTTGCAGGCTTTCAAGCACTTCTGAAAGCGTGGTGGCCGGAGTGGAAGGGTTGAGTGCCACACCCGCTTTCTTGCCGAGGGCGTGGATGTGCTGGATGGCGCGATGCAGGTGCGGCGTGGACTCCTGGTGGACGATCAGAGTGTCAGCGCCGGCGCGCGCGAACTTCTCGATGAACTCTTCCGGAGGTGTGACCATGAGATGAACTTCGAGGACCAGGCTCGTGAGCGGACGCAGCGCCTCGACAGCCAGGGTCCCGAAGGTGATATTGGGCACAAAACGCCCGTCCATGACGTCGATCTGTACGCGGTCGACTCCTGCGTCTTCGACAGCCTTCACCTGCTCTCCTAGCCGGGTAAAGTCAGCCGACAGAATCGATGGCGCGATCTTCACGCGAGTCATAGCAGACGCCTTGGCACGCACAAATCAGAGAAGGGCTGCCGCCGCCTCGTCCAGATACCAGCTCACCTGGCCGTTCGCCGGACGAATCCTTTGCGCCGGGAATCGGTCAGGCTCGCCCGCTGCATCCAGGACTTGCCGCACGGTCTCTGCCTTGTCCGCTCCAGCCACCAGGAAGATGATCGAGGCCGCCGCGTTGAGAACGGGAAACGTTAAGGTGAGCCGATACATCCTAAACTTCTCGACATAGTTCGGCGCGACCCAAAGCACCTGAACGTCCAGGGCGTCGGATCCCGGGAAAAGTGATGCGGTGTGCCCGTCGGGTCCCATTCCGAGCAGTATCAAATCGAGACGCGGCCAGTCGGTGGACTTGGGCCGGAGGGCGCGCCGGATCTCCTCGGCGTACTGGTGGGCCGCCTCCCCATGGTCCGCCAGCTCCGCCGCCATTCGATGGAAGTTAGACTTCGGGACCGCGCCGTGGCTCAGCAGCGTCTCGTGAATCATGCGATAGTTACTCTCGACGTGGTCGGGCGGCACACATCGTTCGTCGACCTGAAAGAGCTGAGTGTTAGCCCACGGGATCCTCTGTGCGGTGGGCGGCGAGCCCAGGATTTCGTAAAGCCGTCTCGGCGTCGACCCTCCCGAAAGCGCAACCGTGAAAAGCCTGTTCTCCGCCACACGCTGATTGGCGAGGCGCACAAAACGGTTGGCCGCTTGACGGCTCATCGCCTCGAGATCGGGGAATACCTTGATTTCCGCGGGTAGCAGCATCGGTGTGTCCGGCGACCTTGGGCAGATTAGATTGTGCCCGATAACACTTAGCGGCCGTGCGTTGCGCCCACCTGCTTGGCCGAGCCAAGCGCTGCTTCGACGAGGGTCGACACGCGGCTGAGTCCCGAACGCGCATCACCGCCGAGGTCGACACGCACCACCCTTCTCTTCTTGGCCTCCAGCGACTGGAGGTCGCCCAGCGCCTGGGCCTGCTTCAGAACCGAGAAGGTGTAGGGCTCGCCGGGAATCGCCAGGTCCTGGGGATCATCCGCGGTGATCTGGATGAAGACGCCGTTGTTGCCGCCGCCTTTGTGCAGTTGCCCGGTCGAGTGCAGAAAGCGCGGGCCGTACCCGAGCGTCGTGGCGAGCCGGGTGGCATCGCGCAAGCACGTGCGAAGCGACGCGAGCAACTTGTCGCTTTCGGAGTTTCGCTCCAGGTACGCCATCAGAGCAATGTAGTCCCCCGGGCGCGCCTGGCGGAGAAAGCCGGCAACAAAGCTCTCGATGGTCTTGGCGCCCCCGATGCCGTCGCTCGCGTACACCTGGACGCCATCCGATTTGATGGCCGCGGTCTCCTGAGGTAATTTGCCCGCGGAGCGGAATTCGGCCAGCAAGCGATTCGTGTTGTCTTTGCTCTCCTGCACGTTGGGCTGATCGAAGGCGTCGATGCCGAGCAGTGATCCCGCGGTCGCGGTGGCAACTTCCCAGCGGAAAAACTCCTGCCCGAGGTCGAGCTTGCTCGAGAGCGATATTCTCACCACCGGATGCCCGGCGGCTTCGAGCGCCCGTAGTTTGGACTCGCGAGCACCTGCCTGCGCATCGGCGTCCGCTTCGAGCATGAGGTAAATAAACAGGCGGTCGGCGCCGTAACTCGCCGGGTCTCCCAGTTCCTCTCCCGCGACCGGAACGAGGCCCTTCCCTTCCTTGCCAGTGCTCTCGGCAATAAGCTGCTCCGCCCAATCGCTAAAGGTCGCAATTGAGGGCGAGGCGACAAACGTCACTTTGTCGCGGCCGGCCTTCCCGGCCTCGGCGAGGATAACTCCGAGCTTGACTCCAGGATTGTCCTGAGCCGGCACGCAGGCATTACACGCGTGCACCATGCGCTCGGCGCGCTCGAGCAGGCCGCGCACGTCCACACCCTCGAGCGCCGCCGGAACAATGCCGAAGTTCGACAGCGCCGAATAGCGTCCGCCAATGTCCGGCTCGCCGTAAATCACCGTGCGGAAGCTGTGTTCGCGCGCCAACTTCTCGAGCGACGTACCCGGATCGGTGATGGCGACGAAGTTCTCGCCGGCCCCGTCGCCTTTGAGCCGAAGCACGCGGCCGTGAAAATACCTGAAGAAAGTCAGGCTCTCGGTAGTCCCGCCGGACTTGCTGGAGACGAGAAAGAGCGTCTTCGCGACGTCGATCGCCTTCTCCAGTGCGGCAACGCTGCCCGGAACCGTCGAATCGAGCACATGAAGCTGAAGATAACCGGGTGCGGCGCCAAACGTCGCGCGGCAGACGTCGGGACAGAGGCTGCTCCCGCCCATGCCCAGCACGACAGCGTGCTGGAAGCCCGCCTGGCGCACGTCCTCGACGAAAGCCGTGAGCTGCGCCACGTGCTCGAGGATCGAGTCCGAAACCGTCAGCCAGCCCAGCGCGTTCTTGATGATCTTCTGGTGTTCGGGCTCCTTCTTCCAGAGCGAAGGATCGCGATCCCACAAGCGTCGCGAGAATTTCTCTTCGTCGAGCCGCTTGAGCGTGGCGTCGACAGCGCTTTGCAGCTTGCCCAGCGAGGCCGTCGTCCGGTCGGCGGCGCCGGCAAGGATTTTCTGGCGCTTCTCGGCCAAACCCTGAAGCAACTTGTCGTAGTCCTTGGAAAAGGCATCGACGCCGTCGTCCTCCAGTTTCGTGGTTACGCCGCGAAGATCGATTCCGACCTCGCCGAGTGAGGCCAACACCCGGCGTGCGTCATTCAGACCCTCTTCGAGCGTGAGACGGGCTTTGCCGTGGTCGCGGAAAGCGATCGCGGTCGCCGGCGGCAAGGTGTTGATCGTGTCCTTGCCGATGAGGTTCTCGACATAGAGCACGTCGCTGTATTTCGCATTCTTCGTGCTGGTGGACGCCCAGAGCACGCGCTGCACCCGCGCGCCTTTCTTGGCCAGGCCTTGGAACAGCGGGCCCACAAACAGCCGTTGGTATTCCTGATAGGCGATCTTGGCGTTGGCGATCGCGACCTTGCCCATGACTCCTTCAATCTTGGCGCGCCGATCGGGACTCGCTGTTGGCATCTTGGCACTGAGCTGTTGGTCCGCCAAAGTGTCAATGCGGCTGACAAAGAAACTCGCCACGGACGCCAGCCGGTCGACCGGTTTCCCCTCGCGCACGCGCCGATCGAGAGCGCGCAGGTAAGCGTTCGCCACTTCGACGTAGCGCTCGACGGCGAAAAGCAGCGTGATGTTGATATTGATGCCCTCGGCGAGGCATGCCTCGATGGCCGGCAGTCCTTCCTTCGTGCCGGGAATCTTCACCATCACGTTCGGACGACTGACGGAGTGCCACAACCGCCGCGCTTCCGCGATCGAACCCTCGGTGTCACGCGCCAGCCTGGGCGAGACTTCGATGCTCACGAAGCCGTCGGCTCCGTCAGTTTCGTCGTAGACCGGACGGAACAGGTCGCACGCCATCTGGATATCTTCCACGGCAAGTCGCTCGAAGAGTTGAGGGCCCTCCAAGCCTTCCTCAACCAGTTTGCGAATGCTCGGGTCATAATCTTTGCTTCCCGTAATGGCTTTTTCGAAGATGGTCGGGTTGGACGTGACACCTGAGACTCCGTCCTCGTCGATGACGCGCTTCAAGTCACCCGAAAGCATCTCGCCGCGCCGGATGTAGTCCTGCCACACGCTCTGGCCCAGTCGGTTGAGTTCGCGAAGCGGATTAGAATCCATAAGAGGTTCTCCTTCTTAAGCAGGCGTTGAATGATCCAGCGGCAGGAGGATCGGTCCTGAAACCAGATCCGGCCCTCGCTATCCCTTGAGCAACGCGCGGGCACGCGCCACCACGTTGGTGGCCGTGAATCCGAATTTCTCCGCCAGCACTTTATACGGGGCGGATGCTCCGAAGTGGGTCATGCCGATCACCGCGCCTTTCTGGCCGACGTAGCGCTCCCAGCCTAGAGGGGCCGCGGCTTCGATCGCCAGTCGCGCTGTGACCTCGGCCGGCAGAACTTTGTCGCGATAAGACTGGGGCTGTGCTTCAAAAAGATCCCAACTCGGCATGCTCACGACGCGCGCCCGGATTCCCTGCGCCGAGAGTGCTTCATACGCCTCGAGGGCTAGAGAAACCTCAGAACCCGAGGCGATCAGGACGATTTCCGGCGCGCCACCCTTGGCGTCCGCCAGCACATAGGCGCCTCGCGCCAAGCCTTCCGCCGCGCCGTACTTGCTGCGGTCGATGATGGGAAGGTTCTGTCGCGTGAGCGCCAGCGCGACGGGACCGCGGCGGCGATCGAGAGCAACGCGCCAGGCAACGGCGGTTTCATTGGCATCTGCGGGACGGATCAAGCACAGGCTGGGAATGGCACGCAGCGCCGGCAGCTGTTCGATGGATTGATGCGTCGGGCCGTCCTCGCCCAGAAACACGCTGTCGTGCGTGAAGACGAAGATAGAATGCGCCTCCATAAGCGCTGCAAGCCGTATCGTCGGGCGGCAGTAATCGGAGAAAATCAGGAAGGTAGCGCCATAAGGGATGAGTCCACTCACTGCCATCCCGTTCAGAATGCTGCCCATACCGTGCTCGCGGATTCCAAAGTGGAAATTCTTCGCGCCATAGTTGGCTCGGCTGAAATCGCCCAGACCCCTGACGTAAGTCTTGGTCGAAGGCGCAAGGTCGGCCGAACCGCCAAGTAGCGTTGGGAGATGAGGTGCGATGGCCTGCAACACTTTCTCGGAAGCCGAGCGTGTCGCGATCGGCTTGTCGGTTGCCGCAAACGTCGGAATCTTGTCCTTCCAACCCGCGGGCAAGTCCCCGCGCACGTAGCGGTCCCATTCCTCGGCCGGATCGGGAAAAGCCTGCCGGTAGGAATCAAGTTGGCGCTTCCACACAGCCTCGTTCTCACGGCCCTTTGCCACGGCTTCGCGGAAATGAGCCAAAGCCGGTTGAGGGATGTAGAACGGCGGCTCGAGAGGCCAGCCCAGATTCTGCTTGGTGAGCCTCACTTCCTCTTCGCCCAGCGGCTCGCCGTGTGCGGACGCGCTGTCGTGCTTGTTGGGACTGCCGTACGCGATATGGGTGCGGCAGATGATGAGCGAGGGCCGGGCCTTCTCCGCCTGCGAGGCGCGGAGGGCGCGGTCGACAGCGTCGAGGTCGTTGCCGTCCGAGATGTGTTGCACAAACCAGCCGTAAGCCTCGAAGCGCTTTCCCACATCCTCCTGGCTGAAGGCAAGGTCCGTGGAGCCTTCGATCGTGATGTGATTGTTGTCGTACAGGAAAATCAGGTTGTCGAGTCCCAGAAAACCCGCGATCGACGCCGCTTCCGCCGAGACGCCCTCCATCAGGTCGCCATCACTGCAAATGCCGTAGACGGTATAGTCGACGATCGTATGGCCGGGCTGATTGAAACGGGCGGCAAGGTATTTCTCAGCAATGGCCATGCCGACCGCGTTGCCGAAGCCCTGACCGAGGGGACCCGTAGTAGTCTCAACTCCGGGAGTCAATCCGCGCTCGGGATGCCCCGGCGTCTTCGAACCGTATTGGCGGAAGTGCTGAATCTCGTCGAGGGACAGGTCGTATCCCGTGAGGTGGAGCAGACTGTAAAGGAGCATGCAGCCGTGGCCCGCGGAGAGGACGAAGCGGTCACGATTCGGCCACGCGGGGTTTGCCGGATTGTGCTTCAAGAATCGCGTCCACAGAACGTAAGCCATCGCTGCCGCGCCCATCGGCAGGCCGGGATGACCCGAGTTGGCCTTCTGCACGGCATCCATGGCGAGGCAGCGAATCGTGTTGATGCAAAGCTGGTCGAGCTCGGCTTGATCGGAAATTGATTTCTGGCTTCGGGCGGCGGTCTCTGCAGGCAAGTTGGCTCCTCCGCTTGAAGGTTCAGGCCGGCGGCGCTCGGACGGCGCAACCGGTTACCCGACGTTCCGTTGTTGGATGCTCGGGAGCTCCGTAAGGAGCCAAACCAATTATACAACCTTGGAAGCGAGAGGAGAAACTCGCGCGTCGTGAGCTAACGCTTGCGACTCCTGGCGAAGGTTTCGAGCGCCTCGCGGGACGTCAGGCGTGGAGTGTAACCGAAGACGTTCTTGAGACGGGTAGTGTCGGCCACCCAGGGATAGCGAATCATGTCAAGGATTCCGGCCGGAAACGGTGTGAGGTGTAGGGCCCAGAGCAGGCCGGTTTGGGCATAGAGCAAAGACGACGGCACGGGCAATGGCTTTTTATCCATGAGGGCAACGAGCTCGGTGAAGCGCACCACGCCGTCGCCAGCGCAGTTGAAAATTCCTCGGACGTCGGACTTCACGGCGCGATACAGAATCTCAGCGATATCGTCCTCCGAAAGGTACTGCATCGGGGGATTGGCGCCCTGTACCTGGAGCATCCAGGGAAACGAGCGCCACGGCCACTCCGTCATCTTTGAGACGATGTTCTGCGTGTGCGGACCGACGACAATCGAAGGCCGCAGAATCACCACGGCGATCTCGGGGTGTCCACGCATGAACTCCTGCGCCAGGCGGTCCACCTCACCCTTGTGCTTGGAGTAGAGATAACGCGGCGTACCGCTGACCGGCGTCTCTTCAGTGAGCGGCGCCTCAGAGTTGGCGGCGTTAGTGTAGGCCGTCGTACTGCTGGTGTAGATGACGCGCTTCACTCCGGCGTCAGCAGCAGCGTGGAAAAAGTTCTGGGATCCCTCGACGTCCACCTGGCGATGGCGCGCCGCGTCGTGGATCGGATTGAATTGCCACGCCAGGTGCATCGCCGTGTTGATATCGCGCGAGCGAAAATAGTCACGCAGCTCGCCCCAGGGCGCCGTGATGTCGTAACGAAGAAACAGCGTCGGACACTCGACTTCTACCTGGCGCGGCCGGATGTCGAGCCCCAGGATAAACTCGACTTCGGAGTCTGCCCCCAGCCGCGTGATCAACTGCTGCGCGAGGTACCCGCCGCTTCCTGTGATGGCCAGTCGAATCTTCACTCGCGCTCCAGTTCTGCCGCCTGGAAGATTGAGCAATGCAAACTAAAATGCTCCAGCTGTCGAAGCGTGCGACTCCCGCGCTTCGCGAGCCAGCTTCTCCGCTTCCGCTTCGGTCAGCAACTCCATCGGTGCGTACATCCACCAGCCGGCGAGCATGAGCTGGTCGCTGTAATGGACCGAGCGCGGGTTCTCGCTCTCGCCGGGAGGCAGGATCCACACCCCGTGCACGTGTTCGTGTCCAAGTTCCACGACCTGAATGTAGGTGCCGCGGCTGTACCAGGGAATCGCGAGCAGCGGATCGAACTTGATCCACTCGAACTGATATCCCCAGGTTGACATGTCGGGGCCTTTCTCCTTGCCGAGCTGCTCGAGCGCTTCCGACAACGCCGCGAGCCTGACTTTATCCGCTGTCTTCCCTTCCAGATAATCGCGGGACAGCGGGACACTCGAGCTCGGCCCGGCCAGCGCGTGATAAACGGCACTCGAGTTGGTGAACTCGTCGAGCGCGCCTTTGTTTCCGAGATCGCCTAGCGTCGGCGTGAAAATATCCTTCCGCAATTGCTGGTACCAGGCGTCAAAGACGGTCTGCGCGACGCTGCCTTCCCTCACCTGATTGTCCCAGTGGCGCAGGTACTCGATCGCCAGCCGCGAGATGGGATCGAGATCTGACGGTGAGTGCGCCGCCGCCTCCAGAAGTCCCGGCTTCAGCCAATCGGCAATGTAGTTGTGACGCCCAATCTGCGGCGCGACCGATTTCACTTCCGTCAGGGACAGCTTCCCGCCGTATTCGCGAAGCCGCTCTTCCAGGGCGGCACGAATATTGGAAATGTGATGAGCCACACCCCAGGCGGGAACCGAGTAGTTCTTCCAACCTGGACCGGGCTTGTTGTTCCAATTGAAAATCAGGCCGCTGGCCGGGTTAACAGTCTGCGGAATCTCCGCGAAAGGGACGATACCCTTCCAGTCGTCCTCACCCGTGCCACCGAGCGGCAGGCGCGGGTCGACGCTCGCGGGGTACACCGGAAAGAAGCCGCCGTGCCAGAACCCGATGTCGCCGTCGCGAGTCGCGACGAAGATGTTGTGGCTGCTGGCAATTTTCGCCGCGAGCGGGGGAATCTCCTGAATGCTCTTCGCCGTGTTGAGGCCGAGGAAAGCAATCGTGGTCTCCCACTCCTTGCCGAAGTAGCTCATCTGCTTTGAGTAAGCAGCGTCCTTCGTGGACGACCATTCGACGACCGGCCCATGCACGGTGCGATAGACATCGTAGGAAACCGCATCGTGGCCGCGGACCTTGATGTGCTCCACCCTGTGCTCCATGGGGCGATACTCACCGCGATAGAAGTAGGTGTGCTCGTCCCCCGGCTTCAACTTCTCCACGAACACATCTTCGTTGTGTGACTCGCCCGAGGTCGACGTCCACGCGAGGTTCGCGTTGGCGCCGATCAGCACGCCGGGAATACCCGCGAAGCCCATACCCATCACGTCGTATCCTGCGCCCGTCAACTGAATCTCATGCGCAATCTGCGGGGTCGAGAAACCCATCTGCGGTCCGCCCACCAGCATGGCATTTCCGGAGACCGACTTGGACGGCGCAACCACCCAGCAATAGCTTCCCCAGCGCGTTGCGAGTCCGAGTTCCTGTGCCGCGGCGTAAACAGCGTCGTCGCTCACTTTCGTCTGAATGACCCCGAGGACAGCAGCACCGTCGGTGAGGATACCGGCAGCCGCGGCCGGTACGATGATGCCGTGCGACGCGGATTTCTCCGCCTTTCCGCCGGCCTCACCCGCGACGGTCGAGATTGCCGCGGGGTCATCGACCCAAGCAAGGTCGTTGAACACCTTGAGCGCCGCCTCACGCGATCCCAATCGTGCGGTGAGAAACTTGACGATCGCTTCGTTGCGCAACTGATCCGTACCGCTCGCCCCGAATCGCCGGCCCATCATCCCGGCGATGGCCATGGTGTCCTCGACCACCCAGGGCGCCGGCTTCCAGTTGTATTGAGCGAACTCGCCGGTGAGCGTGTTGGCTTTCGCGGCCGCCTCGAGATAGTAGTTCGCGCCGTCGACGTAGGACTGGATGATCTCCTGGTCCTCCGGCGGCAGTTGATCGAACTCATGCCGCCACTCTTCGCGCGTCATACCGTCGCGGCGCACTTGTTTGTCATGTTCGATGAGCTTTTCGCCAAACACCTCCGCCAGCCGGCCCTCCGCATCGAGACGATATTTCTCCATCTGCCAGGCCCGGTCTTCCGCCACCGCGTAGCCGTTGCCAAAGAAAAGGGCGCGGACGCTGGGCGCAAAGACGCGCGGCACACCGTAACCGTCGCGGAAGATCACCACCTTTTCGTTGCCGACCTCGATTCTTTCAATCGTACCGTTCGGAACCGGCTCGGAACCCAAGGCCACGGGAGCGAGCAGGAAAGCCATGGCTGCGAAATACGGGCCCTGCTTGATGAGGGTCATGCGACCTCCGGCTGGCAAGACACCGAGGATTCTAGCGGAACAACAGCAAAAGTCAAAAGGACGCCGGCAAGTTGACGTTCGGACGGAAAACGGAGTAGCTTAATCGCATGGCTGGCCCCCACTTAGCCCATGCGGCGCACCGGTGCAGTTTTCAGCCGGACCGGCAGGATCTGTATCTCCGGCTCAACACGGTGAATATTTTCGTACGCGATCAGGATCGCAGCCTGCGGTTCTACCTGGACCAGCTCGGATTCCGGCTGGACTCGGACGCTCGCCTGGCGTCCGGCGATCGATGGCTGACGGTTACTCCACCTGACGGAACCGCGACGCTGGCGCTGGTCGCGCCGCGTCCCGAGGCGGACGAGTATCGGCTCATCGGCCGCGCCACACATATCGCTTTTGTGACCGAAGACATCTTTGCCAAATTTGAGGAGTGGCGGCAGCGGGGAGTCCGCTTTCACCATCCGCCGCAGGAGCATTCCCAGGGCGCGATGTCGACCACCTTTGAGGATGTCGACGGGAACTCGTTTACTCTTTTGGCCTTTGACGAAATGACGCAGGAAGTCGAGGCGCACCGCCGCCTCCATGCCGAACGGCGTGAGGCCGATCGCCGCGACGCGCTGGAATTGGAAATGGCCAGGGAGACCCAGGCCAAGCTTTTTCCGCAAGCGCCGCCCGCTCTTAAGACGCTGGATTGTATGGGAGCTTGCTTCCAAGCCCGCCACGTCGGTGGCGATTACTACGACTTTCTTGACCTGGGACGCGAACGGGTAGGATTGGTGATTGGCGACGTCTCAGGCAAAGGAACCGCTGCAGCGCTCCTGATGGCCAATCTTCAGGCACACCTGCGCAACCTTTGCGCCACTTACTGGAATCGCCCCTTCACGCCGTTCGCGTTGGAACAGCCCCAGCGCTTCCTCCAGACGGTCAACCGCTTGTTCTGCGAAAACACCACCAACAGCGCTTACGCCACTCTTTTCTTCGCCGAATACGACGACAATACGCGGCATTTGCGCTACGCGAATTGTGGTCATCCTTCCGCCCTTCTCCTGCGCAACGACCACAACATCGAGCGGCTGGATTCCACCTGCATGGTCCTGGGACTCTCCAAAGGGTGGGAGTGTACGGTCGGGGAGCGTCGTCTTTTTCCAGGAGATACTCTCACGCTCTACACCGACGGCGTGAGCGAATCGTTCAACGAGGCTGGGGAGGAATTTGGGGAAGAGCGCCTGCTCGAAGCTTTGCAGCGGCATCGCGAGCAACCACCAAACGCCCTACTGGCCTCCGTCGCGGAAGAGGTCCGGCACTTCAGTCCCCATGAGCAGCACGACGACATTACCTTGGTCGTCGCCAAGTGCCGGGAGTAGGCGTGGTTTCTAAGCCAGCCCGCTCCGCGGTTTTTGTGGCCCCGTTCGGTGAGCGCTTAAGTCGTTGAAGGGACAATACCCTGCGCGTCCCTTCGGCGGGCCTTGACGGCTCCCAATCATGTAACGGGACGTCGCTGAGACCGAGCCGTAGACGGCGTCGGCGTTATAGCATAGACAACCTTAGTTTGGACGGCCCCAGGGCATAATCCCGATTCCACGGTAAGCAACCCCGGTAGCTCGCCAAGCCTCTAAGGGAGCGTCGGTTGTCTGACGACCAAATGCGGAAGTCCTGGCTTGAGCAACGAACTGCCCGAAACCTTCCGACCTCAACGCGAGCGCCGGGTGTATAATACGTTGAAGAGCTCGAAAGGAGCCCAGCGATGAAAAAGGCACGCAACGCGGGTCTATTGGCCGTAGCCGTACTCTTCTCGGTCAGTCAGGTACTCTCCGGCGCTGACAGCAAGAAGACCGACGTCGAGGACATCGGCAACCGCAAGGTGGCGCACAAGAGCATCATCTCTCAGGAGAAAGAAATCGCCATCGGCAAGCAATATGCCACGGAGATCGACCGCTCCGCCAAGCTGGTCACTGATCCGGTAATCAACGAGTATGTGAACCGCATCGCCCAGAACGTGGCTCGCAACTCTGATCTCGCGATTCCGCTCACCGTCAAGATCATCGACGATCCGACCATCAATGCCTTCACACTGCCCGGCGGATTTCTCTACGTCAACACCGGCACCGTGCTCGCCGCCACCGAGGAGGATCAATTGGCGGGAGTGCTGGCGCACGAAATCGCCCACGCCGCTTGCCGCCATTGGGCTTCGCAGATGACGAAGGCGACGTTGATGCAGTACGCCATGATTCCGCTGATCTTCACTCCCATGTCGTATCCGGTCTACATGGGCGTCGCGCAGGCGATGAACTTCGGTGTCCCGCTGGCGTTTCTGAAGTTTAGCCGTTCTGCCGAAGCTGAAGCCGACTACTTCGGCCTGCAGTACATGTACAAGGCGGGCTACGATCCCAATTCCTACGTCGCTTTCTTCGGGAGAGTCATGGAGGAGGAGCGCCGCGAGCCAGGAAGCGTCCCCAAGGTTTTCGCCGATCACCCTCCCACGCCGGATCGCATCGTCAAGTCCGAAGAGGAGATCAAAGAGATCCTTCCCAAGCGCGACCAGTATCTGGTCTCGACCTCGGAATTCGACGATGTCAAGGCTCGGCTCCAGATGGTCATGAGTAACCGTCGAAAACTCGAGAAGCCGGGGCCGACGCTACAGAAACGCACGACGAAGACCGATCAGAAACCGACGTCACAGACACCGTCGCAGACCGGCCAGAGCACCCAGGACGACACACCGCCCGTGCTGCGCCGTCGCGACTAACCCAAGGTTTCCACTGCCACGCAAGCAGCGAGCAGCCCGTCCCTACTCCTCGGGGCGGGCTGCTTTTTTTGCTAATCCCTTCCATCGCAAACTTGCCTCATGGCCGCAACTCCGCTCTTGGGGGAAAAGGACCGCGGTTTGCATTAACCCGGAACGGTCGCCAGAAACGATGCGTTCAGGAACGCGGTTGGTTAGTGGTGATGCCCAGCTTGCGGAGCTCGTCGGAATAGTACTTTCTGAAGAGAATGTCCCATTCCCCGCTGCCCTCCGGAATCGTACGCTTCTGGGAAGTGATGTGAAGGCGCACCGCCTCTTCGATCTTTTCCTCCTCCATCACGAGGTCATTGAGGATTTGGACCACTGCCAGGCGGATCGTATTGGGCTCCTCGAATATCTCGATCTCGTCCAGAGCTTGGATGGCGTCAATGATGCGATGCGACAGTTGAGTGATCTTCTCGTAGCTCAGTTTCATGGCTGTGGCAGAGTCGTGCAACGCCCTCATAAGGCTCGTACTCTTCTCTTTCGGACGGGTGTGCCGTCCGCTTCAGAGGACAACTTTGCGGTCCCGCACCAGTTGTCGCTTGACTTTCTTGAACATCTCCTCGTAGGACGCGCCGACCTGCTTCATCTCGTCACCGTGTTCCTCGAGGATCTTGCGGACTTCTTCATCGATGCGCATCTCAATCGTCAACTCGTCGAGCATGACTTGAGTCATCACCTCGGCGACGTAGGCCGGCTGGTCGTACTGAATCAAACCATCTTTGCTGAGACGCTTCAACACCTGCTGGGCCATGTAGGCCACATATTCACGCGGTAAATGCATTTGAAATCAGCGTCTCCTTGACGCTCTCTCTAAGCTAGTGTATAGTCTGAAGTTTCGAGGTGTCAAGGTTTCACGCACGAACGAACGGGTGGGCCGGAGCGGAGAAACCCTCGAGCCTGAGCGTACGACGGGCGGTTAGCTCAGTTGGTCAGAGCGTCTGCCTTACAAGCAGAAGGTCATCCGTTCGAGCCGGATACCGCCCACCACGGCCCTTCGTCAGGATCACCTCTCAAGCTGGGGACGTAGTTCAGCTGGTTAGAACGCATGCCTGTCACGCATGAGGTCGCGGGTTCGAGTCCCGTCGTCCCCGCCAGATTCCAAAGAACTTGACGGAATCTGGCGCTTTCAACGAGTACCACTTCGTACCATGCCACATCAGAGTAAAGCCTTCACGGCCTTTCGGGCCGCTTTCCGTAGCGACTTCTGCACCGTCTGGGTGTAGACGTTCATCGTCGTAGAGATGTTCGCGTGCCTGAGAAGCTCCTTCTGCACGGCTGGCTTGGTGTCCAGTTCGGCCAACAGAGTGGCGTAAGTGTGCCTGAAGGTGTGCCAGCCGATGTTGCCAATTCCTGCCCGTTCCGCCGCCGGTTTGATGTGGTCGGCCAGGAATGACTCAGGCCAACGAACGCCACCGGAGGCGTTAGCGAACACGTAATCCGTGTAGGCCTTGTGGGTTGCTCGTGCTTTATGCTCCAACAGGATGGTTGCGAGATCAGGATCGAGCGGAAGTACTTTCTCTGACGCAATCGTCTTGACCTCGTTAACCTCTCCCCGAACAAAGCTCCGCTGGATTGTGATCGTGAGCTTGTCGAAATCAATGTCGAGCCATCGCAGTGCTACCGTCTCGCAACTCCGTAGCCCCAGGCACTGATGCACGATCACCATCGTCTTGTCGGGCTCTGCGAGTTGCGGCACGAGCAGCTTGAACTCCTCCGCCTCCAGGACCCGCGGCCTCTTCAGCCTCTTTTGAGACTGGTGAACCAGGTCGATCGGATTCTCGCGTATCATCTCCCAGAACCGGGCGCGCTCGAACATGGTGTGCATGAGATTCCGGACGTGGGACTTCACGGCCCGGGAGACTGGTTTCTTGACCTTTTGCCCGTCCTTCAGTTCCACTTCGTATTCGTTGTATTCGTCAAACCAATCCTCAACTAGCATCGGCCTGACGTTATCGACGTATACTGTTCCCCACCGGGGCTTGATGTGGTTGTTGTACAGACCCTGGTAGTTCGACCTGGTATTCTTACGGCACTTCTTCGGGGCGTATTCCGCCATAAACCTCTCGGCCAACCCCTGCACTGTGACCCGGTGAAACTGCTGCTGCGGATTCTCCACATTGATCTTTATCCGCAGGTACTCAATGGCCCGCACTGCTTCCGCCTCAGTCGGGAGTTTTTCAACCGTACCGATCAACACAGACTTTCTCTTGCCGTTCTCGAAATAGCGGAACTGCCAAACATCCGGCCCCTTCTTCCGCTTTCGAATCCTCAAATCTCCGTACTGGTATCGTGCCGTCATAGGTCCTCCAATCAGAATGAGGTTGATATGCGGCACACTTGGCTCCTGGATTGTAGTCTCGAATTGATCCACGCGTCTAGCGCCGTCGCTCGGTACCGCCAGAACTTCCCCACCTTGAGCGCTGGCACTTCGCCACGTTTGGCCATCCGTTCCAGCACCTTCGGATGAATCTTGAGAATTCGGGATGCTTCCTTGGTGGTAAGGAGTGCTTCAATTCCCTGTGACATGCCGCTCATGTGGTGCTCTCGCTGCCACGTCGGCAAGGACGATGGGGATTCCAGTGTTGATTGGCGGCCGTGGCTTTCGGGCGGCCCTTCGTCAAGCGAGACCAACCGTGCCATACTCACCTCTCCAAAAGTCCGCTTCAAGCCAGAGCCTGTACCGAGGACCAGCCGATCATGGCAATTGACAGTCCGTCGCAGCCTTTCCTATCGTCCTAGGAGACTACAGCTTGCCCAATGGCTCTGGCGGAAGATCATTCCTGTCGAATTCCCACGCCACTGCGGTGCACACCGCATCAAGCACGGTCCCCTTCGGGTCGAAGCGGGCGTTCACGGTTCGCTCGGCCCGCGAATAGTGCTGCGCCAACAGGAGCGATGGTGCTGGGAAAAGGAACCTCTGGTCAAATTTCCGCGATATTGAGCCCGTAGCTTGTCCTCGGCCTGGCAGGAGTTGATGGGCCCGTAGCTGCCCTTGCTTTGCCCTTGACTACTGGCGATCAAGAAGCCCCCTTTGCGTCACACCGTTTAGTTTCAGAGACTTCCGGTCGTCAGCCTACCGCCGCTGCGGTACGTTCTGACCCTCCTATGAAACTGGCGCGCTGGCCGCCGACCGGCGGCGCGAGCGCCTTGGGAATCTCGGTCACAGGTCTTTCGGGCAGTGCATTTTTTCTCGCGTCACTGCTGAGCGGGTTGGGTGAAAACCAGAACGCGACCAGGCCGAAATATCGTGTGAAACAAGCTCTTTGGCTTGAACCCATGACCGAGGGAGGCTGAGGCCCCGAAGTCCGGTCTCGCATGCCCCAGCGTGCATCACGCTGTCAGGCAGTGGCCGGAGTGTGTTTGAGACCGAGGCGAATGAAGGGAATCCTGAACCAGAAAGAAGTTCCTGGCCACCAGGAAATCTGAAGAAGAAAAGGAGGAGACGTGTTTGTTGAACTGATGCCAATGCTCGTGGGGCGCACCGTGATGATCACCGTGGCCCGCGAGGACGACAAAACGCTCCGGGTGAACGTCATCCCCAAGAAGGTGAAGGATGACGAGAATCCGGCGCTCACTACACCGCTGAGCTATACCGGCACGCCGCAGGAGCTGGACGCCGAGCTAGGGAAACACTTGGCCAGTTACGTCGAGTGCCACACACAACTCGGCAGCACCCTTGCCCAGGCCAAAGCCGAGATGGACGCCGCGGCCAAGGCTGCCCAGGAGGAGGCGCGTAAGAAAGCTGCCGAGCGGGGGAAGAAAGCAACAGACAAGCCGGCCACCAACGTTGAGTCGGCTCCTGCGGCGCCAACGACGCCTCCGCCAGCCGCGACGATGACGTTGTTCGGAGGCTCGCAACCCGCCGCTTCAGCCGCTAGCGCGACCAGTCCGACGGTAACGGCATCCGCCGAAGCAGCGGCGGCAGGAGGTGAAAGCACATGCAAACTGGCGTTGTAACCAGGGAGTTTTGTTTCAACGGCGTGAAGCTCCCCGACCCCGACCCGAAGCTCGGCCCAGAGGAAGTCAGATCGGTACTGGCAACGATGTATCCGGACATCGCCACCGCTTCGATCACCGGGCCGGAGGCGGTCGGCGACAAGCTTCGGTACAACTTCGTTCGCGCCATTGGCGCCAAGGGGTGATTTCCCATGAGCCAGAGGCGCAGAAAGGAGGGAGCGAAGCAGGCGGTCCTTGGCGAGCTGGAGCTGTTAGCCGGGGACCGCCACCCCCGAAACCAGACTCTGATCGCGAGGTTCGCACGATGTACCGATTATCAAAACGCGACGAGATTGCTAAGCGAGGCGTTAGGGGCGACGGGACGTTGGCAAAAAGGATCACCCCTGTCGCCACCGCCCGGTTGGCTTCCGCCGCTGACCTGATGGGGACAGGAGATCAGCTGACCATCCCGCGCCTCGAAGGGGTACCGCTGGAGCATCTTTACTCCGCTGGCGATTCGGCGTTGATCGTCCTGGCTCGAACCCTGGTGGAAGTCGGTCTGGCGGCCCCAGAGGATTGGGAATCGGCCCATCGCGATCCGGGAGCGTACGTGCTCAGAACGATCGAGCGGTGGATCGCCGCCCACGGAGGCGCCGCTATTCGACGGCGCTTTGACCTTTACGCCACGCTCGGCAGCGATCTCGACGAGTACTCCGGCAAGAACGAAGAGGACCCTGACGGAACCCAATTGTATCTCACGGTCGATCCCGACCGCTGCGGTTTCGTGGTTCTCGGCCCAACCCTGGAACTGCTCGAGAAAGCCCATCCGCAGCTGCCGGCGACGTTTTACACCCTGTTCACCCACGCCCTGAATCTCTGGGTACGCGTTTACGACTTTCACGACGCGGAGGACCGGGTGACGATGCTGAAAGACTGGATCGAGGGCGAAGCCGATAAGGACCAGTACGAGATCCCGGACGTCGAGGGCTGCATTCCGGCTTGCATCAAGGGGAAGCCGCTGGGCCGCCGAAAGCTGCGAAAGGTGCGCGCGCAATTGGGAGAAACGCAGGTAGGACTTCTGGTGGACGCATTCCTCGATCTCGCGGACATTTCCGAGCACGCGAAGCGGCCGGAGCTGACAGACGAAATGCGCGAGGAATTGTGCGACAACAATCCGGCGCTCCCCAGCCTGCTGGCGGTCTTTGCAGAGGGCGACGCCGTTGAAGGCTGCTTGGATGAGGAAGGGCAAACAATGATGGAAGTTACCCCGGAACCGAGCGTGATCCTTCCCTTCAATGCCCACCAACCGGAGAGCGTCCGGCAGGCGTTTCGGACTTTCGGCGTGATCTGCAACACTTTGGCAGCCGCCATTCGCGTCATCGACTTGATGCCGGGCAATGAGCGCTGGGTGATCCAGTCTTGAGGAGAATCCATGGAAGCACAGATCAGAATCGGCTCGCGGCGGTCATTCAGGCTTAAGCAGGCAGTGCTGATCTACCGGGACAATTCAGCAGCATTTGCAACGCTCCATGAGGTACAAGGCGAGAAGAATCAAGCGCCCTATTTGGGGCCTGGACAACCCCTGACCACCGCTTTTCTGCGGACCCTGGCACGTGGCCTGGGATCGAGAATCACGCCTGAAATCCTGCCCGACAACGTGCTCGTCCGGACGGCGGATTCGATCGTTTGGTGGAGCAAGGCCGGGCGCCAAGTGATGTTTTTCGGCGGCGGCACGGAGGAGGCGGCCCAGCTGAACGGCCGGATGTATCCGCATCCGCCGCTGGTCTTCAAGGTGTGCCGGCATGATCTGTTCGTACGGGCGCTGGAGCACGATGCCAGACCCATTGCGAACACGCCGCTCAAGACCGCACCCTACTGGAACACGGAGGGTTCGCGAGGCCTGGTATGCGCCGGCACGATGCGGATACCGCAGGAGGTGACGGCCGACGGCATCTCCGAGTGGGAGACCGCCTTCTTTTCCAGTTCCTTCACCCATCCCTCCGGCGCGGTGAGGCTGACCACTCACCCCCAGGGTTTCGCAGGCTTGTGGTTGAGCCTGGCAGACTGCGAAGATCATTTCCCGACTGAGTTTCTGACGGACGCCAAACAGACCTTGCGGCAGTTTGTCGACAGCAGCGAGGAGCAGTGAACCATGGAGACTCACACCATTCACAGTGAACTGCTCCGTCGCCGGGTACGGGTCCTCGTCGTGGGTTGTGGAGGTACGGGCAGTGCCATCGCAGCCGGTCTTCCCTACCTCCACCAAGCGCTGATCGCGAGTGGGCATCCTGGGGGATTGCACGTGACGCTGATGGATGGCGACACGATTTCGCCTACGAACTGCGTGCGCCAACCGTTCAGCCGCTCAGAAACGGGGTTGCATAAAGTGGTGGTCCTGGTGAATCGCCTCAACGTCTTCTGGGGCGTTGACTGGGAGGCTGTGCCGGCCCACTTGGGGCCACACGACGAAATCGACCGAACCGACATCGTGATCGGATGCGTCGACACGCGAGCGGCCCGGGCTGCGATTCAGGCCGCCACCACCAGCCAGAGTGATGTCGACTATTGGCTCGATCTCGGCAACAACGCGGACAGCGGGCAGTTCATTCTCGGGGAACCGTTGAATCGGGTGAACCGGCGAAAGAGGACTCGCTTGCGCTGCGTCGCCGAGTTATACCCTTCCATTGTGGACTCGCAGTTGGATGATGACGGCCAACCCAGTTGCGGCGCGGCGGAGGCGCTGGAACGCCAAGAACCGTATGTGAACCAGATCCTGGCGCAACATGCGCTGGCTTTGCTCGGACGATTGTTTCGGTACGGCACCGTTTCGTACCATGGCGGATTCGTGAGCCTGGACAGCGGCGTTTGTGCGCCCATGAGAATTGAGCCGAAGACCTGGAAGCGCATAACGCGGGCAAAACGATAGCCGGGGCGCGGAGCAGGTGCATCACCGGGACAAAACTAGGGCGCCGCGATCTCCGAATGGTCGGTCAGGCCGCATGGCCAGTTCAACGGGTAGGCCGTTATACGTCAAATTGACGCCCGACCGCTCAACTTCCGAGCTCCCCGTCACTCAGGCATGGGCAGGTCCTAGGGTCGTCCCCCTCCAGCCGCGGAAAACTGACAGAAACCATAACGAGAATCGGCAGCTCGAACTGTCTGAAGAGTACGGACGGAGAGCGCCACCAACTCACAAAGCCGGCCCCAGCGGCTGCTTCGGCGTTTTGTTGACACTTGGCCGAAATAACAATACGCTCAGTCAGCACCAGCGGACCTCATGGCGATAGACCTCGTACCCATACCGCGAGTTCCCGCAGCACTCCACGAAGCTGCGCTCATCGGGAGACTGATCCCATTCATCGGCGCGGGCGCATCGCGGCTCGCGGGTTGCCCCGGATGGGCTGAATTCGCCGATGGCGCGCTCCGTCAGCTCGTCGATAAAGGCAAATTCACATACTCGCAGTTCGATCAAATCAAACACCTGAGCCCGCGGGTCAAGCTGTCCATTGCGACGACTCTTGCCGAAGATACGCAGACTCCGCTCGACTTTGAGGCAATACTGCATCCGGTCCCGCGCGCGAAACACCTGAACGGGCAGCGGCTCTACAACAGCCTCTTCGCTCTCGGAAATATCTTCGTCACCACGAACTATGACCGATGGCTGGACGAGCGAATAGCCGAGTCGCTGCCTGGCGCGGCACCGATGGCAAGCCCGTCTACTCCCTCACCCGTCACGTCGATGCAGAGCAAATACGATGTCAACGAGTTTCTTCCGGCACTGCTGACGCAATCCAACACGGTGGTTCACCTCCACGGCTCTGTCGCTGATCCGAGGACCATGATTCTCACCACCCGTGACTACATTAAGCGGTACGCTAACGATCACCGCACAGGAGACGCAAGCGTCGAGAATCGCGCACTGACCTTTTTGGAACATCTTTTCGGACACTACACAGTCCTGTTCATTGGGTACGGGCTCGAAGAACTCGAGATTCTCGAATACGTTATCCTCAAAGCAAGAAGACAAGCGAACACAGCCGAGAGCGAAGCGCGCCATTTTCTAGTGCAGGGATTTTTCAGCCACGAAGCGACACTCTTGCATCACATGGAAACCTACTACTTGCATGAGTGTGGGATACAGCTCATCCCCTTTTTGCGCGATCAGAAAGACCGCCAGCAACTTCTCGAAGTCTTAGAAGACTTCGCACAACGCATCCCCGCGTCCGCGCCCCTCATGCTGCAGCAAGAGCAGGTGCTTGAAGGACTCGCACGCGAGATGGAGTTGCTACCGTGATTACGCTGACCGCAAGCCAGCAATCCTTCATCGACATAATGAAAAAGAGCGACGAGCTCGCTTGGAAGGGCTTCCAACTCCTTCTCCAACGAACCGACTATCCTGGCTTTTTTGATGTGCTCCGCGATGCTGGATTCTTTGCGCCAGCAAAGAACCCAGGACCGGTACCCGGGGAACGAGAGAATACTGTTCGCATCCCATTCTGGGCGCCCCTGGGCTATCTCAAGGCTGTCGCGAAACAAGCTGGAAAAGAGAATGACACGCCATTGGCAGCGAAAGTTATGAACGTGGTCCGCGACGTTAGCGCTTGGCGGGACGACAACCGTGAGCCGCGACGCAACTACCAAACCAATCGGACGTTCGCTGAGATCTTTGGGCTTGTACCAACGAGCGCGGTCAGCCATAGCGATGTTGACCTGCTCGAGCAATGGCTCAACGACCCATACGAGCGGATGCTCATCGCGGACGCGCTCGACAGGGGAGTGCTCTCGCGCTTTCTCGGCAGTGCCAACCCCGACGACTGGAAGAAGGCAGTGCGAGTACTCTACCACCTGACGACGATCGCCTGGCAACAAGACGCAGACGAGCGCGACGCCGTACCCAGTAGTGTCGTCGATGACTTCTCGCTCGGAGAATTCCTGAAGCATCATGCCAAACAGATCGGCGGGAAGGCTGGCCGCGACGCGGCGAAGGTCATGATAGAACGGGTGCGCGAGGTGTTCAGTACACCCATGCGACGCGACTATAGCAGTCTGTTCCGTCCGGCAGTCGAGGATAATGGTCAAAATTACCGGTGGCGCAGCGTCGAAAATCGCGTAGTCGAGGGATTACGGGATGTCCTTCTTGGATGGTCGGACGAGGACCCTAAGAGCGCGCGCGCTGCGATCGAACGCATGCTCAGGGACGATCTGCAGATGATACGTCGAGTGGGCGTATACGTCCTGGCTGAACGCTGGGCAATTATGTGCGACATGTACGACGACATTACCGTCGCAACTTTGTTCAATGCAGGGCACAGTCATGAGTTTTACCACCTTTTGCAGGCTCATTTCGCTGAAATGAGTCCTGAGCAGCAATCAGCGACCCTCAGAGCCATCGAAACCTTGCCGATGGACGATCACGGTGATGAATCAGAGCAATTGCGCCGCCGCAGGCAGTACCGGTGGCTATCCGCGATTAACCGCAAAGGATGTGCGCCTGCTGATCAACGATTTGCCGAACTCGATGCCGATCCGAAGGTTGGGAAGCTCGGTGAGCATCCCGACTTCGATTCGTATATCACCAGCGGGGTCGGCCCCGGAAAAACACCGTACTCGCCGGAAGAATTGGTTGCCCTGACGCAGGCCAACGCCCTCGTGGACAAGCTCAACAAGTTCACGCCGACTAACGATTGGCGCGGGCCCGCTACTGACGGGCTAACCAGCGCACTGGGGACCGCCGCGCGCACAAACCCCGATACCTTCCTTGCGAACCTCTCACAGTTCCTATCCGCGAAGCCAATCTACCAGCACGCGGTGATTAACGGGCTTAAGGGAGCGTGGGAATCGAAGACCAATGCGAACTGGGACCAGGCATGGGAGCAGCTTGTCAGGTTTTTCGAACAATTGTTGGATAACCAGCATTTCTGGCAGCAGACGGAAGATGTCTACACGCATTGGGTCGTGACCGTTATTGCAGATTGCCTCCAGGCTGGTACGAAACAAGACGACCATGCGTACGCCGCCAACCTGCTGCCCCGTACGCAACTTGTTATCGCCTCCTTACTGGAGCACGAGCCTTCCACCGATACTCCTGCGGAAGATTCGATGACGCAGGCCCTAAACACACCGAAAGGACGGATTATCGAAGCGCTTTTTAGCCAGGCTCTTCGCGCCGCGCGCGTTAGTGACCAGGAACGCGGCACACATCGCGACGCATGGGAGGGCATCAGCCCTGTTTTTGACGCGGAGCTCGCGAAGTGTAAGAACGCGAACTACGAATTCAGTACACTGACCGGAACCTACCTACCACAACTGCAATACCTCGACGCCGAGTGGACAAGCGCACGAATTGACCAGATCTTCTCAACTCAGTATGAAGCGAACACGGTCTGCGCACTCGAGGGACTCGCGTACGCATCGTTTACCCGACCAGTTTACGAGGTCCTGGCTGAACACGCGATTATTGACCGCGCGCTCGGCATCGAATTGAAAGCACGAAGCGCGCGCGGAAAACTCCTGGAGCGCATCGGCGCGGCGTATTTGTGGGGTCTCGAACGTCTCGACGGTGCACTCTTCAGAAAACTCTTCGACACCGCAACGGTAGCGGACCTCGAGGTGCTAGTCCGCGTCTTCTGGATGGTGCGACATGAGAATCTTGCGCCCGAGCAACGGGAGCGCATACTGAAGTTTTGGGGGCACACTTTAGAATGGACGCAGCACCAGACACAAGTGCCCGCTCGCTTGCTATCTGCCCTCAGCCTGCTCGCGACTTACATCACGACGCTCGGGCCAGACGAACGCCGCCTCCTGGATGCCGTTGCTCCCCACGTGCATGTCGGTCCCGAAGCCTACGAGTTCACCGCTGAACTCCTGCGCCTCGCGTCCATAAACCCGGCAGTAATCACTAACGTCCTGCAGTCGATGATCGCGGCCCATGTGCCGGACTATGATTATGAGGACCGGCTCCGCTGTCTTCTCGAATTTCTCGCGGCGCACGGTGAGCGAAGCGCTGTCATCCTTATGAGTAACCAATTGCGCCACCTGCCGGGTATCGAGACGCTTTTCAAGTACCTCGTCCAACACTGATTGCAGTGACTCGCCGGGCTCCGCGCTCTGCCGGTCCTTCTCTCCCCGTCGCTTCGGGCGGATGGGCGGCAACCCGGACGGAATCCGCATGGCTGGTAAGTCGGCAACCCGTGGATCTGGTTGTGTAATGCCATTTCTGATGGCTGCGCTTGGTTGGTGGGGCACACAGAGAGAATCCAGTTTCGTGCGATGAGGCCCCCATCAGAGGTTGTCGCAGGTTCTGCACCAATGGGTCGCTTTCACTGTTTAGTCCTGCCCAGAAGTAGCGCATTGGGGATTCGTCTGACGCCGCTCGTCGTTTATGGGTGCGCGTCTCGGCTGCACCCTTTCCAACAGGAGTTCGATTGTCGGATCGGCTTGCCGTTCGTAGGCTGGAGTGCTTGAAGCCGGTTTCGCGTTGGGTCGATCTCCGTGGGCCACGCTCTGCGCGAGCCGGTGGCCTTCCAGCACCCAGTCCTCAATGCTACCTCTTACCCGTTTCTCTCAGTCCCGGGGCGTGATTCGACTCTGCAGTTCCACCGCGCGAGCCCTCCGGGTTCCGCTTGATGTGCTTGAGCAGGCCGATGTCTCAGATCCAGTGCAGGTTATCGGACCGGCCGTCAAAGCGGCTCGCTGCGGCTATTCAATTCTTTGACCCAAGCGCGGGGATTAGCCCCATGCACGATCCGGCCGAGAAATCCGAGCTGCTCCGCTGCGTTGCCCCGATTCTGGCGGATGTCCTCTTTGGTCACCCGGATATAAACCGCAAGAAAGGCCTCCATGCTGGGCGGCTTCCCGAAAAGATAGGTTGCGTGTCCCAATTGGGGTGTCTCGACGACGATCACCCTGGCGAGGTCGAAGATGTACTCCTCGCGAAAAAGATAGAGACGCCGCGCCCGGCGGCAGAGTTGACGGTAGAAGAGGGGATCGTAGTCCGGCCGCCAGTTGATTTGAGCGATATCGAAGTCGCCGGGGATGTGGAGGTCCCAACAGAGGCGGCGCAGTTCCTCCCGCTCCACCGGCTCCCGCTCGATACGAGCGCGAATGTCTCCGAGGGCATCGGAGAACTGGCCGAAGCGATGATACGTCGTCCGTGCCGTCTCCACTTGCTCAGCGATGTCAGGGGGCAGTTTCACTTCGAGGCGGCTGGGAAGTGCAGTTTCCCACTTGAGCAGATGCCACTCACCACTGCGGTGACGGTACTTGCCGCTCTGCACGAACGTGCCGTTGACCTCAATCTTGGCGCCGAGCAAATGCTTCCACTGGTTCCAGGTGGCGTCCCACAGGATCGGCATCGCTGACTGGTCCAGCCAGGCTTCCAGCTTCCGCCGCGGGTCGCGGTAAATGGCGCGGTCGTCGTAGAAGTCCGCCTTGCGTAGAGGTGCGTGGAAACGCCGGTGCGCGCTCTCGGGAAGGAAGGACACGATTCGCCTGACAAAGAACGTTCGGCCGTCACGAGAGCGGTCACCCAACGCCACGATCGATCCAAAACCACCGTAGGGAAATAGGGCCGGTGCCGAAGGGTTCGACAACAGACTCTCGTAACAGGCCTGCAGTTCAGGACAGGCCAGGATATTGAAGGCTCGCTCTGCGGCAGCGAAGCCAGTTTTGGAAGCGCCTTCGGCGCGAAGCTCCACTTCACGAAGTTTGAACGCAAGTCGTAACTCGGCTGGAGAGGCTCTGGCGGGAGCGCGCAGGATTTCGTAGAAGGTCTTCTGTTTTTCCCAGGGCAGGCGCCGATCTGCAACGTAGAAGTGGTCGCGCAACACATCGCAGGGAAAATGAAGCGCTGAGATACCAAGACGCCCTTGCGACACTTCGGCGCGAACGTAGGGCTGTTCACGCTTGTCGTTCTTCGGCTGTGCGGCATAGCCGATGGGAGCCTGATAGACATCGCGGTTCCGTGCGGAAGAGGCGGGCTTGCCGATGTAAACCTCAGTGCCTGCGCCGTCCGAACCAAGAGAAAGCGGGAAGCGGATGTCGTCGCCGGGGCGAACGTGGGCAGCGAGGACGTTTGAAACGAGGACTGGGCCACCCTGGCTCAGCAGACAGATGGCCTTTTCCCCTTCCGCTTTGATTTGAACGACTCGCGCCTGGCGGACACTCGCCGCCACGGCTGGGATCTCGGTTCTAGCTTCCATGGCCATACCGCAGCTTAGGGATCACTGGCTGCAATGGTCAAATCCGACCCGACCTTCCATTAAGTCCCGTGTGTTTCAGGGGATAGCGAGCGCCCTGGTTCGCCTCCTCGCTCATGAATCCAGCATCACGACGTGGTGGCGGCGCCGGCGCTGCTGCTGCTGATGATGACGAAGTAAGCCGCTCAAACGAGGCAACTTATGAGATTCGTGGCGAAAGCCAAGATGGGGTTCTACCCGCTTCCGGTTCTCGAGGCGGAGCGGATTCGAGCACTTCTTCGATTTCCCGGGAACTCCTGCGCGGCGCTGGACCCGTGTGTCGGCGACGGTGTCGCCTTTGCAGCGGTGACGAGCGGTGCCTCCGTCCTTCGATACGGCATCGAGCTGGATTCGTATCGTGCTGAACAGGCCCGGGAGAGGGTGCCAAACACGCTGCAAGGCAACGCGCTTGAGACGCACTGCCCGGTTGAGAGCTGCTCGCTGCTTTATCTCAATCCGCCGTACGACCGTGAGCTAGGGTCGGGGCAGAATCAGCGTATGGAGCAGGTCTTCCTCAGCCACACTTACCGCTGGCTGAAGGCCGGCGGTGTCCTGGTACTGGTCATTCCGGTAGAGCGTCTGGTTGATTGTAGCGGAGTTCTCGCCACCCATTTCCGCGAAGCCCGGGTCTACCGGCTTACGGAGCCGGTCTGTGTGCGCTACAACCAGATCGCGCTCATGGCCATCCGGCGTAGCCGGCGGGAACGCGAACGACTGCAGGATAGCGATATCACGCAGGCGCGCTTTTGGTACAGCGGCCTCGCGAGAGGCGCCCGCCCGTTGCCGACGCTCGAGTCCGAACAAGATGTGCTCTATCCAGTGCCGGAGAGCGGGCCGGTGGCCCTGACTTATCGAGGGTTGCCACTCGACGAAATCGAAGACCTCCTGGTGCGGTCGCCGGCCTACCGTCAGGCGGGTCGGCTGCTGTTTGCGCTTGAGCGGAGCCCGGTCGGACGGCCGCTGACCCCATTACACGCCGGGCACACAGCGCTCCTCGCCGTGAGTGGGCTCTTGAACGGAATCTTCGGCTCCGATAAGAACCGGCACATCGCAACCTGGAGTTCGGTGAAGGTGATCGACAAAACCACCGAAGAGGACGAGCAAGGGGTGATTACCATCAGGGAGAAAGAGCGGTTCTCGAACGAACTGACGCTCATCTACGCTACCGGCCGCGTTGCGACGCTCAAGTGAGTCGCCCGGCGAAGATCAGCACATTTCGAGTTCGGACCCCTCGCTGATGTAACACAACTCCTCCTGGCTAGACACCTTCCTTCCAAATACCACTCAGATCAGATCTCCAGAGGGAAAGCATGAAGAACGCGCACCAGCGTTTTGGAGTCTTGGAGTACGCGAAGAGGACGAAAGACACCACGACGCGAGTACGGCTTCGAATGGACCACTTCATCGGTGAGATTGAGAGACAGGGAAATGGAAGAGCTCACCTCCTGTCAGTCCTGGGCGGCGACTCTGACGTGGGGGCTGTCTGGGCAGGTATCAACGAACACAGCGTCTTCACGGTGGAGGGTACGGGGAGCGACCCCATCACGGTGACCCTGGGAGAAGACGCGCAGTGCTTTCGGGGAACCATCGCCATTGCTGGGCGTACGCCGATCCGCCACCTCGTCGCCGTGTCGGCGGACGTGGCCAAAACAGGTGCTGGGGCCGACCCAAAAGGCAAGCGAACCGTGCTATGCGATGATGACCCGACTTTCATCTTTTACCGCATTGCGCATCGCTTCGGTCTGCCGGTGGTGCCCGACTGGGCCGGTTGGTTCAAAGAGGAATTGCGACGCCACGAGGCGCTCCAATCCCTGGTCGGGCTGGGGTGCTCGCCGGTGCTGGTGACCGGCACCAAGAAGATGTTCCTCAAATGGATTGGCCGGTCGCTGAGACAGAAGCTCATCCGGTTTCCGGAATCGAACGCGCCGGTTCGCTGGAGCGTGGCTCACGAGTTCTTCGGCCTCGGTCCAACTGCGATCGAGGAGGAAAGCCGGGCGGACCGCCTGAGAGCTGTCCCCGTGACACGTGAAGAGGAAGAGTCATGAGACCGGCATTGAGGGTTTCCAGCAGCAAGAGCATTCGGACGAAGGTTGCGAGTTCGCCCTCGTGGAAGTCACACCCGGATTGGCCGCGCTGGGCAGTGAGTCATTCTCCGAGTACCCCGTCAACCGACCGGAATGTTTAATTGTCAGCGGGCGCGTCGATAAAGAGTAGGCCATAAGGGGACATCTATTGTTTTCTCAACCTACCCATACACGGTCGGCCCAGCTTCCGATATGGCGAGAACACGGCCGGATGGATTTGTGAGCCATCGTTACACAGCCGGACCGCGTGTGCATGCTCTGCGGACGGCGGCGGCCACTCGCTGGCCAGCTTCCGAGAACGTTCTTGCTGAGGCGAAATCGTTCAGGGTATCGACGCGCCGACAATTGCGGCATAAAATCATGCCATGAACGCGGAGCGCTTCGAAGAGTTCTTGCGAGAACTACGCCCGTTTGCTGGACTTTGGCGGTCTGCCGAGTTCGCTGTCATTGCGGTCGGTGACAAGTCGGGTGATCTTGTCAGCCTCGCGACTGGTGTTGTTTTAAGGCCAGACAGGGTCGAGGGCGTCAGGATGATCCGCGAGGTGCGGCCGCCTGACCTGAGCATCCCGTTCCTTGCCGTCCGCGTACAATATCCTCTGGCGAAGGCTCTAAACGAATGGGAACCAATCAGGACGTTAATTGAGGACGGACGCTTTACGCTGGAGGTCGGCAGCAATCTGGTTCCGGTGCGTTTGTTCGGAGCGCCGGCAGGCCCGAACGCCTTCGATTCTGGCTCCAATTGGACGAAAGTACTGAACCAGACTAGGATCGAAGCGAAGACCAGGTTTGCGATTGACAGGCCTTGCATAGCTTTGCTCAACGTCTACGACTCTAGCCATGTGCTATGTCGGCTCGTGACCGATGACCTGTTAAAGGAGATCAATTCTAAGCTCCGTGCCCGTCCATACTTGATAGACGGGCTGGGCGGACTGATGTCGGACCTTATGCCTGGTATGCGGTTGACTATGGACGCCTGCCCTCCGGCTCGTGTCGCCGCGCCAATTCCTTTCGACCTGAAATTCCAACCTGAAAGAGGGCTAATAGTTGGCGCGCCAGAGGCGGCGTTCACAAACGGCATCGAGGTCTCGGTATTCTTCCATCCCGCCAGTGAACCGCACTCATGTCAACTCGGGAACGAAAATTCAGTGGGGATCGGCAACCAAGGCATGCGTGAGTGGCAGCAAACTGTCAGCTGGCCCAATGGAGCTCAAACAGCGCGAGCGGTGCTGCTTTACCAGACGCGTCAGATAGACGAGGTCAGCTTTGGTCGCATGTCGGTTCCAAACGCTCCCATCGGCCACGCAGTCGAAGACTGGCAGGCGATTACACCTGCGACTCTTGTTGCACCCATCGAGCACATTCGGAAGGCGTTCGATGAAAGTTTGTGGAAGTGTTCCGAAATTACCGAGAAATTGTGTTTTGCCGAACTCCATCCTGATGACAACAGTGTGGATTTAGAACCTTACCAGTCGGCATTTGCTTCTTACCGAGCGATCATCGGACGGAGGGCCGCGCAGCAGTTTGACAAAGACCACGCACTCAGCACTCCTCCGGCTATTTTTCATGCCTTTCTCCACGTACTGGCTGCAGCAGTTCGCACCGAAATTGGCAGGCTTTTCAATGACGTGCTGCAGATCGGAATGGCTCATATGGAGGGTTTGAAGGAGCACCCCTCCGATTGGGCCAAAGCGCACTTGGCCATGCTCGTCAACAGCAACAAGCATATCGTTAAGATGTGGATCCAGTCAGTTTGTGATAAACAAGACTACACAAGACCGGTCAGGACCGACCAAGAGTTCGAAGACTTTATCCATCGGAGGGATTGGCGCGCTCCCAAACTGATCTACATGCAACCATCAGGCAACCTTCCTTATGACCCATCAGCCGTCTGGACACGCGAGGACGAGCAGTTGACAGAAAAGTTGCTGGAGAGCCTCTCCGCACGCGTTGTTCAATCTTTAGGCTTTGACTTGGACACACTCGCTGGTCGTGCGCACGTGGAGCTTGCGAAGAGGAGCCGTAAGGTTGGCAGTGCTCTCGATGGTGATGACCGGCACTTCGCAGAGATGGCCATTGAGCAAGCAACGAAGAGCGATCCCGAAGATGACAGGCCACATCCGAAGGTCGGCGCGGTCGTCGTTAAGGACGGCAGAGTCCTAAGCAAGGCTCACCGCGGGGAGAGCCCGAAGTCTCACGCGGAATACATTGCCCTAGAACAAAGGCTACCCGATGATCTGATCGCCGGAGCCACCGTGTATACTACGCTCGAACCCTGCACCACAAGGAGACACCCAAAGATACCCTGCGCTCAGCGGCTCGTCGATCGAAGGGTGGCACGTGTCGTCATTGGCATGCTTGATCCAAATCCTGACATTCGAGGCCTTGGTGAGCAGCATCTTAACGAGGCTGGCATCGAAACCCAGTTGTTCCCGCGAGACCTGAGGGCCCAAGTCGAAGAAATGAACCGAGAGTTCATCAGAATTCAGAAAGAGAGACAACAACTGAGGGCGGCCATTCGCGAAGAGGCAAATCAGCCCGTTGTAAAGGAACATCCCGGAACGGATCTTGATTTACACCTGCGGCGACAATTGGAGAGCATTGATGTGGAGCTGCAAGCGATCCGTACAATATACCGACCTCTGGGCGTGGGTGCTAGAGACAGCCGGCCGCCGGCAGACATACAACAGCGAATCACATTTCTCGAAGCGATGAAAGCTCGACTGCTGGCTAGGATTCATGGGAACGATCCCCAAAAGGATTAAATCCGCAGCGTGACCGCTCATATACGACCTTGGCGTCGGGGATGTTACGTTATCCTGCATATCCGACCAGGTCCGCCTTACCCGGACCCAGTCATTGCCCCTCAGATCGCCGCAGATTCGACTTTTGAGCTGTCTGACGATATTTGGGTCGAAAGACTTGATACTGAATTCGCAAAGCGAATTCAGCAAGCCTGCGAACCTGCGAACTACAACATTCATAATCACGTGTGGGACCGTCATCTTTATGCATTCCTGCGGGAAGTCCCGGAAAGAGAGGCAAACCGGGTTCCAGGCATGGTCTCCGCGGATGAAGGGATCATACCTCTTCTCAACACGATCGCCCTGTCGCGTTTAGTTTGGCCGACGAGCACGGGGGATCGTTACTGCGCACTCATCCTGCCCCACCTTGGGGTGGATCCACCGATTCAAGCTCTTACATTACGTGGTGTGTGTCCGGACGTTTTTCCTGGTGACGTTTCCCGAGACTGGCTGTCGCCGGACAATGGTGACGAACTGCGACGGCTGATGCCGTGGGCCTACAAGCCCACATGGGTCCCTAAACGGCTAAACCGCGCGTTTTGGAATCACGAGCAAGCCATGCGGACATATTACCTGGACATGCGGTGGAATCTTATTGTCTCAGCTTTCGAAGCACTAATAAACGTGGACAGGAAGGACTCGAAGGCGCAGTTCCTCCGGCGAGTTGGAAAGCTCGCTACGGAATTCGGAGTTGCTCTGTCAGAAGCTGAACTAGGTGATGCATATGCGCTGCGATCGAAATTGGCCCATGCCCAGGGCTTTCTATTCGACTTGCACAGCGTGTTGCCAACGGACAAGCACAGACCATTATACGACAAGCTCGAATCGCTGTTGCGATCAGCGCTGAAGAAGTGTTTCTTAGACGAGGCGTTCGCCCGAAATTTCGCCGACGATGCGGCCGTGAGGGCAAACTGGCCGTAAAACGTGCTATGCGCGGATGCGACGCCCCGGCGTTCCCGGCGTATTGTCGGCCACTCGGAAACTGACTCACTACGCCGTCCGTTATGTGAAATTTAAGAAGCAATGCTGGTTGAAAACAGCAGGCTCGGACCTCCGGAGCCTCATTTCGACGATTCCCCGCACAACGCCAGGACGCCATTACATTTTCAGCAATCCCGAAGCATGCCAACTTCCATGTTCAAACCGCAGAAATCCCGCTCGCTACTTTCGAAGCCGCCATCGTCCCGGCGTCGTGCGCCTGATTTCAGTGCAACTCCTGCCTGTTCCACCCCGCTGAGTCCCGCAGCCTTGAAGTAGCTTCGCACCGACAAAAAAGGGAGGAGCATGTGTCAATTCCCGCCTCGATCTCTGAATACCTCCGCACGTTCACCAGCGAACTAGGCGAGAGAATTCTGGAATCGTTCCCACCGTTACATGCTGTGGACGACCCGCCGTCGCCGATGATCGCCAAGCTGCTTCGCAGGGCTTATCCTGCGCAGATTCTTGCCATTATGGGCCTTGTCCGCCGCTGGCAGCAAGCTCGCGCCGGTGCCGTCATCGCAGAGTGCGGTACGGGCAAGACCCTGATCTCGCTGGGTGCCGTCCACACCCACGCCGAGGGCCGGCGATTCAGCGCTATGGCCATGGTTCCACCTCAGCTCGTTGAGAAATGGGCCAGAGAGAGTTTCCTGACCCTTCCCAGCGTGCGCGTGTTCCTGATCGACGGACTGCGAACACCGACCAGTTCCAAGAGCCATTACGGTGTCAATGAGGTGAAGCTACGCAACGGCCGGATTGTGCGCGAAGGCTTGAAGACCAGCCTGAGCGAACTGCGCCTGCGGAAGGCCTCCCCTTCGGCCCGCAAGCGTTGGGAAGAGATCTCCAGGAGTTCCGCCGTGTTTGTGGTGGGCCGCGACCGGGCGAAGCTCGGCTACTTCTGGCGCCATGCTTACAGGGTCAGTCGCAGCGGTCGCTACCATGGCTGCGTCGTCAACCCCGACACCGGGGCCCCGGTGTACATCGGCGAGGACGACGAGCGCCTGCTCGCATGTGACTTTAAGAAAGCCAAGCTCAGCGAGTTGCTGGGCGCAGGGCCGGCCGAGGGAACAAACCAGACGCGCCGCCCGCTGTACAGCGCCCTCTGGCAGGCGGATGGCACGAAGACGCGGCGCTTTGCTCCCGTCGATTTCGTCGGGCGCTACATGGCCGACGGCTTCTTCGACTACGCCATCGCCGACGAAGTGCACGAGCTGAAGGGTGATACGGCACAGGGCAACGCGCTCGGGACCCTGGCCTCGTGCGCCCGGCACATCGCGGTACTGACCGGAACCCTGCTGGGCGGCTACGCCGACGAACTGTTTAACATCCTGTTTCGGCTTGGACCGTCCCGGATGCTTGAGGAGGGCTTCGAGTACGGTGACGCCGGGATCCGTGCCTTCACCGAAACCTACGGCCTGCTGGAAGAGGTTACCGTCATCGAGCCGGCCGACAACGCCTGCTCCGAGGCGCGGGTGACCAAGCGTGTCCGCCACCGGCCGGGAGCCTCGCCATTATTGTTCGGCCGCTTCCTCATGAGTCTCGGCGCCTTTGTGTCGCTTGAAGACATCTCCGATGCCCTCCCTCCCTACCAGGAGGAAGTTGTCAGCGTCGAGATGGACGAAACACTGAAGGAGGCTTACGCCAATCTGGAACAAGACATCAAAGATGCCTTGCGCGAACATCGAGGCAATCAGTCAGTGATCAGCGTGGCGCTGAACGCCCTGCTGGCCTATCCCGACCGGCCTTTCGGCTTTGAGAACCTCATCGGTCGTGAATTCAACCCTGAGACCCAGCGCCGCGAACCGTTCCTCATCGCGGCCACGCGGGATCTGGATGAGGGCATCGTCTATGCCAAGGAACGCAAGCTGGTTGAAGAAATCAAAAGTTCACTTGACCGCGGGAGGCGGGTCCAAGTCTATGCGGTCTACACCCAGAAACGTGACGTGACGCGGCGGCTCGAACGTATCCTGGCCAAGGAAGGGATCCGGGTTGCAGTGTTGACTACGGAAGTTGCTCCCGAGCTACGCGAAGCGTGGTATGAGCGGCAGCTGCGGGCTGGCGTTCAGGTGGTGATCGGGCATCCGCGTTTGGTACAGACCGGGCTGGATCTCTGGTCTTTCCCCGACATCTTCTTTTACGAAACGGGTTATTCCATCTACACGTTGCGGCAGGCCAGCCGGCGATCGTGGAGGATCGGGCAGCGGAACAACGTCAACGTGAAGTTCTTCTACTACGCCGGCACCATGCAGGAGACCTGCCTCCGTCTGATGGGCAAAAAGCTGCTCGTGTCCTTGGCAATGGAGGGGAAATTTGCCAGCGACGGCCTTCAGGCGATCGACGAAGGCGACGACATCTTGATGGCCATGGCACGTGAGCTGGTCACCGAGAAGGGCATCGGAGAAAGTGCCGATGCGGTGTGGAGACAACTCGTCGAGAAGCAGGCGGAGGTATTCGAAGTGCGGGCGACCGAGGCGGCGCCCGCCCCAGGCGACTCTGAACCAGCTAAGACAGACCCGGATATCGTTGTGCCTCCAGGCCCTCTACCGTCGATGATTACGCAACTTCTGATGTTCGGGAGAGCGCTCGAAAACGTGCCCAAACGCAAAGGCTCACGCCGGGCGCCTCCTGGCGGTGTCCCGTCGAGCCAACTGGCGCTATTCTGAGACTTTCGAAAGCGAGGTGAACATGGCGGACAAGGGATTCTTCATCGCTACCCTGCCGCGCGACGGCGTCGTCACCTTTCTGGCCCTGGTCCGGGAGAAGGAGTTGAAGCCGAAGCGGAATGGAGGGCTTTACCTGCATCTTGTCCTCGCCGATCGCACCGGCGAAGTGGACGCGAAGGCGTGGGATTGCCCGCAAGAGGCGGCCGCGTTGTTCGAGCGCGATGACATCGTGAAGGTGCGCGGCACGATCGAGCTTTACAACGAGCGGCCGCAGCTAATCGTGCAACGCATCCGGCGGTGCGAGGCTGGGGAATTCCAGGAGGTCGACTTCTGCCCCGCTTCGGCCCGCGATCCGGAGGAAATGCTTGCCGAGTTGCGCGGGTTCGTCGAGTCAGTCGTGGATGCAAACCTCCGGACCCTGTTGGCCTCCATCCTTGGAGATGCCGACGTTGTGGCGCCTCTTAAGGTAGCTCCAGCAGCCGTGCGGATTCACCACGCATTCCGTTCGGGGTTGCTGGAGCATACAGTCAGCCTGTGTGGGCTAACCGACGCGATTGTTCGGCACTACCCGCGGCTGAAACGGGACCTGCTGATCGCCGGGTGTCTCCTGCACGATATCGGCAAGGTAGAGGAACTGGAAGCGGCGCGGCGCTTGGGTTACACGACGCGAGGACAACTGGTCGGGCACGTCGCTCTCGGCCTAGAGATACTTGAGAAGCATACGGCACGCTTGCAGGAATTTCCCGTCGAACTCAAGAGCGTGCTTCAACACCTCATTGTGAGCCATCACGGCGAACTCGACAAGGGCGCGCTCAAGCAGCCAATGCTGCCGGAAGCCTTGGCCGTGTCCCTCATGGACCTGCTGGACGCGCGGCTGGAGCAGGTCTGGACATTAATCGACCGGGGCGAGACGGACGAGGAATGGACTGTCTATGCGCCGTCGCTCGGCAGACAGCTCTACCGATGGCGGCAAGGAGAAGCGGCGAGTGTGTCTGCTGATTCGCCCGCCGCGGCTTAGCGTCTGTCTGTGCTGCGCCGCATCCCCATCAATCCGCGACAGGTCCTAACGGGCGCTCGAGAACGTGACAAGTCATGAGCCTATGGCACCTGCAGAGCCTGTACATCGATGATCGGCAGAGCGGCCAGCGGTGCCAGCAAGAAGCCACGTCCCAGCTCAGCACCACACAGTAAGGGGCTCGGGCGCGTGGCAGAAACGCACCCTTCGCTATCCCCAATCGGCGTGGGTGGCCAGCGTCAGGCAAGCTGGCGGTGCGGTTTGGTATAATCGCCGGGAAGGGAGTCATTCCATGAATTTCACCTATGTGCCGGGCTCGGTGATAAAGGCCAAAAGCCCGTGGCCCCTCCCGGATCACTTTGGAATAGCTGGCTGGCCGCTCCCCGACGGCACGATGACGGTGATCGATGCCACCGAGGTCGGCGTTCAGGTGCGGACGATTTCGCAGTTCGCGGCGGGGCGGGAAGTCGAGTTTCGGTGGATTCCGGTCACCGCCGACCAGCAGAAAACCGCTTTAAGTCGGGCCTACAGCCAGATCGGGCACGCGTACGAACTGTTTCACGCAAACTGCGAGCATCTCGTTTATTGGGTCGTCACGGGCGAGGCTGAGAGCCTGCAACTGAGAAGTTACGTCGCTGTTCTTGGCCTCGTGGGCCTGGGTGCCTGGCTTTACAGTAATAAGGGGCGGCCCTGAAGGGGCGCGAGCAAGAGTGAAGTTGCAGAGCTCAGGGGTGAATCGTTGCATCCGGTTCTGGCTCTGATACCGGCATCAGGCGGTCGCTTGGGGAAAACTGGCGGGCCTTGTTGCTTGCGCTGAAGAAGGGCGCGCACGTCCAGTTCGTCGGGAAGCTTCGCACACGGGAGTACGAAAAGAGTACGGCAACAGGAAGAAGTTCATCGTCAAGCTGCGCGTCCGCGAAGTCGCGCTCGACTCGATTCTGAAACTTGACCGCGCCGAGCGGCAGGAAGAGCCGGCGCCGGATATTGATCTCGCCGACGATCCCGCCTAACCGTCTCACTGGGCCTCGGGCTTCGGCCCGGGGCCCTTGGCTTCCGGCCTCAAGGCAGGATCAGAAGCTTGCAGAGCGCCCGGACAGAGGCGTCTTCGACAGAATCCGAGTAGCGGATCGCTTCGTCAATAAGTGACTTCGGGACCGATGCGAGGAGGGGCATCACGTCCTGAAAATCTTCCCGACGACTCTCCCTCACAGCTGGCTGTCGTTCTGGCATGAAAGCTGCTCGGAGGCCCCGGAGGAAAACCCGCTTGCTCGCGCCGTCAGTGCGGTTGGTGATTTTCCAAACCAACAAAGGCGCTAAGAGATACGGGCCAGGGTCCTTCGGCAAGCTTGGGTCCGAGTCCCACGGCTGAGTATCCAAGACAGAGATCGCCCTCGCAGCAGCCTCGGCTATCGCTCCGCCAATGCCCGCGGGGATCTCTCCGGACAACCAACTCGATAAACGCCTAGTGATGCCATAATCGTCAAAAACTTCCCTAGGTAGCTGGCTGAGTACATTGGCGACCCCATCAGGCTCAAGGACACCCTCTATGGCGAGAAGCTCCGCCCCGTACGCAAGGACCGCCCCTGAACCAGCACGAAGCATGCTTCGAAGCGCGGACGTATAATGCTCTCTCCAATCGTTGTTTTCGCGCGCCGCAACCAGGAGTGAGCGCCAAAGTCTGAATAGCCTTGGGGCACACTGCTCTTGGTCCCGCAAGTGGCGCTTGTGCCCTAGAATTCGGCATGCCCACCTAACGTCGGGCAGTTGATCGTAGGCCATTGCCAGAGCGCCCGCGATCAGAATCCCGTTCCGGGTCTCGCAGAGCGAGTCGACCTTGTCCTGCGGGATGGTTTCGCCGAGTAGACACCGTTCGATGGTGGCGCAGAGCTCGGGATGAAGGTCTTCTGATGAGCGTGCGCATTCTTGCAGCGCATCTAAGCAGGGCCCGGCCAGCACTTCGCGAGCGCTGCCCTGTCGTCCGACTGGCAAGCCCACAGATTGCTTGCGTCTGTATCCCTGCGGTTGACGCTCCAGCCGAGCAAGAAGCGCGGTCGTGGCTGAGCCCCTAATGGGGCGGTATTGAGTGAGGACGCGCTCTAGATCGTCCTTCGTAAGCTCACGTGCTTCGTGCGCGAGCAGGGCTAACCAGTGGACGCAATCGGCGTAGGCAGGCTGCCGCAGGCGCGCATCGAACAGAAACTTGAGGGCGGCTCGGCCAATTGGAACCGACTGCGCGGGAAAGCTGCGCATAAAGTCCAGAAGCCACTGGCCGTGATGGTCAGCGTCAAGGCCCACTGATCGCTCGCCGCCAAGCTCGTTCCAAACGATGTCATCCCAGGTTGTGGCCCCGGTCGTTGCCCGCCAAAGCCGATCGATAAGCGGCCGTTCGTAACCTTGGGCAACCGCGCGCTGGCATGCGCGCGTAATGCTCTCAGCATACCGCGCGTTTTGCTCCATGCGGCGCAACTCGCGGAGCAGCTCTGACCGGTCAAATCCGAGGTCCGATGCTAGCGCCGTACAGTAAGCACGTTGATCCTCAGACAATTTAGCCGCATGCAGCTCCAAGAGTCTCTGCGCCGCCCGGGGTGCGAGTTCTGCCGATGTTCCCTCGGCCAGTCGAACCAAGGCCGAGTAGCCAGACTGGCTCTGGAGTGCCTGGCTTGGCCCCTCAACTCCTAACACCCACTTGAGTTCTCCTTCAACCAAGCGCTCGAACTCGGGAGGTTCCAGCTCGGTTCCATTCCGGTACAGCAACGCCAAGGCGAACACCTGCGCCTCCTCGGGCAGAGACGCAAACTTCGACTTCAGGTGGGTGATAGCGGATGCCCCGAGCCTCAGGCCAAGACAAAAGCCTTCCCACTCGTGCCATAAACCATGGAACTGCCTCCCCTTTGCCCTCACGACCTCTTCCCACGCTTGCCCTTCGGCAGCAGGGTTGCACGCCACGAGGACCATCGCTGCCCCATGCCTGACGCCCGGATCGGAATGACTCAAACAGGCACGCAAGGCCTCGTAAAACGAAGCTCCTTGCGGGCCAGCAAGGAGATGTCGGAATCCCTGCCTTATCTCTGGATTTCGCGATAGAAGGAATTCTCCAATGCCGGAAATGCACTCCGCTAACAGGCCAGGCCCGGTGGGCCCAGCACTGCATATGTTCGAAAGGAAGACGCGCCACCAGCCTGAATGGCTCCTGGGGCAGCCGTACGGACCCGCCTCTCTGGAAGAGGCCATCCACGCGATCCCACGCGCCGGGTCTGCCACTACAAGTGATCTTAGAACCTCCTCAGCCTTCGCGACGTATCCGCCATCATGAAGCGGAGGCAGCAGGGCACTTCCGAGTAGCGACAACCGCCGTTCTCCTCTGCTATACAGCTCGATGGCGGCGCCGGCCGCCAAAGCAGCGTTCGGATCAAACAGGTACCACCGCAGCAGGCGCCCGAGCACCTCTTTGCCCAATCTCCGCTCGACAGCCTCGACGCTGCTGTCCCCTGCGCCCTCAGGCCGAGTCGTCCTCTCCGTTCTCAACAGAGCCTGGATGACATCAAGGGGCGGTTGCCCCTCAAACGCTGAGAGATAGAGGAGAGCCGCCTGCTTAGCGTTCTCAAACCCTCTCTGTGCAGTCTGGACCAACACACCACCCACATCCGGCGCCCCCCGATCAATTGCTGCCCGGAGAGCTTCTTCTGCCAGACGCCGGAACGGCTCCTTCGCAAGCAGCTGCGCGCAGAACCAAAGTTGATCGCCCTCGCTGAACGCTTCAGGAATTACCACTGCCAAGGCCGGAATAATGGTGATGAGCTGGTCACTTCCAGCCGACACGTGTAGCTTCGCAAGGGAGCTCAATTTCGCCCTTTGATCACCCGGGAGGCTGCTCATGGATATGGCGGTCCAGTCCCTGAACACGGTGTCTGTCAGTAGACTCCCCGCGAACACGTACGGATATCGCGGATCGAGGTATTCATCGAAGAACCATGCGAATCCCGCGTCGCCGGCTAAGTAGATGGCTTCAGCAGTTGCTCGCGCCCCCTGTAACAAGGGTGCCGGTTCAGTCGAGGCCACCCTCAACGGACGTGGTGCCAGTCTTTTCAATTCCCCGATATAAGAAGCGGCGCTCGCCGCGTCACGGAACTCGCTGACGACATAAGATGCAGCTGCCACATTTCCTGCTTCATGGAGAAGCCTCCGCACGAATTCGTCAAGGGCCGGGCGGAATCGATCGGAAACGCTTAACCGACGGGCCATGGTCGCAGCGAAGGAGACTGTCCGCCACTGTTGCAGGTCATCTGGAAGCTTGGGCTCGCCGCCTTTCCCTACCGCAACGGCGTACGCGTAACCCGACAGGAATTCCAGAAATGCCTGCAGAGTGAACTCGATACCGTCCTCAACCCTAATCAAGCCTGAGTGTGTGAAGCACCGCAGGGCCTCCTCCGCGAGCGCCGCCGCGTCTTGTCCATCGACTGCAGATCGCAGATGAAGGCGGGCTGCCTCCGGATTGAGTTTCCGGCTTGGGTACGACCTCACGGCGAGTCCGGCCAGAAGCTCCAGACGCGAGTCTGCATCTGGGTAGAAACGGTCCAGCGCCGGAGTCGAGCTTCCCTTTGAATCGCGCGCGGCCCAATCAGCCAGCCTTTCCTTCAAGACTACGTACAGCAAGTCTCCCAACGTCGTCGATGGATCTTGCGCTGACTGGGCCAAGTGCTTGAACAGGAGCCGGCAGAACAGGGGTGTGGTGGCGATCAATGAGAGATCCGCGTTCCCTTGAAGGGTTCCGAGCGCGACACGGGCGATGGAATGCGCTTCTTCGGGACCGTTGCCGTCTGCGAGCCCCTCTTGCACGAACAAAGCCAGCTTTTCAGCGTCTGCCAGCGGTGCGGTGGTACTCACCTGCCACTTAGAGTAATCCAGCCCCACGAGTTCGACCGGCCGTCCCGTGGCCAACACCTGGATATTGGCCCAGAAGTCCGCCAGTTCCGCTAGCCTCTCGACGATGCAACGAGCCACTTCTGGGCGGACTTCGTCCAGACCGTCGATTACCAGAGTCAGCTCGATGCTCGCTCTCAGAAGCGCCTCTAAGTTTACGTCCACGCCGATGCAATCAATCTGCCCGTTAAAATATGCGGAAACAGCCCCGAGAAAATCTCGCGCAGTCCCAACAGCCGCTGGCCCTCTGTCACCCTGCGAAAGCATCCTGGCTGGCACCAAAACCGCCAAGCCGCCGGCGGCGGCTCGGTCGACATCGACAACGTAGCGCCCTGCAAGGGTGCTCTTTCCCGCCCCAAGGTCGCCGAGCAATAGCGTACGTCTTGCATTCCTGGTCGCCTGCGACAGGTCCACGACCTGAACTTCGTCGTTTCGTGACACCACTTCTCCAAAACTTCCAAAGTCCTGCCTGCGACCAGGCACGTGGTACAGCACATGCAGCGGCACCCCATCAGGCAGAGGCCCCCACGGTCGCAGAGCTCTTGACTTCAAGTCTACGAGCGCGCGAGCGTGTGACGCCGCGGCTGAGCGCAACCGCGAGACATCAAACTTGTCGCGTGCAGTCCCGACGTTTACAGCGTTCGCAGCTCCGCGGATAGGCAGCATCTGGGCTGCAATGGTTTGGCGCCACTCGCGATCCGCGGAACGAGGGTCGTACTCGAAGCTCCGGTACACGACGTCCTCTTCGTTGACCCGTATTAGGCAAAATGTGTTGAAGTAGTATGCGCCCGCGTAGGTCGCGCCCCCGCCGAGGTGCCACACAGCCTCCGCGTATTGATCCGCGCGGCGGGTCTCGCCATGGGCGTGCCCGGTGAGCATCAGGTGACACCTCCGGGCCAACACGTCAAACGTATTCTGCCGCCCCCGCGCGTGAATCTCCTCGTCGTGGAACCATTCCTTCGGATGATGGAGAAGGGCGATCGTTGGTCGTCGTGTGCGCATCGCGCTCGGGTTGCACAACTGACGCCCGTGTTCCATCACGTCGATTTGCGGCCGTCCAATCCACAGCTTCCCCCGATCGTCGTCTCCCTGACAGAACCAGCTTGAATTGAAGGCGCAAATCGAGATCGCTTGCACCGATCGCTCCCCGACCAAATATGAGTCTACATCCCCGAGTTTGTAAGGCGGGATCCGCAGCGCTTTGCAAAATTCCGAGAACTCATGAAACGCGTCGATGTAAATACTCGCAAAGGGAACCGCAAGAATTCGATCGGCTTCAAGCCCGTCCTTCGGGCGCGCGTACCTTTGCGAAATCGCTCTGTCAATATCGTGGTTTCCCGCGCAAGGGAAGACTCGCTCAGATCTCAGTCCCAGACCTGACAGCAAACTACTCAGCCACTCATCGGCTATGGTGTAGTCGCTGGCTTGCCCGCGCCAGCCGATGTCCCCCGTGATACATATGATCGTCGGCCGCCATTCTGGCTCGAGCCCTTGCACGGCTGTCAGCAAGCCTTGGAGCGCCAATTCTCGGCCTGCGACTTCGCTCGTGCTCCTGTCGCACCCAAAATGCAAGTCGGACAGATGAAGGATGACCCTGTTTTCGTCGCTCATTGCGGTTGATTCGCTGCCATGATAACTCATTAAGAGCCGATTCGACACGCCCGAAGGATCCGGCCCGAAGGATCCGGTGGACCACCCCAGACCCTGAGCTGGTCTCAGGTCGCTTCCCCCGCCCACCTCATGCAGGCCTTCTGAGCCCTACTTCTCGCGGGCACGGCGAGCTGGAGAGTTGCCTGCGCGCCGGCGGCACGGCAGGGTTCTGCTCCGGCTTCGCCGCCCTTCGGGTTTGCGATCTGCCCAAGAAACAAGGCGATAACGCGAGGTTTCTCGGCTCCCCCCGCACAAAGCGCCCCTTGCCCTTCCCGAGCAGGTCTCCTTGCCCATCTGAAGGCTGGCAAGAAGCGGTCCAGCTGCCTCGGACAGAAGCTGCAAAGGTTTAGCCCCCCGGCGTCTTCGGGAACCGCGCGCTTCATTTCCGGCACGCGGCTATGATAGCCTCGCGGTCACTCCTCTTTTTTCTGACGCCCCTGGCTCTCGCGGGCGCGGCAGGCGGGCGACTGCCCCTGGGCCCGGCGGACGCAAGCTCGGCTTGCGGCTTCGCCGCCCCTTCGGGTTACGGTTCCCCCGCAAAAGCCGCCTTGGGAGCAGGCGCCCCTGCTTTTGGTTGCCCCCGAGAAACGGGGCAGAAAGGGAGAAAGACCGTGACCGACGAAACCAATATCTAGCCGACAGCCGGGGAGCGAGCCGTTGTGGTTCCCTCAATCCCGCAGGGGTACACAGGCGGCGCGCGCATCGGCGCTGAGAGAAACGAGAGAAAACGAATGGTTTCTTGGGCGGCTTTGCTCGACGAAGCCGTGAAGAAGCCGCCCGGTTGCATCCACGAGGTTTACAGCCGCCTCCATTCTTGCTCACTCGGCAATCAGCTTTTGGCTTTGTTGGAGTGCTTCGAGCGCGGCATCCAGCCTGGACCGCTCGCGACCTTTCCGAAGTGGAAGGAATTAGACCGGCACGTGAAGAAGAGTGAAAAGGGCCTGACGCCTTGCATTCACCTTGCCTGCAAGCGAACCAGGACAGTCATCGCCGAGGACGGCACCGAGCGACAGCGATCGTCTTCACCCATTTTGCGTATTAGTATTCTGCTGCTGTTGCTGTTGTTGTAGAGCAGCAGCGTGTCACTTTGAGCAAAACCTTGCCAGAATAAAGCATATCCTCGCCGGGTCCGGGGGACAGAAGTCCTTTGTTGCCGGGCGCCAACAATTCCATGAGAATCGGGCCATAAAGCATAACGTTACCGGCAGTCCGTTTTGCAGGCATAAGCGTGCCAAGAGTCGGAGCTCGGGACCTTTTGAATATGGCGTTCAGCGCTGCCTTCACGCCTGGGACAATTGTGCCGAATGCCATAATTCTTGGGGACGAGGCAGAAATCCGGGTTGGCGGAAGATGGGCTCCTGTTGGTTCGCATGGGCGGGGGACATGGTTTGCTAGCCTCGTTACGAAGCAGATCAGTTCCGCCGACTTAATTCGCTGGCCTGGCTGCGGCTGAGGTCCCGTGTCACTCCGCTCTCGGTCGAAATCCGTCTGCTCCTTGCGCGCTCCTCCGGAAGTGGCTTCCCCGCCTTTGCGAGCCCTCCTAGCCGCCGGAGAAAAGCGAGCCGCTCACTGGGCCGATAGAAGGGATCGTCCATCGGGACATCAAGCCAGCCCGCGCGGTACACCTCTCGCATCCCGTTCGCGCCTTAACGCGCCTATGATTTCATACGCCCCGAGTTTTGTACGCGCCTCGAGTGCCACACGCTGTCTCCTGGAGCGAAACGTCGGTACCCGTTCGTGAGCCAGCTCCCTGATGATGCTACCCCTCGGTTCTCTTGCCTTTTCTTTCCTTTCGCGGCGCATCGTGAGCCGTGTAGAGATCGCCCTTTTAGAAGTCCAAGGACGATATCCTACCTCGCGAACAACTATCCAACCAGAGCCGCAGGGTCCGTCGAAACGCGAACATTGCCAGGAAACGTAAGCACGGCTGCTGCGTTCCTTGCGGTTAATGCGGGCGACGCTGACCGCCTCAAGACCGACGGCGGTGCTCATTCTCGGCTGATCGTTCGATCGTCGGGGCACTAACTCTTGCACTGTTGTTTGGCGTGAGCCAGTTCGACAGTGACCTGCCGGAGCTTCTCCTCCGTCTGCCGGCGGTGAGTGATGTCGGAAAAGGATACCGCCACACCGGTGAGCGTAGTCCAGTCTGCCCCGAACAAGGGCTGCGAGTTAATGAGAATCCAGGTCAATGCCCCATTAGGCTTGTGGACTCCCATGACGACATTGGAACACGGCTTTCCGGTGCGTAAAGTGATCATGGACGGATGAGTTTCTCCTGGGAAGGGAGAGCCGTCCTCGTGTACTGCACGCCAGCGTGGATCGAGAGGTGTCCGCCCCCTCATTTGGTCTGCCGACAGGCCAAGAATGAGCTCGGCACTTCCATTACACGCCCGGATGCCCCCGTCGGCGTCCAGAACCACAATTCCGTCCTGCATGGCGGCAATCGCTGAGCGATACCGCTCTTCACTTTCGCGTAACGCTTCCTCGGCTCGCTTCCGTTCGGTGATGTCGCGGGCGGCAGCATAGATGAGCCGGTTCTCAGAATACTGCCTTGCCGTCCACAACATCCACTTGTACGAGCCATCCTTGCATCGATAGCGATTCTCAAAAGAAATTGTATCAACGCCCGCGACGATCCGCTGCATTTCGGTCAGTGTGGCTTCCCTGTCGTCGGGATGAACGAAGCTTAAGAACGGCTCGGCAAGCATTTCATGAATGGTGTAGCCCAAAGTGCCCTCAAAGGCGGGGTTCAGACGCTTGAAGTAACCATCAGAACCGGCGATACACAACATGTCGAGCGACAGCGTAAAAAAACGATCCCGTTCCTCTTCCGCCTGTCTACGCTGTACTTCCTGCCAGGTTTCTACTTCCTGAGCAAGCTCGGTGGCCCCGAAATACCGGTCCTTTGGCTTCTTGGCCATTGCGCGCAGGCAAGCCATCTCGAGCCGGGGCGGCACTGCCTCCCAGAGTTGCCGCGGCGGGACCGGCGCCTCTTCAAGGACCCTGCGCAGCACTTCATGCGTGTCGGACCCCTTGAACGGCGGCTGTCCCGTAAGAATTTCGTAAAGCAGCGCACCGAGTCCATACACATCCGTACGATGGTCAATGAGACCTAGGCGTCCCGCCGCTTGCTCCGGGGCCATATAGGCGGGGGTCCCGACGGTCTGTCCCTGGAGGGTGAGGTCCGCCTCTCTCGATCTATCAGGGAGGATGGGCGGCGTGTCCTGTTCTTCGTCTGGTCGGTCCACGAGCTTTGCCAAGCCCCAATCGAGCACAACCACCTCGCCGAAGTCCCCCAATACCACGTTCTGGCCCTTAAGATCGCGGTGAACGATCCCGCGTGAATGCGCGTAGGCAATGGTGTTGCAGACCGTGACGAAGGCGTTCAGCAACGCGAGAAGTTGTAGCGAGTCAGCTTGGCCTCCTAACCGCTTTTCATGATAAGAATGGGCCGCCTCGGTCAGGGTCCGGCCTTTGACAAGTCGCATTGTGTAAAACGGCTGTTGATTGTCAGGCTGCCGACCAAGCTCGTACACAGGCACAATACCAGGATGCTCTAACTGGCCGGTGATACGGGCTTCCCTGAGGAATCGAGCGCGCAGTGCGGCACTCTCGGCCATCTCTGGCCGGAGTTCTTTGAGAGCGATGTCGCGGCCCAGGTCGGCATCATGGGCTACCCAGATCCGTCCTATGCCGCCGGTGGCGTGCAAGCGGCTGAGGCTGTAATGCTGCCGCTGCGCGGGCGTAAGGTCAACTGTGGCCGTTACGTCGGCAACCACATCACGAGTTTCCGGTTGGCGCAGGGTAGCAAGCGAGTTCCGGATTTCGGCATCGTTCACGGTAGCAAGGAGGCGCTTTACCGTATCATCGACAGTTGCCAGGCTTGCCTTGGGGTCGTTATCGAACTTTCGCAGATAACGCCCGAGGAGATACTCGACATGAGCAACGTCAATGGGAAGAATCCAACTGCGCTCCACGAGAATGTCCGCCAGTGGCACATTCTTGCGTGTGCTCCAGAGCGTACACGCCTCGACGAACTGATTTGATTCAATCAAACCTGCCTGCAGGGCGAGTACACCGAAAAGGAGGTTTCGGTCAGTCTCCACGACGGCCTCCTGTCGCCAAGCCTCAGAAAATGTCTTCCCCTGAAGCAGAGACAGTCTTTGTCGCTTAGCTTACCATACGGGAAAGCAGTTCTGCCTCGGATAAACGCGGGGTCCGAGCTTGCACGTCGAGCGTGAACGTCACTGAGGCAACTGTCGGCATCCTGGCCCTCTGCAAATCCGAAAGCTCAAGCTGACACGAGCTGCGACCCTTGCTTGGATGAAGAAAAGGAGCCCCGCGCGGGCGGCGTGCGGGAGATCCGCTCCTCGGGACGAAAGGAAACAGGCCATCGTGGATGGCCGTGGCTTAGGTTGGGCTTGGATTGAAAAGTATGTGGCTTTGCGACTAATCAGATGGTCGTGGTCTCGGAATGAAGGTGTGGAGCGCGTGCGAGCATCGCCTTCTCCCGTTCTCTACAGAGACCACGGTCGGGTACATCGCGGAGGATCGCGTCCAGGGGCGAAATGTTCAGCCGGAACGAAATCGAGCTCAATAAAACGAGATCGGTCTGCCTTTTGTGTGCTCGATCGCGCTCGTTGCGCTCCCGCGCGCCTCCTATTTTAGGCTGTTGGGGCGGATGCCAAGCGGGCGTTGGCCCACTTCCAGGTCTCCTCCAATAACGCGTCACCCTGACGTGGCACTCGCTGTACCTCGTCGTGTAACTCGGCCAGCCCCAATTCACCAATGGCGTGCAGGGCACAGGCGCACAGCCAGCGATCGTCAGAGCGCAACAGGATCCGCAGGGCTTCCACTTTTGATGTCACGCTGGTGTGGCAGAGCCGATGAGCGAAGTTCAACCTATCGGCATGCTCAATCTCGGTGTCGAGCGCGTAGGACAACACCCGGTAGTGTTCTGGCTTGAGCAGATGCTCCAAGACCTCCAGGGCATTGGCGCGAAGCTGCGGCCGGCACGACTTGACCCCCACATAGGCGTTGTAAACGTCGCTGGGAGGGTAGATCAAGGCCAACAGTCGGAACACCCGCTCGAGTTCATAGTCCATGCGCTCGCGCAGGGCCCGGGTGAGCACCGAATCGCTGGGCCCGGAGGGCAGCAAGGTACTGGCGAGGGGCTCCAAGGCCTCCAGGATCTGGGCCGAGCGAAAGTATCCCATAAGCTCGACATTGAACATGTCGGCGAAATCGGCGTCACGGGGCAAGAGCTCCGGGTCGCGTTTGCACATTTTGTTGAGCGCCTTCAGCACATCAAAACGCAACCCGGCATCGGGCAGGATAAGGTGATGAGCCAGAACGGCGGCCGATTCTGGTGTGGCGATACGGGCCAGTACGTTGGGAATCTGCTTGCGGACGGCCAGAGGGACCGCGTCATCGTTCAAATAGTCTTGCAGGGTTCCCACCGCATGCTCACCGTATTCGATCAGTGCGGCCCGAGCGGGTCCGCGCAGACGCACGTCTCCCAGCTTTTCAATGACTAGGGGCAAAAACTGCCGACCTCGGAGCTTGCCGAGGCTCAGCAGAGCCTGCTCCCCGACTCCCGGATTCTCATCGTCGAGCAGCTTCAACAACTCGGAGTGCAATTCGCAGGGCGAGGGAATAGCTCCCAGCGCCCACCCCGCCTCGGTGCGCGCCCGCGGCGCATCGGGGCCGGTCTGTGAAAGCATGCGCTGCAGAATGACCCTTGCGGTGTCGGCATGATCGGGCTGGCCCGTCTTCGCCAGATACGCCGCCACCGAACCTGCCAGAGAGTAATCTGTGAAGTCGGATTCGCTCCGGAGCAAACTCAGGGGGTCACACGCGGCGTGCAGCACTAAGTACTGCAGCGCCTCAGTACGGACCTCGGGTGATTCGTCCCTCAGCAGGGTTTCAGCCCGCGACCTGATTCTTTTGTCCCCCGCATCGCCCAGCAGACGCAAGGCTCGCTGGCGAACCGTGGGGGAGGAATGATCGAGCAAACCTCGCAATGCCGGATGTGAGGTCGGATCGCGACCTATCTCGAACAGGCTCAGCCCGTAAAGTAGTTGCTGCTCCGCGCCGTGCGCCAAGGTCTCGGCCAGCACCTCGGTGGTGGTCAAGTCGAGTGTGGACGCGGCGGTCCGTTCCGGGTCGAGCCTCCGGCGCTCGATGGCGCGCCGCAATACGTTCAGGTATTCGCGCCGGACACCATAGGCGACGGCAATCCAGCCGAAAAGAAGAACCAAGCTGACTAGACTGACCTGTCCGGGGCTGAAGTTCATCCCGTTGGCGAAAAGCAAGAGGAGGGCGCCCGCTGTTCCATCCGCGAGGCGATAGACAAAAGTGTCTAAGAAGGATTTGACTTGGCTCTTGACTCCCGCTGCGACCGGCAGATAGAGCAGTTCGACCGAGGACCTGTCCACCGAATAGCGCAGGAGGGAATGCGTGCCTTTCAGGATGACCGCAGTGAACAGGGTTGGAGCGACCAGCAACGCTGTGGTTGGCCCCAGCAGGGCGATGGGCAGCAAGAAAACGGTGACCCGAATGCCGAAGGCGCGCAGTAAGGGCGCGGTCAAGGCCAATTGCGTGACGAATGTGGCCAGGCCCATGTAGCCGTAAAAGTTGGCGAAAAAGGCGGAAAGCCCCGCTGCGTCAGTCCCCGAGTTGAGCCGGGCAATGAGTCTGAATTGATAACCGAGGACAGCAGAAACCAGGCAGCCGATCGCGATCAGCGCGGTCATCAACAACAAGTAGCGAGAGTGACGAATCAGCCTCAAGCTCTGGCGGAAGCTCTTCGGCGCGCCCACCCCCGCCGCCGGAGCCGTCGTGACCACGCCAAGCCGCTGCTTGGCCTGTCGGAACACCAGCTTGACGAGCAGCGCACACACGCCCATGAGCGCGGCCAGGACCAGAATCAGAGTTGTGGGATTGGCGCGATGATGCTTCATTACGTCCGCGGTAATGAAGCAAAAAAACGGCACACCGAGGATGGCTCCCATCTGAATGAAGCCGAAAACCCGACGGGCCTCGCGCGTAGTCAGGATGTAGTTGGCCAGCGTCCACCCCATCGTCGGCGCCATAACGCCTTCCGTCTGGACCCAAATGTAGATCAGCATGTAGACCCAATAGACGCGAAGGTTCGTCAGCCACCAGAAGAGGGTGAACGACAAGGCGAAGAACAGCAGCATGCCGATAATCAGCCGCTCGAGCCGAAGCCGATGCGAGAGTCGTATATAAACCAGGACGAGTGGGCCGCTCAGCAAGCCCGAGCCAATCATGGCGTAGGGCAGGTGGTGAGGAAACTGCCGCAAAAACAGCGCGTCCCCGACGCTCTGACCGACGTAAAACCCGCCGATCACCAGGAACAGGTAAAAGAACAGCAGCGACGCCGGGCCAACCTCGTTGCGGCGTATGCTGAACACCCGTTCCACTCGACTGATCATGGCCTTCCGCTTCCGACCGCTCTTCTGCATCAACCGCTTGCTCTGGGAATACCACGCATTTGAACCCTCAAAAGTTCTCCATCATCCACACATTGCTATCCTCGGTCCAACCCAGTATCGCCAAGCGGTGGCCATCTGGGGAAGGGATACCCCAAGTCCTGTAGCCTTTCGGTTCCCACAACACATGCGCGTGACCTTCAAGGTCGACATGAAGGAGCGCGGCACCCTTCGTCGGTGACCAACTAGAAACAAATACACCATTTCCATCTGCCGTCCAGTCCGGTCCCGCGGTAAAAGCGGCCCATCCCCTAACAGTCACCTCACGAATCTCCCCACCTGTCAGGGGCAGGAAACGGATACGGCCTTCGACCCAATCGAGCTCCGAAAGTGCGATGCGCGAACCATCGGGGGAAAGATCCCAGTTGTAATCGCGAGCTGGGTCCGTTTCGAGACTGGTGAGCTGACCCTTCCTGCCCTCCACGGGATCGAAGGCCGTGAAGACGAGATACTTTCGGTCCGGGCTGCGTTCGCCCAAAACACACAGGGTCGAGGGGGCTCTTGCACAGCGGTCGTCGCCGTCTGATGTTAAAACAAACTTGGGGAGCCCACCCGATGTTGGAATCCGCATGAGGCGGTCCGGCGGGGCGGGACCGGAACTCCAGTACAGAATCCAAGAACCATCCGGACTAAGGCGGGGCCCAGTCTTGTATTCCGAATCCGCCACCACGGACTCAGCCGAATCCTGGTCTATACCCTGCCTGAAGATATCGTAATGTCCATTGCGGTCCGACCAGAACAGAACTGACTTACTGTCCGCAGTCCAGGCCGAAGGGAAATCATTGTGTTCGTCGAGAGTGAGGCGGCGTGGCGCGATTTTCAAGCGGGTGCCATTTAGTTCGAGATCTCCAACGTAAACGTCTGACTGTTGATCCTCCTTAAGAAAAACCAGCCGCTTCCCGTCTGCCGTGCCGTTAGGCCAGAGAATGGAAGCCCCGGCCCACTTGGTGATCCGCCTGGGTTTCCCGGAGGGTTGTCCCGTCAAAAGATCTACTTCGATTTCCCAGAGATTCGTGTCGGTGTCATTTGGTGGGGGTTCGGCTAGTGCATAGATCATGCGACCACCGGGGGACCACCACCAGCCCTTAAAGCATAACTTCGGGTCCGATAGAACGGTGGCGGGCGGGCCGCCTCTCAGGTCGCGATCCTCGATAGAACACTCGACTTTGGTGGGCTCCTCTTGTATTTTCTGGTAGGCGATTCTCCGGCTATCCGGGGACCAAACCACTCCGACAAACCCTTCATTCTGTTTAGCAACTGCGAGCCTGTGGTGGTCTTCTCCATGCACTCCCATCAGCCAGATCTCAGCAGAGCCAGCACGACGCACGCCGGTCGTAATCGCAATCAACGATCCATCTGGCGACACCGAGTTCACATAACCGTCGTCGCGAAGCTGGCGTGGTGTTCGGCCAAGGATGGAAACGACCCAGATACTTTGTTGTACGTAGCTGCCAGCATCGGCAAGCAACTCCGTCTCATTAGGTAGCCAGGCCGCCGGAAACCAGGCAGCGCGAGGCGCGAGCCCTGCGGGCGGAGGGATCGTCTGCGTCTCTCCGGTTGCGATCAGCTTCACGTGCATCCCTGACTTGTCGGAGTAGGCCAGATATTTTCCGCCGGGCGAGATGATGGCGTGAGTGGCGGGATTGCCGCTCGGATTCGCGGTGAGTCTCCATTGCCTTGGTTCGGGCGGGTTCGGACCCTGGCGCGTCGCGAACCACACGAGGACCGCAGCACCTATCAGCACGGCCAGGGCTGACGCCAAGGCCAGAGGCCACCGGGCTCGTAGGCGCGTAACTATACGCATTCCCTTCTCGGGACGGGCACTCAGGTCCGCCTGTTCCAGACTTGCCGATCGTCCTGAATCGATGTCCCGCTTCGCCCGCTTCAGCTCGCTGCGAAGGTCGGCAGCATGCTGGTACCGGAGGTCGCGGTCCTTCTCGAGCAGCCTACTGATGATTCGTTCGAGGTCAGCGGGTAACTCAGGATTCACGCGCATCGGCGACACCGGCGTGCGGTTCAAGATCGCCTCGTGGATCACCGCTGTCGTGCCGGTAAACGCCTGCCGTCCCGTCGCCATCTCGTACAGCACGGCGCCGAAGCTGAACAAATCCGTGCGTGCGTCGAGTTCTTCCCCCCGGGCCTGCTCGGGGGACGTGTAGGCAACAGTCCCCATCGCCACGCCCGGGCTAGTGAGACTTTTGGGATCAATCGACGCCGTAGGTGTGTCTTGTGCAGGCACTTGGCGAATGGCCGGAGCTAGCTTCGCCAGCCCGAAGTCGAGAATCTTCGCTTGGCCGCGCTCGGTTACGAAGATATTCGCCGGTTTGATGTCCCGATGGATGATCCCTTCCGTGTGGGCAGAGTCCAGCGCGTCTGCAACTTGAATTGCAATCTCCAACAGCTGATCTGTAAGCAATGGCTTTCCGGAAATACGGTGGCCGAGGGTGCCACCCTTCAACAATTCCATGACAATAAAGTGCTGTCCCTCATGCTCCCCAGTCTCATAAATGGTACAGATGTTGGGATGGTTCAGAGCAGACGCAGAACGCGCTTCGCGCTGGAAGCGTTCCAAGGCTTGGTGATCAGCAGAGAGGTGTTCTGAGAGGAACTTCAAGGCCACCTGCCGGCCCAAAGTCAAGTCTTCGGCCTTGTAGACCACACCCATCCCGCCGCTGCCGAGCTTCTCCAGGATTCGGTAATGGGAGACTGTCTGGCCAACCATCGGGGTGCAGTGCGCGCATTATACCGCTGGAAGGGACAAAACAACATCGGCCAGCGGCAGCAACTCCTCAGTGAATGTTAAGAACGTGCTGTTGGCCGAAGCAGCACTTCACGGTTCACGCGACGGGCGGCATTTTTCTAGGCCAGCGTCCCCGCACGAACAACTGGGATACGAAGGGCACGCCACTCCAAGGATGGGCGGAACCTCTTTTAAGAGCGTAGGATACTCCCGGCACTGCCTGTTGTGCGCGCAAACCGGTCGTAGCGATAGACCACCATTACTGTTACTAAGACCGACGACTAATATGGCGCGGGATCTTGACCGAACCTTACGCGCCGCTTGGCAGCCCGCACTTCTCAATTGAGCGCAGGGCGCTGCCGGCAAGGCATGCATTTTTGATGTGGGACACCGGACCCGCAAGAGCCTCGCAACTGAAGAGGTCGGGCACTAATGGAGGAGGTTTCAGGGAAGGAGGAGCTGAACGGGGATTAGTGGCAGGGCTACATCACGCTTGAGGCAAACGCGCTGACAGCGCGGTTAGGCCGATGGAGATCGGAGTCGCCGCGCTGAAACGGGGCACAATGGTCACCGCAGTGGGTTTAATTTCTATTCGTTGGACAATGGTACGAATCACTTCGCGTCGACTGCTCCATTCTGCGTTCTCGATGCGCGGCCCCAGATGCGTCGAGAGTTCTGCAAGCCGGCTCGAAAGGAGCTGTAATTGTTGTTGGTCGGAGGTAGCGCTAAGCCTGCCCTCGATCTCTACAATCCGAGCCTTGGTTTGCGTCATTCTTGGAGGTGAATTGATCCTTCTCGATCATTCCTTCCGCATAGCTGTCGATGAGTCTTCCAAGACCGTGCTGCAACTTGAGTCGTTGCACCCGTGCCTCTCGCTTTCCGCACACTCTTTGGCAGCCCCTCCGGTCAACTGATCTTCTTGCTGCAGGCTCCACGGGTCGTTCAAGAACTCGCAGATCTCGCACCAGAGGCGGTCTCAAGCAGGTCGCCCCGAAACTACGGGTTGGCGCAGACGCGCTCCCCGCCGAATCGGTACCCGTCTGTGCCGCTGCATCGGTAGTAACGGAAGTCCCTGAACAGCATGGAGATGTTCGGGGTCCTCGACCTCGAGGCGGGTTTCGACGGATGCCGTTTCACACTCCGATCCGGAACGTGAACGATAGGCGCTTTCTTCTTATGCAGGATGCCCCCGAGTGGGGTGTTGACCGAATGTAAAAGAGATCTCGAGCGCAGGTGGCGCCAGTGGACGACTTCGACCCGGAACATCCCCGAGTTTCAGCCACGCACGAGGCGGAGCCTCAAAAACGCCCGAAGCCGCAGGCACGCAACGGGATATTGGGCGCCGCCTCTTCGAAACTCTTAAACTGGTCTCTCAGCTCTGGGGGCAACCCCCTAAGAGACCTCCGGCCCAGGCAAGGAATCCCTTAAGAGTGGCGTTTCAACGCTCACTGGGGCTCGCGGGACCCGGTTCAGTTAGCTCCACCGCGCCGAGAACTATTCCAGTTCCGGCACCCACCGCGATGACAGTTAGAGCCGCCGGTGAGTGCAGGAGCGCGTGAAGCCGGTGATGAGCATCGCCATCGGCTGGTCCCGGCACCGGTACTCCGGACGGTGAGCTGGATACCTTGGCAAAATGCCCCGCCTCTACAAAGTAGTTTTGCCCGGACGTCACTTCGGTGATGGAAACCTTGCCGCGACGAGCTGCCACTATGGTAGTCTTGTCCGGCAGCATTGCGACCAAATATACTGCCTTGCTATGTTCGACTGGCTCGATTCGGTATTCCGGAGTCTCGACAATCAAAGGGCACTCGCCCAGACTCTTAGCCCTGACGGCACCGGATGAGAGTTGCATCGAAAGATGAGCTCCACGGGCGCCAAAGCGGACTGATGTGTTTTCCGACAGACTGGCTTCGGTCTCAGCCGAGAGTGCGACCAGGGCACGACCTGCCTTGTGAGTGGTCAGGACATCCCCTGTTCTGATTGTTCCCCCATCGGGAACAGCTTCTCCAGCCAGAGTTGCTCCAAACGAGCTGACGAGTTTTCCGACCACTAGCGGATTGGCAGCAGCAGCTCCAAAGAGCACGGTCGAAACCGATATCACAACGACGGAAAGGATCGACTTCCGGGTTAGATGCAGCGACATGCCATCCTCCTTCTCAAAGCTCATTGAATTCCGGGCACTGCCTGGGACGGTCAGGGCTTGCCAAAACTGAAACGGAAGCATGCTTTCTTTACATTAGCCTGCTCGGTTTAACATCCAGCAGACGCTTGCCTTCTAGTTTCTTAACGGCGGACGAAGTAAAGCCTCTGTCGACAAACTGCTGACGCCGCTTCCCAAAAACCCACCAATGATGCAGCCGAGCAGAAACAAGCAACCTTGAAAGCGAAGGACTCGGTGCTCTCCGCGCTTCTGAGCAATCGTTATCATCCTGTAATGGCGGCGTACTGACAATACGGTACATCACTAGGTTTCTTGGATTAGGAACACTAGGCCTCCTGTCTTCAATCTTCAATCCAGGGGCCTGCCTGGGTTTTCTACGAGTGGAAGTGGGTCGAACGGAGAGGAAGTTGCTAGAAGGGAGGGCCATTCCTCCAGGTTTCCATGGGTCGCTTAAAAGACAATGTCGCAGTATCTGATCGGTTTCAAAGGGGGCTGCCCTACCCCGATAGTTTATGCGGATAGAGGCTTTTTACGTCTATCCTCACGGGAGCAACCTTCAGAGTGACTCCGGCGCCAAGTGAACCGATCTCCTGCGTTGGTGGCCGCCTAAACGACGAGGGCCCCGGTTGTAACCGGCCTTGGAGAGCTTCAGCTCGAAGCCGCGTCTTGTGTGCTGGTCAGGCGTGTTCTCGGCGACGACGCCGGCCATTTGCCTGTGTCTTGCATTCGCGCAGCGTGTTGGCCGCCTCCTCAGGGTATTGTATGGGTAGGCGAACTGATTCCCACTTCATCTCAGAAACCCTTAGGCGCGGATGCGACACCAGGAGGTGCCAAACTAGAGCTTGAAATGACTCCGTGTGCGGCGTCACGGTCGCGGCGTTGACGGTGGGCACAACTACGCATGCGTCGGCAACGCGGGCCGTATATCCGCCGTCTCGACCGACCACCCCACAGATCGTCGTGCCAACCTCCTTGGCATATTGGAGGGCCCGGACTAAGTTGGCGCTGATGTTGCGTGTGGCATCGCCTCCACCAACAGAGAAGAGGAAAACCATGTCGCCAGCCTTCAGGTGGCTACCCCGCAACCAACTCGCGTAGGACGTGTCCCAGCCATCATCGTTGACGCGGGCGGTGAGCTCGGAAACATTGTCGGTAGGGGCGTAAGACTCGATATGGGCGATCTTGCGGAAGTCATTCACCGCGTGCGACGCGTGGCCCGCACCACCTCCCACTCCCAGGAAAAAGAGACGTCCGCCGCTCGCACGCAGCTGAACCATCAGATCGACGACACGGTCAATCATCGCTTGGTCAATCTTTTTGAGGATCTCTACGGCTTCGGTGATGTACTGGGCTGTGTAATTCACAACCACCTACGAGCCCCGCACGGCCTCCGTGCGTCTGATGGGCTTCGAGCTGATCAAAGGCCACTCTCTCTCAGCTTCTTCATAGTGTTCTGGAGTGCCCACATCGAAGATTTGGCCATCGATCACGAAGCCGCGCATTTCTCCGACCAGCCGGGGAAAAATGTCTTCCGCAAAATCCGCATAACCCCGCGCCGGCAGGTATCGGAGAAGCTCCTGCCGGGCGATATAGACTCCTGCGTTCGCAAGGTCTGATTTTGGGTGGGCAGGCTTTTCCTCAAAGTCTGTAATGCGGTTGCGGCCATCCACTAGTGCCACGCCGGAGGTCCAGGGGCAAGGACTGTGGAACAAAGCGACCGTCAGCGGACCGGTGTGGCTCTGGTGGAAGGATCTAATTGGGTAAAAATCCACGTGCACGAGGGTATCCGCCTGGAAGACGAAGAACTCCTCATCGTCTCCCAGGAAGTCGCGGTTGGCGGCGACGGTGCCGGCGGTACCCAGTAGTTTCGCCTCGTAGACAAGACGAATTCGCACCGGACTGTGAACCTGGCGTGCCGCCCATGCTTCTACCTGGTTAGCGAGGTGATGCGTGTTAATCAGGACTTCCCGGATGCCGAGCTCCTCGCAGAGCTGAATCCAGATGCTCAGCATCGGCTCCCCGTTGACCGGAACAAGGCACTTGGGGATTCGGTCGGTCAACGGCTTAAGCCGCGTCCCGACTCCGGCGGCCAGGAGAAAGGCTCTAGAGATTTCCTTGGATGCCATGTGTCTCAATAGTCCAGAAGCGGTTAGTTCGGGTTAACGACATCGCATAACCCTCGCGAGCAACATGCGAAGATCTGCGAGCCTGACTTCGTGCCCACAGGCTATTTAGGCAAGCGACCAGGTCAGCCGTGTACGGTCCGATTCGATACTGACTCCGGGAAATAGTTAAGGCCGACACGCGGGAACGCATTGGTGTGGCTGGGGACGTTTCCCACGGGTACGGGCCCGGAGCCCAACCACACCGGGTCAACATACTTCAAACGCGTAACTGCGATTATCGAGGTACTGGGAAATGGTCTCGCCTGCTGCGGGTTCGATTGGAGTACCGGGCATTCCGTAGCCGCACTCGGCCAGTATGGAAAGTGTGCTCTGTCTGTCTACGCCTCTGTGGAACTCCACAGCGACTCTCGGCTTGAAGGACCGAAGCGAACCGCGCATTCCTTGGAGGACCTCGAGCTCCATCCCCTGAACGTCAATCTTGATTCCGTGGAAGGTGAGAACGCGCCCCGAAATGAGGGGCCAAAGCCAGTCAAACTGTGCAACGACAACGCTCTCTTCCCAATCAGCGGAAGGAAGCGTGCTGTCGATCATCCCCCGGACAGATGGTAGGCGGCGGACTTCTAAGGAGGCCGTTGATCCCAAACCCATCGGTATGACCGACAACTGCCTGAGCGAATTCAAGCGGCGAGTTTGATTGACATGGCCGGCGCTCGTCTGAAGCGGCTCGAAAGCATAAACCCGCCCCCCGGGGCCGACAAGCCCGCACAACGCGATCGCGGTGTACCCGTAATGCGCGCCGATATCGAGCCAGGTCTCGCCTGGGCAAACGTTCCTTCGGAACCATTCGAGCAGCGCCAGCTCAGTCCGGCCCAGAATGGCTGCCGGATAATCGTGCCAAGAAGTGACGAGAGTCATTCCACGAAGTGGGCCGCCGAGAATTCGGTGCTGGTTGATCGAACGCGGCAGAATGTGTCTGAGCCGCTCTTTGAGTTGACTATTCATTTTGAGTGTCTTGTTTGGGTCCGCTCAAGGCGGGCCGGGGCCCGACCGCGACCAACGGGGCCTCACCGATAGCTTCTTCCCGCCTGAAACCGCAAGAAGCTCAGCCGCGGGGCTTTCGCTGGGGGATTTCCTGGAGTTCTCACTCAAAGACTATCGGCTGACCCAAGAAGTTTGGCTCAACTACTGGCAGCAAAATAGACTGGTTCGTCGCCAGCGCTTCTCTGCAGGAAACAGGTGTTCGCGGGCCCAGCTTCACCCAGTTGGAAGATACGCACGTCCCGGAGCTTGGACAGCGTCATCAACAAACCGCTCTTTGACTGAGGATTGTCGACACTCCTCAGCACGGAGTTTTCCGCGCAGCCAGTGCGAGATTGGCAGAATGCTTTCCCCAGGTGGTTCTAAAGTCGGTCAACAGCCGCCGAGCCTTCCAGGAACCGATGGGGCCTGAGTCGGGGAGCAGGCCGTACAGCGCCCCAATCAGGACATAGGCAAGAGAGCCTGAGTACATATGTCGTGTGACCTCAAATGCGCCTTCCAGAAGAACGGAAAGTTCCTCCACGCTATAGTGCCGATGATTAGTCTCCTCGCGACGAAAGCCTTCGATATTACCAGCGTGCTTCAGCCGGTAAAGCAGCCGGTGGACCCAAGGGAAATAGTACTTCATGCGATTCATGTCAACGAGCGCGATCAGGCTCCGATTTGGCACAGAGAGGATCAGCCAGCCGCCGGGCTTCAGAACACGAAAAACCTCTTCGATCAAGGTCTTCTGATCGGGCACATGTTCGAGGACCTCCAGCAAGAACACGACATCAAAAAACCCGGAAGCAAGGGGGAGAGCTGTCCCACTGCCGGCAACCAGGCATTGGAGACTAGGGTAGTAGGTTCGAGCCTCCGCGAGGAGAGGGATATTCACCTCCACACCGACTCCCTTCCATCCGCGCGTCCGCGTCACGTATGCGGCGACGTGACCGCAAGCACAACCAAGATCGAGGAATGATTCGGCCTCGAGCGGGGCGAGTTTGTCAATGACGATTCTTCGTTCGGGTTGAAAGTAACGCAATCGAGTAGGGCTGGAAGTCAGCTTCAGCTTCTGTGTTGCTGTGAGCCAGTCGGAAGTAGTTGTCGGATGCGCTCTCCAGGAACCTCACGCCTCCGCTGAGGATTGCTTCCGTGGCAAGGCCTGCTGATCTGCCGCCAAGGCTTGCCCGAATATGTCCATATACGACCTCACGGCGGACCGCAGTGAAAAGTGTTTGAGCGCGTACCGTCGACCCGCATTTCCCATAACGGCACGGAGCTCGGGCTGTCGCCTCAGCTTCTGGATGGCCTCTGCCAATTCGGCCGCGTTCTCCGGGGCGATAAGAAGTCCGCCGCCGGAGTCGCGAACCAGCTTTGCGGGAATACCCTGCGGATGGGTCGCGGCAATCATGGCGCGCCCCGCTGACATGATGGTTTGTATCTTGCCGGGAACATTGATGTCGAGCACCGTTTTCTTCTGCAGCACCACACAGACATCGGCGGCCCCGTAGAGCAGTGGCAGATCCTCGCGAGGCTGCAGCGGAAGAAAAACCACATTGCTTAGTTCCATCTGCTCTGCCCGCCGTTGTAGATCAGCCTTGGTTGTTCCATCACCTACGATCACAAATTGGACGCTGGGGTCCTCTTGAATCTGACGGGCAGCCTCGAGAAGGGTTTCCAGGCCTTGGGATATGCCGATGTTGCCGGCATAGAGAACAACGAACTTGTCTCCCAGTTCATGCTTCTCGCGGAAGCTGTTGTCCTTCGGGAGTGGCCTAATGAAGTCTGTATTCGCCCACGTGTACACCACGGAGATTTTCTCGGGCGGGACCCCCTTTTGCAGGAGATTATGCCGGAAGGCATCCGAGATCACCACGATGTGGTCGCTTTGGCGGTAGCACCACTTTTCGAACGCGTAGAGAACCTTGATGACCCACTTGTTTTTTATCATCCCCAATGCGACCGCCGTATCCGGCAGGAGGTCGGCAATGGACAGAACCGTGCGAGTGCGATGGAGCATGCGGTAAAAGCAGGCGGTGAGGATGAGGGAAGGCGGCGGAGAGCTTACCAGCACGAGATCCTGCCTTCCCCAACTGAGGCTGCCGAGCGCCGACGAGATTGTGAAACTGAGGTAATAAATCATCTTAGCTACGAAAGTGGGCTTTCTGGACACTCTCATCCAGGTTCGCAAAACTCTGCAGCCCTGCCACTCTTCCTGCGCCCACAGCTTGCCACGGTAATGAGGCTGGATGATCCAGTGCGGATAATGCGGAAACACCGTCGCTACTTGTACTTCGTGACCGTGCTGAGCCAAGGCCTCTGCTAGCTCAGCCATGTGCGCGGCAATGCCAATGGGTTCGGGATGGAAGGCATTACTGAGTATGGTTAATTTCACTCGGGATTCACCTCATCTGCTAGAGTGTGTTCAATGCCCGCCGCCGCCTTGGAAGGGCGGGACCTGCTCAGAACGGCAGACCTGGCGTGCACTCCGACCTGGGGCCGATTGGAGCCTTCCCAGTGCTTTCTCACGAGGTCGCACCACGAAGATGCAGGTTCGGATGAAACTCGGCGGATATTCGGCCACAACCTCTGCACCCAACCTCTCGAAAAATTGCCTCCAGGCCGGCATCGTGCGATAGAGGCGTCCCCCGTCCACCGCTCCCCAATACAGGGCACAAAAGAAGCTCATCGGAAAATGTTCGAGACTTGCATGGTCTTGGATGAACACTACTCCGCGACTGACTCGTAGCGCTTCGCCTAGCAAGACTTCTTGTTGCGTCGCATCTAAGTGATGGAACACCCAGTGAAAAGAAACGGCGTCAAACGACTTATCCGAGAACGGCAGAGCGGTACCTGAAGCCACGCAGTAGCGAGACTGGGGGAACCTCCTCCGAGCGTCTTGAACCATTTCCCGCAGACAGTCGAGGCCGAAGAGGGCCGACGATGGCGACTGCCCATACAACTCCCCAAGGAAGTCTCCCCGGCCACAACCGACGTCAAGTACCACCCGATTGCGGCAGTATCTTTCCAGGAGACCCTTGCGGAACGCGAGGAGTTGGTTCCAAGCATCATCAGGATCCATCCCGAATATCCTGTAAACCACACGTTTCGCGTGGTACAGCCAGCAGGTCTTCCAGGTGTACAATCTGGGGTGCTGAAAGATAAAGCGGTCAAGTCTCACGAAGATTCCTTCGATTCCCCGCAGCGCTTCGCCATATATTTCTTCATCGCCCACACGTCTTACATCGCCCGGACCGAAAGCGACTGCGAGCCAGGAAGGGACCAAACCGCTGTCTTCTGCTCCAAAAATCCAAGATAAACTCTGGCTCGTGCTTGCCAACTGTGACGGGCCGCCAGCGCGGCGTCGGCGCAAAGGCTATCCCTGCCCGCCTTCAGGCATCGCTCAAGCACCCGGATGAAGTCATCGGTATCACCCTCCCTGAAGTACCACGCTCGGTCCCCAAGGGCCTCTTTGATTTCCCCGACCGGATTGGTCACAACCGGCACCATCGCCGCGGCGAAGTGATACAGTTTGCCTGGACACCGGGCACGGTTCGTCCAGTTGTCCCGGATAGGGAAGACCAGCGCGTCCGAGGCAGAGAGATAACCGGGGACCTCCTCATCGGGAACAAACCCGCGCCAATCAAACCACTTTTCTAGGCGCAGTTCGGCCGTCCGACGGCGGTAGCTCTCCAGCAGCGGCCCTGTCCCGATAAACACAAAGATAAGATCCCGGCGCTTTTCCAGCATCCGGATCGCTGCCTCCAGCACGATGTCCGCATCATATCGAGGGAGAAGGCTGCCGAAATAGGTGACGATCTTCCGCCCTGCCCAGCGCTGCCTCACCTTCTGCGACCCATCGGCGTGCTGAAGGAAATAATCGAGATCGGCGCCATTGGGCAGGTAGAGAAGAGAGCCGCCGCCGGAGCGCCGCTTCAGGAAAACCTTTTCGAGAAAGCGGCTGGCAACGATGATCGAGTCAGCACGACGCAAAGCCACGCGCTCACCCAGAAGAGCATAGAGGTTCTTCGGGAAGCGGAAGACCTTTGAGAGATGTTCGTCAATATCGACAATCAAGGGCACAGAGTAGCGGGTGCAGTAAGCGAGGGAAGAAGGGAAGGATCTTTTGATCACATCCATGCAATGGACAACGTCGGGCCTCAGCTCGCGCAAGATCTGATACTTCGACCTCATCTCGGACCAAGCGCCCGTTTCGGCGAAATGAATCGGGGCTCCCTTGTAGTGACTCCCCGGAAACTGCAGGCGATTCTCCGAGTGGCCAGGTAGCAGGATATGCGCATCAACTCGCTGTTGGACCAGACAGCTCGCCAGCCCCAGGATCCGATAATTAGTCCCCCAATTCTTCAAAGTTCCGGTGGTTACAAAAGCTATCCGCATCGGATTCCAACGCAACGTAGTCTGTGTCTAACCTGAGCCGTCTTATCGAAGAGCGAGGAGTGGCGCGGCAGCTACTCGCCGAGCAGGGCGCGAGCTCGGTTGCGGGCCGTAGAACTGCTGTGCCGCCTCCCAGGTCTGCCGCAGCCCCTCACGCAACGTGATGGTTGGTCGAAACTCCGGGATCAAAGTCCACTGCCTGGTAAGATCGAGTGCTTTACGGGCCGGCCCCTCGGGCTTCGTGGTGTCAAAGAGCGTGCGTCCGTGGTAGCCTGCGACGGCTGTCAATTCCTCAACCAACTCGGCAATCGTGGTTTCCTCTGCCCAACCGATGTTGGTCGGGTTGCCGTCTGTCGTCCTTTCGAGCACGAGTTTCATGGCCATTGCCGCATCCCGGGCATGAATGAAACTCCGCGTTTGCCTGCCGCTGCCCCAGATTACCAGCGGGTTCTCGGCGCGCAGGAGCCGCTGCATCAGGGCCGGGATCACGTGGGGCTCCTCGTGATCCCAGTGGTAGCGCGGGCCGTAGGCATTGACCAGCCGGACGATCGCGACCTCCATGCCGTACTCACGCTGGTAGTACATTCCCTGAATCTCCGCCACCCGCTTCGCCCAGCCGTAACCGGCGTTGGCGGCCTCCGGCCGGTTCCGGTCCGCCGCGCTCTCCGGGGTTGGCACTGGAGAGCCATCGGGATAGACGCAGGAGCTGCTCGTAACTAGAAAGCGTTTAACCCCTGCCTCCCGCGATGCCTCCAGGATGTTCATGGATACCCTCAGGCTGTGGTGGAGCATCTGTCCGTGATGGTTGCTGCTGTAACCTATTCCCACCGTCCTGGCGGCCAGATCGAACACCGCCTCCATCCCGGCAACGGCTTTGCGGCACGCCTTCGGATCGCTGAGGTCGGCCTTGACCAGCTCAACGCGGTCCAGGCACGAAGCGAGGTTCTGAACCGAGCCGCTGTCCAGGTTGTCAGCGACGCGCACCCGGGCATCGTCCGCAACAAGATGCTCGACCAGATAGGAACCAATCAGGCCGGCGCCTCCCGTGACCAGGACTGTTCTGTCGCTCCAGAAAGGGGTTAGCATTGACAAGCCTCCGCGTTTTTCTTGGGGAGTTTCGACTGTTGAATAAGAAGGTCTTGATACCAAGGGGCTCAAGGATTAGACACCGGACCGGAGCGCCCGAGTCCTAGCTTGTGCACCTTATCGTCGGTCCAGAATCCTTTGACCATCGCCATCTGGACGGGTCGGCCAAGGTCACTTGGCCCTCAGCGCGACCTCGTTCTCCAAGGCGCCGCGCGAGATTCTCCATGCCCTCGGCCACCGGAAGCTGCTCAAAGCCTTGACGTCGTTCGGCGTAACCACAGCCAGAAGTCGAAGCATCAGCAGGTAAAGGGTTGCCGACACCGGAACTCCGATTAACATGGAATGCCAGAGACCGGAAGCGTCGGCCAGAAGCACGACCGCCCCCGCCAAGAAGAGCCGGAGCGCGACGCTTAGAGACCTGCGGAAATCGGCCATTACCGGCAAAACAGCAAAAGTCACCGTCAGAAAGAACGCTATTTCGCCAGAAACGTAACCTGATGAGGCACCGACGATTCCCCATCGGTGGATTCCGACAAAATCCACAACTGTTTGGACGATGAGTGCTAGTACCAAACCGTAGGCTATGTATACCTGCCGGTGAAGCGATGTCAGAGTGACGCTATTGGCCATGCTCCAGAACATCAGCGGATAGGCGATCAAGAGGATACGAAAAGGGGTTATGGCGCTTGCATAACGTGAACTGAACAGGAGGGGGATCAGCTGGTCCGCGTAAGCAAAAAGGACAACGCCGCACAAAAGGCCCAGCACCAGCGACCATTTTACGATTGCGTGGTACACCTTGGCGAAATTCCCCTCCCCCTCGTTCGCAGTCTTGCAGAAGATCGGAAACACTGCAGAGACGACGTCAACAGGAAGAACCTTCATCATGTCTCCCAAGCGGAACGCAGCTCCATACATGCCCACCTGTGCGTCGGTTCCCCAGGCTTTGAGCAGGAAGAGGTCCAAACGCCATCGCAGGGCAAAGAGTAAGGACGCCAGCATCATCGGAGCCGACTCCAGCAGGAAATACCAGATCCCCGTCCTATCCGGTGTAGACCAAGAACCATGGAACTGACGGAGGAACATGTAGTATCCGGCGAAGCCTTTGAGCCCCACCGAACACATCAGACAGGCGGCCACGCCTACGACACCACCGCCGGAAAGAAACACGGCGATGCTTCCGATCAAGAAAAGAATGCGCTCGAAAGCTACCAAGCTGGCCTCAAAGTGCATCTTTTCTGCGGCTCGATAGAAAGCGATGGGCACGCTAAGGGTTAGGTTGAATGACGAAGCGAGTCCCGCGAGGACCATTCCTTCGGCAATAGTGCGGTCGGATCGATAAAAGAACGCAACGACCATCGAAATTGAGGCTACAGCGAGGGCAGTGCACAGAATCGGAGGCAGAGAGTTACAGAAATGTGCAGACCTGGCATCCGGTCTCTGACATTGTTCCCGGACCAGAATCGAGTCCAGCCCACCCGCGAAGCACATCTGCAGAAACGAGGTTGTGGCCAGTATGAAGACCAGCTTACCGAAATCGATCAGGGAAAGGTAGCGTGAGGCTGCAGCAAGAAAGATGATATTGACGATGATCGAAGAGCCCCTACTCGAAGCAAGGTAGGAGTAGTTTCTCGCAAATCGAGTACTAAGGCTCATGGAGTGTTTCCGCTGCTTGAGCAGGTGGTCACGCTCTGGCTACGGCAGGCTACAGCGTCAAACCCGAGTGCGTTCGGCCATGGCCACTTTTGCTGCCGTGCCTGGCTAGAGCGGCGCACTGAGCAAACATGGCCCCTAGGAGCACCATGAAGGGAGGGTAACTCAGATTCCCTGAGAAATTACCGGCGAGCATGAAGCCAGCCAGCGACGACAGTACGATTCTTCCCTCGTCATAATAAAGGCTCCTAAGGTTCACGCTTACCAAACGGCCAATGGGGTAGACACTGAAAGCGATGAACATAAGAAGGCCCGGAATGCCCAGCTTGACCAAGTAATAGAGCACAGAGTCATGAAAATAGGTACTCTCGGTCAAAGTCTGATGTAAGGTAGGATCAACAAAGTGAATTGCAGTACCAAGTCCCCACCCCTGGAAAGGACGTTCGCGAACCTTTGAAAAGCCCGTGGAGAGCTCATTGAGGCGCCCGATCCATGTTTCCGCCGGTCGCCCGTGAGCAAAGTTTACGAAGCTCTCGAACCGATATTGCACTTCCCGACCCACTCCAGGTAACCATCCCATTCCTTCGCAATAGCTGAGAGCTACTGCCAGGATGACCGCCGCAATCACTACGCCAGACAGGAGTCGAGCACGGCGGCGTCGAGCAAAAAGAAGATAGAAGCAGACCGCGAGAACGAACTCCAGCCAGACACCTCGCGTCAGGGTTAACAACATCGCCGCCGAGAACAGCACCATGCAGACGAACACCGAGCCCTTGCGGCGCTTCGGAAACCAGCCGTGGCGTAGGAAAAGGAAAAGGAATGCAAAGGGCAGCGTTTGAGCTGGGATCAGAACGTCGCGCGCCGAGGCGGCATTCCCTGACCGAAGGTAACCCTCGAAGAAGCCGTAGAATACCTGGAGGCTCACTACGATCCCGGCAAAAATCACCAGGGAGTTGATAGAGTCCAGATAGCCGCGCAGCGGAACGAACAGCGCAAATGCCCAGAAAGATACCAGCAAGTAGGCAATGACGCGGAGGTCCTTCAGAACATCATAGGAAGAATTCCCTTCGGCGAGGCCCGAAACAACACCGACAACCACCCAGAGGGCAAGCAGGATAGTGATCCAGACCTGAAACGGCGAGGCGGCATTTCGACAAAATCGGCCCAGCACGGATTCCCAGGTTCCGACCACTACCAGAAGAAGGAACACTATGTCAAGAATGCTGATGGGGAGTCCCGCGAGGCTGAACCTTAACCCGAGGACCATACCCCAGTCCATTGTTATTGAAAGAAACATGAACACAGCGCCGACCACGCCCACCAGTCCCATAGAGTTTCCGCTCTGAGTGGCCGGCCCTGTCAAGGACCAGGCGTGCCCTCGGCGGACAGCACAGGAAGTCGGGCTTGAAACGATAAGCTGCGGCACTGCTTCCTTACCGCGACTGTGGCCTACCCCCGAAGCATCTAAGCCCGGCGCGCTGCGCCGACGGCCCACTTCAGGGTGTCCAGAGTTTTCGCGGCCGTCCCCTCAAACGTAAACTGGCTCACGCGCCTGCGGCCGCGCTCAATCAACTCTTTCCTCCGAGTCGCGTTCGTCAAGACCGTCCTCATGCCCTCGCAAATGCTCGCCACGTTGCAGGGATCGACCAGTTCGGCTGCGTCGCCGGCGATCTCCGGCATGCAACTGGTATTCGACGTTGCAACGGGGCAGCCCATGCGCATGGCCTCAAGAATCGGATGGCCGAAGGTTTCCGCGAAGGAGGGCATCACGGCCATAGCGGCGAAGGCGTACAAGACTCTGACCGCATTGCGGGGCTGCATCCCAAGAAAGACGACGTCGCGCGAGATACCCAAGTTGGCAGCGTGTTCGGAGAGACTGGCCTGGGGCACCGCTTCCGTTTCGCTTCCCGCCAGCACAAGAAAATGCGGAAGATTGGAAGTTCGCTTGAGCCGCGCGAAGGCGGCGAGCAAGCCCTTGTGGTTCTTGAACGGGTAGAATGAAGATACGCAGACAACATAGGGCTGTTGCGGGCCAAGCAGGGAATTAAGAAGTTGAGTGGCTCCAGAAACTTCATCGGGAGTCAGTTCCTTGAGATCACTGTGTGCTCCGTGATGAACAGTGAAGATCTTTTCGGGCGCCACACCACAGTAGCGAATGATTTCGTTTCGCGTTGTCTCGGACACAGTGACAACCGCCGATGCGCCTCTCACCGACCAAGTCGTGAACCGTCGAACGTAAGCGCCGCGCAGGCGTCCGTACCATTCCGGGCAGAGATAGAACTGGGTATGATGAACGACGACGACGGAAGGCACTTCCAGCGCCAAGGGCAAAATGTTGCACGTTCCCAGATACACGTCGGGCTCGGAGCGGGCAATCCGGGCGGGGTAAAAGACTTGTTCGTAGAGTAAGCGCGCCATCCGGACCCTGGGTACGCCAGTCAGCGGCTGGATGACGACGTTCTCACCCTGCGTGAACGCGAAGTCGGTGTTCCAGCGCGGACACAAAACTATGTATTCGTTGCGAGGCTCAATCGCAGCCATGGCATTCACGAGATGCTCCAGGTAGTTTCGCAGGCTGCCCATGGTGTTTTGTGACGTCGCCAGACCGGGCGACACATTGTCGATCACGATTCTCATTTGTCTACTTGGAATGCAAAGGCTGGGAGAGGAAGCCCTGATTCAGGTACACGGCTCCGTGATCCCTAGCGGGGCTATGGTCGATGCGGCAGATGTGCCAGGATTGCCTCAACGGCCACCAAGAGATTCGGCACTCGAAAGTGCGGGGCGACCCCGGGGCGCTGCTGGTTCTGGGGATCAACAAGGAGCGTCACACAGCCACCGGCGTCCCCGGCTTCGATATCTCTCCAGGAGTCTCCAACCAGATAGGAACGGCCAAGCTCGATTGCCAAGTCCTTGGCGGCCTGCCATAGAAGTCCGGGCTTTGGCTTTCGGCAGTCACATCGATCACGGTGATCGTGGGAACAGACGTAGATCGCACCGACCTGGATCGTGCTGCGTAGGAAATCGTGCATGCGATCGAGTTCGGCGCGATCAAGAGCGCCCCGCGAGAGGTCAGGCTGATTCGTAACCACTACCGTAAGCAAACCCGCGCGCTTGATGGATTCGACCGCCTCACCCACGCCTGGTAGCAGTTCGAAGTCCTCAAATCTGCGTGGCGACGCGCCTCGTCCCTCTCGGAAGACAAGCTTGTTGAGGACACCGTCTCGGTCAAGAAACACTGCCGCATTGCATCGGTTCATTTCGCCGGCGAAGTCAACTCAGAACGATGGCGCGACGCTGCAGACTAGATTCGTAAGCGGCCTGCACCAGACGAAAAGCCTGCCAACCATCATACCCATCCCCGAGCGGACGCCGATCCTCTCGAATGGCGGCCACGAATTCGCTCCATTCATAAGCCCAGCAATTCTCTTCATCCTCAAACTCGATGATCTGCTCATTGGGTTTGCCAAATTTGAGGGGCCGCCGCCCGAAGAGCAACCTTTCAGGACCGTAGCTTCCGCCCAACCCTTCCGCTATCAGGTAGCCTCTTTCTCCGACAACCTCGAGGGAGAAGATGTTCTTCCACTGTGTCCAGCTTGCGTGTAGGCTTGCGACTTGCCCCTTGCTTGTGCGGAGAGTACAAAAAGCGTTGTCTTCGACGGCCATCTTCCAAAACGCTGTTGTCACGACCGCGTAAACCTCGCTGAACTCACCGAGAAACCATCGAAAAAGGTCCAAGGCGTGTATTCCCTGGTCCAAGAGCTCGCCGCCGCCACTCCTCTGAGGATCGGCACGCCATTCCCGGTCGTACCCCGGCCGGCCTCCGTGCCCATATCGACAGCGGATAAAAAGCAGTCGCCCGATCTGGCCCTCCTGAGCCAAAGCATGGGCTTGACGCACAGCAGGATGAAAGCGATGGTTAAAACCCACCTTGAGCTTGAACTTGCTTCGCGAAGCACATTCAACCAATCGCTGTGCTTCCATCAGGTTGATTGCCAAGGGCTTCTCGCACAGAACGTGCTTGCAAGCCCGGAGGGCCTCCAGAGAAATACGCGCCAACCAATCGTGGGAAGTCGCGACGACCACGATGTCAATATCAGGCCGGGCAACGAGGTCTCGCCAGGTGGTCCCCACCTCGCATCCATGCTCCCGCGCCACTGAACTCGCACGTTCCGGGTCCTGATCTACAACTGCTATAAGCTGAGAGTCTTGCCGACCAGCGAGTGCGCGGCCGCGCTTCGCGCCAATCAGCCCAGCGCCAACAATTCCCACTCGAAGCCTATGAGGAATTACCGAACCTCCACGAACTGCCGGCCGTCGATGCGCCGCATGGTGAAGAGTGCCGACTCGGCCACCTCTTCCTTGCGGCTCGGCAGCGACTCCCAATCGTCCCACACCGCGCTTATCAAACGCCCCGTGATCCCGGACGCTGCCGGTGAAGCCAAGAAAACCGCTAGTTCAGCCGCCCTTTCGGGCGGCACTCCACCCGCTGCGTAGATCTCCGAGACTCTGGCGTGATATTCCTTCCCCGCCGCTTCACCAGCTGCCAACACCTCGTCGAGCATGCGCGTCTTCACGGTTCCAGGGGAGATGGCGTTCACGCGGACGCCGAATTCCTTGACTTCTTCGGCGATGGTCTCGGTCAGGCGAATCACAGCGGCCTTGGAAGCACCGTAGGCGCTGAAGCGAGGCAACGGAGTGACAGACCCTCCGCCAGACAAGTTGACAACCACCCCGTGCCGCCGCGCGGTCATCTGCGGAAGGATTGCTTGCATACATAGCATTGTACCGAGGAGGTTAATCTCTATCGTCCTTATCCAAGCGTCCGAGTTGTTATTCGTCAGCGGACCGATAGGACCCAAGACGCCAGCGCTGTTGACGAGGACATCGATCCGCCCAAAGTGAGCTGTGGCCACGGTGACTGCCTTGTTGACGTCGGAACGGGATGACACATCGCCGGCTACTGCAAGGGCCTTAGCCCCGTGGCATTCAATCTCTTTAGCGAGATCTCGGATTTCTGATGCCGTGCGCGCTACGAGAACGACATCGGCTCCAGCTAGACCAAACGCTCGTGCCATTGCCGCGCCGATGCCCCGTCCCGCGCCGGTGATCAAAACGATCTGTTGACTTAGATTCCAGGTTGTCCGGGGGTTATATACCAAGGGAGCCTTCGCCAATCGTCGCGTCAGACAGCCCGCGCCACGACAAACCGTGCGTTGCGAGAGTCATCGAACAACCTCCAATCAACGGTAACGCGGTCCATCAGGTTCACCATGATCTTGCTGCCTTCAAAGTCAAACCGGTAGCGCATTTCCCGCAGTCCGGCCTGCTGCATTGCTTTTCGGAGACGATGATGGTGCCTTTCGGTATAGAAGGTGAAGAAGCCGCCACCACCCGCGCCCGAAATCTTGCCGCCCAACGCGCCGTTGTCCTTCGCCAAGCGGTATAGGGCGTCGAAAGTAGGATTGCTGATCTTGCTTGAGATCTGCTTCTTGAGCTGCCAATGCCGGTCCAAGGCCAGTCCGAACTCTGTCAGATTGCCGCTTAAAATCATTTCCTTGATCTCGAACCCCATTTCTTTGATCCGATGCAGACTGTCGGTTACGGCGGTTTCATTTTGGGCAGCGCCTCTACTCTGCTCCAAGAGAATGTCCATGGCCGACCTAGAGGTTCCGGTGTAGAACAGCAGCATGTTTCTTTCCAGGTCATCGACGATAGATTGTGACAGCCAGGCAGGAGTGACCGCCACGGTGCCATCCGTACCGATGTCCAGGATTGAGAGCCCACCAAAGGCAGCCATATACTGGTCTTGTTTACCAATCGGTTTGCCAAGGACCTGGATCTCCAGATGGCAGGCTTCCTCTGCGAGTTGCTGCGGGGGAACTGGCTGCCGTTTCAGCGAGTGCAAAGCGTTCAGGAGACCGACGGCGTAGCAACTTGAGGAGCCCAAGCCAGTCCCGGCGGGAACATCGGCCATAGAGACGATTTCAACGCCACGGTCGATGTTCATCACACCCAGGGCTTCACGGGCGATTTCGTGCCGTAGTTCGCGTCGATGGTTCACCGTCTCGGATTCCGAATACTTCACTCGCACGAGGTCGTCCACGACGGGGCGATTTACATTGATGAACATGTATTTGTCGATCGCTGCGGCGAAAACGAACCCGCCGTATCGCGAGTAATACGAAGGCAAGTCAGTGCCGCCGCCGCCCAGAGTGACGCGAAAGGGTGTGCGACTGATGATCATTGGTTGACGACGCTCCTCTCGGCTAGGATCTTCTCGCGGTAGTACTTGATCGAGCGCCTCAAACCTTCCTCAATACCGATCTTCGGGCGCCAGCCGAGTTTCACAGACTCTGAGATGTCAGCGAGGGTAGCGTCCGCCTCGCCAGCGAGGTCGGGCGCGTACCGCGGTCTCAGCCCAGTCTTCAGCTGGGCCTCGATAAGGTCGAAAATCTCGGCAATCGAATAGTTGGTGCCGGTGCCCACGTTGTAAACCTGTCCCACGGAGCGGGCGTCGCGCAGAATCGTTAGATGGAAATCATTTACGTCGTCAACGTAGATGAAGTCCCGGCGCTTCTGGCCGGTTCCAAAAATGGTGGGCTGGTTCTTGCGAAGGAGCTGTGTCGTGAAAGAGCACACAATGGGAGGGAACACCCTCCTCCAATCCTGGGCCGGCCCGTAAACATTAAGATAGCGCAAGGTTGTAATGTTGAGGTCATAGAAACGCCCGTAGACTTCGCAGAACGTTGCTCCACCGTGCTTGCTCACCGCGTACGCGCTGAGAGGGCAGATGTTCTTCACCGTTGAGGGCAGATCTCGCACGCCCTCATACTCTGCGGAAGTATCCGCGTATATGACTCTTCCGACTCCAGCCAGCCTGCACGCTTCAAGTACATTCACCGTACCGGTAACGTTGACATCTGCCGCGTCGACCGGATCGTCTAGGCAGGCCGGCAAGTTGGTCTTTGCCGCGAGGTGAAACACGACATCGACCCGCTCGAACAACGGGTAGATGTTCCTGTTACGAATGTCTGCCGGACAAAAGGCGACACCGGCTGGCACGTTGGCTGGAGTTCCCGTTGACATATTGTCGAGACCTAGGACTTCGTATCCCTGGCCCAAAAGCTTGCGTGCCAGGTTACTGCCGATGAACCCGGCCACTCCTGTGATGAGGATTTTGCTCAGGTAGTTCTCCTTCGAATGGAGGATGCGGCGTGCGGTCTAGTGGGCGCCCCGGCCCTTCACTACCGCAGGGATCGTCTCAAGGAGGATCTTACAGTCGAGCCAGAACGAAGCGCCCTGGATGTACTCCAGGTCAAGTCGTGCCCAGTCCTCAAATTTGTTGATCTCACTTCGGCCGTTCACCTGCCAAAGGCAGGTAATTCCTGGTTTTACGCTAAGTTTCCGGCGTTGCCAGAATTCGAACTGGTCTGCCTCCTCCTGGGCCGGAGGTCGCGGACCGACTAAGCTCATGTCTCCCTTCAGCACGCTGTACAGCTGGGGCAGTTCGTCAAGGCTATACTTCCGCAGAATGCGACCGATGCGCGTGACGCGGGGGTCGTTCCTCATTTTAAACACAGGCCCCGTCATTTCGTTATGAGCCATCAGCCGAGCTTTCAACTCTTCGGCGTTAGGTACCATGGTACGAAACTTATATCCTACGAACGGTTTCTTGTTTAAGCCCACCACTCTCCAAGGATAGAAGACGGGATCATCGGGCGAAGTAATCTTGATCAGAATGGCGATTGCCGCAAAGAGCGGAGACAACACGGCCAGCATCGTGGTTGAGGCGACGAGATCCAAAGCCCGCTTGAGAGCGAGGTAGACTGTGTCCTGTCGGACTGTTGAGAGAACCGCAACGGGCATGCCACAGTAGGATTCAATTGATACTCGAGAATCCTCGAGGCCGTATCCCAACTGCTCGAAATAAAAATCAGGGCAGATCACAGCACGCAATCCGAGGTCCACGGCGGCGTCTACCAAATCCTTGGCGTCGGGGATAAGCTCCAAAGGCATAGCAAGTGCGACAACATCGACGGGGTGATCGAAAACATACTGCCGAAAGCCTGATGTTGTGCCCAGCACGAGTACGCCTTCCACGTCTCCATAAGCCCGCGCCGGATCAGGCTCTAAACACCCGACGATCTCGTAATGGATGTCCTGGGATCTTTTGGCGCGTCGAATGAAGTCACGCGCTCGGCTCCGTGAGCCAATCACCAGAATGCGCGGAATGTTGTAGGCGTGCGAGAAGTGCGCATTGAAGACAGTAACAACAAGCCAGCGGGTCCCGATCAAGGCCAGGCAGTAGAGCATCAAGAAGCCAAAGACGATTAGGCGGCCAACAGCCTCAAGCTTAAGAGCGAAGATGATCACTGCGAGACCGGCCAGCCCAAAAACCTGCACTCGAAGCAACCGCAAGAAAACAAAGCTCCAAGACAACCGGGCTCTTGAGTACAAACCCCAGCGCTCTTGGAGCGTTAACCATAACGGCAGGATCAGCAGCAGAAACCACGCATACTCTCTGAAAGGCCCATAGTGATACCCTCCGGGTTTCAAGTAGGACCTGTAGTAGGGTAGGACACGGTATGAGACCCAAAAGCTGAGGATGAGTGCAGCCGAGTCACACACTAGAAAGACCCGGCGCACAGCGACGGCACTAGTGCCGGAGTGAAGCTCGGCTTGCATTAGTGAGTCTTCTTATCCGAGAACCAACATCCGGGCCTGCGGACCGGACAGGCGTAGAAGGAGCAGCGGCGCCTTCAGCCTGCCCTCTTGGCGTGGGCGACCTGGTTCAGAGCCCTCGCCGCATCCTGATTGAACTGGCGCACCGTTTCCCGGCTGTATTTGTGGTCTACCATCTTCGGTAGAAACTGGGGTGGAATAGTCACGATGTGCGCTCCCGCCAGAGCTGCATTCTGGATATCCATCGTAGTCCGAATGCTACCGACGATGATCCGGGCTGGCCTATTCCACTCTTGGAGCCAGGTTCGCACGTTGCGAATCACGATACTTGGGTCGTTACCCTCATCCGCAACCCTCCCAGCAAAGATGCTTACGTACGTTGCTCCCGCCTTTGTTGCGAGGATGGCCTGATTGAACGACAGAATAGCCGTCGCATTCACGGCGACCGCTTCCCGCGCCAGAGTGTTGATAACCTCCAAGCAGGACTCTCCTCGCTCGTTAACGATTGGGATCTTCACGACCACGTTCTCAGCCCAGTGAGCAAAGAGCCGCGCCTGCTGTAGCATCCCCTCATTGTCGTTGGTTGTCACTTCCACACTTACGGGGCGCGGGTTCAGCAACTGACATAGGGCGCGAGCCCTCTCTTCCAGGTCGTAGGCCCCATCTTTGAACATGATGCTCGGGTTGGTGGTCAGGCCGTCAATAACCCCTTGGCGCAACCCCTTTTCAATTTCTCCATAGTCTGCAGAATCAAGAAAAATCTGCATACGCAAACCTCCTTTCGGCTCTTAACGCATGCTTTGGCGAGCGGACCCCCAAAAGTAGGCCAACCCGTACGTTGTCGGGATGGACGGAAGGAAGTTTCTTCTCACTGGCATGATAGAACTGCCCCTAAGGCCAGACCGCGAATCGCCGGCGCACAGTCGAGACCGCAGCAGGTCCAGAGCACCTCTTACAGTTCCAGCGTAAACTGCGCAAAGCATCGAATCTGCGATCCTACATCTCGCTTGCGGGGCCTGGACCTTTCCCAGCACCAGACTTCCCAGCTGGAGTCGATGGGGAGATCGGTCTCAGACACCCAGGGGGCACCAGAGCGACTCCAACCGGGCAACCAGCGGCGTCGAAATGCTCCCTAAGCCAATGGCTTCGTAATTGGCGTGGCCGTTTCGCTCGGAGTCTTGCAGCAGTCTCCAGACGTCGACAATCAGGGGCGGGGATTGGCGCGCCAGAGCCTCGACAACTGCGGTTCGGAATTGCTCGTCGGGATTGGCGATGACAACAACGTCTGCGAGATCGAGGCACTCCCGAACAGACTCCGAATAGGTCACTCGATCTCCGAGCACCTTCCGTGCAGCCGACATGGCCACGGGGTCATAGACCATGACCCTGGGCGCCCTTTGTCGCTAGGGCGTCGGCAATTCTGAGCGCCTGAGATCCCTCGACCACGGCCGTGCCGGGCTTGTACGCCAACCCGAGCACACCCACCAGTGCCTGTGCAGGCAGACAAGAACAGATTTTCTTGATCACACGATCCGAAACCGAACCATTGTAGTCGTCGACAGCTTCCACAAGCACAGCTGGATGCCCGAGTTGGCGCGCTAGGAATGCCAAGGCCCGGCTATCGCGGGGAAAACAAGGACCGCCGTAACCTAGGGCGCCTTTGAGGTAACGCGGCCCGATGCGGCTGTCGCGACCTAGGGCCGACGTAACAGCATCGACGTCGCCGCCGGGCAACTCCTCACACAAAGCCGCCAGCATATTCGCAAAAATAATTTTCATCGTGACGTAAGTATTCACTGCGATTTTCGCCAACTCGGCGTTGATGATACTCATCCTCGAAATTAGGGCCCCGTTCTCACAGGATTGTTGCGCGATCTCCGCGAAATGTTTTCCGGTCTCGGAGTCAGACTCACCCACGAGGAGGAAATCTGGGTTGAGGAAGGCAAGGAACTCCGGGAAATAACAGAAGCCGAAGTCCTTGCCGCACCGTTTCCCAGACTCGTGTTCAAGGACGGGAATGACGCTGTACTCGCTGGATCCAGGCAGCACAGTGCTCGTCAGAACTACAGTGTGCCGTTCGTGCTTGTCCCGCAGCGCGCGCCCGATCTCGACGGCGGCGGCGCGGACATACTTGAGCGACAATCGCCCGTGGTCCTCGCTGGGAGTAGACACCACGATGAAAGTGACTGCAGAGTCCCGCACCGCCTGATAGCAGTCTGCGGTGGCCCGCAAGCGCTCTCTGGTGCCTGCCATCATTTCCTTGAGGCCCGGCTCGAAGACCGGAGGCTCGCCCGCATTGATCAGCGACACGGTGTGCTGGTTTACATCCACGCCACAAACGTCGAAGCCACGATGTGCCAGGGCTGCCGCGATGCAGGCTCCAACTTTGCCCAGCCCCACCACAGACAGGCGAGTCATCCCAGAACCTCGCGAAAGCGATCCTTGCCAATCATCCGCGAAGTGACCCGGACGTCAGCAAGATCGAGACCTACCGTGACGATAGTTCCATTACTCGGCTTTGTCCCCTCCAGGGGCCAGCATGGGATCCAGTTCACCGAATTGCTCCAGGAGGATTCGTTCGTGGGCCGAACAACGCTGTTGAAAAGTCCTTTGATCATTTCAGAGTCGCCTGCGCTGTCTCGAAGAAGGTGGCGTACACGCTCCTCCTCCCTTCGCTCCGCTGAGTAGTGGTCAAGGCGAACGGTTCGGCTCTCTTCAGTAACGCCGGACGCCAACTTCGACAATTGGGTCAAGGGACAGTTCACAAGCGGTGCGCAACACAAGGAGCGCTATACGTGAAAATGTTCGGACGCACCCGCGGGAATGCCGCTTCGTTCCACGTCACAAGAGAATGTTGAGATGTTGCGAAGTGATGAAGCCCGACTCTTACGTGGACACTTCCGAGCCCACTACCGAAAGCGTGCCCCAGCCGCCAGCAAAGGTGCTTCCGCGATCCTTTCCGTCAAGACCTTGTCGAGGATCTCGCGCACCTTTTCACGGTCCTTGGTCGAAAAGTACCAATCGATCGTGCGATGTAGCCCGTCCATGAACTTCACCTGTGGTTCCCAGCCAAGCAGCCTCTTCGCCAGGGAATTGTCTGCGACACGGTTCACCGGTCCCGTCGGCATATCGGGCCGGAATTGGATGCGCGCCTTGTGGCCAGTGTAGCGCAGAACCTCCTCCACGGCGTCGATCACTCGGGTCCTCTCCATGGTGCCCAGGTTGACGGCGGTGCCGTCGTCGATCTTCTCCGCAGCTCCGATGGTTCCCGAAACGATATCACTCACATGAGTCCAGTTGCGGATCTGTTGCCCGTTACCCCATACCACAAAAGGATCCTGCTTGATGAAGGCGCGGGCGATCATGGCAATGACGGCGTGGTTTTCGTGTCCCCTGTTGCCGTATACGGTGAAATAACGGCACGAGGCGCTCTTCATGCCCCAGTCCCTGCAGTAGGCCTTAAGCGTCATTTCACCCATGAGCTTGGCCCAACCGTACATATTGTCGGCATCGTAGGGGGGACCCACTCTGTCCTCCGTCAGGTAAAGGATTTCGTCGGGATCACTCTGAATGTGGCTTGGATAGACGCAGCCTGAAGAAGCGAATACGACCTTCTGAACTTTTGCGCGGTAGCAAGCGCGGAAGACCATCCCATCTAAGGCCAGGTTTGTGGCGCAGGCGGCCTGATGTAAATCGACGTAACCCCGACCGCCGTGGTCGGCCGCCAGGTGGAATACTACATCCACACCTTCGACGGCCCTCTCCACGGCTCCCGGTCTCAGCAGATCGTCCTGCCTCAACTCGATCGTGTGGGCGTCCAGGTGCTTCTCGACATTCTCTACTTTCCCGCTGGACAGGTTGTCGACAATCCTCACGCAAGCTCCGCGCTCGACGAGCGCGTCCGTCAGCGCCGATCCGATAAACGATGTGCCTCCAGTCACGAGCACTTTCTGTTTGGTCCAGTCCATATTGTTGTCCCCTCAATTCTAAGCAGGCGTTATGAGCTTTGACGAAGTAGGGCGTGTTTCGGCTAGAATCGTGACCCACACACCCAGGGTGGTCGAAATCGGGCACTTGCGTTTGATTAACAGGAGACAGCCAACCGTCCGAAGAACACGGTAGGCCCGCGAAATCTTCTCCTGATAGGTTGGCTTTCACCGCTGACTGAAGATCTTCACTCTGGTTGATGTTGCGGCACACACAGCAAACCACGCAGCATTAGCAGGAATGTGTAGGTTGAAGTCCATCGAGCTGTGCACGAGCAGGCCGCAACAACCCATGGCTCCCCCTAGCTGAATCCACGCTGTCGGGTGCTCCAAACGGTGGTACAGGCGACGGAAGGCCAGGACGAGGAATAGTATTATCGCCGCCAGGACCAACGCTGCGCCTACGAGTCCTGTCTCGGCCAGTGCCTGCGCGAGGTCATCGTGGGCCTGATCAATTGCGAAATCGCTTGCCATACTCTGGTAGTGGGGATAGACGGTCTCAAAACTGCCCAACCCTGTTCCTAGCCACAGGTGGTCACGGACGATACGAAGGCAGTCCCGGGAGATGGCAGTACGAGCCTCCAACTCCTCCGACATTTGCGCCGACCGGGTTGGTTGGAAGGTAGTGGCCAGACGCTTTGAGACTTGCCCAGGATCAATCCAAAAAAATAACGCGAGAGCAGCAGAAAGCCCCACGAGCGACGACCGTGCAACGCTCCTGCCGATGGAGTGAGCAGTACACCGGAAGAGGACGACAGCCAAAATCAACGCCTCGACCGCGATGGAGATCATGCCTCCACGCGATCCAGACAGCCATACAGAAGCCAACGGCACCAGGATGGAGACGCCAATCAAGTGCCGCATCGGGTAGCTCGCTGGCAGCGACAGAAAAGAGCACACTGCAATGGGTACCAGCATCTCCATTAGACCCGCGTAGTGGTTGTGGTTGACATAAGGCCCCACGGGCCAACTGCGTAGTGGCATGTTGACGAACCAATACACCATATGACCATGACTAGACAAAGCCTGCAGGACCGCGAAGAGGGACAAGACGAATGCGTAGAGCGTAACCGTAAGCCCGATCCTGCGCCAAGTTTCTCCCTGGCTATTCCCCCACAACTGAGTGGCAACGAAAAAAAAGATTAGATTCGTCAAGAACTTGAAAAGGGACTCCCGCGTGGCGATGTGATCTTCAGTCGTCGAGTCGCACAGTTGAATGAGCACGAGAACGACAAACAGCACTCCAAGGACGTACAATGGTGACCACACGATTCTGAGAGTGCTTCTGCGAACCGACCCAATCGCCCAGAGGAGAAGCGCCGAGATAGAGAGAACTGCGAGTGACGTCCACGCCCAAGGTTCGACGGAGCCAAATGCGAGCGGCGCCCCGAGGAGGGCGAAAGCTAGCACCCCTTGAGCGGTTGCCAAGCTGAGAGAACTTCCGCGTCCGACGGAACCGTCCAAACCCTCGACGTTGCTGAGAATACTCAATGGGACCGACGAGATGATGGGGCTAGATTGCAATGTTTCGTACCTATCAGAAACGTGAGTGCTTGCGATTCGGCCCCGAATCCGATTCACTGGGCATACCTACCTTCTGCAGCAGGCGTGAGAGCCACATCGTCAACCCAGAACCTCCCGGTAATCTCGAACGGAAAGGCCCGGCAGCGGGTCCGCCAAACAGAAAGCTTCACAACTCGGGTTTGTGCTCCGGCGAAGAACGTCAGACCTATGGGATGCCAGTCTGTCGTCCCCGCGGTCCCTTCAGTAGACTCGTCGAGGACGCCAGGACGCGCGGGATCGAGCACTCGTAGGCGCGGGCCGCAATCGGAGATGACTTCGCTCGATTTCACATAAGCAGCAAGAGTGTACTCCCGGTCGGGAGTCACGGGAACGTATTGAAAGACTGGTTCATACTCATCGTTCCGCTTCACGGTAAACTCGACACGAAGGCTGCGCTTGCCCTGGCGTGCACTGTGATCTGCAAAACCGACAATAATGTACGGCTCGTAGACACTACGCCAGTCAAACCCACCATTCAGTGGCTCCTTCTCGAAACCTCCGTTGAAGACGAGATTGCCTTGCCCTTTCGCCAACTGGTTAACGACTCCCAGGTCCTGAAGGTCCTGCCACACCTTTTCGGCCTCTTGGTAACGGCCGGACTCTATCAATCTATCCAGGTAAGGTTCGACCGAGGAAAACGGGAACTTTAACCCCTGAGCCACGACTCTCCTCCAGGCCTCGTATGCAGGATCGGCCCGACCTTTCTTTGACAAGAAATCGATGAACTGTAACTCCAGCTTTGGATTTTGTCCGTGAGGCAAAACGCGGTCAAAAATGACCTCTGGGTCCTTGATCATGCTGAGGCAAGCCTCATAAGTAGCTCCAGTGTACTCACCAAAGGCCTGAGCACGCTCGTCTGGGTGCAATTCCTCGATCAGGCGGAGTAGAGTCCGAAATTGCGCGATCGCTGCATCCATCCGTCCCGTTCGAAGATAGAAGTTGGCCGAAAGCCAGTGCAAGCGTGGCATCAGTGGATCCAAAACCATAGCCCTTTCGAAAGCCTGTGCGGCACATTTGTCGTTACCGACTGACTCGCACGCTGAACCGAGATCGGACCAATAAAGCGCGCGCAGAGGATTCAACTGCGTGGCGCGACGCAAATGTTCTAAGCCCAGGACCTCGTGTGGTCGATCCAGCCCGTAGAACGCTACTTTTCCGAGCCGGTCGTGAATGTCACCATTCTCGGGATCGAGGATGACTGCCCACCGAAGAGTTGGAAGTGAGGAGGACCGACCCAATGTAAGAGCCGCGCCGATCCGAATGACCTCAACCACGAGCGCAAGACTCGGGACGAAGACGGCGACAAAGAAAAGGCCTGATCGCAAACGCGACCGTAGAAACAACCTGATTTCGCTGCAGGAGAGCAGTCTCATTATCAGTTGCCTTGGGAGTGCTCAGCGCCGAGACGAGCAAAAGCTCTAAACGGAACGTCGCAGCCTGCGGCGCCCCACCTCTCGCCGGTTTGATCCTAACTACTTTCCGCTGAAGGCTCGGAGGATCCGTAGTACGAATCGTAGTACCGATAGTACGAAGAGTAGTGATAACCGTCGCCGCGAAAGTCGACTTTGTTCACAACAACTCCAAGAATCTTGGCGGATGCTGTGTCGAGCGTCCGAAGAGCATCAACCAGAATGCCGGGACTTGTGACCCCACTTTCCACAACCATGATGACACCGTCGACGGCCGCGGCGAGGAGCGTCGCATCCGTGACCATCAGCACGGGAGGCGAATCAACAACGACTTGATCGTACTGCTCACGCAGTTCCTTCAAGACGGCTTCGGTGGTTGACGTGGAGAGCAAGCTTGCGGGATTCGGAGGGTGCCGACCGGCAGGAAGGACCCACAGATTCGGGATGGAGTCGATAGGATACAGCGCTTCAGCCAGCGAATAAGCACCTGCCAGAACGCCGCTCAAGCCTTTGTGCTCGAGCATTGCCAGCGTCCCACTGATACCCGGTCGGCGCATGTCACCGTCGACGAGTACGATACGTTGGCCTCCTTCTGCAAGGGCAATAGACAGATTGAGTGCCGTGCTCGTCTTGCCTTCCCCAGGCGCGGCGCTCGTCACGAGCACGGCTTTCGGGGGCGGGCTGGTCGAAAATAAGACCGAGGTTCGCAGAGTGCGGTAGGACTCCGCGAGGGGTGACGTCGGCTGCGTCGTCACTGCCAGGGCCACGGTACCGTTTGACGATCCATTGCCTTGCCCATGTTTCATCTGCAGATAGCTACGCCCTTGCGCAGAACCCGCCAAGGGAATCAGTGCGAGGGTGGGAGCATCTACTAGGTTCTCAACGTCCTCGGGGGTCTTGACCGTGCGACGCTCCAGCCCCTCTTGCGCAAACGCCACGGTGATTCCGACCAATAAACCCCCGATCACTCCGAGAGTTAGATATAACGCTACCTTGGGCCGCACCGGGAACGCAGGAGGCCTGGCTGGATCCACCACGTTGATATTAGTAGCCCGCAGGCCGGCCGAAACTGTCGCGTCCTTGAGGTGTTGCAACAGACTCTCGTAAAGCTGCTGGTTGCTCTCAAAGTCGTGTTTCAGGATATTGTGCCGGATGAGCAGTTGGCTCAGTCGGCCAGCCTCACTCTTCTGTGCTGTGACGGAGGCTCGAAGCAATGTGACTCGGCCCAAAGTAGCTTCGTAGTCATTCTCAACGCGCTCAACATTATGCTTCCGCTCTTGATCAATGAGGGACTGAATCTCATCTACCTGCTGGCCGAGCCTCACGACCCTTGGGTAGTTGGCCCCCGACGCCGCTCGTGCCTCTGTATACTGCGCCTTCAAATCCGCATATTTTTCCTGGAGACGCTGCAGAAGCTCGTTGTCAGCAATGAAGGCCACCGGCGATTGGTTCGACTTGACCAAGTTGCGGAGGGATTCTTTCTGCGCCAGATCGCTCTCGGCAGAGCTTAGGGCCCTACTCAAATCTGACAACCGTTGTTCAACCACATTCTGCTTGTCGCTCACGTTGACGATCGCGTTCTCGCGCTCGTAGGTCACTAGGGCCTGCTGTGATTTCTCAACTTTCGCTTTGAGTTCATCCAGCTGCTGCTCCATCCACGCTGTCGCTTGACGGGTCGCGTCGTATTTCTCGTGAAAGTTGTACTCAACGAAATTGTTAACCAACGCGTTCGCTACCTGAGCAGCGAGATAGGGGTCCGTGCTCTCGAAGCTGACTTCGACGACGTGAGTGTTCGGTGAAAGGTCGACACTCAAGGCTCTTCGGAATCGTTTGAGCAGTATTCCCTGCGCCTCCCTTGGGTCTGTATTGAGCGGCTTAAGGTCCGAGGCCCTAGGCCGAAACGCGGGATTATTTGCGAGGCCGAGTTGCTGAATCGTTTCCCAGGCCAGATTGTCGCTACGAAGAACCTTGACTTGCGTTTTCAAGAAGGGCTCGTCTGTGGGTGTGCTTTGGTAGAGATTGGCAATAGATTGCAACTGGGGTGTCTCGGATTCGATTCCTACCTGAACCGTTGCCTCGTACACCGGCTGCATTTTGAATGTAAAGAGGGTGGTGAGTGTTGCGATTGCCAGCACCGACGCGGCAATGATTCCTCGCCGTCGGCGAATAATGTCCCAGTAGTAATGCAGCGTAGTGTGCCCCTGAGACGTGGAGGGGCCGAGATCGGCGACACGCTCTAACTCGTAGTCTCTCCTATACAGTTTTGCTGGGCGCCTGGCCAATTCGAGCCTGTCATTCTTAACCACGGATTCCCAGCCTTTCATGGAACGATTCTGACTCCGCTGCGTTGTGACCTTGAATTGAGGACCTCTTGATGGTTGAACCTCTGCTCAAAGCAGGAACGCTACGGAATTCGATAAAAAAGCAGCGAACTCCCCTGAGCCAACGCCTCCACGGCCCGCAATCCTGCCTTTTTGGCTCCGCTCTCCGGAACAAAAAGCACATCATCGGCACGTAACGTCTGATCCGGAGCGCGGTTGGCGAGGATTTTCTTGAGATCGACAGGGATCTGCTCCGTTGCTCCTGATGTATGGGGATCTTTGCGGATAATTATTGCTTTCCTAGCGACGGCTGTGTTCTTTAAACTCTCAGCCAAGGCTACAGCTTTCAGCACAGTGATTTGCTCGCGGTCGTTCGTCAGCACAAAGCCACCTGACTTATTGACAGCTCCCACCACGTAGATGATTCCTGCACGCTGGACCGTGACCCGGTCGCCTGGGTAAAGGGTCACGTTTGAATCGGGATCACCTTGTTCCAGCAACCTATTCAGATCGACCTTCGTGGTTGTCTCGCTCGTTGCCTCAGAGGGGGTTTGATGTTTACCACCTCCCTTCGCCGCGAGAGCAAGCCGAGCCGTTTCGCCCCGGGCCACAATCGCGATATTGCCCGCATCGGCGGCAAGGCCTTCCGCCTGTGAAAGCGCGTCCATCAAGGTGGTCGTGCCAAAAAGCGGATAGATTTGAGGCTTCTTGACGGCCCCGAGAATCGCCACCGAGTGCAACCTCGACTGTTTGACTTGAATCGCGATGTGTGGGTTATCGACCATGCCGGCAGCCTGGAGTTCCTTGGCAATGACCTGAGTCAGACGACGGGGAGTCAGACCGGCGGCAATAATGGGGTCCTTTAGCACTACGATCGAAATTGATCCCGTCGGGCTCACTCGGTATTCATGGGACAGCTCCGGAAGATCCATCACGTCAATCTCCAGATCGTCATCTGGACTGATGATGTAATCAGGTCCCTGTCCGGGAAGGGCGGGTAGAACCTGACGCTGCTCGAGCGGAGAGAGCGTCGGCCGAAGGGACGCTTGGCCACGAAGCGATACAACAGCAATCAAAAGAGCAACCAAAGTCTCCAGAAACCCCCCGACAGAGATCTTGCCGGATATGGGTTCGACGTGTGCTAATCCCGTGTTAGCGTTTGGATCTCTTTCGTAGGCTCCTGGAACAGACTTCGTCTGACCAATCATTGATACCATTTGGGAACCTTTGTCAAGATCCGGCTGTGGATGCCGGCCCCTATCAAGAACCGCTGGCTCGAGTTGTGCTCTCACTCCCGCGGGGAAACTGAACTCCCGGAATACTGAGCATGGATGGAGACGCCCGGCTGCGATCTCTACACAAACGCGGGTACGCTTGCGTGGATCGAACCTGGAGCCTGACGCACGGGCCGTCGGCGGGCGCGCTCGACCATGGCGACGTCGACTTCGACCGCCACCGATTGCTGGAGCAGTTCGATCGAAATGATCAGCCGGAAGAGATTCTTCTTCCGGACCAGCACACCCTCCATCTCCGCCAGAGGTCCGGACTTTACCCTGACCCAGTCGCCGCAATTGAGGTAAGGGAATGGTTCGCAGCGCCCGCCTTCCACCATCCGACGCACCGCGTCGATCTCCGACTGGGAAATCGGGGAGGGCTTGGCGCAGAAGCTCACTAGGCCGTGAACCCCCGGCGTAGTTAGAATAACCAGACGTCGCTCCAGTCCACCGTGTAAGAACACGTAGCAGGGGAAGAGCGGCAGCGATATCTGCTTGGTGCGGTCTTTCCAGCGGCGTGCAGAACGATACAAGGGGAGAAAAATCTCAAATCCCTTTTGGGCAAGTAGGTCAACCACTGCCTTTTCGTGCTGATGACGCGTGTGGATAGCATACCAGTTCAAGTTAAGGGCGGCGTCGCTACAAAAGCCCTCATCGAAGTTCAAAGCGAGTTCGCCCGTCCTTAGCGTAAAGCTCCGCCCTCTGACTCACAGATGTCCTTACCCATAAGCCGTCGCACAGCTCACCCGGCAGTCTGCTTCTTGCAGCGCAAACCGATCGAGTCGCACATGGTCGAGCTAGACTCGACCTTCACGCTCACCTTACCCGTGCTCGCGTCCGAGCCGCCGCGCGCTTTTCAAGGGCGGCTTGCGGCCTTTCGCAGGAACCCTCCGCCGCGCCGAAACTCCAGAACGATCTCGTACTCGGGGCCTGCAGGTCGCGCACGGACCACCCTCCCTTCGAAGAGGAGTGTCGTCGTCCTCCCACTGGGAGTGAGGAAGTGGACTTGCAGCCGCAGTTGAGTTCCGAGCTCGAGTCGCTCGTCCAGACGGAAACATGCCCCACCGACACCGATGTTGCACAACGTGCCGACCTTGAGCTCATGGCCCTTTCCGCGGCCAATGGCCGAGGCGGTCACCGTGCACTCAAAGTAATATCGCTCCGCACGCCGCCGGTCGCCGCTCACTGAAACAGTCACGGGCTCCATTTTCTCGATCGCTGCCGTTGTCTGAGGCTCGTCTTCTGGCACTGCAACCAGCCTGGATTCCGACGACCACGCCTAGGAGCTGAGAACTGCAATCACGGCGGTCGAGTGGAAGAAGTGAAACAGGACTGGGCTCACAATAGCGGCGAGTGCCATCAGCCCAACGACCCGCCCCATCATTGACATGAGTTCGGGTGCACGCCCTTCTGGGACTCTTAGGTCGTCCGCTACGAGTCCTCGTTTCCTTTTCGGCGCCTTCACGGGCAGATTGTCCGGCGTGGCGCATATCTGCGTCAATCGTACAACTGCACTAGTCGGCAATGTTTATTGGATGGGTTGCATGCACTCGGCACCGTCCAGTCGTTCTAGTCCATCTGGACGAACGTCAAGATTCTTGCGCCCGATCGCGTCGGTCCTGCATGCTAGGATTAAGAGTGACGTGTTCGCATCGGAGGGTCCGCCCTTTCCAGTTCGAGTCGGGTCAACCGGAAGCGAAGTCGTCAGGTTGCTTCCAGGAAGGGCGGGCGGTCAAGGCCGAGATTTTCTGTCCTCTGGTTTCAGTCGACCGCACCATTTCAGCGTTTGGTTCGTGCGCACCGCGAAGATGATCATTGATGAGCATGAGGCAGTTTCGGGGTTGTAGGGTCTCCAAGGGCGATGTCGGTGCTGGAGTCGGTAGCATTTTGAATCTAGAAGTGCGCCGTGGTCCCAGACCGCGCGTCGGTGGTTCGCGTGGTTTGGCGAACTACCCCCATGCTCGCTTCCCAAGTCGCGAACTCGCTGCGAGTGCTGTCGTACTTGTCTTGCCCTGTTGTCGCCCTCGCAGCCTTTTCTGCCCCTTCGACATCCCCCTCCTGCGTTTTTCGCGGTGGGCGTTGCAGTTAGCGGCTACCGCGCGCGGCAATTCATTACTCTCTTCGGGCATAACAAGCGGCACCCGTGGGTGGTCGACCTTCACGACCCGGTGTTGTGGTCAGGCCAACCACCCGGCTCGACTGTTCGCTAAACCCCTCTAGAGTAAACTTAGGGGGGCAGCTGATTGCGCTGGATACGCATCGCGTGGCTAGTAGCTACCGCAGGTGCCTCGGCGGTGGCACCCTCCTGGGTTGTTCCCGTTCCCTCCGCCGGAAGAGTTGCTATTGCTGCTGCCTCCGCTTACACCAACTTTGACGCCCACTCCTGTGACGAAATCCCATCCGGTCGTCGCAGTGAACTTCCCTGCTTTACCCACAACGATGTCACGAAGACTGCCTGTCCCGAGTTCGCTGTAGATGTGGTCTAGTTCAATCTCCGTAGAGTTGTAATAATGGCCTTCGGTGTTGATGATGCCGGCGATGCTCGGAGCCGCTACGCTCGTGCCTCCAAGGACCAACCATCCGCTGAAACCCCGATATGAGGTCGTCGTGTAGATAGAGACTCCTGAGAACGGATTGGCATCGAAGGAGACGTCGGGCACTCCCCTCTGCGTGCCGACGATCGACACGATGGAGTTCTGGTACTCCGGCCTGGTCACGTAGGAGCTGGAGCCGCCCCCGCTTCCTGCCCATCCTATCTCCTTCAAGAATTGACCTGAAGGGTTGGGAACCCCCGCAGTTATAAGGGTGCGTTGAATCGAGGTGCCCCCAGCAGCGATCACGTTAGGAGACGTCGAGGGGTAGTTCGTCTTGCCCCCTACGTCTCCACTTCCGGCGATGTAGACCACTCCGGGCTGCGTAAAGAACCCATCATAAAGCCCCTCCAGCGGCCATTCGGAAGCTCCGAAGCTCATGGATATCTCTCCAAAACCTTGGCCATGAGGGCTGACGATCTCGTTGGCTACGGCGACAGCTTTCATCAGGCCCATGATGCTGTTGTCTGCTGCCTCCACCAACACGATGCGCGCATTGGGCGCCATCGCGTGCGCCCATTCGATATCCAGGCACGCTTCCAGCGACCAAGCGCGATTCATTGAGGGCACAGTGCCTTCGGCGTACACCTTTTTGAAACAGCCGTTGAAACTATTGCAGAGAGGCAACCCGAACGTTTGTGAGAAGGTTTCTAGGTCGGCCTCCGCTGTGGGATAGTCGAAGGCGTCAACTATCCCTATTGTTGCTCCGCCACCGGGTTGAAGCTTGTATACCGCCGCGATGCTTGCCGGCGTCTCGCCAGAAGGCGCGGGCCCCACGTAGTCCTCTACACCGGCGGGCATATCAGTCGGAAGCAAGAGGATGTGGCCGGTATACGCCTTCACCCCCTTACCAGCTTCTTCGCGAGGTTCGACGCTGGACTCAGGTATTAGTACTTTGCCTAACGCACTGAGCTGCAGAACCGGGGACTGGTCCTTCTGTTGGGCCACGCCGTTGCCTGCGACGAGGGTCGTGGCCAGAATGATTGCGCTAAGTCGAGTGATGCCAAATGAGTTACTCATTGAAACAAACTCCTTTTGAAAAGGTCTCGGGGCTTCGAGTCCAGCCCCCCTAACGCGGGAGCTCCTCCGGCGCAGGCCCCGACAGCGACAGCCACGGGGATCTTCGTCAGGGCTTGCGCCTCGCTGAGCCTCAGCTCGCGATTGGGGTGGTGCAGGAGAGACGCCGACTTCTCGGAACTTAGGTACTATGTAACTAACGCCATCTGCGATATTCTCTTATCGAGAGACTCCTACTGCGTAGCCATCTCCCAAACTTCGGGCCTTCGCTCAGACAACACGCGTCGGCGTGAAGGAAGCAACCCTTTTGGCTTTAGGGAGTTACTGAGAATAGGCCGTTCATTTCTCCGATAGTACTGGCGCTCCAAGACGCTGGCCAAGAAACCCCAGTGCCTGTTCAATAATGTGAGTCTTGGGCGGAGCCGAGTGGGCGGGTCTACGCATTCCAGTCGCGGGTGGGGGTTTAAGGGAGTCCCAAACTGGGGAGGAACTTCCCGTTTCGGGAATCGCGCAGAGTTCAATCCCCGGTGGCAGGCGCGCGACTGGCGCCGCGCCCGTGAATCCTTTGACCTACTGATTCATTCTGACGTGGCCGACCGGCTCGAGCGCTCGCGGGCCGACTCGAACCTTCCTCTACAGATTCACACAATAGCGATCCTATTCCTAAGAAACATCACCGAATCGAGGGCAAATTGGCAGGTCGCACTGAGTCTCAATTTCCTGCTCGGCGAGTTTCGGCAGGCGAGGCTTCACGAGGACTGCCTGCGTCAGGATCGCACATGACTTAACTGGGCTGGAAAGTGGGGAGTGTTCTAAGACACCACCGCAAAGTGGATTCTTGGAGTGTGACACTGAAGCACTGGGTTGTACGGAATTATTGCGGAGCACAGCGAGCCACGCCCAGATGCGCCAACGCTCCCGTCCAATCGTTTCCATATTCTACCGCAGGCATAACGGCAAAGGCTCCGGCGAGCGGGCTGCGGTCCATCGAGCCGCCCATTCTTAACAGGAACTGCACACCACCGCGCGGCCCAAAACGGCGCGCTCTAGGTTGAATGTTTATGCGAAAGCCGAAGCGTTCCGGTTCCGAGTATCCCGCCTAGAGCAGCGGCGACGAGGGGTCACTACGACAATCTGAAGGGCAAAGTAGCGAAGCCACCGGACGAATGCTATTCCAGTTTCCGTGTGCGCAGGCGCAAACATGGGCGCTTCAAAAACCATCCCTGCGCCAATGCCAGCCACGACCCCCTACGAAGCCACCGCGTAGTCGCAACGGAACGGCCAGCGCAATAGACCAAAAAGTCAGACCCGCAAAGAATCCAAGAACAGCGCTCACGCTTCCTACGATGACCGCTTCGAGACCCACGCCAGACGTGTCCAGCATCTGAGATTGCAAGAAGCGAGAACGTACCAAGCAGAAGTCCGCAGACAATAGCCCACAGTAAAGCGGTCGCAAACGCCATGAGTAAGTTCCGCATCTCGTCCGCTTGGAGCTGGTACACGTGGCTACTCTAAGATCTCGCCTCCACTTAACTATTCGATAAGACTCTACTTCAAGCATTCGTCCAGCAGGTGCGCGAGCCTCACGCCGGCTTTCTCTAGTTGAGTCTCGACGACGGGATCTCCGCTCTGCTCGTAGGCAGGGCTAATGGGAGCCGATTCTGGGTGCTCAGGTCTCCATACGCCACACTCTGTGCCAACCTGTGGCCTTCCATCATCCAATCCTCGATGGTTCCCCTGGGTCCACTCCGCCCGGTCTTGTGCGGTGATTTGGCTTTCCAACTCCACCGCGAGTTCCTGCTCGTTGCTGTTGACGTGCTCCAGCAAACCCGTATCCCACACCCAATGCAAGTTGTCGGGATGGCCGTCAAAAGTGACCGTCGAGCGTTGCCGCCCTTGTCTCCATCGTCCTCGTCATGTAAGGGCTGGTGCAGGTCGCCCAAAAAATGGATGACGAATCTCAGCGCTTGTACCTTGGTTGCTGGGTCAGCTTTGGGGTCTTTCAGAACCGCGATAAACTCCTCCGTCTTCGCTATCACGCACTGACCGTTGGAGCACTCTCGCGCTAAGTCGATCCTCGCGTCCGCCAGAGGAATGTCAATGTAGTGCCAAGGCCCGGTTTCACGATGGTCACGACGGTACTCGTCAGCCCAAACGGAGGCGTCCTCTAGGCTCTCCGAACCGAGCAACTCGTGTAAGCGAGCCGCTGTCTCCGGGCGAATGTAGTGCTGCCAGGATGACGACCACGTGATGCCCCTCTCGCCCCCAGGCAAGAGCGAGCTACGATGCCAGAGTGAAGGCTAATACCAGAAACAAAGTCAGCCGTTTTTTCAAAAACTCGTCTCCTTGCCAGGCCGGAGCGTATCACTAGGGCTCTGGACGAGCGGTCTCTGGCGGTTTTTGGGCGAATTTCATCTGCCCTGGGGCGGCCACTAAGATCAGAGACTTAGGGATGTCGGACTGTACCACTAAGTAATTGACTGTATTGCCCCCGGCCTCGACTTCCGGCACACTGCGCACGGAGGAGCAAGAAGGGGGATCTTCTTGGGAATCTTCGTATTTTCATCGCAGACGACCATGAGGTCGTTCGTTGTGGCCTGCGCGCACTAGTGGCAAGTCGTCCCGAATGGCAGGTTTGCGGGGAAGCCACAACCGGGCGGGAGGCGGTCAAGAGGGTCGAAGAGTTAAAGCCTGACGTTGTCGTTCTTGATGCGTTCATGCCTGAGCTAAACGGAGTAGAAGCTGCCCGGCAAATCCTGAAACTACGGCCATCGACTAGATTACTTATCCTGAGTTCGGATGATTCGGATGACCTCATACCTGCAATTCTTGGAACCGGAACCCTCGGATACGTCGTTAAGTCAGACGGGGGCGACATTCTTATCAGCGCTATTGAGGCCGTCGGCAAAGGCCGTCTTTACCTTACCTCCCGTGCCTCTGAGGTCGTCCTGCACGGATATCTGGCCGAAACTGTCAGCACCGGGATAAAAGGGAGCCATTGTCGCCGGTTTGGAGGGAGCCAGGTTTGAGTGCCTCATCGGCGGGAACGCGGTAGAAACTCTAAATTAGATTCTACAGCTCGAGGTTTTTTGCGAGGTTTGCGTGCTTGGTGCTGTGTGTGCTGATTCCGATGAAGGTGGTCAGTGATTCCGAATTGATCCCGGTCACTCGTTCCGATTCGATGTCGGTCATTTTCGGAGCGAAGCGACGCTGGCACCCTTATCGTGCTTGAAGTGACCGGGATCGGTCAACTGGAATTCGGTTTCGGCTGCATTTTCTCTCTCCCTTGCGTGTAAAATCCGTCGCCGGCGCGGTGGAAATGTGGGAATCCGGCCGGGTTTGCCGGATTTCCAAGCCCGGTGGAAAGAGTGGGAAACTCGCTTGGGCTCCTTGAGTTTTCCACGCTTTCCACGGGGCGTCATTTCCACGGCGCTTTCCCTCTCGTCGTTTTCGGAGCGCCGCGACGCCGGTCACTGTTCCTTGCCGCCACGCTTTTTGCGCATCGATTCGCCGCGCATCTCGATGCGGTGGGCGTTGTGTACCAGCCGGTCGAGAATGCTGTCGGCCAAGGTCGGATCCCCGATCTGCTCGTGCCACTTGGCCACGGGCAGTTGGCTGGTCAAAATCATCGAGCGCATCTGATAGCGATCCTCGCAGATCTCCAGGAAGTCACGGCGCTCGGTGTCGGCCAGCGGGGCCATGGCCCAATCATCGACCACCAGCAGATCGAGGCGGGCCAGCCGTGCCAGCAGTGGGCGTAGACTGCCATCGGCGCGCGCCAGCGCCAGGTCGCGAAACAATTGGCTGGCCCGCGTGTAGAGAGCGGTGAACCCATCGCGACAGGCCTTCTCGGCCAGGGCGCAGGCCAGGAAGCTCTTGCCGATCCCCGTCGGCCCGAGCAGAAAAAGGTTCTGATGCTCGCGGACCCAAGCCGAGTCCTGAGTCAGGGCGCGCACCAGCGCCCGGTCCAGACCGCGCGGGGAGCGAAAGTCGATGTCCTCCACCGAGGCCCGATGCCGCAGCTTGGCCTTGGCCAGCCGGCGCTCCAGGGCTCGGTTCTGTCTCCAAGTCCACTGCTGGTCGACCAGGAGCGCGAACCGCTCCTCGAAGCTCAATTCGGTGATCCCGGTCTGCTCCGACTGGGCGCGAAAGGCTTCCGCCATACCCTGCAAGCGCAAGGCGTACAACTTCTCGAGGGTCTGCTGATTCAACATGAGTTCTCCCTGGCCCTATTGCACGCTCGGGGTCGGCGAAGGATCAAAGTAGCAAGCGCCGCGCACGTTGGAGTGCTCCAGCGGTGGCCGGGCCACGGGTGCCTCCAGGGGCTGGCGATCCAGCCCGCGTTGCAGAATCGATTTCACGCTGCGATAAGAACAGGCGCCGGTCGAGACGGCGCGCACCGCGGCCGCTTCCAACCGCTGGTTGGAATAGCGCTGGCCCAGGCGCAGAATCCCCAAGCAGGAGCGGTAGCCCATCTCCGGGTGCGGTTTACTCTCCAGAATGGCGGTGAACAACTGCGCTGTGGCGGGTCCCACCGACTGCGCCCAGTGGAGTAAACGCGAGGGCGGCCAAGCCAGATGTAAGCATAGTTGCTGGCCCCCAGGACCGCCACGAAGATGGAAGCCGTCCGGCTGCCGCTTTCGCAGCCAGCTGCGCAGGGCCGCTAGCTCGTCAAGCAGAGGCTGTCCCTTGTGCCGATAAAGCGTCTGAACAATATGCAGCGACCCCTTCAGCCGGCGGATGGAGAGTGAGCCTGCTTTCAGATCCACGTCCGCCATCTTCAGGTCGCAGACCTCGGAGGCCCTCAGGCCGTGGCGGTAGGCAAGCAGAATCATCGTCCAGTCGCGAGCGCTTCGGGCGCGGGCGGTCTTCAGAATCGCAAGCAGTTCCTCGGGAGTCAGATGGACCACTCGATGTGGTGCTGCGGCAGGAGCACCAGGCAGGCGAGAAGCTCTTCGTCGATTACGCCGGCGACACCATCCCCATCCATGATCCACAAGGCGGCCCAGCGCGCCAGGCGGCCCTGATGCGGCTGTATTAGAACGCAACAGAATAACGGTACTGTTGCATTTCTGGCCCGCCGTACCGATGTTTTTCAATGACTTAACTTCCGACCTACTCCGTTGCATTAAGCACGTAATGGTTGCGTTTTTGATTCTAGTGCTGGCTAAATCCGCACCCAACTCTATCCTCTTGGTTGTCCGCCGGCTACGCGAGGCAAGAGGTTGCCGCATGTGTGCTTTTAGCCCTGCGCCTCGGCCTAGGGAGCACTAGGGATTTTGCTCTATTGACGGTTATCAACTCATCTGGTAACTACTTAGACGTTAATATACGAAGGGGGATTGGTGAGCCTTTTGAGCCTTCCGCCGGCTCCGACCGTCAGGAGCGCCTTCACTAGGGTTCTCAGTCGAGCCGCTGATCCAGCGCGAATCCCTCGCGGTTGATGAAACGCAAGGAGTCCTGAGGTTTGCTTCTGGATTTTGGCGGTTCTGCCGCCCGTTCGCGGGCCGCGACTTGCCCGTTTAGATAACCAAAAGAAGCGACCGAGGTAAGACCCGTTCATGGTAGTCGATGAATCGGGTTTTCCGGAATCTCTCGCCCAGCGGGAAGAGGTTTAAAGGTATGGAAATCCCCGATATGGACACCAGTTGGCCCTCTGAGCGTCCAGCGCGCGGACCGTCCTCCCGAGGAGCGACTGCCCATAAGGGCCGAGTTCTCATTGTGGACGACGACAACTCGATCTGTGTGATGCTTGCCCGGAGTCTGACCGCCGAAGGCTATGAATGCCGACATTGCTTGGACGGCGACATAGCAATTGACCTCCTCGGCCGTGAATCCCTCGACGTGGTGATATCCGATCTTCAAATGCCGAAAGTGTCGGGAATGGAACTTCTCAGGAGGACCTCGACGATCAGCCCCTGGTCTGTGTTTGTCATCGTCACCGGCGTTGATGACATCTGTACAGGGATCGAGGCCATGAAAGAGGGCGCCTACGACTATCTCGTGAAACCGTTCCAACTGGAGACGGTCGTGTTCAGCGTGGAGCGGGCTCTCAAGAGAAAGCGACTCGAACTTGAGTTAGAGAACTATCGTCACCACCTTGAAGGGATGGTCGAGGAGCGTACCGCACAGCTGCGCAGCGCTCTGGGACGCGTTGAACAGACCTACGACGAAACGCTGGAGGCTCTGGCGGCTGCCCTAGACCTCCGCGACAGCGAGACAGCGGGCCACTCGCGCCGCGTGACCCGCTACTGCCTCGAAATGGCACGGGATATTGGGTGTTCGGAGCATCTGCTCAAGGACATAGAGCGAGGCGCATACTTGCATGATATCGGCAAGATCGGTGTGCCGGACGCGGTGTTGCGTAAACCGGGCAAGCTTACAAGTGAAGAGTGGGAAGTCATGAAGGCGCACGCCCGTATCGGGTATGAGATGGTGAGTCGTATAGCGTTCCTAGCATCAGCCGCCGAGATAGTCCTGACCCACCAGGAGCGTTATGACGGCACTGGCTATCCACTGGGGCTGGCAGGCAAACAGATTCCACTCGGATCACGAATCTTTGCGATAGCGGACACGCTCGATGCCATGACTTCTGACCGGCCCTATCGGAAAGCCCTGCCTTTTGGGGCCGCGCGGGAGGAGATTGCTCGCGAATCAGGGCGCCAGTTTGACCCCCACGTCGTCCGGGAGTTTCTAGCCTTGCCCCAGGACCTTTGGCCGAGTCTAGCCAAATTCGAGGTAAACGCTTGGTAGCGCCCAACGATACTGAAACCAACGATTAGCTGTGAATCGGTCAGAGAGCCGCAAAGTGATCGTATGATTACCGCTCCGAAGCCGCATCTCGCTTCGCTGTACAAACTCTCGACAAGTGTTGCACGACTCTTAGAGGCTGTACCGGACGCGATGGTTGTGGTGGACCGAGAAGGACAGATTGTGCTTGCCAACGCTCAGGTGGAGACCCTCTTCGGCTACCTACGCGAGGAGTTGGTGGGCCAGAAAATTGAAGTACTGATGCCAGAACGGTCTCGACGTAGTCACGTGGGACATCGCAACGCTTTTCTTGCGGAGCCCCATGTCCGGCCGATGGGTGCGGGTCTCGAACTCTACGGCCTGCGTAAGGATGGCACGGAATTTCCACTCGATATCAGCCTCAGCCCACTCGAAACTGAAGAAGGCCCTCTTGTTTTGGGTGCGATCCGCTCGGCAGTCGAGCGAGCGAGGAGAGAGAAAGCATCGAGCGAGGAACACGAGGAACACAAGCGAGTCGAGATGGCCCTGGATGAGAGCGAAGAACGCTATCGCCTCCTATTCGCCAAGAACCCGCAGCCCATGTGGGTTTACGACCTCAAGACCCTTGAGTTTCTCGAAGTAAACGAGGCGGCAATCGATCACTACGGCTATTCGCGGGACGAGTTCCTGGGCATGACCTTAAGGAACATTCTCGCTCCGGGAGAGAACCCCGGGCTTTCGGAAAACCGCGCTCGAGGGCCTGATAAAGACCAGACATCAAGGCTGCAGACCAAGGATGGGAAGATTATCGAAGTTGAAATCACTTCCCGACCCATGTTGTTTGCGGGGAGACCCTCGGCGCTTGCGCTGGTACTTGACGTTACCGAGCGCAAGAACCTCGAACAGCAGGTTCGCCAAACCCAGAGGCTGGAGGCAGTGGGACAGCTGGCGGGCGGTGTCGCGCACGACTTCAATAATCTCGTCACAGTGATCGCGGGTTATTGCCAGCTCCTCCTCCAGCAGACAGACCCCTCAGACGTACAACGAGAGTACCTCGAAGAGATTCAGAAGGCCGGTGAACGAGCCAGCGCGCTCACCCGGCAGCTTCTGGCTTTCAGCCGCCGCCAAATGCTCCAGCCTCAGGTGTTGGATCTGAACGCGGTAATCGCCAACATGGAAAAAATGCTGCGGCGATTGATCGGCGACGACGTCGAGCTGGCTGGAGTTTTGTGTAGGGACCTGAAGCGCGTCAAGGTAGACCCCGGCCAAATCGAGCAGGTGATCGTTAACTTGGCCATCAATGCGCGCGATGCGATGCCCACCGGCGGTAAGCTTACCATTGAGACCGCGAATGTCGATCTGGATGAGAGCTATGCTCAGGCTCACGACACGAAATCTGGTCCTCACGTGATGCTGGCTGTGAATGACAAAGGAACTGGGATGGATGCAGCGACTCAGTCTCGCATTTTCGAGCCTTTCTTTACGACTAAAGAGCAGGGGAAAGGAACCGGGCTCGGCCTTTCGACCGTCTACGGAATCGTCAAGCAGACCGGAGGGCATATCTCAGTCTACAGCGAGCCGGGACGGGGCGCGACATTCAAGGTCTACTTGCCGTGCGCTGAGGAAGCGGGTATGGCAATCGAGCCGCGCAAGGCCCACGCGAAGATGTACGAGGGCATGGAAACCATCCTTCTCGTCGAGGATGAGGAGAGCGTCCGAAAACTGGCTCACCGGCTTCTTGAGGCAGGAGGTTATCGAGTCCTGGTGGCCGCTGGAGGAGAAGAGGCGGTGAAATTGTGCGCCGAGTACGAAGGAACAATACACCTGCTTCTGACCGACCTCGTGATGCCTCAACTGAGCGGCCGGCACGTCGCCCATCGATCGGTTTTATTGCGGCAGGGGATGAAGGTACTGTACATGTCCGGCTATACGGACGACGACGTCATCCGGCACGGTATGCTTGAACCCGGCGTGGCATTCCTTCAAAAGCCCTTCAATTTGGAGGCCCTGTTACGTAAGGTGCGCGAAGTCTTGGACGGCTAGGTCTGAGAGACTGATTGCTTGCGCTGCTGGCGATTTGACCTCTTCGTAGAATGTGCCCGCTACGGCCGAATCGTAAGGCAATCTCGCATTCCGGCTCGCAGCCAAGGCGCACCACGCTGCCCTCGAACAGCATCGTGGTGACGCCGCCACCTGGCTTGACGAAGTGGACCTGCAGGCGCAACCGGGTCCCAACTTCAAGTGGTTCGCCCAGAGAGAAACGCGCGCCGCGAACTCTTGCGGGGTCCGGTTGCCCAGCGCGCTATGCGGCCGGACCTCGTTGTAATCCCTCCTCCAGGCCTCGATCATCTGCCGTGCTCCCGCCAGGGTTCCGAACCAGTGCTCGTTCAGGCACTCATCCCGCATCTTGCCGTTGAAGCTCTCGACGAAGGCATTCTGGATCGGCTTCCCCGGCTCGATGAAATGCAGTTTTACCCCTCGTTGGTAAGCCCAGACGTCCAGCGCCTGGCCCGCGAACTCGGGCCCGTTGTCGGTGACCAGGACTTGCGGCAGACCCC